>CAFBMK010000001.1_pt1 | contig 38218 bp, 35 predicted proteins | sample 7268691 | NCBI WGS metagenome assembly CAFBMK01 (sample SAMEA6814062, study PRJEB35770) | freshwater metagenome | biome: Freshwater; feature: Freshwater reservoir; material: water | place: Czech Republic | collected 2017-05-23 | depth 30m m
GGTCGGGACGGTCGTCGACAGGGGTCGACGCGGGTGCGGCGGTGCGTGAGCTCACGCGGTGGTCCTTCGATCAGAGGCTCGTACGCGGAGCCCGTTCGGCGATCCGGCCGGCGACGTGCGATGCACGCCGAGGGCCGCAAGCCAGCAGGTCTTCGGACTCGGGTTCGTCCGGTCGGGGCGCCTTCCCGGATCCGTGGATCCAGTGGCCGATGCCCCGCCCGTCCCCCTCACCGCTGCGCGTCAGTTCCGGTCTCGCACCGGATTCCCTGACCCATCGAGATGGGTACGACTGGCTCGCGGCGGACCATAGCGGACGATCTTCGGAACGCCGAACTCCGAGCTCGGCCGCGGCGCCTCTCCCACGTCCCGCGCCCGGACCGAGGCCGGGGTATCGCGGCGCGGTCGACCCGCGACGTCACCGATCGACGGCGCGGCTCCCCCGCGAGGCCCACGACGCGGCCGTCAGCAGGCCGCCCCACACGAGGAACAGCGGATCCCACAGGGCGGCGTGGCCGAGCATCGCGGCGGGGTCGTAGCCCCCGTCCGGCACGAGCACCCCGGTCACGACGAGCAGCGCCACCGCGGTGTTCAGGCCGCCGTAGAGGATCAGGCCGACGCCGCCCGTCCACGCCACCCGGCGCCAGATCGTCCGGCCGCGGAGCCGTCCCGCGGCGACGAGGACGGGGATCCAGGCGGCGGCGAGCTTCGCAACGCCGAGGAGCCCCAGGCCCAGTCCCGCCCGGACCGGGTGCTCGTCGGTCAGGCGCACCGCCCAGTCCCCGACCGTGTCGAGCAACCAGGTCCCGCCGCTCGCCCAGTAGAGGCTGAACGCGGCGTGGAGGGTGCCCGCCAGCGCGGCGGCGAGGACGAGCCGGGTCCCGGATGCCGTGCTCGATGGCGGGGTCCGCTCGGTCGACGGATCCGCCGGTGCGGGCTGCCCGCCGTGAGCGCGGTACCGGTCGTCCGTCGCAGCGGAGCGCACCCCGGTCGGGGCGGTGGGGGAACGGACGAGCCCGGGGGACGGCATGGACCGAGTGTGTCCACGATCTGCGGCGCCGGCCATGGGGGATGACCCCGGGCCGGCCCCGGACCGGCTCGGGGCACCGGCCGGCCGCGCCGGACCCCGTCCTCGGGCCTCGAGGTTCGGCGGGCGGCGCGCGCCCCACGTCACGCACCCCGGCGACCTCGTCGCCTACGGTCGGACGATGCAGCGCGCGCTCGTCCTCGGTGCCGGAGGCCTGGCGGCCATCGCCTGGGAGACCGGGCTGCTCGCCGGCCTGGCGCGCCGGGGGATCGACCTCGCCGGCGCCGAGCTCGTGGTCGGGACGTCGGCCGGCTCCACGGTCGCCGCGCAGCTCGGGGGCCCGCGGGACCTCGAGGCCCTCGTCGACGCACAGCTCGACCCGGCGACGTCGGAGCTCGCGCCGGACCGCGACCCCGTCCGTGCGGCGGAGCGCGCCGCCGTCTGGGACGCGCTGGCGCAGGGCGGCGAGGTCCTGACCGCCCGCCGCGCCGTCGCCGCGATCGCCCTGGCCACCCCGACCGTCGGCGAGGCCGCGCGGCGGGCCGTGATCGCCGCCCGGCTGGTGGGTGCGGACTGGCCGGATCGTCCCCTGCTCGTGCCCGCGGTCGACGCGGCGACCGGCGAGCTCGTCGTGTTCGACCGCGGATCGGGCGTCCCGCTGGTCGACGCGGTGGCCGCCAGCTGCGCGGTCCCGGCCATGTGGCCGCCCGTGACCATCGGCGGGCGACGGTACGTCGACGGTGGGGTGCGCTCCGGCACCAACGCCGACCTGGCCCGCGACGCGGACCGGGTCGTCGTCCTGCAGGCCGGGGACGCGCGGCCCGACGACGCGGCCGAGGTCGGGCCGTCGCTGGACCGCCCCGGCGTGCTGGTGGTGCGGCCCGGCGAGGCGTTCTTCGCGGCCCGGGGAGACGACCCTCTGGACCCGGGCGTCCGCGCCGGCTGCGTGCGGGCGGGGCTCGACCAGGCGCCCCGGGTGGCCTCGGCGGTCGCCGCGGTCTGGGGCGCACCCCGCACCGTCGCGGCCGGCTGACGCGACGCGACGCGACGATCCGGGCGGGTGCCGTCGGGCGGCCGACGCGCGTGGTCAGGGCTCGTCGCGCCCGGCCGGCCGCGGCTCCGCCCCGTGCGGTGGCGTCGTGGACGTGCGCCCTCCGCGCGGGCGTCGCCCGCCACGGCGTGGCCGGGTCCGCCCGAGGGCCCCGCCCGCCCGGCTTCGCCCGCCCGGCCTCGCCCGCCCGGCCTCGCCCGCCCGGCGCGCTAGTGTCCGCTGCGGAGTCGATCCACCCCAATCCGTGGGGTCAGGGAACCCGGTGCGACTCCGGGACTGACGCGCAGCGGTGAGGATGCGGATCGTGGCCACGACGCCACTGGGACCCGCGGACCATCCCGTCCGCAGGCCTGGGAAGGCGGCCGCGATCGAGCGCATCCGAGTCCGAAGACCTGTCGACTCCGCGCCGGGAGGGGGTTCTCCCCTCGGGGCGCTTCTGACCATCACGGCCGCGCGTCCCGGCCGTCGCAGAAGGAGACACGGACATGGTGAGCGTCCTCGAACGCCTCCCCGCACTGGCCACCACCGGCGTCGGCAGCCTGCCGTTCGACGACCCCGCGGTCGCCGTGCGCCACGCCACCCGCGCCTACGGAGTGCCGTTCTGCCCCCAGGTGCCGCGGTCCGACGGCGACATGGTCCGCGAGTGGCTCGGGGCCGAGTGGTCCGCGACGCCGTGCGGGTGGACCACGGAGCGCGACCGGGAGCGCCCCGCCGCCTGGGACGCCTTCGTCGGCGCGATGCAGGACCGCCCGCCGGAGCACCGCGTCGTGAAGCTGCAGGCCACGGGCCCGGTCACCCTGGCCGTCGCGATGGAGCGCGCGGCCGGGCGCTCCGGCGTGGGCCACGACGTCGTGATGCTCGCCCACGAGCTCGCGGGCTGGCTCGCGTCGAGCGTGGCCGGGCAGACCACGCGCCTGCGGGAGCTGGGCCTCGACGTCCTCCTCGTCGTCGACGAGCCCGGCCTGGCGCACGCGGCGATCGGACCCGACGGCGTCGGGACGGCGGTCGACGCCCGGGTGTGGGACCCGCTGCGGGGCGCCGCGGCGGCGTGGGGCCTCCACGTCTGCTCGGCCGTGCCGTGGGCGCTCGTGCGCTCCGCGCAGCCGGACGTCGTCTCGTTCGACGCCACCCGCTACGCCGTCGGCGGCGCGGGCGCCGTCGTCCTGGCCGAGCTCGTCGCGCGCGGCGGCCGGGTCGCCTGGGGCGTCCTGGACCCGGCGCGGCCCGACGCCGAGTCCGACGTCGCCGCGCGGGTCGGGGCCGGCATCGGCGCGGTCACGGCGGCCGGGGGCGACCTCGAGACGCTCGTCGCCCACAGCCTGATCACCCCGTCCTGCGGCACGGGCCGGCTGGCCCCGTCCCGCGAGCGCCTCGTCGCGTCGGTCCTCGACGCCGCCGCCGGGGCGGTCGCGGCGACCTGGCGCTCCTGGCCGCGCAGCGGGGTCCGCAGCACGGGGTGAGCGACGGCGCCCGTCCGTGAGGGTCGATGAGGAGCGCGCCCCGGAGCGCACCCTTTCGGCCCCCGCGGAGTTGTAGTGCGTATGCGTGTCCCCCTCATCCCGTCCCTGTCCGTCCCCCTCGTCGTCTGCGCGGGTCCCGCCGCCTCCGCGGCCCCCGCGTCGGCGGCCGACGCCCCGCGCACGGTGCTGGACGCCGTCGCCCCGGTCGACGTCTCCGTCCAGGGCCAGCGCGTCGCCTGGCTGCGCCCGACGTCGAAGCCGGCGCGCGACGGCGCCGTCCGTCGCACGCAGGTCGTCGTCCTCGACCGCCCCGGCGCCACGCCCCGGGTGCTCCCCGCGCGGCTGCCCGACCACGCCGACGCGCTCGCGCTCGGCACGGACGCGGCGGGTCGTCCCGTCCTGACGGTCGGCTCCCGCGGCCGCGACGTCCTCCTGCGCACGGACGGCACGGGCTCGGCGAGGCGCCTGCGCGGCCAGACCTCGAAGGACGAGGGCACCGTCATGCGCGCCGGGCGGATCGCGTTCCTGCGGACCTCCGGCGGGCGCACGACGCTGCGCACCGCCTCGGCCCCCGGCCGCTCCAGCACCGTCGTGCGGACGGTCCCGGAGGAGTACGAGGGCGTCCGCCTCGTGCTGGGCGCGAAGCGGGCGGTGGTGCTCCACGCCTTCCGCCCCCGCGACAACGGCATCGGCGACATCGTCTGGCTCATGCGGCCCGGCAAGGCCGTCGTGCGCCTGACCTCCCAGAGCGCCGGCGGCGCGTCGGAGAACGGCGTCGGCGGGCTGACGTCGTCGGCCGACGGCTCCCGCTTCGGCGTGTCGCGGTGGAACATCGGCGGCGGCCGTCCGAACGACGTCGCGCGGTTCTCCGCGTCGACCGGCAAGCGGGTCGCGACGCGCAGGGCGTCGACGGTGCCGAACGCCGAGGCCGTCGACGAGTACGTCCTGGACGACGGTCGCAGCGTCGTCACCCCGATCGAGACGCTCGACTGCGCCGCACCCGGCGCCACGGACGCGCAGCCCGGGCAGCCGGCCTGCCCCGGGCTCGACCTCCTCGGCTGAGGGGGCCGGGGGCCGCAGGTCCCCGCCCGTCGGGCCGGTCCTCGGTGGACGCCGCACGCCCCGCAACGGGCGCGCGGCGCCTCCGTCCCGGGGGACGCGCCGCGGTCCGGGGGTCGGGAGGGCAGCGTGCCCGGACGCGAGTTCGGCAACCCTATGTAGGGCACCCTTCCTGTGGTAGCGTCGCCCGCCCGTGACCGTCGCCCCGCCGCTCGCCGACGTCGTCACCGACGCGCTCTCCGGCATCGCCCAGGCCCTCGAGGTCCCGGTCCACGTCGCCGCGATCGTCCTCCTGCTGGTCCTCGCGCTCGAGCTGGGCCGCGGCCTGACGGAGGCGTGGCGCCGCGCGCGGCCCGGCCGCCCGCGCCTCGTCGAGACGCTCGCCCGCGCGCTGGCCGACCCGGGCAGCGCACCGCACGTCGCCCGGGAGGCCCCGACGCCGTTGGCCGAGCGCGCCGTCCGCGACATCGCCGCCGCCCGCGCCACGCGCCGCGAGGAGGCGGTGGAGCACGCGCTGGCGGACTACGAGCTCGGCGTGCAGCGGCGCCTGGACCGCACCCGGATGCTCGTCCGGGCCGGACCGGCGCTCGGGCTCATGGGCACGCTGATCCCCCTCGCCCCGGGGCTCGGCGCGCTGGGCCGCGGCGACTTCCAGGCGCTCGCGGACGACCTGCAGGTCGCCTTCGCCGCGACGGTGGTCGGCATCCTCGTCGGCACGGTGTCGTTCACGCTGACCCTCGTCCGCACCCGGGTCTACACGGAGGACCTCGCGGCGCTCGAGCGCGCGTCCGCCTCCACCGCCCCGGCCCATGCGCCGCCCGTGCCGCACGTGCGGGTGACGGAGTCGATCGGGGAGCACGCGACGTGAGGCGCGTGGGACTCGGCCGGCACGGCCAGCTCGACAGCGACGCCGGCGACCCGCTCGACGGGCTCGTCAACCTCTTCGACGTCGGCCTGGTGCTGGCCGTCGCGTTCCTCGTCGCCGGCCTGGGCCTGAGCGTGAACGCGCAGACGGGCGCGGTGGAGAAGCGCGCCCCGACGGTCACCGGGCCGGAGCGCACGATCACGACCCCCGACACGCCGACGGAGGCGACGGGCCGGGGGGAGGCCGTCGGCCAGGTCTACCGGCTGCCCGACGGTCGGCTCGTCCTCGTCGACCCGAACGCCCCGCGGGGGAGCACGCCGGCGCCCTGAGGGCTCGCGGGCTCCGGCCCGGTCGCGCGCCGTCGGCCCGACCGCGTCAGCCGTCGGGCGCCGCCGGCTCCGCCCCGTGCAGCGCCGCCGCGACGTCGACGTCGCGGAGCGCCGCCCGCAGCGCCGCGACCACCGGCGGTGCCGGCGATCCGGCGGCGGTCACGAGGCCGACCCACGGCGCGACGGCCGGTCGCACGAGGGGGATCGCCCGGACGCCCTCGGGCAGGACGCGGCCCGCGAGCCACGGCCGCGAGAGCACGGTGGACCAGCCCGCGGCGACGAAGTCGAGCAGCACCCCGAAGCCGTCCGCCTCGACCCGCGGGACGACGGCGCTCCCCGCCCGCGCCAATGCCTCGTCGACGACGCGGCGGTGCTGCATCTCGGGCGTCAGCAGGCACAGCGGCTCGCCCGCGACGCGCGACCACGGGACCTCCCGCGCCCCCGGTGCCACCCGGCCCGCGCCCGTGACGAGCACGAGCCGCTCGCGGTAGAGGTGCCGGACCGCCAGGCCCGGCGGGTCGTCGTCGACGTACAGCAGGCCGGCGTCGAGCTCGTGGCCGCGCAGCCCCGCGGTGATCCGGTCCGCCGACATCGTCCGGACCTGCACCCGCACGCCGGGGTGGGCGCGGAGCAGCCCGTCGGTCACCGCGGCCGCCGCCGTCGCGGCCGTCGGGATGACGCCGAGGCGCAGGACGCCCTGCAGCTCCTCGCGCAGGCGGGCGGCCTCGGCCGTCAGGGACGCCCCGGCGGCGACCGCGCCCTGCGCCCACGGCAGCACCGCCCGGCCCTCGTCGGTCAGCTCGGCGGTCCGCCCGCCGCGCCGCACGAGCTCCAGCCCGAGCTCGGCCTCGAGCCGCGCGATCGCGGTCGACAGCGCGGGCTGCGACACGTGGCACGCCGCGGCGGCGCGCCCGAAGTGGCCCTCGCGGGCGAGGGCGGCGAGGTACTCGAGCTGCCGCAGGTTCACCCGATCATCATCACCGATGGTTATCGGCGGTGACGTCCTCGGTATTGGACGGCTATGGGTGGGGCGACGATGCTGCATCGCCGCATGACGCCGTCGCACGTCCGACCACGCCCCGCCGACCGGGTCCACCCCGAGGGTCCGGCACCCGACCCGCTCCGGTCCGGTGGCGTGCTCCGCGTCCGGGTCCGTGCCGCCGGGCCGCTGCACCGGGTGGCGCTGCCCCACGCCCGCCTGGGCGTCGGCATCTTCTGCAGCGCGCTCGTCCTGGCGCTCGTCGGCGCGGCGGCCGGCACGCCGCTCCTGATCGCCCCGCTCGTCGCGACCGCGGCCCTGAAGCACGCCGCGCCGCACGACCCGGGCGTGGCGCCGCGCCGCGTCGTGCTCGGCCACCTCCTGGGCGCCACGGTCGGGGTGGCCGCCGGCGCGCTGCTCGGCGAGGGGGCGCTGGCGTTCGCCGTGGCCGCGGCCGGCGCCGCCGTCCTCATGCGCGCGCTCGACGTGATGCACGCCCCCGCGGTGGCCACGGCGTACGTGGCGGTGCAGGAGCACGCGGACCACTGGTTCCCACTCCACGTCGCCCTGGCCGGCGCGGCGGTGCTCGTCGCGACGACCGTCGTCCTCTCGCCGGTCCTGCACGGGCAGCGCTACCCCGTGCGACGGGCCGTGCCGGCGACGGACTGACGGCCGTCCCGTCCCTCAGCGCCCCGCCGGGCGCACCCCCGCCGCGTCCCGCCGTGGACGTGGGGGACGGCTTCGGGACGGTCACGTGGAGGAGAGCCGCGACCCCCTCCCGCGTGGTGCATCGTCGCCCGTCGGGCGGCACGCGGCTGGAGGCCGGCAGGATGGTGACGCATCACGCAGATGCCCGGATCGTCAGTGCCGACGGGGGTGCGGGAGCCCGGGGGCTACGGTCGGTGCATGCAGATCGGCATCGACTCCTTCGTCTCGACGGTCACCGACCCGGCCACGGGGGTCGCCGGGACGCCGGTCGAGCGCGTGGCCCGGCTCCTCGAGGAGGTCGAGGCCGCGGACCGCGCCGGGGTCGACACGTTCGGCATCGGCGAGCACCACCGGAAGGACTTCCTGGACTCCGCGCCGTCCATGCTGCTGGCCGCCGCGGCCGCCCGCACCTCGCGGATCCGCCTGAACAGCGCCGTGACCGTGCTGAGCGCGTCGGACCCCGTCCGCGTCTTCCAGCAGTTCGCGACGCTCGACCTGGTCAGCGGCGGGCGCGCCGAGCTCGTCGTCGGCCGCGGGTCGTTCACCGAGGCGTTCCCGCTGTTCGGCCTGCCGCTCGAGGAGTACGACAGCCTCTTCGCGGAGAAGCTCGACCTGCTCCTGCACCTCCGCGAGCAGGAGACGGTGACGTGGAGCGGCCGGCACCGCCCCGCGCTGACGGGTCAGGGCGTCTACCCGCGCCCGGTGCAGGATCCGTTCCCGGTGTGGGTCGGCGTCGGCGGCAGCCCCGAGTCGTTCGCGCGCGCCGGCGCCCTGGGCCTGCCCCTCATGGTCGCCATCATCGGCGGCGAGCCCCGCCGCTTCCGGCCGCTCGTCGACCTGTACCGCGAGGCCGCGCGCCGCGCCGGGCACGCGCGGGAGGACCTCCGCGTCTCCGTCCACGTGCCGGGCCTCGTCGCCCCCACCACGGAGGAGGCCGCGAACCGGTTCTTCCCCGGCCACCAGCAGATGTTCGGGCGGATCGGCCGCGAGCGCGGCTTCCCGCCCCCGACCCGCGGGAGCTACGACGCCCAGCGCGGGCCCGACGGCGCGCTCTTCCTGGGCGACCCGGCGTTCGTCGCGGAGAAGATCGAGCGGATGTCCGACGCCCTCGGCGGCATCGACCGCGTGACCCTGCAGATGACGAACGAGCGCCTCGGCCACGACCACATGCTCGAGTCGATCGAGCTGCTGGGCACGGGCGTGAAGCCGCTCGTGGCGGAGCGGGTCGCGGCGCGCGGGTGAGCGGCGCGCTCAGCCCGGCGGGGACCGGGGCCCGCGGAGTCGCCGACGCACGCGTCGCGCCCAGGAGCCCCCGTACGGGTCCGGCGGGCCGTCCGGCCAGCGCACCGTCGAGAGCCACGAGTCCTCCTCGCGGAGGAAGCGCTCGAGCCACCGCGGCTCCAGGTCGGCGAGGAGCTCGAGGATCCGGCCCGCCCAGGTCACGCGCGTGTCAGGGGCGTAGCTCGGGCGGCCCCGCGCCCACTCCTGACCCATCCAGCGGGTGACGTCGACGAAGATCCAGTAGAGGATCTCGTCCTCGTCGCGCGTCGTCCGGTGCTCGAGCAGCCGCCCCCGCTCGTGCACCTCCCACACCCACGCGCCGTCGCGCCGGTCGACGTTCGGGTACCCCGCGTCGAGGCGCGTCCCGAACGGCGGGTACGCCGCCCGCGGCGCCCCGATGCGCTCGCCGATCGCGTGCGCGCGCCGCTCCAGGGCGTCGAGCTCCGGGTCGGGCGTCGTCCGGCGCATGGCCGCAGCGTAGAGGCCGGGGCGGGTGACGGTCGGCGGACGACGGGCCCGGCACGGTCGCCGGCCCGGTGACGGCTCGGGGTCACGCCGCCGCCCGTCAGCCGGCGAAGCGCGCCGCCTGGCCGACCGTCGCGCCGTCCCCGTCGACGAGGTTCCACATCGTCACGTCCTCGATCCAGAACCGGTGCCCGGTGCGGCCGATGCGTCGGCCGCGGTAGCCGCGGAAGACCCCGTCCCGCGCGACCGCGGCGAGCAGCCGGTCGCGGTCCTCCTGCGCGTCGGGCTCGGCCGCCAGGCGGGAGCGCGTGCCGACGAGCCCGTCCCACGTGGACGCGAAGCGGTCCTGCGCGTGCCGGTTGGCGTAGACGAAGCGCGGGTCCTCCTCGGCCGCGTGCGCGAGGAGCCCGAAGGGCGCGTCCTCGTAGAGCCACCGCGCGTCGGCGCCGGCGGGGACCAGGGGATCGCCGACCAGGGCCAGGTGACCCCGGGTCAGGAGTGCGAAGAGGCCGGGGTCGAGCGGCCCGGTGGGGGCGAGCGCCGGTCCGTCGGGCGCGGTCACCGGCGACGGCCGGCGGGCGGGCGGGCGCCGGGGGCGGGGGCGTCCGTGGCGCGTCCGCCGTCCGGGCCCGCGAACACGGTGCCGCGGTTCTTGCCCGCCTGCTTCGAGGCGCGGAGCGCGACGTCGGCGCCCCGACGCAGCTCGGGGACGGTGAAGCCGTCGAACGGGGCGGAGGCCACGCCGGCGCTCGCCCCGACGCCGGCCGAGGCGATCGCGTCGAGGGCCCGCTGCGCCACGGTCTCGCCGTCGCCGACGGCCAGCACGAGGAACTCGTCGCCGCCGAGGCGCCCGAAGGTGTCCGACCGCCGCATGGAGCTCATCACGGCGTGGGCGGCCTGCTGGAGCACGAGGTCGCCGGCCTGGTGGCCCTCGCGCTTGTTCAGCTTCCCGAAGTCGTCGAGGTCGATCAGCACCAGCGCGACCGGCTCGTCCTCGCGGGCACGGGACACCATGCGCTCGGCCTCGGCCAGGAGCGCGGCGCGGGAGAGGGCCCCGGTGAGCGGGTCGCGCAGCAGCTCGTGGGTCTCGTTCGAGACGGTGCCGACGCTCAGGAGCAGGCCGCAGCCGGCGAAGAGGATCATCGCGGAGTCCGGACCCACCCCGTACCGCAGCATCGGGGACGCGAGCACCGCGACGACGACGATGCGCCCCGTCGCGCTGGCCCGGCCGCCACGGGCGACGACCCCCGTCGCCGCGCTGACGATCCACAGCAGCGTCAGCGGCGCGATCCCGGGAGGTCCGAGCGTGACGAGGAAGACGCCGCCCATCAGGGCGAACGGCTCCTCGATCCGCAGCCAGCGGTCGGGCATCCCCCGGCGGTGCAGCAGGCCCGTGGCGAGCAGCACGGCGAGCCCGGCCGCGGCCGCCTGCGGGACCGGGTGGGTCGCTGGATCGACGACGAGCAGCATGATCCCGAAGCACGCCAGCGCCAGGCGCACCTGCGAGGCGTAGTCGCGGGCGGCGACCACGGCCGGCGTCGCCGGGCTCCGGACGGGCGTCGGCATGAGGTGGATCGGGATCGGGGCGGGCATCAGGCGGCGCTCACGCCCGTGTCGTCGGCGCGCCGCGGGCGGACCTTGATCCCCGGTCGGGGCGATCGTCGAGACGTCCGGTCGGGGTGCGCGGACGCGGCCGCGGGCGGGCTACGATCGGGGCCCCTGCCCAGGAGCACCACGTGCGGCTGTTCGGTCCCCGATCCACCCCGCCGGCGCCCGAGCTCGGCGTCAACCTCGTCGGCTTCACCCGCACGGACTTCTCGCGGACCGCGTCGACCGGCTCGATGGTCCACCTGCGCGAGACGCTCGGGGCGACCCGGGCGGTGCTCGTCCCCACGTTCTACGGCTCGCGCTTCGACGCCGGCCAGATCGCGGCGGAGTCGCCGAAGACCGCGACGGTCGCCAGCCTGCGCGACGCGATCCAGGACGCCGCCCGGCACGGCGTCGCGGTGGCGCTCAAGCCGCACCTCGACATCGAGGACGGCGTGTTCCGCGGCGACATCGCCCCGACCGGTGCGGACCGGGCGCGGTTCTTCGACACGTACCGCCGGGTCGTGATCGCCCCGCTGGCCCGGCTCGCCGCGGAGCACCCCGGCACCGTCGACCGCTTCGTCGTCGGCACGGAGCTGTCCGGGCTGGCGGGCGCGGACGACGAGTGGCGGGCCACGGTCCGCGAGCTGCGCCGGGTCGCCCCGGGGGTGCAGGTCGGCTTCGCGGCGAACTACGACTCGCTCGTCCCCGGCGACCGCCGTCCGAACCCCACCGGGTGGGCCGACGAGCTCGACTTCGTGGGCGTGGACTACTTCCTCGGCGAGTCCGACCGGGACTACGCGCCGGGCCGCCTGACCCGCAGCATCAAGACCGTGAAGCGGCTGACGGGCAAGCCGGTGATCTTCACCGAGCTGGGCAGCCGCGCCGACACGCCCGACGGCCACGAGGGCCAGCGGCGCCGCATCGCCGCGGCGATCGACCACTTCACGGGCCACGTGTCGGCCTTCTGGCTGTGGAACCGCTTCGCCGTCCGCGACGAGACGGACGTCGAGCGCTACACCCTCGGTGACCCGGCGGTGCAGGAGCTGGCGCGGCGGTTCTGAGGCACGCGCGGCACGTCGGCGGTCCCGCTCCCGTGGTCGGCCCGGCGCACGGGTCCGCCCCCAACGTCCGTCGATCCACCGGTCGCCGGGCGCAGCTCCCCGGCCCGGCCGCCGAGGACAGGGGCATGCCACAGCCCACCGCCCATCCATCACAGGTGGTCCCGACCACCGCCGTGGAGGCCGCGGAGGAGCGCCTCGTCCGAGACGTCGAGGAGCTCACCGCCGTCGTCCGCGCCATCGCGTCACCGATCGACGTCCGCCGCGTCGAGGCCCACGTCGCCGTCGACGAGCGCCGCGTCCGCAGCCTCCGCGCCCTGCCGTGCCGGCGCTGCGCGTCCGACGCCGCCGACGTCCGCCGGGTCCTCGTCGCCGCCTACGACCGGCTCGCCGAGGCGTACGCCGCGACCGGTCGCGACGACCGCCGGACCTGGGCGGCGGCCCGCGCCGCCGAGGAGCGCGGCGCCCTCACCCTGGCCGCCTGAGGGCGCGCAGCCGAGGATCCGACCACGGCGTTCTTCCCTGCTCGTAGTCCTGTGGCGCATCATGATGCGCCACAGGAATACGAGCCCCGATGCGTGCGTGCTTCCGGCGCGGTCGCCACGACTCGATGGTCGGTTCGTCGTGGCGGCCCCTCCGGTCAGGCCGCCGCGGCCGCGACGCCCGCGCGGTCCCGTCGCCGCCCGGCCAGGACGCCCTTCGGCGCGACGAGGTACGCCAGGACGAACTGGAGGCTGAGCACGCAGACGATCGAGCCGCCCGTCGACCAGTCCAGGTGGTAGCTCAGGTACGTGCCCAGCAGGCAGGCGGAGACGCTGCCGGCCGCCGCCCAGCCGAGCATGCGGGAGAACCGGTCCGTGATCAGGTACGCGGTCGCGCCCGGGGTGATGAGCATCGCGACGACGAGCACGATGCCGACGGCCTGCAGGGCGACGATGACCGTCAGGGCCAGGGCACCGAGGAGCAGCACCTCGAGGCGCTTGGGCGAGATGCCCACGGCGTGCGCGTGCGTCGGGTCGAACGCGTAGAGCACCAGGTCGCGGCGTTTGTAGAGCAGGACGGCGGTGACCAGCGTGCCGATCACGACGACCTGGGCGATGTCGCCGTCGGAGACGCCGAGGACGTTGCCGAAGAGGATGTGGAAGAGGTCGATCTGCGACGGGATCGCGCTGACCAGCACCAGGCCGAGGGCGAAGAGGCCCGTGAAGACGATCCCGATCGCCGCGTCCTCCTTCACCCGCGAGGTGCGGTTGAGACCGCCGACGAGGAAGACCGCGGCGGAGCCGAAGAGGAACGCCCCGATCGCGAACGGCGCGCCGACGACGTAGGACAGGACGACGCCGGGCAGCACGGCGTGCGAGACCGCGTCGCCCATCAGCGACCAGCCCAGCAGCGTCAGCCAGCAGGAGAGCACGGCGCAGACCACGCCGCAGACGAGCGCGACGAGCAGCGCGCGGCGCATGAAGTCGTAGGCCAGCGGATCGGCGAACCACTCGACGACGCTCATGCGGCGACCTCCCGCCGGAGCGCCTCGACGGGGACGAAGCCGCCGAACGCCTCGCCGAGCGGGCCGGGGCGGAGCGTCTCGTCCGGCGTGCCCTGGGCGACGATGCGGCGGTTGATCAGCGCGAGCTCGTCGCACAGGGCGGGGACGGCGACGAGGTCGTGGGTCGAGACGAGGATCGTCCGGCCCTCCGCGGCGAGCCCCCGCAGCAGCGCGGTGATCGTCGCCTCCGAGCGCTTGTCGACGCCGGCGAACGGCTCGTCGAGCAGCAGCAGCTCGGCGCCCTGCGCCAGCCCGCGCGCGACGAACGCCCGCTTGCGCTGGCCCCCGGAGAGCGCGCCGATCTGCCGCTCCGCGAGGTCCGTCAGCTCGCACCGCTCCAGGGCCTCGTCGACGGCGGTCCGGTCCTCGGGGCGCAGCCGCCGGGTCGACCGCAGCCGCCCGTAGCGGCCCATGGAGACGACCTCGCGGACCGAGACGGGGAAGGCGTAGTCGACGTCCTCGTCCTGCGGCGCGTAGGCGACCCGCCCGCGGCGGCGGGCCTGCCGCGGGTCCTCGCCGAACAGCGCGACGGTGCCCGACGTCGGCTTCACGAGCCCCATGAGCGCCTTGAAGAGCGTCGACTTGCCCGAGCCGTTCATGCCGATCAGCCCGTGCACGCGGCCGGCGTCGATGGTCAGGTCGACCCCGTCGAGCGCCCGCGTCGGGCCGTAGGAGACGACGAGGTCCCGCACGGTGACGACGGGCGACCCGGGGATCGGGGTTCCCGCGGACGTCGCGGGGCGTGGGGCGGTGTCGGTCGTGCTCATCGGAGGGCTCCGTCGGAGGGTCGGGGAAGGGCGGCCCGGGGACCGGCGACGTCGGCGCTCATCGCGCCGCCCCGCCGGCCAGGCCCGCGGCGATCGTGCGGGCGTCGCGGCGCAGCAGCTCGAGGTAGGTGGGGACGGGGCCGTCGGCGGCCGAGAGCGAGTCGACGTAGAGCTTCCCGGCGAAGCGCGAGCCGGACTCGCGGGCGACCTGCTCCTGCGCCTCCGGGCTCACGGTCGACTCGCAGAAGACGCCCGGCACGCGACGCTCCCGGACGAACTCGACGGCCGCGGCGATCTGCTTCGGCGTGCCCTCCTGCTCGGCGTTCACCGGCCACAGGTACGCCTCGGACAGGCCGAGGTCGCGGGCCAGGTACGAGAAGGCGCCCTCGCAGGTGACGAGCGCGCGCCGGTCCTCGGGGACGCCGGCGAGCGCGGCGCGGACCTCGCGGCCGACGGACGACAGGCGCGCGGTGTAGTCCGCCGCGCGCCGGCGGTACTCCTCGGCGCCGGCCGGGTCCAGCCGCGTCAGCGCGCGACGGATGTTCTCGACGTAGATCGCGGCGTTGTCCGTCGACATCCACGCGTGGGGGTTCGGCTTGCCCTCGTACTCCGAGCCGCCGCCGATCGGGATGGGCCGGACGCCGTCGGTCAGCGTGGCCGACTCGCCGCTGGCGCGGTCGATGAACTGCTCGAACCAGCGCTCGAGGCCCAGGCCGTTCTCCAGGACGAGGTCCGCCTGCGCCGCCTTCTTCAGGTCCGACGGGGTCGGCTCGTAGCCGTGGATCTCGGCGCCGGGCTTCGTGATCGACGCGACCTCGACGCGGTCGCCGGCCACCTCGCGCGTCATGTCCGCGATGACGGTGAAGGTCGTCAGGACGACGAGCCGGCCGTCCTCCGCGCGCAGCTCCTCGGCGGTCGCGCAGCCCGACGCGGCGACGGCCGCGGTCGCGCAGACGACGCCCACGGCGGTGCGTCGGAGGATGCGCCGAGCGCGTGTCCAAGGTTGAGCCACGCCAAAAAGTAAACCACAGGTCGATACGACCAGCCGCGTGTGGCGCGGCACACGGCGCTGCGGGCCGGCGGGGGAGCCCGGTCCCGGGGCCCCGCTCTTGGCGCCGTGGCGCGCGGGGTAGCCTCGTCCCATGGCCGCCGAGGACGCCCCCGCCCCCAAGGACCCGTCGAACGCGGCGATCGCGGAGCTCCTGCAGGAGCTCGGCGACCGGTACGAGCTCGACGGCGCCGTCGTCCACCGGGTGCTCGCCTACCGCAACGGGGCCAAGGCGGTCCTCGACGCGCCGCGGTCCGTCGCCGGCATGACGCGGGCGGGCACCGTGACCGAGCTGCCCGGCATCGGCAAGACGCTCGAGGAGAAGTTCCGGGCGCTGCTCGACACGGGGGAGATCCCGGCGCTGACGAAGCTGCGCGAGAAGTACCCCGCGGGCCTCCTGACGCTCACGCACCTGCCCGGCCTCGGGCCGAAGAAGGCGCGCAAGCTGTTCGACGAGCTCGGCGTCGACGGGCCCGCCGCGCTGCGGGCGGCGATCGCCGACGACCGGGTCTCGACCCTCGCCGGGTTCGGCACGAAGACGCAGGAGAAGTACCTCAAGCTGCTCGACGCGGCGGGGGAGGACATCGAGCGGCCGCAGCGCGTCCTGCTGTCGAAGGCGCTGCCCCTCGCCGAGGCGCTCGTCGACGAGCTGCGCGAGCGCGGCAGGGAGGCGGGCGTCCACCGCGTCGAGGTCGCCGGGTCCGCGCGCCGCCGCGCCGACTCCGTCCACGACCTCGACGTCATCGCGACGGCCGACGACGCGGCCGCGCTGCTCGAGGTCTTCCGCACGTCCGAGCTCATCGCCGAGGTCGGCTCGAGCGGCGACAACGGGGCGCACGGCGTCCTGCACTCCGGCCTCTCCGTCGACCTGCGCGTCGTCGCCCCGGACCAGTTCGGCAACCTGCTGCAGCACTTCACGGGCAGCAAGGCGCACAACGTCGCGATGCGCGAGTCCGCGGTCAAGCGCGGGTTGCACATCTCGGAGTACGGGATCCTCGACGACGAGACCGGGAAGACCGAGCGGTTCGCCACGGAGGAGGAGGTCTACGCGCGCCTCGGGCTGCCGTGGATCCCGCCGGAGCTCCGCGAGAACCGCGGCGAGCTGGCGCTGGACCAGGCGCCGCCGCTGATCGAGCTGGCGGACCTGCGCGGCGACCTGCACATGCACACGACGCACTCCGACGGCCGGGCGTCCGTGCGCGACATGGCCCTCGCCGCGCGCGAGCTGGGCCACGAGTACCTCTGCATCACGGACCACTCCGCCACCCACGGGTTCGGCGACGACGTCCAGCCCGACGAGCTGCGCGAGATCATCGCGGAGGTCCGTGCGGTCGACGAGGAGCTCGACGGGATCACGGTGCTCGCGGGCTCCGAGGTCAACATCGGGACGGACGGCCGGCTCGACTACGCCGACGACGTCCTCGCCGAGCTCGACTGGGTCGTGGCGTCGATCCACACCGCGTTCCAGAGCGACCCGACCCGCCGCATCGTCGCGGCGTGCGAGCACCCCATGGTCGACGTGATCGCGCACCCGACGGGCCGCCTGATCGGCCGGCGCGAGTCCTACGACCTCGACGTCGACGCGATGATCGACGCGGCGCGGCGGACCGGCACGTTCCTCGAGATCAACGCCTCGCCGGCGCGCCGCGACCTGCACGACACCCACGCCCGCGCGGCCCGCGACGCGGGCGTGCTGCTGACGATCGACTCCGACGCCCACGGCCCGGACACGCTCACGAACCTGCGGTGGGGCGTCGCGACGGCCCGCCGCGCCTGGCTGGCGGCGGCGGACGTCGCGAACACCCGCCCGTGGGAGGAGCTGCGGCGGCTCCGTAAGGGCGGGCGCTGACCCGGCGGGTCCGGCCGGACCCGCCGGGCCGGACGGGAGCCACGGGCGTGAACCGGCCCGGTCGGCCGGACGGGCCGACGGGACCGGGTGGTGCACGGCCGTCGCGTCGCGGGAGGACGACGGCGGGTGAGCGGGGACGGGTCGGCGCCTCCCGCGCCGTCCCGCCCCCGGGCGACGCTCAGTCCTCGGAGGTGCGCTGCTCCTTGACGCGGGCGGCCGCGTCCTCGAGGCGCTTGGCCTCGTCCTTGGCGGTGATCGCCTCGTCCTTCTTGTCCAGCGCCTCCTCGTCGGCCTTCAGGGCCTCGAGCTCGGCCTTCCGGGCCTCGGCCTCGCCGGCCTTGCGCTGCTCCTCCTCGGCCTTCTCCGAGGCCTGGCGGCGCTTCTCGGCGACCTCGTCGGCCTTGGCCTGCGCCTCGGCCTTGTCCTTCGCGGCCTTCTCGCGACGTGCCTTGGCGCGGGCGGCGGCCTGCTTCTTCTTCGCCTCGGCCTCCTTCGCCTTGGCGGCGGCCGCGTCGTCGGCCTTCTCGCGCTCGGCGGCGGCCTTGCCACGCAGGGCCTGGGCCTCGGCGCGCTCCTCGGCGGCCACCGTGGTGCGGGTGCCCTCCTGGCGCAGCTCCTCGTCGCCCAGGACGGTGCCGGCGGCCTGCTTGACGTGGCCCTCGGCCTGGTCGGCGATGGTGGTGCCGCCACGACCCGCGAGCTTCAGCGCGGTGTCGAGCGGGAGGCGGGCGACCTTCAGCGAGGTGCGCACCGCGAAGACGGGCAGGGCGGTCAGGCGGCTCATCGTCCGGCCTCCGGGTCGGCGGCGGCCGCACGGCGCTCGGCCTGCTCCGCCTGACGCTCGAGGCGCTGGGCCTCCGTCAGGTGCTCGCCGCGCTCCTCGGCGCCGGCGCGCTCGGTCGCGCCGGCCTCTGCGGCGGCCTTGCGGCGCTCCTCGGCGGCGGCCTCCTGCTCGGCCTCCTCGGCCTTCTCGGCGCGGGCGGCGGCGGTGCGCTGCTCGTCCTCGATGCGCTCCTCGCGGGTCGCGGCGGCCTGCTCGGCCTCGAGCTCCTCGCGGCGCCGCTCGATCGCGGCGCGCTCCTCGGCGCTCTGGGCGGCCTCGCCCTCGCGACGCGCCTCCTTCGCGGCGGCCGCGGCCTCCGCGGACTGGTCGACAAACTCCTCCTGGAGCCGTCCCTCGCGCTGCAGGTCCTGGTCGTCCAGGACGCGACCCGCGGTCTGCTTGACCTTGCCGGCCACCTTCCCGGCGAGCCCGCCCAACGTGTTCTCGTCTGCCATGTCCCGCCCCTACCCCGTACGCACCGTGCGACGCGCTCCGTGTGCGGTCACACGGCCGTGGGGGACGGTGGATCGGGCGTCAGCGGCCGGTGAGCTGGGCCCGCAGCGTGCCGGCGAGCTGGGGGGCCTCGAGCACGCGGGGGAGGAGCGAGCGGTCCAGCAGCAGCGCGTCGGCGACGAGCGAGACCGTCACGCCGTGGTCGGGTCGGTCGTGGACCTCGATCGCGTCCCCGGCCCCGATCTCGCCGTGCTCGACGATGCGCAGGTACGCGCCCGGCCGGGAGGCGCCGGCGAAGTGCCGCAGCATCCGCGGGTCGTCGTGGACGAGGCCGAGCTTGAAGCACGGCAGCCGCGGCTGGCAGACCTCGAGGAGCGCCGAGCCGACGCGCCAGCGCTCGCCGATCACCGCGCCGGTGCAGTCGATCCCGGACGTCGTGAGGTTCTCGCCGAACGCCCGGCCGGGCTCCATGGGCCGCTCGAACCCCTGCGACCACCAAGCGAGGTCCTCGCCCGCGTAGGCGTAGATCGCCTTCTCCGGTCCGCCGTGCACGGACCGGTCGGCCTGGTCGTCGCCCACCAGGTTGTCGCCCGCGGTGCGCAGGCGGCCGGCGACGGGCGACTTGCGGAAGCCGCTGAGCACGGGCCGGCCGCGGTGCTGCCCGATCGGCGCGGGCACGCCGACGTTCAGCGACAACAGCGTCCCGTGCACGGTGGCGCCGGCCCGGCGGGTCAGGCCGCGGCGGCGGGGGCCGGCTCGGCGGCCTCGGCCCAGGTCACGAGGCGCTTGCGGTCCTCGCACCAGAGCTTGAGGCGCATGGAGCGCACGGCCGTCCCGAGGCTCAGCACGGGGACGTCGCGGAAGAGGTCCGTGTCGTCGTGCGCCGCCTGCAGGCGGTAGTTCGGCACCTTCGCGCTCAGGTGGTGCACGTGGTGCAGCCCGATGTTGCCCGAGAAGAACTGCAGGACCTTCGGGAGCTTGAGGTACGAGCTGCCCTGGAGGGCGGCCTCGGCGTAGTCCCAGGAGTCCGAGTTCTCCCAGTACGCGTCCTCGTACTGGTGCTGGACGAAGAAGAGCCAGATGCCCGCGCCGCCGGCGAGGACGACGAGCGGCAGCTGGACGGCGAGGAACGCGACGGGCCCCATGACGACGCAGAGGACGGCGACGGCGACGACCAGCGTGATGTTCGTCAGCTTGATGCTGTTCTGGATGCGCGGCCGGTCGGTCCTCTTCCAGAGGCGCGGCTGCAGCACGAGGGCGTAGAACGGCCCGATCGTGAACATGATCCAGGGGCTGCGGGTGAGGCGGTACTCGAGGCGCTTGCCACGCGAGGCGGTGTTCCACTCCGCGACGGTCATCGTCGGCACGTCGCCGTCGCCGCGGCGGTCGAGGTCGCCCGCGGACGCGTGGTGCATCGCGTGGCTGTGGCGCCAGGCGGAGAAGGGCGTGTAGACCAGGAGCGCGGTGAAGACGCCGACGACCTGGTTGCCGCGCTTCGTCGGCATGAAGTTGCCGTGCGCGCAGTCGTGGAAGACGATGTAGGTGCGCAGCAGGAAGCCGGCCGTCGGGATCGACAGCAGGAGCGTCAGGACGTACGAGACGTCGAGCAGCAGGTACATCGCGACGAAGCCGGCGATGTAGGGCACGACCGACGTCAGCAGGTCCAGGACGCTCCGGCGGAGGTCGGGCTTCGCGTACGGCGCGAGGGCGACCTTCCAGGCGCTCTTCTCGTGCCCGGGCGCGGGGGCCGGGGAGGGCGGGGCGATCGTCGTGCTCATAGGTGGTCCGCCGGGGGATCGGGTTCGAGGACCCCGGTCGACGGGGAACACAGCAGCGGCAGGGCACAGTGTGGCGTGCGCGGGCCCTTCTTGTCGAGGGTCGGGGACGGGTCGGGGGGCGCACCGCACCCGGACGTCGGGGGGGTAGCCCCCGGGCGACGCCGGCGGGACGTGGGGGTCGACGGGAGGTGGACCGGATCGGCCCGGGTTGGACCGGGCGTTCCCTCGTGGGGCGGGCGGGGCGTCGGGTGGCGGGGTGACGCGTCCCCACGCGGTCACCGACCCGGCCCCTCCGGCTACGCGAGCGTAGGATGGCGGCCATGGGCTCACGGAACGTCGTCGCCGGCCGCACCGCGGTCATCACCGGAGCGGGGTCGGGCATCGGCCGCGCCGTCGCGCAGCACCTGTCGGGCATGGGGTGCCCCGTCGCGCTCGTGGACTGGGACGAGGACGGGCTCGAGGAGACCGTCGCGTCGCTGCCCGGCGTGTCGATGCACCAGAAGCTCGATGTGCGCGACCGTCAGGCGCAGCTCGCGTTCGCGGCGGAGGTCGCGGAGTGGGCGCCCGCGCCGATCGGCATGGTGCTCAACAACGCCGGCGTCACCGTGTCGAACTCCGTCACGGGCGGCTCGCCCGAGGACGACGAGTGGGTCATGGACGTGAACTTCTGGGGCGTCGTGAACGGCACCCGGGCGTTCCTGCCGATCCTGCAGCAGCAGGACTCCGGCGTGATCGTGAACGTCTCGAGCCTCTTCGGGATCATCGCCTGGCCGACCCAGAGCGCCTACAACGCGTCGAAGTTCGCGGTCCGCGGCTTCACGGAGTCGCTGCGCATCGAGCTCGAGGGCACCGGCGTCAACGCGGTCACGATCCACCCGGGCGGCGTGCGCACGCACATCGTGGACAACGCGCGGTTCCACGTCGACGACCAGGGCGGCACGGACCACGCGAAGCTCCAGCAGGACTTCAACAAGATCGCCCGCACGACGCCGAAGAAGGCGGCGAGGACGATCGTCTCCGGCGTCGAGCGCGGCAAGGACCGGATCCTCGTCGGTCCCGACGCCGTCGCGATGGTGACCCTGAGCCGCATGGTCCCCAACCGCTACTTCGACGTCATCCGCAAGCTGATGCCGCTCGTCCGGAAGTAGGGCCGGGCCGGGAGTCGCTGGTGGGGCCGTCGGTCCGCCCGCGATCGAGCGGGCCACCGCCGACGGGGCCCTCCGGGCGGCTCATCGCAGGGCCTCGATCCGCAGCTCGCCGACGAGGGGCCCGTCGAGGACGAACCGCATGACGGACCGTCCCGGGCTGCCCGGGAAGTCCCCGGACACCTCGACCTCGACGGTCGTCGCCCCGCCGTCGCCGGCCACGACCCCTCGCGGCTCGAGGCGCACGGACGCGGCCAGCAGGTGGTCGCGCACCCAGCCGGAGATCGCCGGGGCGCCGGCCAGGTCGAGGGACTCGCCCTCGTCGCGGACGACTCCGGTCGACCCGAACGCCGCGGCGACGGCGTCGGGGGCCTCGGCGGCGACGGCCGCGAAGAAGCGGGCCACCGGGTCCGGGAGCGGCGGGGCCGTCCGGTCGGCGGGGGCGGGCTGGGGGTGCGTGGTCACGGGTCGGTCCTCGTTCGTCGGCACGGGCGGGCGGCCTCACCGCTACCCGGCGCTCTATAGCGTCGCTATAGGTTGTACCATATCGTCCGATGGCGCCCCGGACGACGACCCCCACCACGGACGGTCCCGCGACCCGCGACCGGATCCTGCTGGCCGCCGCGTCGCTGCTCGACGAGGCGGCGGGCGGCGCGGTGTCGACCCGGGCGGTCTGCGAGCGGGCCGGGGTCCAGGCGCCGACGCTGTACCACCACTTCGGCTCGCGGCAGGGGCTGCTCGACGCGGTCGTCAGCCACGGGTTCCGGGAGCACCTCGCGGCCCGGCAGGACCGCGAGGGCGGCACGCCGGAGGACCCGGTCGACGCGGTCCGCGAGGGCTGGGACGCGCACGTCCGCTTCGGCCTCGACCACCCCGAGACCTACGCGATGATCTACGGGGCCGTGCGTCCCGGCGAGCCCTGCGGCGTCGCGCGCGAGGTGGAGGCGATGATCCGGGCGACGCTCGAGCCGGCCGCGAGGTCGGGGCGGCTCCGGGTGACCCCGGCGCAGGCGGCGGCCGAGGTCTTCGCGGCGAGCTCGGGCGTGACGCTCGCCCTGATCCAGCAGCCCGCGGACGGGCGGGACGACGGCCTCTCGCACCGCGTCCGCGACGCCGTCCTCGCCGCGGTCCTGGTCGACGGCCCGTCCTCGCCGACGCCGGCCCCCGGGGACGGGCCCGCGGCGTCGGCGGTCGCGCTGACCGCCGCCCTGGACGCCGCCGACGACCCGCCGTTGTCGCCGGGCGAGCGGGTCCTCCTGCGGGAGCTGCTGGACCGGCTGGCGGGGGGCTGAGGACCGGCCGGCGGGGACGGCCGCGGCTCCCGCGCGCCCACCGCTGCCGATCCGGTCGCCTGCCCTACCCCCGCGGTCGCGCCACCGGGTCCGCCGGGCCGACCGGCGGGAGGCCCGGTGCGGGCGGGACGTCGTCGTCGTGCTGCAGGGTCTTCAGGACGCGGTAGGTGACGATCGCCGCGATCGTGCCCAACGCGATGCCGGCGAAGGAGTAGTCGCCCCAGTTCAGCGTGTAGTCCGCGGCGCCGACGGTGATGGCGACGGCGGCGGTGATGAGGTTGACCGGGTCGCGGAAATCCACCCGGGCGTCGATCCACACCCGGGCGCCGAGGACGGCGATCAGGCCGAAGAGGACCGTCACCGCGCCGCCGAGGACGCCGGTCGGGATCGCCTGGATGATCGCGCCGAACTTCGGCAGCAGGCCCAGCGCGATCGCGGTCAGGCCGGCGATGACGTAGGCGAGCGTCGAATAGACGCGCGTCAGGCCCATCACGCCGATGTTCTCGCCGTAGGTCGTCGTCGCGGACCCGCCGAAGAGCCCCGACACCGTCGTCGCGAGGCCGTCGCCCATGAAGGAGCGGCCGATGTCGCCGTCGAGGTCGCGCTCCGTCATCGCGCCGACGGTCTTCACGTGCCCGGCGTTCTCCGCCAGCAGCACGAGCACCACCGCGGGGACGATGAGCAGGATCGCTCGCCACTGGAACTCGGGCGTGGCGAAGTCGGGGAAGCCGAACCACGCGGCGTCGTGCACGCCGGACCAGTCGACCTTCCCGAGGATCGCGGCGAAGACGTAGCCGACGACGACGCCGAGGAAGACCGAGAGGCTCGAGACGAACCCACGCACCGCCACGCCGATGACGACGATCGCCACGAGCGTGACGAGCGCGATCCCCGCCTGCGACTCGAACTGCCCCTTGGCCACGGGCGCGAGGTTCAGGCCGATGAGCGCGACGATCGCGCCCGTCACCACCGGGGGCAGCAGCCAGTCCAGCGGCCCCGTCCCGACGCGGTCGACCAGCAGGCCGATGAGGAAGACCACGACGCCCGCCACCACGATGCCGCCGAGCGCGACGCCGATGCCGCCGTCGGTCTGCGCGGCCACCACCGGGGCGATGAACGCGAAGCTCGAGCCCGTGTAGGACGGCACCCGGTTGCGGGTCATCAGGACGAACAGCAGCGTGCCGATGCCCGAGAAGAAGATCGTGGTCGAGACCGGGAAGCCCGTGAGCACCGGCACGAGCGCGGTCGAGCCGAACATCGCGAGCACGTGCTGCATGCCCAGGCCGAGCATGATCGGCGTGCTCAGCCGCTCGTCGGGCCGGACGACCTCGCCTGGTCGGACGCGCGAGCCGTCGCCGTGGAGCTTCCAGGTGGGGATGAGGGACGAGCGGGCCATGGGACTCCTCGGGATCGGGGTGGCGCGGTCGGGGGACGGCGCGTCGGCGTCGATGGTGACGGAGCGGGCCGACGACAGGCCTGGACGACGGGAGCGACGGACGGGGGTCGCGCGCGACACCCGTCCGGGGCCCGCCGTGGCCCCGGGCCGCCGGACCGCGGGGTCGCCGGGCACCCACACGACGCGCGCACCCTCCCGACCGTCCCCGGACCCCGGTTCCGGGGGGTCCGGTGTGGTCCGACCACAGCGCGGACCCCCTACCCGGACGTAGGGTGCGGCCATGCCCCGCCCGTCGGACCGCCCATGAGCACCCCGCAGCCCACCGTCGTCGTCTACGGCGCCACGGGATACACCGGCAAGCTGGTCGTCGCCGAGCTCTCCGCGCGCGGCGTGCCGCTCGTCCTGGCCGGTCGCAGCGCCGACCGGCTGACCGCCGTCGGCGCGACGCTCCCCGAGGGCGTGGAGGCCATCGTCGAGGCCCCGATCGACGACGACGCGGCGCTGCGCGACGCCGCCGGCCGCGGCTCGGTCGTCGTCAACTGCGCCGGGCCGTTCGCCCGCACCGGCGCCCCCGTCCTGCGCGCCGCCGCGGCCGCCGGGTCGCACTACGTCGACACCACGGGCGAGCAGGACTGGATCGCCCGCGTGCTGTCCGAGCACGACGCCGAGCTGCGCGCCGCGGACGTCGCCGCGATCCCCGGGATGGGCTTCGACTACCTGCCGGGCGACCTGCTCTGCAACGTCGTCGGTGCCCCGCTCGGCCCGCTCGCCCGGCTCGACGTGGCGTACCACGTCGAGGGCTTCGGGATGACCCGCGGCACGCAGCGCTCGGCGCTCGAGATGCTCGACGGCCGCGACGTCGTCTTCGAGGACGGGGCGCTCAGGCCCGGCGGCACGAAGCCGCTGCGCGCGTCCGTCGAGTTCCCCGCCCCGGTCGGCCGGCGCACCGTCGGGCGCTACCCCGCCGGCGAGGTCGTCACGGCCCCGAGGCACCTCGACGTCCGCACGATCGCGGCGCGCATCACGACCGTGTCGATCGCGCCCGGCCCCGTCGCCCCGCTCGTCCCGTACGCCACGCCGGTCGTCGCCCGGCTGCTTCGCACGCCCGTGAAGGGCCTGATCGACCGGGCGATCGAGCGGCTGCCGGAGGGCCCGCCCGAGGACGAGCGGCGCGCCGTGCGCTGGACGATCCTCGTCACCGCGACCGCCGAGGACGGGCGCACGAGCACCGGCGTGGTGCGCGGCCCCGACATCTACGGCCTGACGGCGCGGACCATCGCCGACGCCGCCGAGGCGCTCGGCTCCGGCGCGGTCACCGCCCGCGGCGGCCTGGCCCCGGCGCAGGCGTTCGACGCCCGCGCGACGCTCGACGCGCTCGCCGACTTCGGCGTCGCCTACGAGGTCGACGGGGTGGCCGGCGGTTCCGCGGCGCCCGCGACCACCGCGGGTCGCGGCGCGACGGGCACGGACGGAGCGGCCGCATGAGCCCCGCGACCGCCACGCCCGACCGCGTCTGCGTCATCGGCGCCGGGTCCTCCGGCATCGCCGCCTGCCAGTCGCTGGGTGCGACGGGCATCCCCTACGACTGCTTCGAGAAGGGCACGGAGGTCGGCGGCAACTGGCGCTACCGCAACGACAACGGGCAGTCCGCGGCGTACCGCTCGCTGCACATCAACACCTCGCGGCGGGTCATGGAGTTCCGCGAGTACCCGATGCCCGACGACCTGCCGGACTTCCCGTCGCACTTCCAGATCGCGGCGTACTTCGACGACTACGTCGAGCACTTCGGGTTGCGGGAGCACATCCGCTTCGCCACCGAGGTCCTGCGCGTCGAGCCCGTCGGCGACGGCACGTGGGACGTCACGACCCGCCCGGTGTCGCCCGTCGCCCCGGATCCCGCGTCGACCGGTCCCGCGCCGGACCCCGAGCCCGCCGGCCCGGAGACGACCACCCGCTACCGCGCCGTCGTCGTCGCCAACGGGCACCACTGGGACCCGCGCTGGCCCGAGCCCGGCTTCCCCGGGCAGGACGACTTCGAGGGCGAGCTCATGCACGCCCACGCCTACGACACGGCCGACGTCGTGCGCGGCAGGCGGGTCCTCGTGCTGGGGATCGGCAACTCCGCGACGGACATCGCCGTGGAGTCCTCGCGCATCGCCGAGCGGACGTTCCTCGCCATGCGCCGCAGCGCCTACGTCATCCCGAAGTACGTCTTCGGCACGCCGATGGACGAGCTGCAGGGCAGCCTGGCGTCCAAGGTCCACGTGCCCCTGGCGGTGCAGCGCGCGAGCGCCGGCTTCCTCCTGCGCCTGACCGTCGGCCGGATGACGGACTACGGCCTGGCGGAGCCCGACCACAAGTTCCTCTCCGCGCACCCCACGGTGTCCTCCGAGCTGCTCGGCCGCATCGGGCACGGCGACATCGCGATCAGGCCGAACATCGAGGCGTTCGCCGGCGGGCGCACCGTCCGCTTCGTCGACGGCACCGAGGAGGAGCTCGACCTCGTCGTCTTCTGCACCGGCTACCGCATCCGGTTCCCGTTCCTCGACGAGTCCGTCGTCCCGACGCGGGACAACCACGTGCCGCTCTACCGCCGCGTCGTGGCACCCGACCGACCGGGGCTCTTCTTCGTCGGCCTCGTGCAGCCGATCGGCGCCGTCATGCCGCTGGCCGAGGCGCAGTCGCAGTGGATCGCCGCGCTCCTGACGGGGGAGACCGCGCTGCCGTCGCCCGGGGCGATGCACCGCGCGATCCAGGACGAGGAGGCCGCGATGGCCCGGCAGTACGTGGCGTCGAAGCGGCACACGATCCAGGTCGACTTCCACGACTACCTGCGGCTCCTGGCCCGCGAGCGGCGCCTGGGTCCCGCGGCCGCCGAGCCGGCCGGACCGCTCCGGCGGGTGCAGCGGGTCGCCCGGCGGGTCCGGACGCTGACCGGGGCGGGCGCGTGAGCCGCCGGACGGCCGGGGCCGGGCGCCCCGCCGGCCGGGCGACCGCCACCTCGACCCGGGGCGCCTCGTGATCGGCCGCCGGTCCGGCCCGACCTCGGGCACCGCGGTCGTCACGGGCGGGGGCGCGGGGCTCGGGGCGGCGATCGCCGTCCGGCTGGCGGCGCGCGGCCTGCGCGTGGTGGCCGCCGACATCGACCTCGCCGCGGCGGAGCGCACCGCGGAGCGGGTCGGCGGCGTCGCCCACCGCCTCGACGTCGCCGACGCCGAGGCCTGCCGCGCGCTCGTCGCGGGCACGCCCGACCTCGCCGTCTGGGTGAACAACGCGGGCATCCTCGCCACGGGCCCGGGCTGGTCGACGGACGAGGCGACCCGCCGCCGGATGTTCGACGTCAACGTGCACGGCCTGATCAACGGGACGACGGCGGCGCTCGAGGCCTTCCGCCCGGCCGGCCGCGGCCACGTGGTCAACGTCGTGTCGCTCGCGGGTCTCGTGCCCGCGCCCGACGAGACGGTCTACGGCGCCACGAAGCACGCGGCGCTCGCGTTCTCCGTCGGCACGCAGCTCGACCTGGTGCGCCGGAAGGAGAAGGGCGTGCGGATCAGCGCCCTCTGCCCCGACGGCATCTGGACCCCGATGCTCTTCGATCACGTCGACGACCCGGACGCGTGGCCCTCGTGGGCGGGGACGATGCTGCAGCCCGACGACGTCGCCGCCGCGGCCGTCGCGCTGCTGGACCGTCCGGCGCCGGTGCGGTCGGTCCCGCGCGCGCGGGGTGCCCTCGCCCGGCTCTACGCCGCCACGCCGGGCCTCTCGGCGCACGGCCTGCGCGCGGTCGTGTGGCGCGCGCACCGCAAGCAGCGGGCGTGGGCGACCGAGAACGCGCGGCCGGCGGTCGCTCCCGTGCCTCCGGCGGCCGCGCCCGGGCCGAAGGCTGCGGCCGTGCCGGGAACCGCGGCCGTGCCGGGGACCCCGGCCGCCGCGTCCTCGACCGACCCGACCGGGACCCCGGATGCCTGAGCCCGCCCGTCCCGCCGCGGCGTCGTCCACGCCGACGTCCCCGATGCCGGAGTCCCCCGTCCGCCGCGTCCTGATCACCGGGGCGCTCGGCTTCATCGGCCGGGCCGTCGCCGACCGCCTGACTGCCGACGGGATCGAGGTCGTGGGCGTGGACCGCCAGGCCGACCCGGCGCGGGGCGTCGTCGCGGGCGACACGACCGACCCGGGTCCGTGGGCGGCCGCGCTGGCCGGCTGCGACGTCGTCCTGCACACCGCCGCCGTCGTCTCGAACGCGGTCGACACGGACGAGCAGTGGCGGATCAACGTGCTCGGCACCCGCCGCGTCGTCGAGGCCGCGCGCGACGCCGGGGTGCGGCGGATCGTCCACCTCTCGTCGATCCGCGCGTTCTCGGACCTCGGCTTCCCCGACGGCGTGACCGAGGACCACCCGGTCCGCCCGGACGGCAACCCGTACGTCGACACGAAGATCGCTTCGGAGCAGGTCGTCCTGCAGGCGCACGCGGCGGGCGAGATCGAGACGGTCGTCGTCCGGCCCGGCGACGTGTACGGCCCGGGCTCGCGCCCGTGGGTGCTCCTGCCGCTCGAGGCCATCCGCTCCCGGCAGTTCCTCCTGCCGGCCATGGGACGGGGGATCCACAGCCCCGTCTACGTCGACGACCTCGTCGCGGGCCTCGTCCTGTGCGCCACCCGTCCCGAGGCGGCGGGCCAGGTCCTCACGATCGCCGGTCCGCGCGGCGTGCGCTGCGACGAGTACTTCGGCCACCTCTACCGGATGCTCGGCCGCCGCGGACCGCTCGGCCTGCCGACGCCGGTGGCCGTCGCCCTGGCGGACGCGGCGGACCGCGCCGGCCGGGTCCGCGGCCGGCGCACCGAGGTCAACGCGATCTCGATGCGCTACCTCGGCCGCACCGGCACCTACTCCATCGAGAAGGCGCGCCGGCTCCTCGGGTACGACCCGCGGGTCGATCTGGACGAGGGGATGGCCCGGACGGAGGAGTGGCTGCGGGCGGAGGGGCTGCTGGGCTGAGCGGCCGCGCCGTCCCGGCCGGGAGCCCGCAGCGACGGGCGCCCAGCTGGATCGGTGTCGTAGTTCGCCGCCGCCGGGAGCGCGAAGTACGACACCGATCCAGACCCGGCGGCCCGAGGGGGTCGGGCTTGCACGGCCGCGATGCCCCGCGCGGCGTGCCGCCCCGCCTGCCGGACCCACGCGCACGGTGTCGCGGCTCCGCCGCACGCCCGGCCACGAAGGCCCCGTCCCCGGCCGTCACCCCCCGGCGACGACCGCCCCGCGCCGGCGCGCCGACCACCCGAACCACGCCCACGAGGCGAGGCTCGTCGCCGCGATGCCGCCGCCCAGGAGGCAGACGGCGTCCCAGCCGCCCGCGCCCCACACGATCGACGCCGCGGTCGAGCCGCTGACGCCGCCCAGGAAGTAGGCCACCATGTACGCCGTCGTGATCCGGCTGCGGGCGTCGGGGCGCAGGGCGTAGATCGTGCTCTGGTTCGTGATCTGCAGGCCCTGGACGGCGAAGTCGAGGACGACGATCCCCAGGACGAGCGCGACGACGTGCGTGCCCCCGAGGTCGAGCAGCACCCACGAGCCCAGCAGCGTGACGAGCGCGCCCGTGGTGGCGGCCCGGCCGTGGCCCGCGTCGCTGACCCGTCCCGCGACGGGCGCCATGAGCGCGCCCGCCAGGCCGGCCAGACCGAAGAGCCCGATCACGCCGTCGCCGTAGCCGTAGGGCTCGCGCGCGAGGAGGAACGCCACGGCGGTCCACAGGACGCTGAAGATCGCCATGCCGGTCGCGCCGAGCCACATCCGGCGGCGCAGCTCGGGCTCCTCCCCGATCAGCGCGAGCACGGAGCGCAGCAGCCGGCGGTAGCGGACGCGGCCCGGCACGCCGTGGTCCGGGCCGACCGGCGGCGGGGCGACGGGGAGGGAGCGCCAGAGGACGGCGGCGAGCAGGAGCATGGCGGCCGCGGCGACGCCGAAGACGAGGCGGAAGCCGCCGAGCTCCGAGAGCAGCCCGGAGAGCGTGCGGGCCAGGAGGATGCCGACGAGCAGGCCGCTCATGACGGTGCCGACGATCCGGCCGCGCTCCTCCTCGCCGGCCATGGAGGACGCGAGCGGCACGACGACCTGCGCGACCGCGGAGGCCACCCCGACCGCCGCCAGCGACGCGGCCAGCACGGCGAAGGTCGGCGCGACGGTGCTCACGACCTGCGCGGCCGCCGCGACCACGAGCAGGCCGACCACGAGCCGCCGCCGCTCGAGCAGGTCGCCGAGCGGCACGAGGAACGCCAGGCCCAGGACGTAGCCGACCTGCCCGGCGGTCACGAGCAGGCCCGCGGTCGACTCGCCGACCCCGAACGCCCGGGCGATCGTGTCGAGCAGCGGCTGGGCGACGTAGAGGTTCGTCACCGCCACGCCGCAGGTGACGGCGAGCAGGACGACGAGCCGGCGCTCCATCCGCCCGCCCGGAGCGGGGGAGAGGTCCGCGGCGGCGGGGGGCTCGGGGGTCGCGGTGCTCACCCGACGATGGTTGCAGGGCGCAACCTCGGGCGGTCGCGACGCGCGCCGGGCGCCCGCCGCTCAGCGCGCCCGCACGCCGAGCGCTCGGAACCCGCGGTTCAGGAGCGCCTCGGCCTGCCGCGCGATGTCCGGCGTGTTCAGCAGCACGACGACGAGCCGGTGCCCGCCGCGCTCCGCGGCGCCGACGAACGTCTTGCCGGCGGCGTTCGTGAACCCGGTCTTCAGGCCGAGCGTCCCGGGGAAGCCCTGCTTGAGCAGCGGGTTGTGGTTCTGGAGGAACAGCCGGCGGCCCTTGATCGGGAAGGGCCGCACCGCCTGGGCGGTGGCGACGATCTTCGCCAGGCGCGGCTGGTCGAGGACCGCACGGCCGAGGACCGCGAGGTCCGTCGCGCACGAGCGGTTGCGCGCCTGGCGCTGCGTGCGGGTCTCCTCGAACCCGCTGGGCGAGTCGAACGTCGTGCAGGTCAGGCCGAGCGCCCGGGCCTGCGCGTTCATCATTCCGACGAACCCGTCGACGGTGCCGCCGACGTGCTCGGCCAGGGCGACCGCGGCGTCGTTGCCCGAGGCCAGCAGCAGGCCGTACTGCATCGTCTCGAGCTGGACCTTCTTGTAGAGCGGCAGCAGCCCGACGCGGGAGCCCTGCGCGGCGACCGCCCGGCGCGAGATCCGCACCCGCTCCGTGGGCCGGCTGTTGCCGTTCACCACCAGCGCGGTCATGAGCTTCGTGACGCTGGCGATCGGCAGGGACCGGTTCGCGGCGTGCGCCCAGAGGATCTTCCCCGTGTCGAGGTCGGCGACGAGGCCGGCGCGCGGCTGCTCGCGCAGCGGGTTGACGAAGCCGGGCGCGGTGACCTCGCGCGTCGCGGCCCCCAGCTTGAGCGGGACGGCGAGCGGGGCGACGGCGGGTGGCCCGTTGATGCCCTGCAGCGGGGTGCGGCCGACGGTCGGGGCGTCCTCGCCGTCGGGTCCGGATCCCGCCTGCGCGGTCGCTCCGCCGCCACCGCAGCCGGCGATGACCGCACCCAGGACGAGCACGGCGAGGAGGAGGGCCACACGCCTCACGGACGAGAGCATGCCCGACCCGCCCGACGGCGGCGCCGGGTGCAGGCCCGCGTTCACCGCGCCCCCGTCCGCGGCGCGGTCCCGACGCGCCGGGACGCGCCGTCCGGCCCGGCGGCTCAGCCGCCGCGGTACGGCGTGAGGCTGCGCGCGATGGCGCGCATCTCGCCGTTCGTGAGGCTGTTCTTCAGGCTGTTGTTGACCCAGTAGGTGCCGTTCGGGGTCTTCCACACCAGGCGGCGGATGCGGGCGCCGTCGTACTCGATGCGGAACGTGCGGCCCGCCAGGCGGACCTCGTCCGTGGTCATGTCGAGCACCGGCGGGTCCTTCCAGGAGGTGCCCTGGATGCCGTAGTACTGGCCGATGCCGCCCCGGGAGCCGTCCACCGCGACGACGAGGCGGTAGCCCTGCCACGGGAACGCGCGCCCGCCGGCGGAGGCGATCTCGTAGCCGCGCGACTCGTTGTCGCGGTAGACCGCCCCGTTCTGCACGAGCCGGGGCACGTAGATCGGCGCGGCGGTGAAGTCGCGGTCGATGCCGGAGTTGACGACGTTGGTCCGCGCGGCGGCCAGGCCGTCGCCGAGCGTCGCCGGCGTCTTGGGCCGCTTGGCCCGGCGCTTGCGACCGCTCGCGGTGCGGGTCGGCTCGGCGTCGTTGTCGGACGACTTGACCTTGCGCGGCGAGCCGGGGTGGAGGAACTGCCGCGCGGCCTTCGCCAGCCCGGCGGGCGTCGTCTGGAGCGCCCCCTCCTTCGTGTCCGTCGTGTCGAGCTGGATCCGCTTCGTCGGGTTGCCGACGACGCCGAGGCCGAGCTTCACGACGCCGAGGAGGCCGCGCGAGGTGCGGATGTCGGTGTCGACGAACTTCAGGATCGTCTTGGCCAGCCGGTTGCCCTCGAAGATGAGCTTCGACGTGGCGATCTGGCCGCGCGCCTCGGAGAGGTAGTGCTGCTGGCGCGCCTCGCGGACGACGTCGTTGTCGAGGTGGCGGAAGCGCACGTAGTCGAGCGAGTCCTCGCCGCAGAGGCGCTGGTAGCCGGCCTTCACGTCGATCGCCGCGTAGGGCTTCGTGTCGCCCACGGGCGGGTTGTTGTCGTTGAAGTAGCGCCGGTCGACGTCGGTGTAGAAGCAGCCGAACGCGTTGACGGCGGCGGAGAACGCGGTGAAGCGGATGGAGACGTAGTGGTGGATCTCGAACGTCTCCTGCGGCGTCGAGAGCAGCTCCTTCAGCCGGTCGATGAGCTTGTCCGGGCCCCCGGCGAAGGCGGCGTTCAGGCGGACGTTCGACCCGCCGGCGACGATCAGGTCGCGCGGCAGCGACAGCATCGAGGTGACCTTCGCGTCGCTGTCGAGGCGGACGAGGATCATCGTGTCGGAGCGCTGGCCGCTCTCCTCGCCCTTGCGGGCGTCGTCGCCCACGAGCAGCATGGTCTGCGGCTTGCCGGGCTCGACGTCGTCCAGCGCCTCCTTGGCCTTCGCGGTCGCCGCGGTCTGCTCGGGCAGCGCGCCCACGATGATGTCCGACTCGCGCTTGATCGTCGTCGCGACGGCGACGCCGGCGACGGTCAGGACGATCACGCACGCCAGCAGGATGCGCAGCGCGAACTGCGTGCCGGGGCGGGGCGGGCGAAGGTCGGACGGGACGCTCATGGGCGGGGGGCCTCCGGGGCCGGGCCGGTGGCCGTGGGAGCGGCCGGGGCGGGGCGCGTGCGCACCCGCGCGGACGCAGGGGCCCGCGAGTCCAAGGACGGTAGCGCACCCTCCCGCGCCCGCGTGCAGGTCGGCGACCGGGCGGACGGGACCCCTCCGGCGGTCGTCGCGCCGGGCCGCGCGGACCGCGCCACCTCCCGGACGGGCGCGTCGCCAACCCAGCCACCCCGGCCGCGCCGCCCGCCGGCGGCCGCGTCGCCACCCCGGCGACCCCGGCCGCGCCACCCACCCGACGGGCGCGTCGCCACCCCGATGACCCACCTCGCGCCACCCACCCGACGGGCGCGTCGCCACCCCGGCGACGCCCGCCGCGCCACCTCCCGGACGGGCCCGCGGCGCCCACGTCGCGAGGGCGGGCCGCGACCGCTAGGTTCGGCGCCATGACGACCGATCGCGGCCACGTGGCGCGGGTCCCCATCCTGCTGCGCAACCGGGACATGGACACGCTGGGGCACCTCAACCAGAGCCTCTACCACGTGTTCATCGAGGAGGCGCGGACCGCCGTGGTCCTCGAGCTGCTCGGCAAGGGGGTCGTGGACTACGTCCTCGCGCGCGTGGAGCTCGACCACCTCGAGGAGGTCCGCCTGCACGACCGGGAGGTGGCCGCCGAGTCGTGGATCGAGCGGGTCGGGACGAAGAGCCTGAGCATCGGCTCGCGCGTCGTGAAGCTCGACGGCACCGTCGTGGCGCAGGGCACCACCGTCCTCGTGGCGTGGGACCCGGAGGCCCGCGGGTCGCGCACGATCGGCGACGAGGAGCGGGCGGCGCTGCTCGCCGGCCTGCCGGACGCGTCGTGAGCGCCGCCGGGGTCGACCGCGCGGTTCTGCGCGAGGTCGTCGAGACGCTGGCGCCCCTCGTCCGCCGGGCCGGGTCCGCCGACGAGCACCGCGCCGCGGAGTGGATCGCGGAGCGGCTCTCCCGCGCGGGCGCGCCCGCGCACGTGGAGGACGCGACGTTCCTCGACGGCTACGCGCCGCTCATCGGCGGGCTCGCCGCGGTCGGTGCCGTCGCCGGGGTCCTCGGCCAGACCCGCCCCGGCCGCCGGCTCGCGGTCGTCGCCGGCGCGCTGGCCGCCGCGGCGATCGTCGACGACGTCTCGAACGGCCCGCGCGTCGCCCGTCGCGTCGCCCGTCGACCCACCCCGACGTGGAACGTCGTCGCCGAGGCGGGCGACCCCGACGCGGAGCGCACCCTCGTGGTGATGGCCCACCACGACGCCGCGCCGTCCGGCGCGATCTTCGACCAGACGCTGCAGCGCCTGGCGCACGAGCGGCTGCCGGGCCTCTTCGAGCGCGCCGACACGGCGGTGCCCGTCTGGTGGCCCGTCGTGGGCGGCCCCGCGCTTGCCGCCCTGGGCGCGGGCCTCCGTCGCCGCCGGCTCGGCCTGCTCGGCGCCGCGCTCAGCGCCGGCAGCGTCGCCGCGATGGCCGACGTCTCGCGCTCGCCGATCGTCGCCGGCGCCAACGACAACCTCTCCGCGGTGGCCGCGCTCGTCGGCCTGGCCGAGCGGCTGCGGGACGCCGAGGCCCGCGGCGACGGGGTCGGCGTGCGGGTGCTGCTCGTCTCCTGCGGCGCGGAGGAGGTCATCCAGGGCGGCATCCACTCCTTCGCCGCGTCCTGGTTCCCGCGGCTGGACCGCGAGACGACCTGGTTCCTGAACCTCGACACGATCGGCTCGCCCGAGCTCGTCTCGATCGAGGGCGAGGGGCCCGTCGTGATGGAGGACTACTCCTGGCGCTCCTTCCGCGACCTGATCGAGCGGGTCGCGTGGCGCGAGAGCCTGCCGATCCGCCGCGGCATGCGCGCGCGCTCGAGCACGGACGCCGTCGTCCCGTCCCGCGCGGGCTACCCGACGGCCTGCCTCGTCTCGTTCGACCGCGCGAAGGCGATGCCGCACTACCACCTCGTCTCGGACGTCCCCGAGAACCTGGACTACGACACGATCGCCCGCGCCGTCGCGCTGACGGAGGCCGTGGCCCGCGAGCTGGCCGGCGACGCCGCGCAGACCGGCGTGACGCGGCGGGGCTGAGCACCGCCGACGGCCGGGTCCACGGACGGGGCCGCGCGGCCCTGCGGTGCACGGCACGGTGGGCGCTGCGCGTCCGGACGGCCCACGGGGCCCCCCCGAGCGCCACGCCGCGCGGGAGGGACCGGTGGGCGCGGCGGCCCGGACGGCCCACGGGGTGGGCCCGGGCGCTACGCCGCGGGGGAGCTGTTCCGGGCCACGCCGTCCAGCGAACCTGGACTTCCCGGTCGAAAATCGGCCGATCCGTACACCGAACGTCCAGTTCTGCGTCGTCCCGGGCCGATCCGGGTCGGCCGGGCGTTGTGTACCGGCTACGTTCTTCGCCGGTTAACAGCATCAGCCCCGAGGTCCGCACGTGCGTCGAACATCCGTCATCCGTCAAGAACGCCGTGCGCGCCGCGCCGTCCTCCCCGGGGCCGCCGCCCTCGTGGTCGCGTCCCTCCTCGCCGTGGCACCCGCCGCCGGCGCGGCGACGACGACGCCGACCGTCACGAAGATCGCGGACACGAGCTACAACGCGCCGGGCCAGGACGTGCTCTCGCAGTCCTACAGCGCCGGGGGCCGCATCTACACGGTCACCTACGCGCAGGGCGACTACCAGCGCCAGACCCTCCGGTCGGTGAAAGCGGACGGCTCGGGCGCCGTCAGCGTCCTCTCGACGCAGGGCGGCTACATCGGGAACGCCACCCGGGTCGGCGACGAGCTCTGGTTCACGGTCCAGCTCAACGACGGCTCGAACGCGCAGCGGCTCGTCCGCACGGACGGCACCGTCGCCGGGACCACGACGCTGCGGACGTTCCAGGGCTACGCGCCGCAGAACCTCCGGGCCGTCGGCGGCAAGGTGTACTTCGCCGCCGGCGACGCGACGACCGGGCAGGAGCCCTGGGTCTCCGACGGCACGGCCGACGGCACCCGGATGATCAAGGACCTCTTCCCGGGCGTCACGAACTACACCGGCGGGTCCTACCCCAACAGCGGCGGCGGCCACGACTTCACGGCGGTCGGGGACAAGGTCGCCTTCTCCGCCTCGGACGGCCCCGACGGGGGCGGCCTCTTCATGACGGACGGCACCGCGGCCGGGACGACCAAGGTGCGCGGCAACCTCTACCTCAACGGCATGGCGTCGTCGCCGCGGTCCGGCGAGCTGCTCTTCGTCGCGTACGACCGGGCGGACACCGCCGCGGGCTACCAGCTGTTCCGCAGCGACGGGACGACGGCCGGCACGAAGCGCGTCTTCACCGACGCCGGCGTCCTGCGCGACGCCTACGAGCTCACCCGGATCGGCGACCGGGTCATCTTCCGCGGCACGGGCGCCTCGCACGGCAACGAGCTGTGGACGTCGGACGGCACGGCAGACGGCACGACGCTCCTGAAGGACATCCGCCCGGGCGGCGACTCGTACCCGCAGAACATCGTGAAGTCCGAGGACGGCGCGTACTTCCGGGCCTACACGGGCACGACGCACGACGTCTGGAAGACCGACGGGACCGCGGCCGGGACGCGGCGCGTCTTCGACACCGCGGCGAGCGGCGTCCAGTTCACCTCGGGCCTGGTCGCCATCGGCCGGTCCGTCTTCTTCCAGGGCTACTCGAACGGCCGCTACCGCCTGTGGACCGGCGACGGCACCGCCGACGGGACGCAGCGCGTCACCGGCGCGGACGACCTCGGCGACGTGACGTGGCTGACGGCCGCCGGCGACCGCCTCGCCTTCTTCGGCCGCGACGCCGACACCGGCTACGACCTGTTCACCGCCTCGACCGAGGACCGGACGCCCCCGAAGGCGACGATCACCGACGGGCCGACGGGCCTGACGAAGGACCGCTCGCCGGCGTTCCGCTTCGAGGCCGACGAGGCCGACGAGGCCGCGACGTTCGAGTGCCGCATCACCGGCGCCACGACGACGGACTGGGCGACGTGCACCTCGCCGTTCACGCCCGCCGCGCTCGCCGACGGCGACCACGCCCTCGAGGTCCGGCCGACGGACGCGGCCGGCAACGTCGGCGACGTCGTCCGCCGCACCTTCCGGGTCGACGCGACGGCCCCGCGGATCGACATCGCCCGCCCGTACGACGGCGCACGGTACTCCCACTTCGCCGACGACAAGCCCGAGCTGCGGTCGGACTACGACTGCGCCGACCCCGGCTCGGGCGTCGTCGCCTGCACCGGCACCGTCGCGGACGGCGAGGCCTTCGACCGCTCGCACCCGGGCACCGACCCGTTCGTGACGCGGACCTTCACGGTCTCCGCCACGGACCTCGCCGGCAACACGGCGACGCGCACGTCGACCTACCGGGTCTTCACCTTCGCGTCCCTCGTCCTGGACGACGCGCCGGCCGGCTACTGGCGCCTGGGCGGCGCCGACTCCCCGACCATGGACGCCCTCGCGGGCCCGTCGGGCGTCTTCAAGAACGAGCTCGAGGCCGTGCCGTGGGGCATCTCGGGCGACGGGGACTCCGCCCGCCGCCTCGCCGACACGGACGGCAACGGGGTCGCCGACGGCTACGCCGCGGTCGACGGCATGGAGGCCACGCCGTCGTACTCCATGTCGCTGTTCTTCGACCCGGCCGACGACCGCCGCACGCAGTCGCTGATGCAGCAGGGCGGCTCGGGCGCGGTCTGGTACGACGGATCCGGCGCGGTGCGGTTCCGGCCCGTCGACTGGCTCGGCGTCGAGCTCTCCGGCGCGGTGACCGGTGACGGCTTCCACCACGTCGTCGCGACGTACGCCTGGACCCCCGACCCCGACAACGCGCAGCTCGGCTCGGGCGTCGCGAAGCTCTACGTCGACGGCCGGCTGGCCGACACGAGGACGGCGGACCGCAGGCCGTCGGGCTCCTCGACGCTCTACGTCGGCTACGGCGACAAGGCGCACTGGTTCCAGGGCGAGGTCGACGAGGCCGCGGTCTTCCCGGCCGCGCTGAGCGCCACGCACGTCCACGAGATCTGGCTGGCGGAC
>CAFBMK010000002.1_pt1 | contig 37722 bp, 33 predicted proteins | sample 7268691 | NCBI WGS metagenome assembly CAFBMK01 (sample SAMEA6814062, study PRJEB35770) | freshwater metagenome | biome: Freshwater; feature: Freshwater reservoir; material: water | place: Czech Republic | collected 2017-05-23 | depth 30m m
AGCGCCGGCGGCGGGGGAGGACCTCGATCGCCGGACTGCCGGCCGCCGTCGCCGCCGCGCTGCCCGCCCTGGGCCGCCGCGCCGTCGCCGTCGCCGGCCGCGCCACGCCCCGCACCGACCTGACGGTCTCGCTCTGCATGATCGTCAAGGACGAGGAGGCGATGCTCGGGCGCTGCCTGGCGAGCGTCCGGCCGTTCGTCGACGAGCTCGTGGTCGTCGACACGGGCTCGACGGACCGGACCGTCGAGATCGCCCGGGAGCACGGGGCGCGGATCCTCCACCACGAGTGGACCCACGACTTCGCGGCCGCGCGCAACGTGTCGCTCGAGGCCGCCACGGGCGACTGGATCCTCTGCCTCGACGCCGACGAGGTCCTCTCGGAGGGCGAGGGGCCGCGCCTGCGCGCGCTCGCCGGCCGCACCTGGCGCGAGGCGCTCTACCTCGTCGAGACGAATCACACGGAGGAGCTCGAGATCGGCGCGAGCACCCGCCACCTCGCGCTGCGCCTGTTCCGCAACCGCCCCGGCCGGCGCTTCTCCGGCCGCCTGCACGAGCAGGTCGAGGAGCTCGCCGCGCTGCCCGCCCAGCGCCGGGAGGTCACCGACGTGCGGATCGAGCACTACGGCTACCTCGGCGAGGTGCGCGAGCAGAAGGGCAAGGAGCAGCGCAACCGCGTCCTGGTGGAGCAGCAGCTCGCCGACGGCGACGACCGCGCGTTCGTGCGCTTCAACCTCGGCTCGGAGCACATGGCCTCGGGCGAGTTCGCCGAGGCCGTCGAGCAGTTCACCGGCCCGTGGGCCGAGGCCTACGGGATCACGGACGTCCCGCCGCAGGGGTTCGTGCCGATCCTCGGCTCGCGACTGGTCGAGTCGCTCCTGGCGCTCGGGCGCCTCGAGGAGGGCGAGCGGACCGCGCTGCAGGTCCTCGAGCGGTTCCCGGACTTCACCGACGTCGTGCTGCTGCGCGGGCACCTCGCCCGCCTGGCCGGCGACGAGGACGCGGCCTGCGCGCACTACCGCCGCTGCCTCGTCATGGGCGACGCGCCGCCCGCCTACCTGCCGTCGACCGGCGTCGGCGGGCACCTCGCCGCCCGGTCCCTCGCCCGGATCCTCGCCGCCCGCGGCGAGCACGACGAGGCCGAGGCGCTCCTGGAGGACGTCCTGCGCCGCAGCCCGCAGCAGGTCCGCGCCGCCGAGACGCTCGCCGAGCTGCTCCGCGCCCGCGGGGTCCCCGGCGACGTCGTGCTGGCGCGGATCGCCGCGTGCGCGCCGGGCATGCTGCCGACGGGCCGGCACCTCGTCGCGGCGGCCCTGCACCGCTCGGGCGCCGTCGAGGAGGCCGAGACCGAGCTGCGCGCCGTCCTGGCCGCACGGCCGGGCTACGACGCCGCGCGCCTCGAGCTCGTGCGCCTCCTGCTGCTCGCCGACCGGCTGCCCGAGGCCGCCGACGAGGCGCTGCGGGTGCCCGCCGGCTCCCGGCTCGAGCCCGACGCGCTGCGCAACGCCGCGTTCGCGCGCCTCGCCGATGGCGCGCCCGTCCACGACGTCCTGGCCCGCACCGCCGACGCGTTGCCCGGCGCGGAGCACGCCCTCTTCCTCGCCTGGGCCGGCGGCTCCCCGGCCCTCGCGCCGGCGGCCGCCGAGTCGGCGCTGACGATGCTGAACGCGCTGGCGCGGATGGAGCGCTTCGAGGCGTTCGAGGCCCTCGTCGGCGTCTTCGAGCGCCTCGGCCTGCCGTGGCGCCGCCGCCGCGAGCTGCTCGCCCAGGTCTACCTGCGCCGCGGGTTCCTGCAGTCCGCGGCGGAGGAGTGGATGCGCGTGGTCGACCGCGACGGGCCCGACGCCGACGCGCTGCGCGGGCTGGCGATCGTCGCCGCGCGGATGGGCCTGGAGGAGGACGCCGCGACGTTCCTCGCCGACGCCGAGGCGCTCGCCGCGGCCTGACCCCGTCGGGCGGTCTCCGCGCCCGGCGCGGGCCGCCCTCCCGCCGGTCCGCCGTCGACCGCCCGCTCGGCCCGGCCCGCCCCGCGGCCGGTCCGCGGTCGACCCGGCCGCGTCGCGCACTAGGGTCGGCCCCGATGCCGTCGCTGCGGGTGCTGATCGCCGAGGACCAGGTGCTGCTGCGCCAGGGCATCGCGCGGCTGCTCCAGGACGCGGGGATGGACGTCGTCGCCCAGGCGGGCGACGCGGTCGACCTGCTGCGCAAGGTCCGCGCGCACCGGCCCGACGTCGCGATCGTCGACGTCCAGATGCCCCCGGACCACACGGACGACGGCCTCCGCGCGGCCGTGCGGATCCGCGCCGAGCTGCCCGACGTCGCCGTGCTCGTCCTGTCGGGGTTCCTCGAGGAGCGCTACGCCCTGGAACTCGTCGGGGACGACGCCCGGCGCGTCGGCTATCTGCTGAAGGACCGCGTGGTGGACGTCGACTCCTTCGTCGCCGCGGTCCGTCGCGTCGCCGCCGGCGGCTCGGCCCTGGACCCCGACGTCGTCGCCCGGATGGTCGGGCGGCCCCGCGAGGGCGACCCGCTCGCGGCGCTGACCCCGCGCGAGCTCGACGTCCTCGGCCTGATGGCGCAGGGGCTGTCGAACCGCGGGATCGCGGGCGCGCTGTCCGTCGGCGACCCCGCGGTGGAGAAGCACGCCACGCGGATCTTCGGGAAGCTCGGCCTGGGCGGCGAGCCCACGGAGCACCGTCGCGTGCTCGCGGTCCTGACGTTCCTGCGGGCGGGCTGAGCGCTCGTGCCGACGGGCTGCGGCCGGGTCGCCGGAAGCGGCTCGTGCGACGGCGGGCGGGTGGGGCGCCGCGCGGCGCGACCGGGCCGTGGCGCCACGGCACGCGGCTCGGCCGCACCCGTCGCGGCCGCGGCTCCTCAGGGGCCGGGAGGCACGGCGCCGCCACCCACCGGGAGCCGGGCGACGACGGTCGTCCCGCCGCCCGGTGCGTCGCCGACCGCGAGCGTGCCGCCCGTCGCCTCGACCCGGTCGCGCAGGCCCTGCAGCCCCGACCCGGCGGCCGGGTCGGCGCCCCCGCGACCGTCGTCGGCGACGAGCACGCGGAGGACCCCGGCGGTCTCGGTCACCTCGACCCGCGCGCGTCCCGCCTCCGCGTGCCGGGCCACGTTGGCCAGGGCCTCCGCGACCACGAAGTACGCCGTCGCCTCCACCGTCGCCGGACGGCGGCCCTCGGGCACCGACGTCGTGACGAGCACGGAGGAGCGGGCCGTGAGCGACTCGACCGCGGCGGCCAGCCCGCGGCTCGTGAGGATCGTCGGGTGGATGCCGGCGACGAGGTCCCGCAGCTCGGCGACCGCGCCCCGCGCCTCGGCGACCGCCTCGCCCAGCGTCTCCCGCGCCGCGTGCGGATCCGCCTCGAGGTCGGCCAGCCCGTGCTGCACGGCCAGCGCGACGGACATCAGGCGCTGCTGCGCCCCGTCGTGCAGGTCGCGCCCGATCCGCCGGCGCTCCGCGTCCGCGGCCTCCACGATGCGCGTCCGGGACGCCGCGACCGCGTCGGCCCGGGCGCGCTCGACGGCCTCCCGCCGCCGCGCCTCCTCGGCGGCGCGGCGTTCCGTCTCGTCCCGGAAGACGACGACGGCGCCGCGGCCCTCCGCGGTCGGCAGCGGCGCGGAGGAGTAGGACACGGGCACGAGCGACCCGTCGCGCCGGACGAACCAGTCGTCCGTCACCCGGACGGTCGCGCCGCTCGTCCGGGGACGCAGCAGCGGGCACTCGTCCTCCGGGAACGGCGTGCCGTCGGGCCGCCGGTGGTGGATCGTGGCGTGGCTCGGGCGGCCGAGCAGCTCGTCCTCCGCGAAGCCCAGCACCTCGAGCGCCGCGGGGTTGGCGAAGCGCACGCGGCCGGCGTGGTCGACGACGTAGACCGCGTCCGCGACGCTCGCCAGGAGCGCGTCCAGGAGCGCTGCGGGCGGCGCGGGGCCGCCGTCGACGGGCGGGTGGGGCTCACCGCTCACCCGCCCAGCGTACGTCGCGGCCCGTCGGGTCGCCGCTCAGAGGTCGAGCTCGTAGCGGTCGTGCGTCGTCGCGCTCCCGCCGTAGCTCTCCTTGTTGCGGACGAGGCCCGCGTTCAGCGTCCGGCCGGCGTCCTCCGTCGAGATGCCGAAGTCGAACCAGGGCACGGCGGCGTGCGTCTCCGTCAGCAGCCGGTCGACGATCGCGTCCACCGCGCCGCGCTCGCGCCCCTCGGCGCTCGCGGCGATGTACTGCGTGTGGGCGACGGTCGGCGTGGCGTAGACGACGACGCCGCCGAGGACGGGCGCGCCGGGCGCCTCCCGCGCGGTGTGCAGGCGGATGGCGTCGGGGAAGCGGCGCGCGAGCAGCTCGATCTCGTCCGCGGTGTGGACGGGCGCGACGCCGTGGCGCTCGCGCAGCGCGGCCTCCTCGAGCGCCCAGAAGCCCCGCAGGTCCGGGTCCTCCGCCACGTGCAGCGCCCGCGCGCGCCTGACCGACGCGCGGCGGCCCTTCGCGTAGGCGGGACGGTCGGCGACGTGGATCGTCGTCGAGAGCTCCCGGCGCACGAGGCGCGCGCCGACGAGCCAGAGCGCGTGGAGGTCCTCCTCGGCCGGGACCCGGTGGTAGATGTGCGGCACCGGCTTGTAGACCAGGCGCGACACGCCGTCGGCCCGCAGCGCGTCGGCGATCGCGGTCAGCCAGGCGTGCACGCGGGTCGCCGACGCGGTCGCGTCCGTGATCAGCCCGCCGAACGTCAGGCCGCCGTGGCTCGTGACGACGTCGCCCGAGCGCTCGGCCGGCAGCGCGGCCCGCAGCACGCCGTCGACGAGGACGAGCAGCGAGTGGTCCGCGAAGCGGTCGGCGTGGTACTCGAGGTATCCGCGGCGGAAGAGGACGTGGGGCGCCCGGGAGCGGTCCACCAGCGCGTCCCACGCGGCGGCGTCGGCCGGCGCGTAGCGCCGGACCTCGACGGCGACGGTCGCCGGCGCGCTCACCGGACGCCGACGGGGACAGGGGAGGACGGTGCGTCGGCGCCCGCCCGGGTGCCGGACGACGCCGGACCGACGACGACCGGCGTCGGGGCGGACGCGAGCGCGGCGGCCTCCCGCAGCGCGACGAGCGTCGTGGCGTCGTGGACGGGCAGCACGCCGTCGCCGGCGACCGCGCCGAGCGCGGCGTGGGCGCGCACCCGCAGCGCCCCGCGCCCGAGCGGCTCGTCGCCCGTGGCGAGCACGTCGGCGTCGCAGCCCGTCAGCGCCGGGCCGAACGCCTCGACGAGCCGCGCGTCGGACCACCCGGCCCCGTGGACGACGAGGCTGACGTCGTCGTCGGCGCCGAAGGTCGCGGCCCAGGCGGCGAGGAGCGTGGGGTCGGCGTGCAGCTCGTCCGCGTCGGCGAGGACGACGAGGTGGCGCAGCTCGTGCTCCGCGGGCAGGTCGTCGCCCCAGTCGCCGACGAGCGCGCGCAGCCACGCCTCCAGCCCGCCGTCGACGGGGTCCTCGGCGACGCCCGCCACCGCGTGGACGACCGCGGCGCCGACGTCGCCGGCCGCCACGGCCGCCCGCGCCGCCGCGGCCCGCTCCGCCGCCCGGGCGCGGTCCGCCGCCGACACGGGCAGCGCCGGGTCGTCGGCCGTGCGGACGCCCTCCCCGGGCCCGGAGGCGCAGGCGCCGCGGAACGCCAGGAGCCCGCCGACGGCACCGGTCGCGCTGACCTCGCCGGGCCGCAGGACGCGGAGCATCTCGCGGCGCAGCGCCCGCTCGCTGTGGGCGGCGCGGGCCGTCTGCTCCGGGCTCACCCCGAGACTCAGGTTGGCGCCGTGCATCCGGTAGCGGCAGGTGACCTCGTCGAGGTGGACGATCTCGGCGACGCGGGAGATCCGCCAGGCCCACCAGTGGTCCTCCCACGGCGCCTCGGGCGGGATGGGGTGCACGAGGTGCTTCAGGCAGCCGCGCTGCATGACCCCGGCGCCGCAGACGACGTTGTTGCGCAGGAGCACGTCCCGCAGCGGGCCCTCGACGCGGTCGATGCCGGTGGCGCGCCGGAACGACGGGGCGACGAGGCCGCCGTCCGCGTCGATGACCTCCAGGTCCGAGTGGACGAGGCCGGCGCGGGGGTGCTGCCGGAAGACCTCGGCCAGCCGGCGCAGGCGCCCGGGGACCCAGACGTCGTCGCCGGAGATCGAGGTGATCAGGTCGCCGGTCAGCTCGGACATGCCGCGGTCGACCGCGCCGCGCACGCCGCGGTTCTCCTGGTGGATCACGCGGACGCGGTCGCGGTAGGGGGCGAGCGCCTCGAGGGTGCCGTCCGTGGACCCGTCGTCGACCACGACGAACTGGAGCCGGTCGGCCGGCCAGTCCTGCGACAGCACGCTCTCGACGGCCTCGGCGACGAACGCCTCGTGCTGGTAGGCGGTGCAGTAGACGCTGATGGTCGGCTGCTCGGGCAGCGCCGGCAGGGACACCATGCCCGGGTGATCGGCGGGGCGCGGCGGGACCTGAGCCGGAGCGGGACGGGGCCACCGGGGCGGCGGGACGGCGGGCCTGCGCCGCGCCGGCGGACCGGGCGCACCGGGCGACGGACGAGGGACGGCGGGACGGGCGCCGCTCAAGCACCGGCCCGTCCGTCCGATCACCGGTTCATGGCGACCGTCGAGGTTCGGGACTACACGCGCACCTACGACCCCGAGGGCGACTTCGACCGCTGGTACACCGTGGGCACCGGGCGGGCGATCGTCCCGTGGGTCCGCCCGGGCGACCACGTGCTCGAGCTGGGCTGCGCGACCGGCCTGATGACGGCGATGCTCGTCGACGCCGGCGCCCGGATCACGGCCGTGGACCGCGCCGGCCACTACCTCGACCGCCTCGAGGCCCGCGGGCTGCCGGGCGTCGACGTCGTGCGCGCCGACCTCGCGGAGGCGTTCCCCCCGCCCGTCGCCCACGACCACGTCCTGGCCACGAGCCTCCTCCACCAGATCCCCGACCCCGCCGCGTTCGTCGCGGCGGCGGCGGAGCGGCTGCGCCCCGGCGGCCTGCTGCACGTCACGGTCCCCAACCCGCGGTCGCTGCACCGCCTGGTCGCCGTCGACGAGGGCACCCTCGGGTCGCTCGGGGAGGTCTCGGCGCTGGGCCGGGAGACCGACGTCTCGCGGATGATGGACCCCGAGGACGTCGTCGCGCTCGGGGCCCGGGCCGGCCTGCGCCCCGTCCACCGCGGCGGCGTGCTGCTCAAGCCGCTGCCCAACGCGCAGATGGCGGAGCTCCCCGACGCCGTGATCGAGCGCCTGCTCGCCGCGGCGCTGCACACCCCGGACGTCGCGGCGATGAGCCACGTGGTGCTGCGCCGTGCCTGAGCCGGAGGTCGACGACGACGCGACCGTCGTCGTCGGCGGCTCGTGGGCGGCCCTCGTGGCCGCGGAGCGCCTCGCCGCCGCCGGCGAGCCCGTCCACCTGCTCCTGCCCCGCCGCGGCGTCGGCGGCGGCTTCGCCCCCCGACGCGTCGACGGGCGCGCGCTCGAGCTCGGCCTGCGGGTCCTCGAGCTCGAGCACGAGGCCGCGCCGGCCTCGGAGGACGTGCCGTCGCTCGAGCAGCACGACCCCGCCGGCGCGGGGCACCTGCCGTACCTGCCGCTCGTCTCGCGCTACCTGGCCGACCTGGCCGGCGACGACCTCCTCGCGCTGCCGCCGTCGGCCACCGCGGTCGGCGGGCGCCTGACGCACGACCTGTTCCTCACCTCGGACCCCGCCGGCGTCCGCGACGCTCTGGGCGCCGGTGACCGCCGGGCCGCCGCCGCCGAGGTCGATCCCGCGCGGCCGCCCGGGCCGCTGTCCGGACCGGGGGAGACCCGCACGCTGCAGCAGGCGTCGCTCGAGAACCACGGACGGACCGTCCACGAGGCGCTGATCGCCCCGTTCGTCGACAAGGTCGCGGCCGGCGGCGCCGCAGCGGTCCTCGCCGCGCACCGTCGCCGCGTGTGGACGCCGGTGCTCTGGCCGCGGTCGGTGTGGGAGGCGTGCTCGGACGGTCCGATCGGCTTCCGGCCCCGCCGGCCCGGGGCGACCGTCCGCGGTGGCGTCGGCGCGCTGGTGCCGCGCGTGCTCGAGCGGATCGCCGTCGCGGGACGGATCGGCGTGACGACCGCCGGGCCGCTCCTCGAGCTCGGCGCCGCGCCCGACGGCCGGACCCGGCTGACGTTCGAGGGCGGGTGGCAGGTCCTGGCCCGCAGGCCCGTCCTCGCCGCGCCCGCCCCGGAGCTCTTCGCGGCCGCGGGCGTGCCGTACGCGCCGGAGCGCGTCCGCACCGTCGTCGGGTGGGTCGAGGTGGCCGGCGAGCACGTCCTCGCCGCGCCGCCCGTCGTCCACGTCGTCGACCCCACGATCGACGCGCTGCGCATCACGACGACCGTCGATCCCGTCGGCGTCCCGGCGGGCCGTCGCCTGCTCTGCGTCGAGCTGCGCCACGACCTCGCCGAGGGCCGGATCGCGGACGCCGCCCGCGACGGGCTCGTGCGGACCGGACTGGTGCGGGAGGGCGCGCCGATCCAGCTCGTCGACGGCGTGGCGGCGCGCACCTTCGCGCTCCCGACCCGCGCGACCGTCGACGCGTTCGCGGCCGCGTCCCGGGCGTTCGCCGACCGCGAGCTCGACGTGGAGGTCCTCGGCGGAGGCGTCGCGCTGCAGGGCGACTACCTCAACGAGCAGGTCGTCGCGGGGTTGGCCTGCGCCGCGCGGCGGGCCGGCGCCGTCGTGGGCTGAGCCGGACGGCGACCGCGGCTCCCGCCCCGGCTCCCGCGGCACCCGACTCCCCGACCGCGGCACCCGACTACCCGCCCGCGGCACCCGACTACCCGCCCGCGGCACCCGACTCCCCGACCGCGGCGCCCGCCCTCAAGCGCGCGCCCGACGCGCCGATCACCCGGGCGTGAGCACGATCCTCCCGCCCGCGACCGGCCTGGCGGCCTGCCACCTCGTCGCGTTCCCGCGGATCGAGGACCGGCGCGGCAACCTCAGCTTCGTCGAGAACAACACCCAGATCCCCTTCGCCATGGAGCGGGTCTACTGGCTCTACGACGTGCCCGGCGGCGCCGAGCGCGGGGGCCACGCCCACCGCGAGCTCGAGCAGGTCGTCGTCGCGATGTCCGGCTCGTTCGACCTCGTCCTGGACGACGGCACGATCTCGCAGCGCTTCCACCTCAACCGCTCGTACGTCGGCCTCTACATCCCGCGGATGGTCTGGCGGGAGATCGACAACTTCAGCTCGGGCTCCGTCCTCATGGTGCTCGCCTCGCGGCCCTACGACGAGGCGGACTACGTCCGGGACCGCACCGAGTTCGGCGCGCTGGCCCGATGACCGCCACCACCGCGGGCACGCGGACCACGGCCCGGGAGGGGACGACCACGCCCGGACCGTCCCGCGCGACGACGGCCGACGGACCACGCGACCCGGCACGGCCCGCGACCCCCGGCGTCGACCGCACCCCGCCGCCCGTCCGCTTCCTCGACCTCGTCCCGCCCGCCGCGCTCCGCGACGAGCTCGAGGGGGCGCTCCTGCGCGTCGCCCGGTCGGGGCGCTACCTCCTCGGCCCGGAGCTCGAGGCCTTCGAGCACGAGTTCGCCGCCTTCGCCGGCGCCCGGCACTGCGTCGCCGTCGGCAGCGGCCTGGACGCCCTGACCCTTGCGCTGCGCGCCCGCGGCATCGGCCCGGGCGACGAGGTCCTCGTGCCCGGCCAGACCTTCGTCGCGACCTGGCTCGCCGTGACCGCCGCGGGCGCCACCGTCGTGCCGGTCGACGTCGCCCCGGGCACGCACCTGATGGACGTCGACGCGGCCTGCGCGGCGATCGGCCCGCGCACCGCGGCGATCGTGCCCGTCGACCTCTACGGCCACCCCGCCCCGCACCCCGAGCTCCGCGCGCTCTGCGACGCCCACGGCCTCTGGCTGCTCGACGACGCCGCCCAGGCGCACGGCGCCCGCCTGCACGGCCGGCCCGCCGGCTCGTGGGCCGACGCGGCCGCGTGGAGCTTCTACCCGGGCAAGAACCTCGGCGCGATGGGCGACGGCGGTGCCGTCACCACCGACGACGCGGACCTGGCGCGGCGCCTCCGCCGGCTGCGCAACTACGGCAGCGAGCAGAAGTACGTCCACCTCGAGGCCGGGGCCAACAGCCGGCTGGACGAGCTGCAGGCCGCCGTCCTGCGCGTCCGCCTCCGTGCCCTGCCCGCCGCCAACGCGCACCGCACCGCGGTCGCCGCGGCCTACGGGCGCGGCCTGGCCGACCTCGCCGCGGCGGGCCGGGTCGGCCTGCCCGTCGTCACCGCCGGCGCGGAGCCGAGCCACCACCTCCACGTCCTCCGCTCGCCGCACCGCGACGCGCTGCGCGACGCCCTGGACCGCGAGGGCGTCCCGACGCTCGTCCACTACCCGACCCCGCCGGCACGTCAGCCCGCCTTCGCGGGCCTCGCCGCCGCCCGCGCGTCGCTGCCCGAGGCGGACCGCGCCGCGGCGGAGGTCCTGTCGTTGCCGATGGGCCCGCACCTGACCGCCGACGAGGTCGGCCGGGTCGTGGCGGCCGTGTGCCGCGCGGTCCTCGCCGTCGACGCGGGGCGGGGAGCGGTCGAAGGACGCCACCGCCCGACCGGCCGAGCGGTCGCGGACCGTCGCGCCGCCGTCGGCCGCAGCCCGTCCGGTCGCCCGGACGCCCGAGACCCTTCGGAGGAGTTCCGTCTCCGCCCGGCCGACCACCGCGACCCCCCGGACCACCACGAGCGCGGCGTCCGGACCGCCGCCGGAGCGCCCCGATGACCCAGGACGTCACGCCCGCCGTCTCGCTGATCGTGCCCCTGTCGGGGGACCCCGAGCGGGCGCTGGACTGCCTCGTCGCGCTGACCGGCGTGCCCGACTCGCCGACGCACGAGGTGGTCATCGTCGACGACGCCTCCGTCGGCCTGGAGACCCTGCTCGCCGGCGTCGAGGGCGGGGCGACGATCGTGCGCCTGCCGCGACGGGTCGGGCTGGCCGGCGCCCTGCGCGCGGGCCTCGAGCGCGCCCGCGGCGCGCACTGCGTCCTGCTGCCCGACGCCCCGCGCGTCGGCCCGGAGTTCCTGGCCCCGCTGCACGCCGCGCTCGCCGACCCCGGGGTGGCGGCCGCGACCGCCGGCGCAGGCGAGCCCGTCGTCGCCCCGGCGCTGGCCTTCCGTGCCGCCGACCTGCCCGCGGCCGACGTCCCACGGGTGGACGACGCGCGGCTCCTCGGCGCGCTGACCACCCGCCTGGCCGCCCGCGGCCTCGTCGTGCCGGTCCCGGCGTCGTCCGTGGTCCCGCCCGTCGGGCACTCGGCGTCCGCACGGGGGCTGGACCGCCACCCGCCCGGCGGCGCCGTCGAGCTCACGGTCGTCATCCCGACGCTCGACGCCGCCGGCGACCGCCTCCGGCGCTGCGTCACCGCGGTCCAGCGCTGCACGGACGTCCCGTACGAGATCGTCGTGGTCGACAACGGCGCGCCGCCCCAGGGCTTCACCGCGCCCGTCAACGCCGGCCTGCGCGCGGGCCGCGGCGCCTTCTCCGTCGTCCTGAACGACGACGTGGAGGTCCAGCCGGGCTGGTGGCCGCCGCTGCGCGGGGCGCTGGAGGACGGGGCGGCGGTCGCGTTCCCCCAGACGCTCGACGGTGCGATGCGCGAGGACTTCGCCGCCTGGTGCTTCGCGCTGTCGGCCGACACGCTGGACCGGTTCGCCGTCGGCGAGGGCGAGTTCCTCGACCCGACCCTGGTGGTCTGGTTCCAGGACACCGACCTCCTCGACCGCCTCCGGAGCGCGGGCCGCCCGCCGGTCCTCGTCCGCGACTCCCACGTCCGCCACGGCCTGAGCGAGACGGTCAACAGCGACGACCAGGCGCTGCGCCGCTGGATCGCCGAGCAGGTCGAGCGCGACCGCGAGCGCTACGAGGCGCTCCACGGCGCGGGCGCCCCGCCGGCGGCCGGTCGCTGAGAGCGGGTCGGCGGCCTGCGGTGCGGGCGGGTCGGGCGGGCGGACGTCGGGAACGCGGCGGCCGGGGGACCGGGAGGCCGGGGGTTCGGGGGACCGGGAAGGGTGTCGACGGCCACGGCGCAGCGGGACCGGGGAGTGTCCCGTGGACGACCTGCCGGGTCTCCAGGGGCGCCGGATCCACGTCTCGAGGACGTCGTCCGGCCGCGACGTGGATCGGGCCCGCCGGGCGACCACGATCCAGGTCTCAGGCCACGGGGTGCGACGACCCGTGGATCGGGGACGGCGATGCCGTCGTCGCCCGGCGCCTCCGTCGACGCACACCCCGACCGGCGCCCCGGGGCACCGTCGCCCCCCCGTCGACGCACGCTGACCGCGCCCCCGTCACCCCACCCCGACCGGCGCCCCGGCGGGCCCCGTCGCCCTACGCCCCGCCGACCCCACCCGCCTACGCCCCGCCGAGCCCCCACTTGCGCCGGAACGTGACGTCGGCCGCGCGCCACGCCGACTCGTCGCCGTAGCCGCCGCGCGTGTGGTGGACGGCCGGGAGGTCGGCGACGCGCACCCGACGGCCGGCGGCGCGCGCCGCGAAACAGAGGTCGACGTCGTAGCCGTGGAAGCCGGTGAACCCGTCGGCGTCGAAGCGCAGGTGCCGCACGGACCAGGGGGAGAGGACGAGGAGGAGGCCGTCCAGCGCGTCGACGTCCGGCCGGTCGAAGCCGTGCGCCATCCGCCCGCGCGTCTCCGTGATCGCCCCTGCCGGCTCGCCGTCCCACCAGGCCAGGGAGCGCACCCCGCGCGCCCCGACGGCGCCGACCACCGCGACGGCCGGGTCCTCGAGGGCGCCGCGGACCCGGTCGCAGAACCCGTCGTGCACGAGCTCCGTGTCCTCGTGGAGCAGCACGAGCGCCTCCAGGCCGTCGCACGCGGCGAAGTGGTCCAGCGCCTCGTTGTACGCGCTGAAGATCGACGTCGACGACGACAGCTCGGCGACGGGCGAGTCCGGCTCCGCGACCTCCCGCAGGCCGGGCAGCGCGCACCGCTCGAACACCTCGGGCGTCCCGATGCAGGAGGCGAAGGCGATCACGCCCGGGTGATCGGCCGCTGCCGCCGCTTCTGCACCTCAAGGACCGCGGGAGCGGGCCGATGACTCCGGGGGATGAGCCTGGCGACCACCCTCGACCGGATCGCGCAGCTGCAGGCGCTCGCCGACCCGCAGGCCGCCGCACGTGCCGCGGCCGCCCGGCGCTTCGTCGCGACCGGCACGACGACGGTCGGCTCCGCCCTGGGGCCGTCCGTCGGTCTCGCACCCGCGCCCGGCACGCCCTTCGCGGATGCGCTGCGCACCGCCACGGCGACCCCCGGGTCCACGCCGATGATCGACGCGGCCCGCACCCAGGCCGGCGTCGTGGAGGCCCCGCCCGGCTCGAACGACTCGCCCGAGATCGCCCGCTACCGCCAGGCGGTGGCCGGAGCGCCGGGGCCGGGGCCGTGGTGCGCCTACTTCGTCTCGTGGGCCGCCCGCGAGGCCGGGACGCCGCTCGGCGACCAGGGCCAGGGGTTCGGCTCCGTCGACGCGATGTGGGCGTGGGCCCAGCGCAGCGGTCGAGCGGTGCCCAACGGCCCCGGCGTCACGCCGCAGGTCGGCGACGTCGTGATCCTGAACCAGCACACGGGGATCGTCACGGGCGTCCGGCCCGACGGGACCGTCGAGACGATCGAGGGCAACACCTCGGACCGCGTCGCCGACCGCACCCACCCGGCCGGCGAGGCCATCGGCTACATCCGCATGGCCTGAGGCCACGGCGGCGGCGACCGCCTCGCGCAGCGCCCGCCGACGCCTCGTCGTCGGGGTCGACCGGAACGAGCGGGGCGCGGCGGGCGGAGCGGGGCCGTGCGAGGTCACTCGAGGGGTCGGAGGCGGTCGCGGACGGGCTGGGCCGTCGAACGCGACGGCCGCGGGCCGGCCCGCGGCCGCGGTGGGCCGTCAGTCGACGACGGCGGCGAGCAGCTCGGCGTCGGCGCCCAGCGCGACGCGCAGGCGCTTGCGGAGCGTCCCGGCGATCTGGCAGACGCGGGACTCCGAGACGCCGAGCAGCTCGCCGATCTCGCGGAGGCGGCGCTCCTCGACGTAGAGCAGGAGGGCGACCTCGCGCTCGCGGGACGGCAGGGAGGCGACCGCGGCGGCGATCCGGTCGCGGGCCTCGCGGACGGCGACGGCGTGCTCCGGGTCGAGGGAGCGGTCCCGGCCGGCGATGGTCTCGGCGCGGTCGACGACGACGCCGTCGGACCCCGCGACGGTGGTGGCGAGCGACTCGACCTCCGCCAGCGCGAGCTGGTCGCGACGGCCGCGGACGGCCTGCGCCGTGCTCTCGAGGCGCTCGGCGAGCTCCGCGTCGGTCGGCTCGCGCTCGAGGCGCCCGCGGAGCTCCCGGCGGGCCTTCTCCGCGTCGCGCTCCCAACGGCGCAGCGACCGCGGGGCCCAGTCGCGACGACGGAGTTCGTCCAGGACCGCGCCGTGGATGCGGGTCCAGGCGAACTGCTCGAGCGTGGCGCCCTTCGCCGGGTCGAAGCGCTCGACCGAGACGACGAGCGCCTCGTAGCCCGCGGCCGCCAGGTCGTCCATCTCGCAGTAGGCCGGCAGTTGACGGATCTTGCGCGTGACGATGTGCCGCACCAGCGGGGTCAGCAGGAACACGAGCTCGTCGCGCTCCCGCCGGTCGCCGGTCGCCTGGTACCGCTGCCACCGGCCGAGGAGCTGCTCCGCCGTGGGGCGGCGGTCGGGTCGGGTGCGGGAAGCGAGAGAGGTCATGGGACTCCGATCAGCGGTGTGCGGATCGGCGCGGCGGGGGAAGCGCGCCGTTCAGGGGTCCCACGATCGTCGGCATGGACCCTCCCGTGTCGTCGACTCAACGGACGTTGGGTGGGTGAACGGCGTTGCTACGTCACATGTCTACAAACGTCGCGCAATGCCAGTCTCCAAGCCTGTTTGAAAGTGGGCCGCCGTGTTCCGTTTCGGTGGATTCGGCGGGAAACGGGCCGAGAGAGCGTGCGCCGTATCCACCGATCGGTGGATGCATCGAGTGCTGATGGGTGGATCAGCACGTGCCCCGATGGCCCCGAGTTCATGCTCGAGGAGGTGGGTCCTGGACGGAAGGTGGACGCCGACGCGACGGGCCGCTCCGACGACGTCACGAGCCCGGACGACCGTCCGGAGCATCGGTCCTCGGGCGGAGCGCGGTCGGCCGTCGTGCCGCCTCGCATGCACTCCACGGGGCCGATCCGGTGCCGGCCGGGCCGCGCGCCGGCCGCAGACCGCGTGTTCCGCGCGGTGCTCGTCCCGCGACGCCGGTCCGGGATGGACCGGGCGGCCGGCTCCCGGTCGACCGTCCGCCACCGGACGGCCTGCGTCGTCCATGGACAGCGGCGTCGTCCCGCCGGGTCGCGGCGACGGAGCCCTGTCAGGCGTCCACGCCGCGCGCGGCCGTCGGCCCGCGCGACCGCCGCGGACCCGGCCCCGCCCCGGACGGGGCCGGTCCGAGAGCCCCCCTCAGCCCGCGGTGCCCGCCTCGATCGAGCCGCCCGTGGGGGCGGGGACGTCGGCCTCGTCGAGGACGCCGTTGGCCTCCGCGACGATGCGCACGATGTCGGCCATGATGACCGAGATGTCGAAGTCCTTCGGCGTGTAGACGCCCGCGACGCCGGCGTCGGCCAAGGGCTGCGCGTCGGCCTCGGGGATGATGCCGCCGACGATCACGGGGACGTCGACGCCCTTGTCGCGCAGCTCCTGGATCACGGCCGGGATCAGCTCGAGGTGGCTGCCGGACAGGATGGAGAGGCCGATGACGTGGACGACCTCCTGCTCGGCGGAGCGGGCGATCTGCTCCGGCGTCAGGCGGATGCCCTCGTAGACGACGTCCATGCCCACGTCGCGCGCGCGGACGGCGATCTGCTCGGCGCCGTTGGAGTGGCCGTCGAGGCCGGGCTTGCCGACCAGGATTTTGATCCGGCGGCCCATGGCCTCCGAGACCCGCTCGACCTCGGACTGGACCTGCTCGAGCTCGGCGGAGCGGTCCGTGGTCGACGCGGCCTCGCCGACGCCCGTGGGTCCGCGGTACTCGCCGAAGGCGGTGCGCAGCGTCTTCGCCCATTCGCCGGTCGTGACGCCGGCGCGGGCGGCCTCGATCGACGCGGGCATGATGTTCTCGTCGCTCTGCGCGACCTCCGCCAGGCGCTGCAGCGCGGCGTCCACGGCGGCCTGGTCGCGGCCGGCGCGCCACTCGGCGATGGCCGTCTTGGCCTGCTCCTCGACGGCGTGGTCGACGGTCATGATGCCGCCGTCGCCCGCCGCGGTCAGCGGGGAGGGCTCCGACTCGGTGTACTTGTTGATGCCGACGACGACCTGCTCGCCCTTCTCGATCCGGGCGATGCGCTCGCGGTGGCTCTCGACGAGCGAGCTCTTCATGTAGTCGACGGCCTCGACGGCGCCGCCGTGCTCGGCGACGACGGCCATCTCGGCACGCGCGCCCTCGAGCAGCTCCTCCACGAGCCCGTCCATGACGACGGAGCCCTCGAAGATGTCGGGGTACTCGAGCAGGTCCGTCTCGAACGCGAGGATCTGCTGGATGCGCAGCGCCCACTGCTGGTCCCAGGCGCGCGGCAGGCCGAGCGCCTCGTTCCACGCGGGCAGCTGCAGCGCGCGGGCGCGGGCGTTGCGGCCGAGCGTCACGGCGAGCGCCTCGAGGACGATGCGCTGGACGTTGTTCTCGGGCTGCGCCTCGGTCAGGCCGAGCGAGTTGACCTGCACGCCGTACCGGAAGCGCAGGGCCTTCTCGTCCGTGATGCCGTACCGGTCGCGGCCGAGGGCCTCCCACAGGACGCCCATCGCCCGGAGCTTCGCGTGCTCCTCGATGAAGCGGACGCCGGCGTTGACGAAGAACGAGATGCGGGCGAAGACCTTCGGCATCACGGACGGGTCGACGCGCTCGGCGGCGGCGTCGAGGACGGCGATCGCGTTGGACATCGCGTAGGCGATCTCCTGGACCGGCGTGGCCCCGGCCTCCTGCAGGTGGTAGCTGCAGATGTTGATCGGGTTCCACTTCGGGACGTGCTCGACCGTGTAGGCGATCATGTCCGCGATCAGCCGCATCGAGGGGCCGGGCGGGAACGCGTACGTGCCGCGCGCCAGGAACTCCTTGATGATGTCGTTCTGCGTCGTGCCCTGGAGCCGGCGCTGGACCTCCTCGGGGTCCGTGTCCTGGTCCTGCTCCTCGGCGGCGACGACGTACATCGAGAGCATCCACGCGGCGACCGCGTTGATCGTCATCGACGTGTTCATCGTCTCGAGCGGGATGCCGTCCATGAGGACCCGCATGTCGCCGATGTGCGAGACCGGGACGCCGACCTTGCCGACCTCGCCCCGGGCGAGCGTGTCGTCCGGGTCGTAGCCCGTCTGGGTCGGCAGGTCGAACGCGACGGAGAGGCCGGTCTGGCCCTTCGCGAGGTTGCCCCGGTAGAGCTCGTTGGACGCCTTCGCCGTCGAGTGGCCGGCGTAGGTCCGCATGAGCCAGGGACGGTCCGGCTTCGGCAGGCGTGGGCTGGTCATCCCGCCAGTCTACGTCGCATCCCGGGGCGACGGCGGTGCGGGACGCACCGGGATCTACGCCGGGTAGGAACGGGGCCCGCGGGACGGCCGGGATCGCGGCGCCCGCGGGGGCCGGCGCGGGACGGCGCCGGCCGGCGCGGAGGTGGGGAGCGTCCTCCGGGACGCAGCGGCCGGCGCCCGCCTGCGGGACCGCCCGCCCCGCCCCTAGGGCAGGATCCGCGCCTCGCGATAGCGGTCCAGCGCGCGCAGGAACGACTCCTCCGTCCGGCGGTGGCCGGTGAACCCGAGGTCGCGGCTGCGGCCCATGTCGGCGAAGACCTCGAACGGCCGGCCGAGGTCCGCGTCCGTGTGCCACCACGACGCGACCCGGGAGAGGTCGGCCTCGACGAGGCCCTCGCGCTCCGCGATCGCCGCCCACGCGTCCTCCTGCCCGGCCATCTGCTCCTCGAGCGGCCGGGCCTCGCCCTCGAACCCCTCCGGCCGCACGCCGAGGTGCTCCGCGATCCGCGGCCACAGCCGCCGCCAGCGGAAGACGTCGCCGTTGACGACGTTGAACGCCGTGTCCGCCGCCGCCGGCGACGTCGCGGCCCAGACCATGTGCTCCGCGAGCAGGTCCGCGTCGGTGACGTCGCAGACGCCGTTCCACTGCGCCTCGGAGCCGGGGAACACGAAGGGCCGGTCCGTCTCGCGGCAGAGCGCCGCCTGCGCCCCGATCGTCAGGCCCATGTTCATCGCGTTGCCGACCGCGAAGCCCACGACGGTGTGCGACCGGTGGACGCTCCACGTGGCGCCCGTCCGCTCCGAGGCGGCGAACAGCTCGTCCTCCTGGTCGTAGTAGAAGTTCGCGACGTCGAGACGCTCCTCCTCCTCGCGGAACGGCGTGTCGGGCACCTCGCCGGTGCCGTAGGCCTCGAACGGCCCGAGGTAGTGCTTCAGCCCGGTCACCAGCGCGACGTGGCGGACGCTGCCGGCGGGCTCGAGCGCCGCGAAGAGGTTGCGCATCATCGCCGTGTTCACCTCGCGGTTCTCGTCCTCCGTGTCCCGCTTGGACCACGAGGTGTAGAAGACGTGCGTCGGGGCCAGGCCCTCCAGCGCCGCCGCGAGGCCCTCGGGGTCCAGGAGGTCCCCGGCGATCGTGCGGGTGCCCCCGGGCGCCTCCCCGGGGCGGCGGGCCAAGCCGACGACCTCGCCGCCGCGACCGGCCAGGAGGCGCACGATCGCGCCGCCGGTGATGCCGCTGGAGCCGACGACGAGCGCGACGGGGATCTCGGGTTCGGGCACTGGGGGACCACCTCTCTCGCGCCGCGGGCGGCGCATGGACTGGGGCCGACGCTACCCGGCAGCCCGTCGGACCCCCGCGCGACGGGCGACGTACGCGGCACGCGCCCCGCCGGACCGGCCCGCGCGGCCGGGTCCGCCGCGACGCCCGCCCGCCCGGCGCGCCGCGACCCTGCGAGCCCCTCGCCCCGGCCCGGAACCCCTCGCGAGATAGGGTCGGGAGCGTGACGTACGACCCGCCGCAGACCGTCGACCTGATGCACCTGGGCAAGCCGAAGGCGATGTCCGCGCACCTCTTCGACGACGTGATCGTCGACCCGGGGGCGGAGAGCACGATCGAGCGCGTCGTCGAGGCCCTGGACGGCCGGACGCCGCGGGCGATCCTCCTGACCCACATCCACTTCGACCACGCCGGCGGCACCGGGGCGCTCGTCCGCCGGTTCCCGGACGTCGAGGTCTGGGTCCACGAGCGCGGCGCCCGCCACATGATCGACCCGACGCGCCTCGTCGCGAGCGCCCGCAAGGTCTTCGGCGACTACTTCGACATGCTCTGGGGCGAGGTCATCCCGATCCCGGAGAGGAACATCCGGGTCCTCCACGGTGGCGAGGAGGAGGGGCCCTGGGAGGTCGCCTACACGCCCGGCCACGCGCAGCACCACGTCTGCTACCTCCACCGGCCGACCCGCACCGCCTTCACGGGCGACGTCACCGGCATCCGGATCGACGGCGGCCCGGCGCTGCCGCCGACCCCGCCGCCGGACATCGACCCGCCGCTCTGGCACGCCTCGCTCGAGACGGTCGCCGCCTGGGAGCCCGAGCGCCTCGCGTTCATGCACTTCGGCCAGACCACGGGCGACGTGATGGAGCAGATCGCGACGATGCACGAGACGCTCGACCTCTACGCGGAGACGGCGCGGACCACCGACGCGCAGGGCATGGCGGACTTCATCCGCGGCTGGGTGCTCGAGCGCGCGGGGGAGGAGGGCCTGCCGACGTACTACGCCGCCGGCCCGTTCGAGGGCCTGTGGGCGGGACTCGACCGGTACTGGAAGCGCGTGGCCCGCGAGGCGGAGGTCGCCGGCGCCGAGGCGCACGACGAGGTGGTCGACGCGTCCGGCGAGCACCGCCAGGACCAGGGCGACGAGTCGACCCCGGCCTCCTGAGCGCCGGGTCGCCCGTCAGACCCGCTCGAACGCCGGCTCGACCCGGATCTCCGACCGCAGGCTGCCCGCGATGAAGCACTCGCGGTGCGCCAGGTCCACGAGCCGGCGCAGGCGGTCGTCCGACGGGGTTCTCCCGCGCACGCCGATCCGCGGGCGCAGCACGATCCGCTCGACCCACAGCGGCCCGGACCCGGCGTGCTCGGGCATCTCGGCCTCGGCGTCGTCGCGGTAGGAGACGACGTCCACGCGGGCCCGGGCGGCGACCGCCAGGAACGACAGGAGCTGGCAGGAGGACGCGGCGGCGAGCAGCAGCGCCTCCGGGTTCAGCCGCCCGGGGTCGCCGCCGAACGCGGGATCGCTCGACAGCCGGAGCGCGGCGTCGGCCGGCGGGGCCACCACGTCGTGGGTGCGGTCGTAGGCGTCGTACCCGGCGCCCGTGCTGCCGCTCCAGGTGCACGTCGTCGCGTAGCGATGGACCGGTGCGCCCTCCGTCATGGACACACCTTGGCAGAGCGCGGCGCGTGTCCTATGGTGGGTTCGACGGACCCCCGCGACCGCAGGTCCCCCGGCTCCCCGCCGCCTCGGTCCGCATCCCCCGGGACATCCCCGTTACCCTGCCGACCGTGAGTCAGACCATCGAGCAGACGCGCGCCGCCGATCCCTTCACGGGGCTGGGTGGGGCGTGGAACGTGATCGTCAAGGACGACGACCACAACACGCACCAGGGCGTCGCCGTCGTGCTCGCGCGGTTCATCCCGGGCGTCACCGTCGACGCGGGCCTGCGGATCGCCGACACGATCCACCGCACGGGCTCCTCCATCGTGTGGACCGGCCACAAGGAGCTGGCCGAGCACTACTGGGAGCAGCTGCGCGACGCCGGGCTGACGATGGCCCCGCTCGAGCAGGCCTGAGCCCTCCGCGCCGGCCCGCGCCGGCGCAGCACCCCCTCCCGGCCCCGTCCCGGAACGACGAAGGCCCGCCGATCGGCGGGCCTTCGTCGTTCCGGCGTGCGGCCGCGGGCGCGGCCGGCCGGCTCAGCCCTCGGCCGGGACCGGCTCGCCGGTCATGCGCGGGTCCTCGGACGCCACGGGGGAGCCGAAGGGCTCGTCGCCGTAGGGGTCCGTCACGCCCGGGCCGCGGCCGTGGGCGATCGCGAAGTTGCTCTCGTACGCGAGGGGCTTGTGGTACAGGTTCGAGTGCACCGTGCGGAAGCGGATCAGCTCGTCCGAGTTCCACATGGTCTCCCACGTGCGCTTGTCCGGGACGGCCACGGAGAGGCGGAAGCGGTAGCCGTCCTCGCGGGAGCGGATGACCCGCACCTCGAGCGCGCCGAGGCGGAGCATCTGCGGCGTCAGCTCCTGGAGGGCGGCCGCGAGGGCGTCGCCCTGCAGGCCGGTCGCGTAGAACGGGATCTCGTACGCCGTCGTCGTCATCGTCGTCCTATCGTCCCACGTCCGCGCCGATCGCGTCCGCGCCCTGCGACGCCGGGCGGGGATGCCCGGCCGTCGCCTGCACGGGCGGCCGCCCCGAGGCCGCCGCCCGTCCCGCGGGCGACCGGGCCCGAGGCCCGGCCGCCCGCCGGTCCTAGTTGCCGATCTCGCCCTTGATCGCGCCGGGGAGGGCGGGCGCGTCGTCGCTGCGGCCCTCGTCCTCGTCCTTCGCGCCGACGAGGATGGCGATCTTGCCGGAGTGCTTGTTGTCGCGCATGAGCTGGTGGACGTCCGCGGTCTCCTCGAACCCGACCGTCTTCCAGAGCACGGGCTTGACCTTGCCCTCGGCGATCAGCTGGTTCGCCTTCATGCACTGGTACGCGTTGGCGAAGTGGGAGCCGATGATCTCCTTCTGCTTCATCCACAGGTACCGGACGTCGAAGTCCAGCGTGTAGCCCGAGGTGGCGCCGCAGATGACGACCTTGCCGAACGGCTTGACCGTGAAGACGGAGGTCGGGAACGTCGCCTTGCCGACGTGCTCGAAGACGATGTCCGGGGACTCGCCGCCGAAGAGCTCCTTGACCTTCTTGGAGAACGAGCGGGAGTGGCCGAAGCGCTCCTTCTCCTGCTCCGGCGTCTCGTCGCCGGTGCGCATCATCCCCTTGAAGTCGTTGCGGTTGATGTACCCGACCGCCCCGAGCTCCTTGACCAGCTCGCCCTTCTCCTCCGAGGAGACGACGCCGACGCACTCCGCGCCCGCGGCGACGCACAGCTGGATGGCGAAGACGCCCAGGCCGCCGGCGGCGCCCCAGATCAGGACCTTGTCGCCGGCCTTGACCGCGGCGCGGTCCATGAGCATGCGGTAGGCGGTGAAGTACGTCAGGCCGTACGACGCGGCCTCGGCCCAGGAGAGGTGCTTCGGCTTGGGCAGCAGCTGCTGCGCCTGCACCTTGCAGAACTCGGCAAAGGAGCCCCACGTGGTCTCGTAGGCCCAGATCTTCTGCGACGGCGCGGCCATCGGGTCGAGGCCGTGGACCTCGACGTCCTCGTAGGAGGCCTGGTTGCAGTGGATGACGACCTCGTCGCCGACCTTCCAGCGCGTGACGCCGTCGCCGACCTTCCAGACGATGCCGGACGCGTCGGAGCCGCCGATGTGGTGGCCGAACTCCGGGTGGTCCCCGTACTTGAAGACGGAGACGGGCTGCCCGAGGGCGGCCCAGACGTTGTTGAAGTTCACGCCGGCGGCCATCACCCGGACGACGACCTCGAACGCGCCGGGCTGCGGCACGTCGACGGTCTCGAGCTGGATCGCGTCCTTCGGCTCGCCGAGCCGATCCTCGCGGATGGCCCAGGCGGACATGGTGGCCGGCAGCTCGCCGGGGGCCGTGCGCGCGGTGTGCAGGTCTGTGAGATCGACGGACATCGGCGAGAACCCTACCGCCGGTCGGACCGGGGCGGCGTGCCGTCGTCGGGGGCCGCGGACGGGCGGTCGGGCGCGCCGGGTGACGGTGCACGCGGAGACCGCCCCGCAGCGGTGCCCGGGGGGCTCCCGGCCGACGGGCCGGGGCCCGCCGGGGCGGGGCTACGGGAGCAGCAGCTCGCCGTCGGAGCTGTCGCGCTCGCGACCGACCTTGAGGCGGCCGGAGTCGATGCCCTGCCCGACCTGGAGGCGCCAGCTGCCGCGGGTGAGCGTCGCCTGGATCGCGGCGACGCCACCCGGCGGGATCCGGTCGCGCGTCGTGCGGAAGCCGCCGGCCGCGGCCGGCGCCAGGGTCGCCTTCACCGACTTGGACGACTGGTTCGTGATGACGACGCGGACGGGGCCGCCGCCGATCTCGGACGGCGAGATGTTCACGGAGCGGTTCGTGATCGCCGCGCTGATTTGCAGCGTCGCCGGTGGGCGGGAGCCGTTCGGCTTCTCGGACTGGTCGACGCGACCGCAGCCGGTGAGGCCGCAGGCGGCCAGCACACCGGTGCTGAGGAGGACGATCGAGGGGCGGGCGTGCATCGGCTTGCGGGCTCTCCGGGTCGCGTCCCGGCAGGGGCCGGAGACGATCGGTCGCAACCCTACCCGAGGTCGGGGTGCGTGTCCGACCGATGTCGGCCGGGGCGGACGCACGGGCGTCCCCGGTCGACTCAGGCGGTCGAGCCCGGCCCGGCGTGACGGAACGGCAGCGCGACGACCCGGGCGGAGGTGGGGCCGCCCTCGCCGGGGCGCAGGACGACGGTGGACTCCGGCTCGACCTCGCGGCGCACGAGCGCGAGCGCGATCGGGCCGTGGGCGGGGGAGTCCACGCTCGTGGTGACCCGGCCGAGCTCCCGCCCGTCCTGGACGATGACGGTCCCGACGGGCACGGCCCGGTCCAGCCGCAGGCCCCGCAGGTGGCGGTTGGGGCGCCCGCGCCAGTGCAGGCGCGCGACCGTCTCCTGGCCGACGTAGCACCCCTTCGTGAAGCTCACGGCCCGTTCGACGATGCCCGCCTCGGCCGGCATGACGGAGTCGTCCATCTCGTGGTGCAGGCGCGGTCGCCCGGCCTCGACGCGCAGGACCTCGGCGGCGTCGTCGTCCACCGGGACGGCGCCGCGGGCCACGAGGGCGTCCCGGACGGCGTCGACGTCGTCGCCGGCCGGCAGCACGTCCACGCCCGCGGCCGTCCGCACGAGCCGCACGGCGACCCCGTCGACCTCGGACGCCGCCGACGCGTGCTCCTCCGCGCCCAGACCCGCCGCCGCGGCGCCGGCCACGCCGTCGGCGCGCGGGCCGACGAGGGAGAGCAGGCCGAGCTGCAGGGTGCGCTTGTGCAGCTCGACGTCGTAGCCCACGAGGTGCCGGCGCAGGTGGTCGAAGAGGGCCTGCAGGCCGCTGCGCTCGCAGAGCAGGAGCAGCTCGACGTCCTCGTCCGAGCGGCCGACGTGCAGGATCCGCAGGTCCGCGACGATCTTGCCCTTCGGCGTCAGCAGCGCGGCGTACGTGCCCGTGCCCGGGGCGAGCGCCTCGACGTCCGCGGTCACCTGACCGGTGAGGAACGTCCGGGCCTCGGCGCCCGTGAGCGCGAGCTTCCCCGACGCGGAGCGGTCGACGAGCCCGGCGCCCGCGGTCAGCTCGCGGTAGGCGGCCGCGACGGTCGTCGCGTCGGGCGGGAGGGCGGCCGAGGAACCGGCCGCGGCGGCGTGGTCCTGGGGGAGATCGGTCACGTGATCGAGCGTAGCGCCCGACCGTCGCGGGCCCCTGGGGAGGCCCCGACGGGGGTCGGTGCGCCTCCGGCGCCGTCGGCACGGACGGTAGAGTGCTGGGCGATGTCGCTCGCCAAGAACTTCCAGCGGGTCCTCGACTCCCTGCCCGACGACTGGACCGACCTGTCGCTCGATCTGCGGATCGCCGACGAGGACCGGTACGTGGAGGCGGCCACGTACGTCACGACGACGTGCAACGCCCAGCCCTACTCGCGGCACGACTGGCACTGGCGCGTGCTCGTCGCCCACCGCTTCGGGCACGCCGCCGCGCCGACCGCCGTGCTCTCGGCGCTCTCGCTGCTGGACCAGGCGTCGATCACGGGCGAGATCATCGTCCGCGACGTCCGGGTGGGCCGCGCCGAGGTGGAGCCGATGTGGGGCCGTGGCGAGACGGCCCGCCAGGAGTTCCGCCGGCTGCGCGCCCACTGACGGCCGGGACGACGCACGTGCGCATCGCCGTCGTGGTCCCCGACCCGGAGTTCGGGTCGCAGACCGTCAAGATCGTGCAGGACGCCGGGCACGACCCGGAGCTGACCACCGACATCGACGGGCTCGTCGGGCTGCTCGCCGCGGAGGACTTCGCGGCGATCGTCGCCGACCTCAGCGTCGACGGGGTGGAGTGGGCCGAGGCGCTCGCCGACGTCCGCCCGGACGGGGTGCCCGTCCTGGCGTGCTTCCCGCCCATCGAGCCCGACGTCCGGGCCGTCGCCCTCGAGGTCGGCCTGGACCAGGTCGTCCCGCGCTCGCGCCTGGCGCGCGAGGGCGGCACGCTGCTGAACGACCTCCTCGACGACAAGTAGGTCGGGGGAGGGGGATGGGGATGGGGAGCGGGCCCCGCCCCGAGCGCTTCGGGCCGAGCCGCTCCGTCGGTCGGCGCCCCGCTCAGGAGCCGGGCGCCCGGCTCCAGACCAGCTCGCCGACGTCCGGCGGGGTCCTCGTGATCCCGACCTGCGCCTCCCAGGCCGACCAGGTGCGCATCGTCGCGCGGTCCAGCGTGCCGGTGCGGCCCTGCTCGTCGCGGAAGGCCGGCTTGACGGCCGCGAGCTGCTGCTCCGTCGTCGCGGGATCGATGCTCCGGTCGCCCGAGCCGCTGCGCAGCGCGTCGACGGCCTCGTCGTCGTCGCCGGCCGGGGTGGAGGCGACCGCGCGGTAGCCCTGGGCGACGACGTCGGCGAAGCGCGCGACCGCGTCGCCGCGCTCGCGCAGCGTCCTCGACGTCGCGACGACCAGGAGCTCGGGGTAGCGCGGCGCGCCGAACGCGTCGAGGCGGAAGACCTTCGTGCGCGGCCGGCGGGCGGTCAGGGCGACGCCCTCGGCGTTCCAGAAGCCGATGGCCGCGGCGACCTTGCCCGAGACGACGGAGGCGACGGCCTCGAAGCCGATCGTCGCGCGCTTCACGCGTTCCGGGTCGCCGCCGTCGCCGCGGACGATCTGGTCCAGCGCGGCGTCGTCGCTCGGCAGCCCGGTCACGCCGACGGTGCGCCCCTCGAGCTCGCGGGGGCGGGTGACGTCGGGGGAGGCCAGCACGGCGGCGAGCGGCCGCTGCACGATGGCGCCGACGGCGACGAGGTCCGCGCCCTCCTGACGGGCGAGCGCGACGTCGTGGATGTCCATGATCGCCAGGTCGGTGCGGCCCGCCGACAGGAGCTTCGCGCCGTCGGCGCCCGAGCCGGGCACCCGGATCCGCACGGCCAGGCCGGCCTTCGAGAACAGCCCGCGCTCCTGCGCGACGTAGAGGCCCGTGTGGACCGCGTTGGGCGCGAAGTCGAGCGTGAGGTTCAGGGACGTGGTGGCCTGCGTGCTCGTCGCCGGGGTCGCCCCGGCGTCGTCCCCGCCGTCGGAGCCCCCGCAGCCCGCCAGCACGAGGGCGCCCACCGCGAGCGCCGTCAGCCGGACCACCACCCCTGACGATCGTCGGCGGGGGGCCGATCGGTCGTGGGTGGCCGGGCTCCGGGGGTCCTGCGATCCAGTCATGCGGGGAAGAGTGGCGGACCGCCGCACCGCGCGCCGTCCCGCCCCGGCGCCGCGCCCACCGGGCGGTGCCCGGGCGGCCGGTCGGACGGGGCACGGGAGCACGGCGGCGGACGGCGCCTGCCCGTTACGGTGGTGTGATGGAAGCCAGCGGCGAATCGATCTCTCCCGAGGGCCTGGAGGCCCTGAAGGCGGAGCTGGAGGAGCTCGAGGGCCCCGCCCGTCGCGACATCGCCGCCCGCATCCAGCGCGCCCGCGAGCTCGGCGACCTCAAGGAGAACGCGGAGTACCACCAGGCCAAGGACGATCAGGCCCACCTCGAGACCCGCATCGCCGGGCTCCTCGAGCGCCGCCGCAACGCGGTCGTCACCGAGGTCTCCAAGAGCGGCGACGTCGTCGGCTTCGGCTCGACGGTCACGCTCGTGGACGTCGACACGGACAAGGTCCAGAAGTGGTCGTTCGTCGGCGCCGCCGAGGCCGACGCGAGCGCGGGGAAGATCTCCGTCGAGTCGCCCGTCGCGCAGGCCGTGATGGGCCACGCGGTCGGCGAGGTCGTGAAGGTCACGACGCCGCGCGGCGTGCGCAACCTGCGCGTCGACAAGCTCGGCGACTGACCGCCCGGCGGCGCCCGGCGGACCGTCCGCCGGGCACCGCCCGCCCTCGACCGCCGGCCGGCCGGCCGGCGGTCCGGGGCTCAGCGGACCCGCAGGGCGACCCGGCGGGTCCGCGTCTCGCCGCCGACCGTCGTGCGCACCGTGATGCGGTGCACGCCGCGGCGGGCGCGCGTCCCGACGCGGATCCCGAGGCGGGCGACGCCGAGGCGCCCCGCCCGGACCGTTCCGAGGCGCACGGTGCGGGTGCCGCCGGCGCGCAGCGACGCCGGGAGGCCGACGCGGACGCGGGCGCCGCGCAGCGGGCCCGTCGTCGCGTTGCGCACGCCGACCCGGATGCGCGCGAGCGCCCCGCGGCGGACGCGCGTGGTGACGTCGACCGAGATGCTGACGCGGCCGTCGTCGCCCCTCTCGCCCTTCGGCCCCTGCGGGCCGGCCGGCCCGGCGGGGCCCGGTGCGCCGGTCGCCCCGGTCGGGCCGGGGACGCCCTGCGGGCCGGCCGGCCCGGTCGGACCGGCGGGGCCCTGCGGTCCCGTCGGCTCGGCGGGGGTGCCCGGCGCGGCGTCCTTCAGCGTCACGACCGGCGGGTCGTGGTCCGAGACGTGCAGGCCGAGCGACGGCTGCTCGGCGTAGTCGTTGTCGAGGTGCGCGTAGCGGACGTCCGTGACCTGCGGCAGCAGGTCGGCGGTGACGAGCGCGTGGTCCAGCGTCTGCAGGCGGCCCTGGAACGCGAAGGAGTAGCGCTCCTGCTCCGGGGCGCGGTCCCACAGGTTCGTCAGGGTGCCGCCCTGCTGCATCACGGCCAGCGGCGACTCGTCCTCGAACGCGTTGAGATCGCCGACGGCCATGACGGAGCCGCCGGCCGCCTTCACGCGCTCCGCCTCGGTGCGCACGATCCGCGCCTGCTGCTCGCGGCACGTGTCCGCCGAGGACTTCGACGCGAAGTGGTTGGAAATCACGGTGAGCGGCAGGCCGCCCGGGAGCGTCACGTCGAGCGCGAGCGGCGGGCGGTCGGAGACCTGGCCGGTCGTGTCGCCGCAGCGGGTGCCCGTGTCGGCGGGGACACCGAGGCCGAGCTGCCGCGGCACGCCGCGGACGCGCACGCCGTCCCTGACGAGGAAGCCGACGTCGATGCCGCGCGAGTCGAAGCCCTCCTTCGCGTAGGCGGTGTAGCCGCCGATCCTCGTGGCGAGGTCCTGCAGGACGGCCTGGCTGTCCTTGACCGGGACACCGGTCTTGCGCTGGCTGTCCCCGACCTCCTGGACCGCGACGACCTCGGGGGCCTTCAGGCGGGTGCCGATGGCGGCGGCGAGGCCGTCGAGCTTCTCCTCGTACTGCGCCTGGGTGACGGTCCCCAGGTCGAGGTCCGCACCGGGCGGGAACAGGTTCTCGACGTTGAAGCCGGAGATCCGTGCCTGCCCGGCGGGCTTCGCGGGCAGGTCGTACACCGCGGGCACCTCGGGGTCGCGGGTGACCGTCGGCAGGGTCCCGACCTGCGGGGTGAGCGTGTAGTTGTAGAACGAGAAGCCGAGCGGGCCGACGGCGTTCTCGACCTTCGAGAACAGGTCGCCGCGCACGAGCGTGGAGGAGTCGGGCCGGTCGTACGGGTTGGCCGGGTCGCCGGCGCCGGCGTCGTCGATCAGCGCGATGTTCGAGACGGCCGGGTCCTGCCGGAAGATGCGGCCGCGGTCGAGGCCGGGCGTGACGAAGAGCTCGCCGAACTTCGTCGTGCCCCCGCTGTTGGCGATCCCGACGGGCAGGGCGACCCGCATGCCCTCGAGCGTCTCGTAGTAGCCGCGGGTGCCGTCCGTCAGGGGGTTCGGGTTCGTCTGCGCCTTCGCCCGTGCCGTGTCCAGCACGACGGGGGCGGGCAGCGCGGCCTCGCCGAGCACGACGGGCTCGGTGTCGCGCTTCTCGGCGATCATCGTCAGACCGAACTTCTCCTTGGCCTGCCCGACGATCCGGACCCGCTTGCCGAGCAGGTCGGCCCGCCGGCCGGTGGGGCCGTCGACGAAGCCGACGAAGACGCCCTCCGACGTGCTCGGGTCGGCGTCCTCGGCGCCCGGGACGGTCTGGACGTAGATCCCGGCGTCCTCGGGGAACGTGCCGGTGAAGCTCGCGCCGTCCTCGTCGTCCACGCCGGTGACGACGCCCTCGATCGTGACCTCCTGGCCGGCCTTCGGGGTGGTGGCCCCGGACCCCTGGACCTGGCCGATCGGCGTGACGCCGCCCGTCGGCGGCGGGGTGGTCGTGCCGCCCGAGCCCTGCGGGTTCGCGGCGGCGACGGTCAGGTCGTCCTGGTTGGCATCGGTGTCCTGGGCCTCGGCGGCGCCCTTGCGGTGCGCGGAGTCCCCCGACGTGCCCGCGAGCGTCGCCAGGTCGATGCCCGTGCCCTCGCGGCAGGGGCTGGTCGCGCTGCCGAGGCCGTCGACGACGGTCGTGTCGGCGGTCACGATCCGTGCACCGGACTGCCCGCTGTTGCTGAAGCCCGTCGTGTAGACGGCGTCGGGCGTGGCCGCGCCGGAGTAGCCGCTCGCGGCGGTGTTGGCGAAGAGCCAGCGGCCGCCGGCCGGGAGCGTCGTGCCGGCGGGGACGGCGACCCGGTCGCTCGCCGCGCCCGAGCCGGACGCGCAGCCCTGCAGGCGCCAGCCGCCGATGTCGACGGCACCGGTCGACGCGTTGACGAGCTCGACGAACTCGTCGTTGGCGCCGGAGGCCCCGCCGAAGCGGGCCTCGCTGATCACGACGCCGGAGGTGGACGCCGAGGCGACGGTCGGCACGGCGGCGGCGAGGCCGAGCGCGGCGACCGCGGCCGCCGCGAGCGGGAGACGGCGGGAGGGGGAGGGACCTGGGGACACGTGGACCTCGGGGGATCGGTCGGGGGAGGTGGGGCACCGGAGCGCCGCCCCGCCACGCTCCCCGACCTGGCCCGCCCGCCGGTGTCCACGGCGTGAACCCCGCGTGGGCCTCGTGTGAACGGGACCGGCGCGTCGCCCGGCTCCGCGCCTGGCGCGTCGCGCGGCCCGTGGGCCTGCGACCCGCCGCCGGGCGCTCAGCCGAGCCGCGCGGCGGCGTCGTCCGCGCCGAAGAGGTCCTCGGACGCCGCGCGCACGAGGACCGCCGCGCCGGGACCGTCCTCGGCGGTGACGAGGTCGCCGAGCCCGCCGACGACCACCGCGGGCTGCCCCGAGGCCTTGCGCCGGGCGAGGTCGGCGGCGGAGGCGACGTGGTCGGCGACGGCGATGACGGTGGCCTGCAGCTCGCGGCCGTGCCGGTCGACCGCGCCGCGCTCGTCCGCGACGGCGACGAGGCCCGCGCAGCCGATCGCGACCTCCGCCTGGCCGTGGCGCCAGGCCCGGCCGAACGAGTCGGCCACGACGACGGCGGGCCGGCCGGGCAGGGCGTCGCGCAGGCGGCGGGCAGACGCGTCGGGATCGGCGGGCAGGGTGACGGCCCAGCCCTCCGCGACGTTCGAGCGGTCGACCCCCGCGTTCGCGCAGACGAAGCCGTGGTGCGTGCGGCAGATGAGGACCCCGCGGCGGGCGCGGACGATCTCGGCGGTCCCGTCCAGGACGACCTGCACCAGCTCGGGCTCCTTCTCGAGCTCGGCGGCCAGGGCGGCGGCACGCGGCGAGACGTCGACCCGCGCGAGCTCGACGAGCGCGCCCTCGGCCTTCGACACGACCTTGTGCGAGACCACGACGCAGTCGTCGCGCTCGAACGGCCGGCCGCCGTTGGCGGCGAGGACGAGGCCCGCCAGGTCGTCGCCGGGGCGGACCTCGGGCAGCGCGTCGAGGGCGCGGACCGACAGCGACGGGCTCGGCACGACGGGGGCCGCGGTCAGAGGATCCGCGGCAGCAGGCCGCGCGTGTGCGACGCCCCGCCGCGGACCTCGTCCAGGCGGGTCTGCAGGGCGGCGAGGTCGTCGCCGGTGTCCACGTCGAGCATGATCGTCAGCGGCTCGGACTCGAAGACCGCGGCGCCCGCGGCCTCGCCGGCGGCGGTGTGCCGGGCGCGGCTGCCCTCGCCGAAGGACGCGGCCATGACGTCGGGCGGGGTCAGCACGAGCGCGTTCGTGCCGTCGCCGTGCCGGTCGGGCACGATCGTGACCTCGCGGCCCTCGGGCGCGGCGCTGAGCAGCCCGTCGATCTCCGCCGGGTCGATCGCCGGGGTGTCGGCGGGCAGCAGGATGATCCGCTCCGCCCCCTTCGACAGCGCCATGCCGACGCCCAGGGCGGCGGCCTCGCTGTGGCCGAGGTCGCGCTGGTCCATGAGGACCTCGGCGTTGTAGTTCACCGCGATCTGCTCCGCGATGGGCTCGCCGGTGACGACGATGACGGCGTCGACGAGCTCGGCGCGCCGGAGCGCGATCAGGACGTCGGTGACCATGGCCTGCATGAGGGCCACGCGGGAGCGGGCCGGCAGCCGGTCGGCCAGCCGCGTCTTCGCCGCGTTGAAGCGCTTGACCGGGACGATCGCGATGGTCTTCATGCCGCGGTCCCCGCGTTCGTGGAGAGGGAGGAGCAGAGGTCGAGCACCTCGGCGGCGACGGACGCGCGGGTGTCCGCGTCGCCCATCAGGACGTTCGCGGTGCGCACGGCGATCCCGGGGATCTCGACCGTCTCGTCCGTCAGCAGCCCGTCGAGCAGCCCGTCGTACATCCGGGCGACGCCGCGCGCGTCCATGTCGACGCCGGCCCAGCGCAGGAACGACTCCGTGGGGCCCTTCCGCACCTGCCCGTCGACGAGGGGGGCGACGGCGACGACGGGCGCGGCGGTGTCGCGCAGCGCCTCGCGGACGCCGGGGACGGCGAGGATCGGGCTGATGGAGATCACGGGGTTGGAGGGGCCCACGACGACGGCGCGGGCGGTGCGGATGGCCTGCAGCACCTCGGGGGTGGCCACCGCGTCCTCCGCGCCGCGGAACGCGACGTCCTGGACGACGGGGGCGGGCGTCTCGCGCAGGCGGCGGATCATGAACTCCTGGAAGTCCCACCAGCGGTCGTCCGCGCGCACCTGGGTGCGGACGGGGGAGTCCGAGGGCGGCAGGACGTGCGCGGCGACGCCGTAGGCGGCGGCCGCCTCGGCGAGCACCTCCGTCGGGCGGGCGCCCTCCGCGAGGCGGCGGGCCCGGCGGATGCAGAGCGCCAGGTCGCGGTCGCCGAGGTTGAACCAGACGTCCTCGCCGAGGGCGCGCAGGGCGTCCATGACGGCGAAGGTGTCGTCCGCGAGGCCCCAGCCGCGCTCGTCGATCCGGTCGGCGAGCCAGAACGTGCAGAGGTCGGGGTCCGGGCTGACCAGGCCACCGTGGACCTCGGTGTCGTCGCCGGTGTTGGCGATCACGACGAGGTCGGCGCCGGCGTGGTCGAGGAGCCCGCGGGCCAGCTTGGCCCCGCCGGTCCCCCCGGCGAGCACGACGACGGGGGCGTCGGGCAGCTCCGGGACGCTCACGGCGCCACCGTCGCGGTGCCGCGGCGCGGCGCGGCGGCGGTGCGGGTCCCGGGCCTCGCGGCCGGCCCGTGGGCCGACCGGCCTGGACCGCCGGAGTTCGTCACCGCAGAAGTCACGACGGCGGAGTATAGGTCGGTGGGACGGCGGACCCGCCGTCCGTCGCCCACCGCTGGACGGCGGCCCCGCGGGCGTGCGACGGTGCCCGGTGCATGCGCGTCCACGCCCACCGCGGGAACACGTTCACCGCCGGGACCGTGGTCCTCGCCGCGGCCGTGGTCGAGGCCGAGCTGCGCGGCGGCGCGTCCCCGGGGGTGCGTGCGGGCCTCGTGCTCGCGCTGACCGCGCTGGCGGGCCTCGGGGCGCTGCGCTCGCCGCTCGAGGACGGCACGGCGCGCCCGTACCAGGAGCTCCTCCTGGCGCTCACGGCCCTGGGCGGCGCCGGGCTCATCGCCCACGTCCTGGCGCTCGCGGGCGCGGGCCCGGGGAGCCCCGTGGACGCGTGGTGGGTCGCCGGCGTGGCCGCGTCGGGGGCGGTCCTCGGCCTCGCGCTGGCCCGGGCGCGCGGCGGCACGATCGTGCTCGGGGTGGGCGCGGCGCTCGCGGTCGTCGCGGTCGTCGCCGCCACGGGCGCGGCGTGGGGCGGGGCCGACCCCCGCGACGGCGTGCGCTGGGTGCTGCTCCTGGTGGTCCTCGTCCTCGTGCTGGCGATCGTCCTGCGGATCGACGGGCGCTACGGGCACGCGGTCGCGCTGGCGGACGTGCTCGCGGCCGTCGTCGTGCTGCTCGCGGCCACGTTCCTCGTCGACGACGTCCCGGGGGCGGCCGGGGCGCTCGGTCTGCCGACGGCCCCGGAGGGCGCCGGCCTGGGCTGGCAGCTGCTCCTCGTCACCGCGGGGTTCGCGCTCGCGGGGCTCGGGGCGACCCTGCACGAGCGGGGACCGGGCTGGCTCGGCGCGCTCGCGCTCCTGGCGAGCCTCGGTGTCCTGTCCCGTGGCGGCGGCGACCTCGTCGGTTGGCCGCTCGTCCTCGCCGTGCCGGGGCTCGTCCTGGTCGGCGTGGCGCTGCGGCCCGTGGGGCGGCGCACCCCGGAGGAGGAGCGCGCGGAGGGGCCGGGGGCGACGGTCGTCCCCTTCGGCCGCCGGCGCCCGACCGCGGTCCTCCGGGAGCCGGACCCGGACGACGACCTGCTCTGAGGCGACGAGGCGACGCCGTCTACCGCCGACGAGGCGGAGCCGTCGGGCGCGCGACCCGCGCGAGCTCACGGCCCATCGCCGTCCGCCTCCCGCGCGCGTCGTAGAGCGACGAGGCCCGGCAGTCGCCGCCGCAGCGGTCCATGAACCACGCCCACCGCTCGACGTAGGGCAGGCGGTCGAGCACGCGCGTCGTCCGGCGGAGGTGGGCGCGCATGCGGGCGGGCGTCGGCCGGGCGTGGGGGCGCGCGCCCTGCCACTCCCAGGTGGGCAGGCTGCCCGTCTCCGTGACCCAGATCGGCAGGCCCCAGCGCTCGTGGACGCGCCGGATGTCGCGCTCGATCCAGCGGACGGTCCCGGGGTCGGTGGGATCCCCGTAGAAGTGCAGGGCGATGAAGTCGACCCGCCGGCCCTGCGCCGTCGCGCGACCCATGAAGTCGTCGAGCCACGTCCTCGCGGGGTCGGACCGCGACCGCGTCCAGATGCTGGCGACGGCGGGGCTGCCGAGCCGCAGGCCGGTCGCCTCGAGGCGCGGCCAGAGGCGGATCGCGTCCGCGGGGCTCATGTTCGCCTGGCCACCGAGGTCGGGCTCGTTGAACCCGAGCAGGTGCCGCACGCGACCCGCGCGCCGGTCGGCGGTCAGCCGGGCGATCGTCCCGTCCGTGACGCTCCCCGCACCCCACAGCATCGGCACGAACTCGACCCGCGAGCTCCGCAGCGGGCTCTCGGCGGACCAGTCGTAGGTCCACGACGCGCCGACGGCCGACAGGCGCCGGGCGTCGCCGCGGTCGGCGTAGACGCCGCTGGCCACGCCGACGGCCGGGCGGGCGTGCGCGACGCCGGCGGCCCCGAGGAGGACGAGGAGGACCAGCGCGGCGACGACGGGCCACACGCGGTGCGGTGCGGTGCGGTGCGCGACGACTGGGCGGACGGACATCCCGGGGGACGATAGGCCGGGCCCGGCGGGCGGGGGCCGGATCCAGGTCCCGTCTCGATCACGCGTCCAGCGCCGGGCGCCGTCCCGCGCGGGGCCCCTGCCGCGCGTGGTCGGGGCTGCGGCACGCCGCGGCGACCGGGGCGTCGAGCCGGGCGCCGTGGGCGTCCCGGCGCGCCCGCGGCGCGCTCACCCCTGTCGGTACACGTCCCGCGCGGAGGCCTGGTCGCGCGGGCGGATGACGATCGTGTCGAGGTCGACGTGCGACGGCCGCGTCGCGACGAACGCGACGACCTCGGCCACGTCGTCGGCGACGAGCGGGGTCATGCCGCGGTAGACGGCGGCGGCCTGCTCGTCGTCGCCCAGGCGGACCCGGGAGAAGTCCGTCTCGACCATGCCGGGCTGCAGCTCCGTGACCCGGATCGGTCGGCCGAGCAGCTCGATCCGCATCGTCCGCATCGCGGCGGACACCCCGTGCTTCGCGGCGATGTAGCCCCCGCCGCCGGGATAGATCTCGAACCCCGCGATGGAGCCGATCGTGACGACGAGCCCGTCGCCGGAGGCCTCGAGCGGCCCGATCAGCGCCTTCGTGACGCGCACCGTGCCGAGCACGTTGGTCTCGTACATCCGCCGCCAGCCGTCGATGTCGGCCTCGAGCACCGGGTCGACGCCGAGCGCGCCGCCGGCGTTGTTGACGAGCACGGAGAGCACCGGCACCTGCGCGGCGAACGCCGCGACCGACCCGTCGTCCGTGACGTCGAGCGGGATGGCCCGACCGCCGATCTCCGCCGCGATGGCCTCGATCCGGTCGACCCGGCGGGCGCCCAGGACGACGTCGTAGCCCTCCGCGGCCAGGCGCCGGGCGGTCGCCTCGCCGATGCCCCCGCTCGCTCCGGTGACGACGGCGACGGGACGGGCGGCGGCTTCCGGCATGCCCCGCGTTCTAGCAGCGCGACGGTCCGGGCACCCCGCCCGGCGACCGGTCCGACCGTCGGCGCACCCCGCCCGGCGAGCCGTCCGACGGTCGGCGCACCCGGCCCGGCGAGCCGTCCGACGGTCGCGGCGCCGCCACCGACGACCGGTAGGTTGGCGCGCATGGAGACCGACGAGCTGCTCTGGGCCGGCGCGGACGCCCAGGCCACCGCGCTGCGCGAGGGCCGGGTGAGCGCCCCGGACCTGCTCGAGGCGGTGCTCTCCCGGCTGGAGCGCGTGCAGCCGCACCTCAACGCGTTCCGCATCGTCTTCGCGGAGACGGCGCGCGCCGAGGCGCGCGCGGCGCAGGACCGGCTCGACGCGGGGGAGACCACCCCGCTCCTGGGCGTCCCGGTCGCGGTGAAGGACGACCAGGACGTCGCCGGCGACGTCTCGCCCGCGGGCGGCCGCCCGCAGTTCGGCCCGGTCGAGCGGGACGGCCGGATGGTGCGGCGGCTGCGCGCCGCGGGCGCCGTGGTGGTCGGCCGGACGCACGTCCCGGAGCGGATGCAGTGGCCGTTCACCGAGACCCTGACCTACGGCGCGACCCGCAACCCGTGGGACCTCGACCGCACGCCGGGCGGCTCGTCCGGGGGCACGGCGGCCGCGGTCGCGGCGGGCGTGGTCGGCGTGGCCTCGGGATCCGACGGCGGCGGCTCGATCCGCATCCCGTCGTCCATGTGCGGGCTGTTCGGCCTGAAGACGACGCGCGGCACGATCCGGGAGGACACCGACGAGGAGCACTGGCACGGCCTGTCGGTGAGCGGCCCGCTCGGGCGCACCGTCGCGGACGTCGCGGCGATGATGGACGTCGTCGCCGAGGACGGCTGGGCCTCGGGCGGTGCGGTGTCGGCCGACGGCGGCGGCACGTACCGCGAGGCTGCCGACCGCGATCCGCGGCCGCTGCGGATCGGGCTCTCGTGGCGTGCGCCCGTCGGCCCCGTCCCCGTCGAGCGTCAGCGCAAGGCCGCGATCCTGCGCACGGCCGACCGTCTCCGGGCGCTGGGGCACGAGGTCGTCGTGCGGGAGCTGCCGTACGGGCCCCTGGCGTTCCCGCAGTTCCTGATCCGCTACCTGCGGGGCGTCGCGGACGACGTCGAGCCGCTGCCGCGGAAGGATTGGCTCGAGCCCCGGACCCGGGCCGCCCGGCGTCTCGGTCGGCTGGTCCCGGACGCCGCGCTGCGCTGGGCGCGGGCGCAGGAGCAGGACCTGCACGGGCGCTTCGCCCCGTACTTCGCGGAGTTCGACGTCGTCCTGCAGCCGGGCATGACGGACGTCCCGTGGAAGATCGGCACGTTCTCGCGGCGCGGGGCGCTCGCGACGATGCTCGGCGTGGCGCAGCGGATGCCGCACATGCCCATGTGGAACGTCCTCGGGCACCCCGTCGCGGCGGTGCCGATCGGCCTGGACGCCGCGGGCCTGCCGATGGGCTGCCAGCTCGTCGGCCCGCCGAACGCGGAGCGCCGGCTCCTCTCGCTCGCCGGCCAGCTCGAGCGCGCGCACCCGTGGGCGCAGGAGCGCCCGCCGGCGATCGACTGAGCCGCCGGGGGCGGGGGCGGGGCGGGCCGTCGGCCGGGCCGACGGGGCGAATCGCCGATGCGCGACGTCGACCTCGTCGGCCGACGGGCGCCCAGATCGACGTCCGTCGTGCCGGGGGTGCGCTCCGTCGATTTCGTTGGCCGGTGGAGGCCGAGATCGACGTCCGGTGTGTCGGGGATGCGGTCCGTCGACCTCGTCGGCTGACGGGCGCCGAGATCGACGTCCGGCGTGCCGGGAGTGCGATCGGTCGACCTCGTCGGCCGGCCCGCATCGAGATCGACGTCCGGCGTGCCTGGAAGGCGCTTCGTCGACCTCGTTGGCCGGTGGAGGCCGAGATCGACGTCCGGCGTGCCGGGAGCGCGCTCCGTCGGCCTCGCGGGCCGGCGAGCGACGA
>CAFBMK010000003.1_pt1 | contig 37105 bp, 37 predicted proteins | sample 7268691 | NCBI WGS metagenome assembly CAFBMK01 (sample SAMEA6814062, study PRJEB35770) | freshwater metagenome | biome: Freshwater; feature: Freshwater reservoir; material: water | place: Czech Republic | collected 2017-05-23 | depth 30m m
ACGTGTGAGTTCGGGCTGCTGCGAACACTCGGCCCGGGCGCGGCCAGATCCGTTGGCCGCGGCCCTCGATGAGGTCGACCCGGATCGACAGCCACGTACGCGCCATTCCGTGAGTCTCCCAGGGAGCCGCGTCGAGAAACGATCGTCTGTCGACGCGACGCCGCCGCCCGTTCAATCCAGCTTGATCGGCGTCGGCAACCCGTGTCGAGAACCTACGACGAGAAACCCCGCCGTGTCAGCTTGTCGACGGCGCTCAGGTGGCCCTCGGTACGTCAGCCAGGGCCCGGTGGGGGCCCGCGCCCCAAATGGCCACTGGTGACACGTTCGTTAGTACTGCCCCAAATAGCGGACATCGTCCACAAAATCGTAGGGTGCCCCTCGCGATAGAGGGGCACCCCGGGGGAGCTAGCGGGTGACGGTGACCCGGCGGGTGGTGCTGGTGCGCTTGCCGTACGGGTAGCTCGGCGAGGGCAGCACGACGGCACGGAACCGGTAGGTGCCGCGCAGTGCCCGGGGGACGCGGTAGCGGAAGCTCCACCGCCCGGTGGCGGCGACGTTGGCGGTGCCGGCGGTGCGCCAGTTGTTGCCACGGTTGCTCGCTTGGATCACGATGCTGCTCCCGGCCGACGACCCGGCGCGACCGGTGAGCTTGCCCGCGAACCGCACGGTCTTCCCGACGCGGATGCGCTTAGCGGTCGCGCGGAACGACGTCTGCGCCGTCACGCGGATGCGGAGCGTCTGCACCCCGACGGGGTTGGTGTCGCGCGAACGCGCGAACCACGCCGCCGTGATCGTCTGACCGCCGTCGCGGCGGGGGACCCGGGCCTCGAACCTGCCGGCGTCGTTGGTCGTCACCGAGGCGAGCTCCCTGGGCTGCGCCCCGGCCGCCGCCGACGTCGCCACAAGTCGTACCGTGGCCCCCCGCACGGGAGCACCCGTGGCGGTGACCAGCGAGCCCCGGATGATGCTGCTGCGGCTGCTCGAGAACCGCGTGCGGAGCGTCTGTCCGGGCGGACGGCCGTTGCAGGCCACCCGGTGCGTATTGCGGTACGCGGAGCGCTTGCACTTCTTGATGACGCTCTTCTTTTTCGAGGCGGCGCGGGCCGTTCCGGGCCACCACGCGCGGATGCGGTTGTCGTCGAGTGCCGGGGTGCCGTTGAGGTCGCCGCGGATTGCGGGGTCAGACCCGGGTCCGCGGGCGCCGCCGTTGTCGATCAAGACGGGGGCGTCCCAGAGAACGCCCTCGTTGCCGGCGGCGTCGACGCCGACGATCCGCATCTGGTGCATCCCGTCGGTCAGACGTCGCGTGTCCACCGCGGCGCCGATCCCGGCATCGGTGGGGCAAGGGACGGCGCGGACGTACGGCTCGGAGCAACGGCCGCTGGCCTCGCTCACGTTGGTGCCATCGAAGTAGATCCGAACCGTGCGGACGCCAGAGCCCTTGTCGCGCAAGGTGGCCTGGACGGTGCGGGTGCCCGAGAGGGTGCCGCCGGCGACGAGGTCACCTTGTACGGGCAGTCCGGGCACCGGGGCGTCGAGGTCTCGGAACCGGACGATGTACCGCGTGTTGTTGATCGTGACGGGGCCCTCTTGGCACGTCTGGCCGCCGGGCGCAGCGCAGGTGATGCCGGTGCTGATCGAGGGCATCGGGCCGCTGAGCGGCTTGACCGGCTGCGACTCCGAGAACCCGTCGCTGTCGGGGCAGTTCAAGATGAACCCCTGGAACTGGTCGGTGCCGCGGGTCTCGGGCGGATAGACGTCGTAGTTCCAGCTGACGCAGGCCGAGATCCCGTCCGCTTGGGCCGCGGTGTGGGTCATGCGGCCCTGGACGTTGTAGTCGCCGCCGACGCCGACGATGCTCAATGCATCGGGGGCGGTGAGCTTCCATGCGGTCCGGTCGCCGTTGATGAACGTGGTCTGATTGGCGCGGGTGACAGAAAACGCGCCGCCCTGGGCACCGCAGGAGTTCGAGGGGTTCCCAACCAGGCCGCCCGCAGGCGCGACCCAATCGTTCAGGAGCAGCGGCTCGCCGTTGGGGCCGCTGCAGTAGTAGGCGTCGTAATCGGCGCCCTGGGCGGCCGCGGGAGCGAGAAGCAGCGCAGCTGCGAGGGCAAACCCGGGCAGCGCGAGCGTACGAAAGTATGGGGAGGAAAGCATCGGGTTCCTGGTGCGTGAGACGGGACGGGACAAGGTCTTGGGCTAGTAGAGGCCGGGGTCGACGGCGCCGCCGGAGGAGGAGCCGCCTCCCTTAGAACCCCCGCCGGACGAGGATCCACCCCCCGAACCTCCACCGGACCCGCCGGTGGACGGGGCCGGAGACGGGCGGGGCGAGGGCGTGGGGCTCGACGGTGCGGGCGAAGAGGGGACGGGGGAGGCGCTGGAGCCGCTCGGCGCCGGGCTGCTCGGCGCCGGTGCGGCTCGTCGTGCCGCAGCGGCTGCCCGGGCGCGTGCGGCGGCGCGCTTCTTCGCGGCGCGCTTGCGCTCGGCGGCGCGCTTCTGGCGGGCGTCCTTGATCTGCTCGATGCGGCGTCGAACACCGTCGATCGCGGGCGAGTCGCCGTAGCGGTCCTCTGCCCGGTCTAGACGCGAGGCGGCCAGCGGAAGGTCGCCGCGGTCGGCGGCCTGGCGGGCGCGGCGTGCGAAGATGCCGCCGGCTGCAGTGCGAAGCTCGGCGACGGTCGCGGTGTCGTTGAGGCTCGTGGCAGCAGTGATGGCGGCGTCGTAGTCGCCCCGGCCCTTGGCCTCGACGAGCGTCGCCTGCTGCGCGGCACGCTGGCGCTCCGCAGCGGTCGGCCCGGCCTGAACGACGGGAGTTGCCTGACGGACGGGTGGCTCGTCCCCACTGGTGGTGGCGATCGCGGTGCCGGCAGCGACGGCGACAGCGATGCTGGCCGCGGCCGGGATCAGCACCCGACGACGACGTCCCGGACGACGAGAGCCGACCGCTTCGCGGTTGGTCGCTTCGATCTGCCGATGCAGGCCGTAAGACGACCGGCTGGTTTCACCGAAGGTGGGCGGAGGCGCGGACGCCTCCGGGGCCGCCCATGCCGCCTCGATCGGCTTGCTCAGGCGGGCGGCGGCGTCCTGGTGGCGCTTACCGTCCCGCGCTTTCGCGTCCTCGATGTCCTGCTGCAGGCGAACTGCGTCAAGGGCGGTAGCCACCGCCGGGTCCGATGCAGGGGGCCAGAGGACCTGGATCGGCGTGCGTGTCGCGGCAGCCAAGGCCTGGGCCATGCGGGGGTCTGCTGGCCGTCCGCCTCGGTCCCATTTCCGATACGTGGAGAGCGAGACGTTGACCAGTCCTGCGAGCTGTTCCTGCGTGTAGCCGCACCGGCGCCGCGCGGCGCGCAGGCCGGGCTCAAGCGGGCTGTCGGGAGACTCGGCGGTGTCGGGATCGAGGGGCATATCTGGTGACGCGGGACGAGAAGGACTGCACGCAGTGTACGCCACGCGGCGGCACGAACGACGTGGTTCCCGACGGACCCGTCAGTCGTTGGGAACTGCAAAGAGATGAGCAGTAACGGTCATCTGGTGACCATCGTTCGGCGGGAGGGGCGCGTGGGGTGCAAGAGTTCGGGGCGTGCGGCCAGCACCGTTGTCGGAGATGTTGAAAGAAGCGCGTCGAGCGGTCGGTTTGACGCAGCGTGAGGCGGCGGCCCGTATCGGTGTGTCGTTGGGGACGGTTTCGCGTTGGGAGCAGGGCCGGGTTACCCCGTCGGGTCGGTATCTCGACAAGGCGGCCGAGGTCTACGAAGCCGACTTCGGATTGACGGCCGATCCGGCATCGGTCCGGGCGCTCGAGGAGCGGATCCGCACCCTCGAGGACAAAGTCATCGCGCTTACGCGCGAGGTCCGACGCCGTCCACGCTGACGCCAGGCGTGACGCGGGTGACCAAACTTGGTCACTCGCTAGTGGGAGACGTTGGATAGCGCGCGCTGCAAAGGTCTCGACGGCGCGCGTTGGCGGGTCGCTTTAGCGCCGCCAGATGTCGACGCGCGGCGGTGACCAATGTTGGTCAGTGACCTTCATTGGTCACGACAAACGGGAAGGGCGACCCTAGAACCGGGGCATGACTTCTCACCCCACCGCCGATCCGACCCGGTCGGCCACCCCGTCCTCCTCCACCCGCACCGGGCGCTCCCGAACCCGCCGTATCGCCGCCGCCTCCGCCGCGGCGGTCGTGCTCTCGATCGGCAGCGGCGCCGGCCCGCTTCTCGCCACCGCCTCCGCACAAAGCAGCGCGCTGGAGCAGTCCCTCGGGGGTGCGACCCCTTCGACGTCGACCGGCGGCGGGATTCAGAAGGTCCAGTCGACCCAGGGCAGGGGTGGCGGCAACCTCAACGCCTCGCCGGATTTCTCCGGCCCGGGGATCAGCAAGGGCGTGTCGTTGATCGGGTGGGCGAAGGCCGCGTGCCTGGTCATCGGGGTCCTGACCCTGACGATCGGCATCCCGGTCTCGAAGGCGCTCAAGGAGGCGGGCAACCATCACGCCTCCGGGATCCGGTCCGGTGTGATGGGCGTCGGCGGGTCGGTGCTGCTCGCCGGTGTGGCCGGGACCCTCCTGCCCTGGCTGATGGCCTAGCCCGCGGACCCGGACGGAGCTCGCCTCATGTCGTCGTTCTCGGACGCCGTGCGCACCTGGCTGGGCGCGGTCCCGCGGCCGCTGCGCTTCGGCGCGGCCGCGGTCCTCGTCCTCGCGCTCCTCGTCGCCGCGGTCCGTGTGGCCACCGGCAACGGGGGCGACGACCCGGCGCCCCGTGCGGCGGCGCCGGCCGCGACGACGGCCGCGGGCGCAGCGACATCGGGAGAGGGCGCGACCCTTCTCCGTCGCGACGGGTCCGCCGTGCTCGGCATCCAGCAGAGCACCGACGGTGCCGCCGCGGCGGCGATCAGCTATGTCCAGCAGCGCAACATCCTCCTGACCGGCGGCACCACCGCGCAGGAGTCGGCGGAGATCGGCTCCAAGATCGCCGTGGGGGGCCGCGATGTCGGCAAGAGCCCGGCGTCGATTCCCGACCGGGTCGCCGAGACGTCTGACCAGTCAGCCGAGGCGCTCCTGAAGACGAGGGCGGGCCAGATGTCGTGGTGGACCGTGCCGCTCGGCTACCGCGTCCGCTCGTACAAGGACGACCGCGCCACGGTGCGGGTGTTCGCATCGACGCTCTCGGCGCAGTCCGACGTCGCCGCGGGCCCGGGCACGATCGGCTTCGCGCTGCAGGACGTGCAGCTGCGGTGGCAGAACGGTGTGTGGCGGATCTTCGACGTCGTCGACGCACCCGATCAGCCGACCCCGGTGGTCGCGCTGGTCGGTGACTCGCGGTCGGAGCTTGCCGGGCGTCCGGCGAAGGAGCGGCTGATGGCCCCGGTCGAGGACAGCTCCGCTCCGCTTCACCGGTGGCTGCGTGGTGCGACGCCGGCGCTCGGCGGCCCGCAGGGCATGGGCCCGGTGCAGGGCGGCCGGCGCCTTGACGACGACCAAGCGCTGGTCGCGCGGGACGCGTTGGAGGGCATGGAGAGCATCGCCCGCCGCTACGACACTGTGGAGGGCCGTGCAACGAACGGGTGGCGGGGCGCCGCACCGGTCGCGCTGCGGGAGGTCGGGTGCCCAGACGGCGCCGGCGACGCGCGGTGCTTCGCCGAGCTGCTGATCTCGACCGGCACAGAGAAGGACGAGATCGCGACGGTCGAGCTGACCGTCGCGGGCCTGATCGTCGGCGACGTCCGCGGCCAGCGCCGCGCCCTCAAGCTGGACCTCTCCCGTGAGCAGCAGCAGGAAGCGCTCGGCGGGTCGTTTCGGATCGTCAAGACCGAGGACAACGCGGGGCGCACCGATCTGGCCGCGTGGAAGCGGTCGATCTATCCCCTGAAGCCCGCGCTGCCGGCGGTGCCGCGATGACGATGCTCACGGGCACCCGCCTGTGGCGGCCCTCCGCCGTCTCGCTCGTCCTCGTGCTGGTGGTCGCGATTCTCGCGCCGCTGGTCCTCGCGCCCGCCCCGGCGGAGGCGGACGTCTGCGACGTCCCCGGCATCAGCCAGGCATGCGACGTCGGCGGTGCGGCCGTCGGTGCCGCGGGCGATGCGGTCAACGGGGTCGTCGACGCTGGCAAGGCCGTCGTGAAGGGCGTGAAGACCGCCACCACCTGGGTCGGCAACAACGCCGGCGCCGTCCTGAAGGCCGCCATCGCGATCGGTCTCCCACTCGCCACCTGGGTGGCGTGCTCGAAGGTCGCGAAGGTCGTCGCGGCCGCTGGCGCCGGCGCGGCGGGCGGCGCGGGAACGGCGGGCGCCGGCGCCGCGCCCGCGGCGATCGCCGGCGCCGCCGGGGCGCAGGCCGTCTGCATGGTCCTCAAGAAGGGCGGGAAGGTCCTGCTCAAGGTCGGCAAGAAGGCCGCGAAGTCCGGCGGGAAACTGGCCAACATCGCCAAGCTCGCCGCCGGCGCCGTGGGCCTGGCCGCGATCGTCTACGGGGTCGATCACGCCGCCGCGTGGGTGCTGCAGAACCTCCTGGACCTCGACGCCGCCTCGGCGCCGAGCCTGGGCGCCGGGTGGCTGACCCAGCTGCGCCAGGGCCTCAACGGCATGGCCGGGCTGCTCCTGCTGCTGGCAACGATCCTCGGGATGACGCTCGCGGGCGTCATGGGCCGCGCCTCCGACGTGGGTCGGATCTTCACGTCGATGGTCTCCGTCGCGCTCATCATCGGCGTCGTCGGCTCCCTCCTCCTCGCCGGCCTGCGCGTCTCCGACGAGATGACCTCCCGGACGCTGAACTCGACATGGGGCCAGCAAGCCCTGGGGAACTGGAAGGACCTCGGCGACAGCTACGCCGAGGCGACCCCGAAGAAGGACGACGAGGCGTCCACCGGCGTCGGGGATCCCGCGACGGCCGACGGCGACGCAGCCGCGGCGGCGCCGACGAGCGGGACGCCGCAGGACGACGAGAAGGGCCCATGGCCGATCCGACTGCTGATCGCGTTCTGCACCGCCCTCTTCGGCGCGCTGGTGAAGCTCGAAATGCTGATCCGCGACGGGCTGCTCTACCTCCTCCTCGCGTTCGGGGGGCTGCTCCTCGCGGGCTACCCGTTCGCGGCCACGCGCGGCATCGCGCAGCGGTTCGGAATGACGCTCCTGGGGGTCGTGGTCGCCAAGCCGGTGATCGTGATCACGCTGCTGATCGGCGGCGCGATGATGCAGTCCGCCGCCGCCGGCACGGAGGACTCGACAGTGATCCCGATGCTGCAGGGCGCCGGGCTGATGGCCCTGGCCGCGCTGATGGGCTCCGCGGTCCTGGCGTGGTTCAGCCTCCACGGCGCCTCCGCAATGGCTGGCCTCGGCAACCGGATGGTCACCGGTGGCCGCGGGTTCGGCGGATCGAAGTCCGGGGGCAGTGCCGACGGGGACGGCCCGTCCGGTGGCGGCCCGGGCGGCGGGGGCGGCGCTGGTGGTCCAGACCGGCCCGATCCGACCCGGGACCTTGCGCGTGGCGTCGGCGACCGCGTGAACGCCAGCGGCGCCGGCATGGCCGGCGCCGGCGCAGTGGGCGCGGCCGCCGGGTTCGCGGGTGGGGCGATGAGCTCGCGCCTGCAGGCCGCGCAGCGCCGCGAGCAGCAGACCGCGCAGGGCACGGCGGGCGGCGCACCGACCGGTGGCGCCGACGGACCGACGGGTTCCCCGGCCGGGCAGGACGCGCCGACACTGACGATGCCCGCCGTGGGCGAGCAGCCCAACGGCGGGCACCCCGACGGCGCCGGAAGACCCGACCTCGACGCACGAACGGAGGACCAAGCGCAGTCGCAGGAGAACGCGCATCGGCCGTCCACGGGTGGCGGAGCGGGGACGGCATCCGCTGCGGGCTTCGCCGCGACGGCCGCGGTGGGCGCCGCGGCCCGCTCGTCGGCGGGCGGCACGGGCGAACCGGAGGCCGGGGCGCTCACCGCGGCCCCGGCCGCCGCGGCCGCCGGAACGCCGCAGGGCGGCACGGCCAGCATCAAGGACGACGCCACCGCGTCTCAGACGCCGAACGTCGCCGCGCCGGCTGCGCAGGCCGCCGGAGTGCCGGTGGTCGCCGCGCCCTCGGCGAGCGGCCCACGGGGCGCTCTGCCCGACGTCTCGGCCCAGCCGAGCGCCGCAACGACGGACCGCACGGTCGGCGCTGCGGCGCCGCTGTCCGACGATCCCACGGTCGCGGCGTCCAACGACGCGGCGTACGCCGCATTCGGCGCGCCGGCGCCGCAGGATGCGGCCGCCGCGTTCGGTGAGCATGGCGCCAGGATCCGCGCCGCGCTGAACGAGCGTCCGGAGGTGAAGGCATGAGCCCGCAGACCCCGGAGCGCCAGGTCGCGCGGTACCGGTTCGATCCGCACACCGGCGGGATCGTCTTCGGCCTCGGACTCGTCCGCATGGCCGCCCTGCTCTGCGTCCTCGCCCTGGGTGTCGCGGCGCTCTACCGCGGCGCGCTCCTGGGCGCCCTGGTCTTCCTCGTCATGACGCCGCCGCTGGTCCTGTGGACCCGTGAGGGCATCCCGGCCGTCCTCTGGATTCCCCTCCGGATCGCCGACCGCTTCGGCGACCACGAGGACCGCGGCTGGTCGCAGGACCCCGAACTAATCCCCCACCACGACTCGATCTCGGAGCACTAGATGCCGACCCTGACGAAGAACGATGCGGCGTCGACGGGCCGGTTCCCGTCGGCCGCGGCCGCCCGGGCACTCCCGCGCGACCTGCGCGGCATCCGCCTCCACGACGTCCCCGTCCCCGACATCGACGGCAGCACGGTCGGGGTCCTCGAGGACCCCCGCCGCGGCCACCTCGTTGCCTGCGTGCGCGTCGAGGGCGGCTCGTTCGCGATGGCCCCCGCGAGGGAGCAGGAGCAACGCCTCAACCGCTGGGGGTCGCTGGTGGCGCAGGTCGCGCAGTCCTCGTCGATCATCCGCCGCGTCGGGTTCGTCTCCCGCTCCATTCCGAGCGACTCGAACCGGCAGCTGGACTACTTCGAGAGCGCGGGGGACCTGGACGCCGGCGCCGACGTGCGCTCGTCCTACCTCGAGCTGCTGCAGCGGTACGAGCGAACCGCCGACCAGCGCGAGGTCCTCGTCTGGATCGCGTGCGACCGCCCGGGCGGCAAGGCGCTCGACGACCGTCTCGCGCAGCTCGCCGGGGAGGTCTCTCGGCTCTGCGGTCTCCTGGGGCGGGCGCGGATCCACGTCACGCAGGTGCTGGACCGCATCGACCTCGCGCTCGCAATTCGAGCTGCGTACGACCCGTGGGGCCGCGCCGATCGCCTTGCGTACGCCCGCGGGATCCGGGAGGACGCCCCGGAGCGCATCGGGGACCTCCTCGAGATCGCGCCGGCCGACGTCGACCCGCGCTGGCACGAGCTGCGTGCCGACCGCGGCCTTCACCGCACCGCGTGGGTGAAGCAGTGGCCCCGCACGGAGGTCGGCGCCCTCTTCCTCATGCCCTTGGTGGTGAACCCCAACGTGGTGCGCACGGTGGCATGGGTCGCGCAGCTCGAAGACCCCTCCGCGTCCCTGAACGACATCAACGCCCAGGCGATCGACGCGCGGTCGGACCAGATGGCGCTGGGACGGATGCAGCAGCGCCCGACGATCACCCGGCAGCAGAAGTGGGCCGGCGTCTTCGCAAGGGAGCGCGAGCTCGGCGCTGGGCACGCCCGGATCCTGCACAACGCCTACGTCACCACCTCGGTGTTCGGCGACGACGTCCGGGCGCTGGATCAGGCGTGGGAGCGCACCCGGCAGAACGCCGCGGCCTCACAGCTGCAGCTGCAGGTCCTCGCCCGCCGCCAAGCGCAGGCGATCACCCTGACGATGCCGCTCGGGCGGGGGATCCGATGAGCACCCCGACCGACCAGCGGCCCGTCGACGTCGCCGAGGCGGCGCCGGTGGAGTGGTGGGAGCACGAGCACACCCCCGGCGTCGGCGGCCCCGCCGCCCGCGCCGCCGCGCAGAAGGCACGGCGCGCCCGCGAACAGGCCGCCAAGAAGGCCGACGCGGAGCGCCAGGAGCGGGAGCTCTCCGGACTGTCGCGCGCGGAGCGGCGGCAGCTGCGCCGCGACGTGAAGGCCTCGGAGCGGTTCTATCGCGGCCGCATCCGCGCGTACCGACGCGACAGGGCCGCAGCGGCGGCCCGGGCGGAGGCCGCGCACGAATCGCGGCTGCTCGATCAGGTCGTCGACGCGCTCGGCGACTGGGTTCCGATGTGGGCCGAGCAGCCCCCGCACGAGGCGACCACGGCGAACACCGCGGCGATCTACCCGTTCTACAACGAGGAAGGGCTCGGGCATCGCGGACCGCTGATCGGCTTGAACGTCACCGGCGGCGGGTCGTTCTCGTTCGACCCCTGGAACCTCTACTCGCGGACGTCCTACACCGAGGAGGCCTCCGGCCGGCGGCTGATCACCAACGGGAACATGCTCGTGCTCGGCGCGCCGGGCAACGGCAAGTCGGCGCTGGTGAAGACGATGGCCTACCGCCAGGCCGCGTTCGGGCGGCGTTGCGAGTTCATCGATCCCAAGGGCGAGTACGGCGACGTCGTCCGCGCACTCGAGGGGGTCGTCCTCGCGCTCCGGCCCGGGGGCGATCAGGCGCTCAACCCGCTGACCGACGTCGGGGATCCGAGGACCCGCCGCAACCTGTTGGGGTCGCTCACGCGGGCGTTGCTCGGCCGCGCGTTGACGCCGGTGGAGCAGGCCGGCCTCCTCGCGGCGCTCGCGCAGGCCGACTGGGACGTGCAGGACCGCGAGGTCTGTCTGCCCGACGTCGAGGACGCCCTCCGCGACCCCGACGAGACCATCGCCGCTGCGGTCAACGGGAGCGCGGAGTTCGCGAAGGAGGCGCTGCGGGACGTGATGCTGACCCTTGGCCTGCTGCGCACCGGCCCGTTGGCGGGCATGTTCGACCGCGCGACGACGATCCCGGAGGACACCTGGGACCGCAGAGCGATCGCCATCGACCTCTCCGCGGTCGCGCAACTGGCCGGCGCCGACGATGCCGGCCAGAACGTGCCCCTCGCCGTCACGATGATGTGCTGCTCCGCCTTCCTCACCGCGAAGGCCATCCAGCGCGCGTCGCGGGCTCAAGAGACGGGGGAGCGGGTCCCGAAGACGCTCCGGGTCAACGACGAGGGCTGGCGCGTCCTCGCGGTGCCGGGCCAGGCGGCGCAGTACCAGTCGGACTTCAAGCTGCAGCGTGCCTCCGGCGTGGTGAACGTCGTGGTGATGCACCGCTTCTCGGATCTCCGGGCGGCGGGCGACGAAGGGTCGCGGGCCACGAAGCTCGCCGAGGGGCTTCTCAGCGATGCGGACACGGTCGTGGTCTACAAGCAGGCGGGGGCCGAGATGGCCGACGTCGAGGAGAAGCTCCACCTCACCGAGAGCGAAAGCACGGTGATCGAGCACCTCGAGCCCGGTCAGGCCCTCTGGATCGTCGGGAAGTGGCGCGGCCTGATCCACCACCTGCGGTCGCAGACCGAGACCGCGCTGTCGGACACCGACGAGGCTATGAGCTCGGGCCTCCCCGGCGCCGGCGCCGCGACGGCGGGGCCGGCGATCGACGCGCTGGCCACCGCCGGCACCCCCGACGTCGAGCGCCTGGTCGACGAGCTCGGCGACGTCGACGCGGCGGACGCGGCCGCGTGAGCACCGCGGCGATCCCGCTCGGCGGCGGCCGCCGGCGCATGATGCGTCGCGTCGGCTGGGGCCTCGGCGGCGCGCCGCTGCTCCTGCTGCTCCTGGTGGTCCTGCTGACCGCGACCACCACGAGCGTCTGCAATCCGTCGAGCTCGGCGGGCAGCTCGCCCGTCTCGGCGCCGTCGAAGGCGGCGCTGGCCGACATCCCCGGCAACTACCTGCGGCTCTACGTCGCGGCGGGCGAGAAGTACGGGATCGACTGGTCCGTGCTGGCCGGGATCGGGTGGAAGGAGACCGACCACGGCCGACTGGACGCCCCTGGCGTGACCTCGGGCGCCAACCGATTCGGGTGCTGCGGCGGCCCGATGCAGTTCTACTTCAAGCCCTACGGCGGCCGGCTGAGGGCCAACGAGAAGAACTCGTCGACCTGGGGCGCGATGTCCGTCGACGGGAACGGCGACGGGGTCAAGGACGTCTGGGACCCGCAGGACGCCATCCCGGCCGCCGCCCGGTACCTCAAGGCCTCCGGCGCACCCGCGGACTGGCAGCGGGCGATCTTCGCCTACAACCGCGCCCAGTGGTACGTCGACTCGGTCCTCGGCCGGGCGAGGGAGTACCGCTCCGCAGCGTCCGCCGCGGGCGGGATCACGTCGGTTCCGATCGCCGCCGACGCCACCACCGGCGCGACGTCGGCCGGGTTCGCGTGCCCGGCGTCCGCCTCGACCGGCGACGGGTCCGCCGGGGACGTCACCGCGGCGGTCGGGCCGTGGATGAACAAGACCTGGGGCGAGGCGATCGCCGCCGGGATGAAGCCCCTGGGGCACGCCGCCGGCACCCCGTGGTGCCAGATCTTCGTGCAGAACGTCCTCGAGCAGCTCGGGATCGACCGGCCGACCTCCAACAGCGCCCACTCCTCCGACCCCTACACCTGGGCGACGACGAAGGAGTGGGGGACCGTCCTGCACGGCCCCGGCAAGCCCGCCTCCGCCGCGCTGCAGCTGCAGCCGGGGGACATCGTCATGTACGGGTCGCCGGGTCTTGCGTCGGCGCACATGAACATGGTCGAGAAGGTCGACGCGCGCGGCGTCGTGGTGGTCGGCGGGAACCAAAGCTGCCCGGGCAAGGGCAACTGCGTCAGCCGCCGCGGCCCCGTCCGCCTGACCGGCACCGGCGGGCCGCTGCGGTGGAGCTCCGCCGACACCCGACCCATCTGGGCGATCGTCCGGCCGCCCGCCCCGAAGGGCGTGCGCGCATGAAACGCACCCTCGCGATCGTCGCCGCCGTGGTGATCGCCGCGGCCCTGGCGATCGTCGCCACCCGCCCGGGCTCGCCGACGTCGACAAGCTCGGCGACGACGACGGTGGCGACCGCCACGACCCCGGCGGGGGCGTCGGCGCCGCGGATCTCGCAGGCCGCGATCGACGCGCAACACGACGAAGTGACCGCGCCCGAGCGCGGCCGCATCGCTCGCACCCGGCTCCTCGACGCCACCCTCGTCACCGCTGCGCAGGCGCACGGCGTCTCGATCACCGCCGGCACGGCCCGCGCCAGCGACCGCGCCTGGCAGGACATGGTCATCACCGCGGCGCCGGATCTAACGGTCCGCGAGATCGCGTCGGCCGTCTCCCGCATCTGCAGCGCCCTGAACGACCCGTGCGAGCGCCGCGACTACCGCTTCCTGATCCAGACCCCGACCGGGCAGGCCGTCGTGCCCGCCCGGCTGATCCACCCAAAGGACTGAACCCCCAATGCCCGTCCCCGCTGTCCACATCCCGACGCGAAAGGGCCTCCGATGAGCGTCCGCCCGTCCGACATCTCCCGCCCGCGCGACGACTCCGCGCTGGGCATCTTCCGCCGCGCGATTACCTGGACGGCGCTCATCGCGGCGATCGTCTTCGTGCTCCTGACCGGCGTGCAGCTGGCCTCCCTGATCGACGGTGCACCGCGCCCGGCGTTCACTATCCGTGGATCGCTCGGCGAGCTGGTCGACCTCGCCAACCCCGACCAACCCCTCTCGCGGAAGGTCGCTTTGGGCGGCGGTCTGCTCGTCATGGGCCTCGCGATGGCCGCGCTCCTGACGTCGATCACCAGCCAGGTCCTCAAGACCTCCGGCCTCGCCGAGCAGGACCGCCGTATGAAGGCGCAGCTCGACGGCGCACAGTGGGCCACGCACGAGGACCTCGCGCCGCTCCTCGTGCAGCCCGGGCAGCAGCACAACCGCGTGGTGCTCGGCTACCCGCGTGGCACGACGCGACGGCCGACGGGCGAGCTGGCGGCCGTCGAGGCGGGGCATTCCGCGCTCGTCGTCGCTCCGACCGGCCAGGGCAAGACGGAGTCGGTGATGGCCCCGGCGATCCTCGACTGGGACGGCCCCGTCGTCGCGATCAGCATCAAGCGGGACCTGTACGACCTGACCGCGGGGCACCGCGTCACGCAGGGCGAGGTGCGGGTTCTCGATCCCGCGGGGGTCACAAGCCCCACAGAGGTGCACCACGCGTTTTGGAATCCGCTTCCAGCGTCGCGCGAGTGGCGTGCAGCGCGGCTGCTAGCCGATCAGATGGCCGGGGTCGGCCAGCGCGGGACGCAGCAGAGCGACGCCGGCCAGTACTTCGCCGAGGCCTCCGGGCAGCTGCTCGCCGGCCTGTTCTTCGCTGCTGCGCACTCCGACGAGCCGTCGATGCAGACGGTCTCCGGATGGCTTGAGGACCCCGCCAAGACGATCACGGATCTCGAGATCCTGCTCACGAAGGTGATGGAGGACCCCGAGACCGATCCGGAGGTCCGCGACAACTGCGTCTACGCGATGACGATGGTCCGCGTCGGCCTCGGCGGCAACGACCCCAAGAGCATCGAGCAGATCCGCCGAAGCGCGCTGGGCGTGATCCGCGCATGGGCCGACCACAGGCTCGGCCGTGTCGAGACGGACGACCCCGGCGTCCTCGGCCCTGACTGGCTGTGGGCCACACCCGGCGACGGCGAGCACCGGGGCCAGAACCGCACCCTCTACATCATGGGTCCCGACGCCGAGCAAGGCACCTACGAGGCCATGTTCGTCGGCGCCGTCGCGTCGATCTACAACGCCTACGCCCGCGCCATGATGGCCGGCGGCAAGAACGCCCCGAAGAAGCGCCTGCTGCTCGTCCTCGACGAGGTCGACAAGACCGCCCCGATCCCGAAGCTCGACACCTGGGTCACCGCCGCCCGCGGCCTCGGGATCAACCTCGTCATCGCGTGCCAGAACCTCGCGCAGCTCGACACCGTGTGGGGCCGCGAGAAGGCCGAGACGATCGTCTCCGGCCCCCGTGTGCGCATGTTCGGCCCCGGGCTCGCCGACCCGCAGACGCTGCGCTACGTCGAGCAGATCTCCGGTCAAACCGGCGTCGTGTCGGAGAACGAGTCGCGCAACCCGTTCCTGCTGCAGGTCGCGACGTCGAGGCAGACGAACACGACGTGGCGGCCGCTGATTCCGCAGAACGAGGCCGCCGGCCTCGACCCGTTCACCGCGCTGACGTTCTACGGGGCGCTGCCGCCGTTTCAGGTGACGTGGCGCTCCGGTCACAACGACCCGGAGTTGAAGGCGCAGCAGCAGCTCACGCCCCCCGCCCCGCAAGAACTCGGCGACGGGGTGGATCTTGACCGTGGCGACCTGGGCGACGATGCCGGCGGCTGGTCCCGCCCGGCTCCCCCGCCTGCTGGCGATCGGTTCCCGAACAACGTCCCGCCGGAGGCCTACGACGACAGCGACGACGACGCCATGCCCGCCGACTACGACGCCGGCCACGAGAGCGCCGACGCGATGCTCGACCACGACTCCGACGACACCTACGACGACGAGTCCGACAACGACGACGACCTCGGCGTCGGCGCCCTCGCCGCCTGAGAACCAGAACGGGAGACCTCATGCTGTCCACCACCACGATCGTCGGGCGCCTCGCGCAGGCCCCGACCATGCGGCAGACGCCCTCGGGCAAGGACGTCGCCACCCTGCGCGTCGCCGTCTCTGACCACCTCCTCGCCGACACCCGCTACGTCGATATCGACCAGTGGGACCAGGCCGCGCACCACGCCTGCGAGCACCTCACCATCGGCCAGGAAATCGCCGCCGAAGGCATCCTCGACGCCCACCCCTACACCACCAGCGACGGCGAGCTCCGCGTCGGCTGGAACCTCTTGAGGCCCCGCGTCGAATGGGGCCCCAAACCGCTGCGGGACGTCTCGACGGCACGGATGATGGACGAGGCACGCAGGCGCCGCGAAGCTCTGCAGAACGTCGGCGCGCTACCTGACGACGCCGCCTGACCGCGGACCGGCCGAGAATCGAACACTGTCGGGGGCCGCGCAAGCGGCCCCCGACTCGTTCTCCGCCAAGCGACACCAGCTCGGGCGGACCTTCCGTAAGGGACGGTCGCGACCGCTAGTAGCCGAGGCCGTGGCCAAGGTCGCGCGAGCGCTCGACCTGCCGCTCACGCTCGCGCACGATCTCTTGCTGCGGCCGGCTGAGCTCCATTCCACGATCCGCGCGCCAGAGCGCAAGATCGCGCTGCGGCGCGCCGGTGGTCTGCACCCACCGTCCCGGTGCCTCAGGCTGATTCCGGACGACGTCGGCGACCGCGATCCGGCCGGCGAGCTGGTCGTACTGCCGCCGCTCCTGGTCTGTCGCGAGATCGTCTCGACGCCCGAGAAGACGGGTCATCCGCGGCTGATCCAACGCCGCGGGTCCCGTCCTCACGACCTCCCGCTCGACCGCCACCGTGTTCTGCCTCGCCGCGACCGCATCGAGCCTGCGGCCGTCAAGCTCGTGCAGGACCTCGTCGACCGGACGGCCTCCGTGCTCCCGCTCGAACACCCCAACATTGTCCAGCGCGCGCTTCTGCTCGCGAGAGGCCTCGCCGATCTGCTCCGTCAGCTCCTCGCGACGGGTGCCCCACGCCTCGGCGGCGGCGAATCGCAGCCGCGACGGCTGCTTCGCCTCGTGAGCGACGAGCTCGGCCCGCAGGCGGTCGAGGCGCTGCCCGGTGTCGAAGGCGTCGGCCCGGACCGTCTTCGCGCGCTCGAGCGCCGGATCGCCACCCAGCTGCTTGTACGCCTCGCGCGCGCCGCGCAGATCCCGGATCGCCTGAGCAAGCTGCCGCTGGTGGACCGTCGGCGTGATCCTCCGAGGCGCCGCGCGTTCCGGCGCCCGCTCGACCGCCGGCGCCTGCCGGTCAAGCCACCGCACCACCGCCGGATGCCCCGTCCCAAGCTGCTGCGCCGCGCTGAGCGCCAGGCCTCGCACGCGGTCCTCCCGCTCGTGGGCCTCGCGCTGCGCAAGGGCGGGCCGCTCGTGCTCCGGCACGCTGAGCGGGTCCATCCGACGGGTGGAGCGGTCGATCTGCATCCCGTGCACCCGATCGAGGACCTCGAGCAGCCCGTCGAGGTATCTCTCCACGGGCTCGCGGTCCCGACGGATCCGGGCCTGCGTCTCGTCCGCGTCGCCGACGTCGACGAGCTCGAGGCCGGCAAGCCGGTCGTCGAGGCGCTGCAGCTGCCGCTCGTCCCGCTCGACACCCTGCCGCACGGCGTCCTCCATCAGCCCACGGTCCGCGCGGGATCCGTCGGGGTCCTGCTCGGCGAGCAACCGCCTCGCGTCGTCGACCCGGGCCTGCAGCTGGTCGCGCTCGGCGAGCAGCTGCGCGTCACCACGGGCGTCGCGGGACCCGGCCCACGCGCCGCGGACCTCGCGGTCCAGACGGGTCAGGCGCGTCATCGCCTCCCGCGCCTCCGTGAGGAGGGCGTGGCGGTGCTCGTCGATCTCCGAATCCGACATCCGGTCCAGCCGCCCCGGATCCAGGGCGGCGCGGTTCTCGATCGCGATCGCGGCCTCATGGTCCCGGCGCTCCGCCATCCCGCGCACCAGTCGCTCGAGGCCCTGCGGTCGGCTGTCGGCGACCGTGACGAGCTCCGCGCGGTCGCGGGTGCGGGTCAGGCCGACGTAGGCAAGATTCCGACCCAGTCGCGTCGGGTCCGGCGCGAAGAGGATCGACCGGTCCACCGTCATTCCCTGCGCCTTGTGCACCGTGCGCGCGTAGGCGTGCTCCACGGCGCGCCCGTCGGCGCCGGGCTCGAGCACGGCGCGCGGCAGCCGCACCTCCTGGCCGCGTCTGCTGCCGGCGACCGCCCGGGCGGTGATCCCGTCGGCGCCGACATCGAGGACCTCGAACCGCTCGCCGTTCTCGATCGTCCGCCCCGCACTGCCCTCCTCGCGAACCGTCGCGGTGGCCACCAGGCGGTCGCCGGGCGCGGCGAGCATCCCGCCATACTCCCGCTCCCTGGACCGGTCGATCCCACCGCGGTCGACGACCACTCGGCGCAGCTGCTCGTTCAGCTCCCGCCGGTGCGTGTTCTCCGGCGCCATCACCACCAGCCGGTCAACGTCGCCGCCGACGGCCTCGAGCGCCCGCTCGTACCGGCCGACGGCGGCGCTGTAGGCGTCCTCGACCGTCGGCTGGATCTCGATGCGGTCGTGCTGGTCCGCCCACCGCGTCCACCCCGACACGTCGCCGCGGTGCAGCTGATTCAGCCGGTCGCGCTCGACCTCGTCGCGCTGGCGATGCACCTCGGTCAACTGCAACACCGGGGCATTCTGGTGCTCGGCGAGATACCGAAACCAGCCGCCCGCGCCGACGGCCTGCAGCTGTACGTCGTCGCCGATCGCCACGACCTTCGCCCCCCGCTCCGCCGCCCGCGCCAGCAATGGCGCGATCTCCTTCGTCTGCGCCATCCCGGCCTCGTCGACGAGCACCACGGTCCGGTGATCCATCGTCCGCATCACCTTCGAGAACTCCCCATCCCCCAGCGCGGTCCGCGCAAGGGAGTCGCGCTGCTTCAGGCCGACGTCGTCGAGCTCGGCAAGCGCTTGCAGCGTCGGCGCGACACCCACGACCTTGAGGCCGTGCGCCTCGAACTCGCGCCGCACGAGCCCCGCAATTGTGGTCTTGCCCGCGCCGGCCCGGGCCCGGATGACCTCCACCCCGTGCCCGGAGGTGAGGACCTGGTCGAGCACGCGGCGCTGCTCGGTCGAGAGGGCGTGCCCGTCCGGGGTGACGGTGGGCGCCTCGTAGCCGTCCGTCTCGATCCGCGGAGCGGTCGTCTCGGCCATGCGGCCGATCGTGGCGTCGGCGACGCGCTGCTCGAGCTGCAGGTGCCGCTGCGTCGTCCACCGCGGCCGCTCACCGCCCGTGACCTGCGCCAGACGGGCGTCGTCGAACACCCGGCCGAGGGCCTGTCCGACCTCCTCGGCCGTGTAGCCCTCGGGCACCGACATCGCGGCCTGCCGGACGGCCCGGGCGTCCTCCGTCGACCGCTCCGCGGTCACCGCGTGCAGCGGCGCGGCCTCCAACCGCTCCCCCAGCGTCCGCGGCCGCACCGCCACCTCGTCATCGCCAACGGCGCCAGCGAGCGCAAGCTCCCGCTCCGCCGGCGTCCGCACCAGCGCCTTCACCTGCTCGACCCCGAACCCATCGCGCTCGAGCGCGTCGCGGACCTCAACGCGCCAGAGACCATGGTCAAGGCCCATGTCCTTCGCGCGTCGCGACTCCAGCGCGACGCGCTCGGCCGCGGTCTTGGACCCTGCCGAGAGGCCGGCGTCGGCGAGGCCGCGCAGGATCTCCGCCCGCCGCGTGGAGTACCCCTCGATCAACCCGCGATCGAACCCCTTGATGTCCGCCAGACCGTTCACAGGCTGCTCGAACTCGAGCCCGAGCTCGCGACCGAGCTCGCCCCGCAGGACGGCCTGGTAGACGGTGCCGGCGGTCTTGGCCTGCTGGTAGAGCACCGGCGAGTTGATCGCCTGCGCGTCCCCCTTCTCGGGGCGCACGACGTTCGCCAGGACCGCGTGGGAGTGCAGCTGCGGGTCCGCGTTGCGGGTCGTCTCGTGCCGGTAGAGCACGCCGATGACCCCGGTCCCCTGGACCGTCACACGCTCCCGCGACCCGTCCTGGTGCCCGACCCGCGCCCTCCCCTTCCAGCCCTCCTGCTCGATGTAGGCCAGCGCCGCCATCACGGCGCGCTCGTGGGCCTGATCGACCGTCTTGGAGGTCTCCTCGTCGGCGGCCATCCGCAGCAGCGACACCGACTTCGGCGCCGAGAACGCGAGGTCAAACGCCACCGTCTTGCGGCGATCCATCCGGCCGCCGAGGTCCTCCCCGGTCGCCGGATTCGCTCCGTCGAGCATCAGCCGAAACGCTTCGACATCGACCTCCCCGGAGAGCCCCAGGGCCGCGGCTTGCGACCCGATCCAGGTCCCGGCCGGCCCTTCCGACTCGCGGTAGTAATCGTCGCGCGCCTGCACCAACTGGCGCTCGTGGTACTCCCGCTGCGCCGTATTCCCGGCGCTGACCGTCCCGATCGACAGCATCAGCTCGCTCACGACTCTAGCACCCCTCCCAGGGCTGGGATACTGTGTGCGCACGACGCCGAAGGCGGCGGGCGGGAGGCAGGCATGGTCGTGAGCGCTAGCGAACGGCCGGGCCGACGACCACGTTGGAACTCGGACAACGGGTCGCCAGCAGCAGCCTTCTGTGCTGGGTACATCAGGCGCCGCATGGCGCCGTCAGCGCCGACAGGCGCGTTCAGCGAGGAACGAGCGTCAGCGCCGACAGGCGCAGCGAGCGAGGCACGAGCGAACGCAGGAAACGTCGGCCGAGCGTGGCCGACCGACGACGGCCGGCGGGTCGGATCAGTCGTCGGTGAGCGTCACGACGACGGCGCCGCCGGCCTTCGGGCAACGGTGCTCCCCGGGGCCCGGGGCCGGCCATGCCGGCGGAAGGCCGAGCACCACCGCGGCGAGCCCCCCGGCGACCTCGGGGGCGAGGCCTGCGACCTCGACGGTCCGGCTCGACGGCTCCTCCCCGCGGTCCATCGCCCCGCGGTGATCGACGATCCGCACCCGCACCCGATCGACCCTAACCCCGCCCGACCGGGCGGCGTGCCCGGGCTCGGGCGGCGCGCCCCCGCCGGGCGACGACCACCAGGCCCACGACGATCGCCACGTCGATCGCCGCCCACCCCGCAGCGATCATCAGGACGGCGCTCACGCCGACTCGTCCCGTTCCGCGCGGACGGCGGCGTTGCGGACCCGCCGCAGCAGCCGGACGGTCTGCTCGTCGCGCCGCAGCGCCTCGAGCACCCACCTGGGCGCTCCCTCCCTGGCCGCCTCGCGCCGGCTGGACCGCAGCTGCCGCTCAACGGCGGCCACCGCCACCCGCAGGCTCCCCGCCGACCCGGCGTCCACGCCCGGCCCGTCGACGACCCGGCCCCCGTCGTCGAGGACGACCCCCGCCACGCAGACCGCCGCCGCGTCGATCGCGACCTGGTCGCCCGGCCGGATCCCGCGGCCGCGGACGGTCCGCAGCTGCGCGACCAGCCACGCGCGTTCGCGGAGCGTCAACGGGTGGCGTACGCTGCTCGTCCCCATCGCCCCGGGGGCGGGGGGCGCTCCGGCGACCCCCGTCGCCGGGTCGCTGTAGCGGTGTCCGACGCTCCGGGCGTTCTCGGCCCATAGGATCCGGCCGACGTCGGTCGGGTCGATCAGGTCAGCGTGCTGGAGGTCGTCGATCGGCGCGACCTTCCGCCACCGGCCCTGCTCGTCCTTGATCCGCGCCGGGAAGTCCAGACGGCGGGCCGCCGGCTCCGCGTCCGCCGCACCCGAGATCGCCAGGCGCACGAGCACGTCGACGTGCTCCCGGGAGACGAGAAACGCGCTCACGACCGCTCCCCCTCGATGCGATCGGCCAGGGCGTCGGCGTCGCGGGCGGGGATGTAGAAGACCATCCCCGTCGGGTGCGCGTTCGGGCGCGCCGACGCGGCCAGCAGCCGCAGCAGCCGCGCCAGGGCGCGGCAGTGATCGTCGGCCGGCGGGTCGACGATCACGCGGCCGTCGCCCTGAAAGCGCGGAGTCTGGAAGATCGGCGCGACCCACGCGGCGTGCATCGCCAGCATCGACCGGCGCAGCTCGTCCGCGGCGTCCTCGGTCGCGCCGTGCGCGAGGTCGTGGCCGACGGAGAGGATCCACGCGAGCGTGTCGTGCTCGTCCTCGGTGATGACCAGCGGATCGCTGGTGGTGCCACGCACGGGCGCGGCGGTAGCCTGATTCGGCATCGGAACCTCGATTTCCGGTGTGTCGCCCGCCGCCTGTTAGAGCAGTTCGGCGGGCCCGCCCCCCGGTGTCCGCGCCAACGGATCCGGGGGGTTCTTTGTTGGGGTTGCTGCTACGCAGATCCTACCAAGCGAGTCCGGCAAATGCAAGACTTTTTATGGTCGGATCCGTAGGTTTCTAGGGGTGATGTGCGGGGCGCGGGGGGCTGGGGGTGTCCCCCAGTGCTGACCGGCAGGACGCAGTCCTGCGCGCCCTGGTCCTCTGCTCCTGGACGGTGGCTGAGGGGCTCCCGGAGGGACCGCGGGGCGCTCCTTTCCCTGCCGGGACGTTTCCCTCGATGCAGTCGGTGAACGGCGCGAGCTCGCGCCGCCGGTGGTCGGGGGCGCGGCGGGTCTACTTGCGGCGGCTGCCGGGCTTGGGGCCCCGCTTGCGTGGGGTCGCGCGCCAGAGGTCGATCGCGGCGGCGGTCCAGACTTCGCTGCGGCCGATCGTGCCGATCGGTTCGGGGAAGTCGTCGCGGCGCTTGCGGTGCGTGCGGACGGTTTCCGCGTCGACCCCCCATCGCTCGGCGATGTCCGCGATGCTGAGCAGGCCGCCGACGTCTTCGAGCGCCTGGTGTCGGCGCTCGGCGAGCTTCGCCCGGCGCGCCAGCTCCTCAAGGTCCGCCGGCTCCTGGTCGTCGCTCACGGGGTCGATCCTGCCGGACCGGCCCGACGACACGCAGGGCGGTGCGGGTCGTCGGGCCTGGGCGCTCACCACTGAAACGTCGGGAGGCCGTCGATGGCGGCGCCGTCGGCGTCGAGGCGCAGGTAGTCGCAGCCCTGCGCCCGGGCGTAGTCGATCAGGTTCAGCAGACACGGCGCCTCAGCCCGCAGCTCCTCCCGCTCGTCGCCGTCGACCACGCGGGCGGGCGGCACCCAGACCCACCACCCGTACTCGTACGCGTCGGCGACGATGTGTTCGATCGTCGACTCCCGCAGTGCGGTCGCTTCCCCCTCGGGGAGGTGCCCGGTCGTGGTGTCGAGGTAGCGGCAGACGGTCAAAACGTGATCTCCGGCAGCGCGGCGGCGTCGGGGTTCCACGGCGGCTCGCCCGGGCCGAGGAACCACGGGTGCCAGCGGACCTGCCATCGGCCGCCGGTGTCGAGGTCGACGACCTCCGACGGCATCCACCCGTCGCGCATCGCGGGCGCAGCGTCGGCGAGCAGCACCGACGGCTCGTCGCCCAGCGCGATCGCCTCCCCCGCCCCGCGCCCCGCGTCGGCGTAGACCGACACCAGCAGGAACCGACCCGGGCGGGCCGGCACCCGGCGGGCCTCCTCCGACGTGTCGGCCAACTGCAGATCGTCGAGCAGCAGATGCATCCGCCGGATCCGGCCGCACGACCGCGGCAGTCCCGCGGCCTCCTCTCCGGCCCAGTCGGGGTTCACGAGGCAGCGCAAGCGCGGCATCAGGCCGCCACCGCCCCGAGGTCGGGGTGTACGGCGATGCCCTGATCCTCGGCCGCGGTCACCACGGGCGTGGTGACGTGCAGTTCGATCGGGTGGCCGGTGTCGAGGTCGTAGGCCGCGATCGGGCCCATCCCGGAGTCGAGGACCTCGCCGCCCGCGTGCTCGCAGAGGTCCTCGAACGTCGCGTGCGTCGAGGTGTGGTGCTCGCCGCGGTCGATCGCGACGTACAGCCACCGCTCGGCGGCCTGCTCCTCGACGTCGTAGCTGCCGATCGGGGCGTAGTGCTCCTCGATCACGCCGCGCCGGCTCTCGCGGAGCGCCTGGTCGTGCGCGGCCGGGGCCGCGCTAGCCTGGGGGTACATGGGAGTGGGTAGCTCCTGTGTCACGCCCCCGGAACCGCGCCAACGGTGGCCGGGGGCTTCGTGGTTGGTGTGCCACCATCCTACCGCGTGAGTACCGGGAAAGCAAGACAAAAAGTTGTCTTGTTAGGCTCGGTTTTCCGGTCCTATCTGCTATGCTGTGTGCATGGTCGATCCGCGGTTCCCCTCGATGAAGGCGAAGCAGCTTCGTCGGGTCATCGACCGCCTCGGCTACGTTCGGGCGCGGAAGGGTTCGGGGTCGCACCAGACGTTGAAGGCGCCGGGTCGTCCGACGATCGTGTGGGCGCACCACGACGGTGCGACGCTCGCGCCGGGTCTGGTGCACGCGGTGCTGTGCAAGCAGATCGGGCTGGACGTTGAAGAGGCGTTGGCCCTACTCTCCAAGAAGGGACGATGAACGTGCGGATCCTCCATCACCACGAGCCGCCGTATGGCTGGTGGTTTGACTCCCCCGACGTGCCGGGCCTGTCCGGCAGCGCGGACACGCTCGCGGTCGCCCGGGGCGAGGCGGAGAGCGTCGTGCGCTGGCACCTGACGTGCGAGGCCGAGGAGGCGGGCCTGCCCGCGCCCGACATCGCCGCGGTCGAGTTCGAGCACTTCGTCAACGACCCCGCCGCCGCGGTCCCCGCCGCGGCCTGAGCCCCCGGGGCGCACCCTCGCGCCCCCACCCGCGCGGGGCTTCCTTTCGATGACGGACCCACGGCCGTGGTGTCGCGGGCCGTAGGAGGGCGAGCGCGCGGCTCGAGTTCGAGCGCACGGTGTCGTACGAGCTGCAAACGGCGACGGGTGGCCGTGCGAGGCCGCCCGGGAACCCCCGCCGGCTCCGCCCCGAGCGGCGGGTCAGTGTCTGCGTGTGGTTGGGAGGTACCAGCGGGCGCCGCGGCCGCCGTGTCCGATCGCGCCGGCTTCGCGGAGGTAGGCGCGGGCGGTTTCGGCGTCGAGGCCGTGCGGTCCTTGGATCTCCTGGCGGGCGACGCCGGCGGGGCGGCGCTCCTCGAGGAGCTGTCGGACGGCCGCGAGGATCTCGGGGTCGAGCGGTCGGTGACGGGACGGCACGAACAGACCGTAGACGGCGCTCCGCCCGGCGGGTGGGTCTGCGTGGTGTCGCGACCCGGCGGACGTTCTCACGGGGTACCCACGCCGGCTCGGTAGTGGGAGCCGTTCGGCACGCGACCGAAGGGAGCCCCCAGAGTAGGCGCCGTTTGATCGACCCCGGCGTGATCTACCCGCGCCGGCGTCGTCGTTTCGGCCGCCGGAGGGGCGGTGCGGCCGGGAGCTCCTCGTCGATGAGGATGCGGGCTGCGGCTTCGCATTCGTGGTCGTCGTACGGTCCGTCGACGTCGCCCAGGAGGTAGGAGCGTGCGACGAGGCACTTCGTTTCGACGAGGACGCGGTCGGGGTGCTGGACGGGGAGGTTCAGCAGCCAGGGTGCGGGTTCGATGCGGTCGATGGTGCAGATCGCGGCGACGTCGTCGACGTGCATCACGACCGCGCAGGCGGGGGTCTCGGTGGTCATGGTTGAAGGACCCGCCGGCCTCGGCGGTTTCACCCCCCGTGTGATCTGGGCGCCCAGCGGGGCGCCCGGGTGGGCCGTCAGGCCCGCCACTCGCGGAGCTCGTGCGCGAGGCGTCCGTCGGCGCGGAGGGTGCGGCGGGCGCGCTGGATGGCCTTGCTGACGGCCGTGTTGGACAGGCCGGTGCGCTCCTCGATCTCGCGGTAGGTGAGTCCGGCGGCGAGGGCCTCGAGGACCTCGCGCTGCAGGGCAGAGAGGCGCCCGAGCGCCTGGTCCAGCGCCCGCTGGACCCCCTCGTCCGCGACGCGACGGAGGAGGTCCTCCTCCGGCGACGGGCCGACGATCGGGACGGTGGCCTCGATGACCTCGTTGATCGGGCGCGTCCGTCGGGCCTCGGGGGAGGTGAGGGGCCGCTGGTACTCGCGGCAGGCGGTGGTGATCAGCCAGCCGGCCTCGGCGTTCCGGTCGACGTGGCCGCCGCGGGCCAGGAACCCGGCGAGCCGCTCGATCGCGACCGCGACGGCGTCCTGGACGGCCGGGTCGGTGACACGGCGGTGGTTGCGGTAGGCAACGGCGCGGGCGGCCTTCTGGTGGTGGTCGCGGTAGACGCGCTGGAGGATCTCGTGGTGGTCGGGGTGCATCGCTGGTTCCTTCGTGCTGGTGGGCTGCTTGACGCAGCACGAGGCAGCCGGACGACGAGGTCGGCGGAGGGCGAGCGCAGCGAGCGGACCCCGAAGCGCACTGATCTACGACCCCAGCCCCCAGCGGGGGCGCGAAGCGACGCCGCAGGCGGCGCGGTCTCGAGGTCGGCGAGGAACGAGCCGGCCGTCCCCGCCCATCGGGCGGGGCCTAACCGGAGGAGAACCGTGCGCGCAGGGGCCGCAGCCGGCCGAGCGGCCGGCCACGCTGTGCCAGGCAATCAGTCCGCCAGCACCCCAGGAGCCCCGCACCCCAACCCGCCACCGGCCGACCGCCCTTCCGCCGGCACCCGGTCATCACGACGTGACGAACCACCGCGGCGCTGCAGCGCGTCGACCCCGCCGCGGCCGCGGCCCCCGTTCATCACGTTGTGCGCAAGACCCGCGCATCGTCACGCTGCGAGCACCCGGGCCGGCTACCGGTCACCGTCGCCGGTCGGGGGCAGATGCTTGTCGAGCGCGTCGAGCGTCTTCTGGAGCGCTCGGTGCAGGCGCTCGAGCGCCTCGGCGATGGCGCGGGTGTTGTCGTCGGGGGTATGAGGGTCGGGACGCTCGGGGTCGATGGTGTCCCATCGGTGCCCCGGACCCGGGGGACCAGACACGCGCCGCCCGCTGGCCGGATGGCCGTTGCGCGATCGTTGCCGCCGCGACCTCCAGGACGGGCGGCGCCGCCTCCGACGCAGCGGCCGTGGGTGAGCGCCTGATGACCGCGCGGCGTCGGCGTCGTGTGAGACGATCGGCAAGATGTTTGCCACGCTCGCAACCGCCCGTCGGCGCGCTGCGGCGTGAGCACCCAGGCGAACCTCTTTCCGGCCGCTCTGGCCGCTCGAGATCTCGGAGCACGAGGGTCGCGCGCACCAGTAGGAAATGCCGACCCTGCGGCCGCTCTGGGCCCGACATCCTTGGCGGTACTGGCAGCGATCCCGGCGTGGTGGGAGGCCCGAGCGCGGACGGCAGGCTTGACGGGTTCGTGGCTGGACATCGAGCATGCCCTCCAGGTGCAGCTGCCCGACGACGTCCGGGCGACGCGGCCTGACCGGGCGATCACGACCGACGCGCTTCCCGACGAGATCGGGGCGGCGTATGCCGCGTCGTTGGACCCGGCGACACGTGCCCGGCACGGCCGCCACTACACCCCGCGGCACCTCGCCGAGCATCTGTGGTCGATGACCCGGACCGCGCTTGGGCACCGAGCCCCCGCCAGATCGCTGCGCGGCCTGGTACGCGACCCCGCTTGCGGCGCCGGCGTGCTGCTCCTTCCAGCGCTCCGCGAGCACCTCGGCGCGATTGTGCGCGCGGACGCCCGCGTCGCGTTGGCCGGTCTTCCGAACGTCATCGAGGGCATTGATGCGGACCCCGCCGCGGTATGGGTCGCCAACGCGGTACTCGCGGCCGAAGCACTTCCGCTCCTGGCCGCGGTGCCCGCGCGCCGCCGGCGACCGTTGCCCGCGCTTGCGCACGTCGGCGACGGGCTTGCTGCCGGCAGGCAACAAGCCCGCGCCGTGATCATGAACCCGCCCTACGGCCGGGTGAAGCTGTCGCCGAACGAACGGGAGCGGTTCGCCAACGTCCTCTACGGCCACGCGAACCTTTACACGCTGTTCATGGCGGCCGGGATCGACGATCTCGACCAGCACGGCGTGCTATCCGCGCTGGTCCCGACGTCGTTTACGGCGGGGCGCTACTTCGCAACCCTCCGCCACGAGCTCAGCCAGACCGCCCCGCTGCGCGACGTCGCGTTCGTCGCTCAACGCGACGGCGTCTTCGCCGGCGTGTTGCAAGAGACGTGCTTGGCGGTCTTCACGAAGAAGAAGCCCCGCAAGACCGCGATCGCGGAGATCAACGGCCGCGTCTCGACGGTCGCTCGCGTGCGCTCTCCGCGAGGGCCGCTGCCGTGGCTTCTCCCTCGCCGTTCTGACGACGCCCACATCGCCGCGGCCGCGGCCGCGATGCCGATGACGCTGCTGGCGGCCGGCTGGCGGGCGTCGACCGGGCCGCTGGTCTGGAACCGGCGGCGCGCGGACCTCTCCGCCACCCGCCGGAAAGGGTCCGTGCCGATCGTCTGGGCGGCAGATCTCGACGGCGGAACGCTGCACCGCGATCCCTCTCGCGACGCGACGCGCTTCATGACCTTTCGGGACCCCGCTGACCGAGGCACGTTCGTTCTCGAGGAGCCCGCGATCCTGGTCCAGCGAACGACCGCGCCTGAGCAGTCGCGCAGGATCGTCAGCGCGAAGCTCTCCGCGGAGGATCTGGAGCGCTGGGGCGGCGCGGTCGTGATCGAGAACCACGTCAACGTCCTACGCCCGGTCGCCGACGCCGAGCAGCTCCTGTCGTTCGATGCGCTCGCGACGCTTCTCTCAACGCAGACCGTCGACCAGGTCATGCGGTGTCTGGCGGGATCGGTCGCGCTGAGCGCCTACGAGCTTGGGGCCCTGCCACTGCCCTCCCCGGCCACGATCACCGCCTGGTCCACCCTGAACGGCGACGACCTGCGGGCCGCGGTCCTCGATGCCTACCGGCCGGAGACGACACCATGACTTTCCGGGAGCTCCCCACCCTCGAACAGTGCGCGGCCCGCCTCGAGGCGGTGTTCCCCCGCGCAGCGTTCGACAGCACGTGCTCGAACCCGTTGGCCGCCGCTGCGGCCGCAGCGATGATCTACGTGGACGCAGTCGTCGACGACGACACGCCGTCCCCAGACGACGTGTGGGTGAGGCCCACGACCTGCCTCTGGCTCTCTGACGACGTGTACGTCCGCGCGGACCACGATTCACGGACGGCATGGCGGACCGCTGCGCTGGGCTCCAACGCCAAACGCAAGGTCGTCGAGCTGCAGAAGAGCTGGGGCCTGGACTTCAACCAGCGCTACGGCGACAACACAAGGGAGACGCTCCGCGACGAAACGTTCCCGCTGTGGCTGGAGCTGGGCGCGGCGCGCACCCGCCCCGGGGTCACGACCACGAGCCCCCTCCCCAGGTGGGCGCTCGCGCGAACCTTCGCCGACCTCCTGAACCCCCAGCTGACGGGGGACGCGCTCGACGTTGCGATCAACGCCTGGCGGGACGCCCGAATGACGCCCGGCGCCCGGATGAAGGCGCACGTGGCGCAGGAGCGCCGCGCGCAGACGCATGCGGTCGAGGTCACGCTCCCAAACGGCGTGCGCCGCTCGCTCGAGCCCGGCGCCGCGTCGCTGATCCTCAAGGGCGTGATCGAGGACTGGGCACCGCGCCGCCTTGTCGATCCCGCCGTCCTCACGGTCTCGGAGCCGGGCGCGAAAATCTACGTCGCCGACGCCCCGCTGCTGCAGCGCCTCGGAATGAAGATCGACGTCAGCACGCTCCTTCCCGACGCGCTCTTGATCGACGTCGGAACCGACCCGGCCGAGGTCTGGATGATCGAGGCGGTCGCCTCCGACGGACCGATTGATGAGCCTCGCAGACGCGAACTCATCGACTGGGCCGCCACACAACGCATACCCCCCGCGGACTGCCGCTTCCTCACCGCCTTCGTCTCCCGCAACGACGGACCCGCCAAGCGCCGCCTGAAAGACCTCGCCGAAGGCACCTACGCGTGGTACCTCGACGAGCCCCAAAGCGAACTACTCTGGACCAAGATCGCCGATCAAAGCGACCCGTTGTAAAGAGAGAACACCTCGGTGGTCAGCGATCGAGCTTCAACAAGCGGCGCCGAGGTCGCCTCGTTAGGACTTGCCGAAGAGGCTGCCGAGCGATGGCTTCTGGCCCGTCCAGGCAGCGGCGGCTACGACCCCGACGACGGTGAGCACACCCATACCGATGGTGGCCAGCGTCTGACCATGCATGTGCGCGATGAAGTGTTTGTTCTCCGTCTCCTTCTCGAAGACGGCGTCGATCGCCTCCGAGATCTGAGCGAGAACCCGCATTCGGTCCTCCGGCGTCAGATTGTCCCGAGCGAGCTCCTCGCGAAGAATCGCTAGACCCTCCCGAGCGAACTGCTGCGCTGCCGCGTAGCTGTGCTCGTTCGACACGAGGGCGCCGTCGTAGGCCTTGGCCGCGTCGTCGATAGCACCCCGGGCAAGCGACGTGATCTCGGGGATCTGAGCGACGACCTTCAGCGCGACCGCCGGGTCCATCTGCGGCATCGTCTGCAGGAACTGAAGAACCTTGTCCTTCGACAGGTTCCTCCAGGTGTTGATATTCAGGGCGTGCTTCGCGTCGACCTCGGTGACGTACGCAGACATGCGTTCGCCATCGACAGGCGGGTGGCACCCCTTGAGCGTCTTCCCGGAAACCGGACCATTGCGACACAGGCGCCGGCCTGCGCCGACGGTGGCCCCTGAGATCCTGGAGGCTCGAAGCTCGTTCTCAGGGGTCAGACGCCTGAGAGACGGACCGGCGTTGGCGTCAAAGCATCGCGAGGTCGGGGTCTTCGGCGGCGAGGAGGTAGCGGGCGGTGGTTGCGGAGCTCCGGTGGCCGAGTCGGCGTTGCAGCGTGCCGAGCGTGAGCGGCTTGCCGTCGGGGCGTTGGGTGGGGTCCAGCTGGCCGAGGGCGTAGGCGTGTCTGAGCGCGTGGGGGTAGATCGTGCCGGGCGGGAGCGCGATCGCGTCGCCGAGGGCCTGCAGGATCCGCCCGACGGTCCGGGTGCTCATCGGCGCGTCGGGGGAGGCGACGCGGCCGCGGCGGCCGCCGGCGGCGAGGGCGGGGATCGCGGGATCGCCGGCGCGGTCCGGGAGGTCGGCGATCTTGTCGAGGTGCTCGAGGGCGCGGAGAACATCGGCGCCGACGGGAACGGTGCGGGCCACGCCACCTTTTCCCTCGAGGACGTCAATCGACGCGGCGCGCGCGACGGTGGCGCGGCCGTGCGCGGCGGCGAGCAGCTGCGCGCGGGGTCGGGCGGGCCGGATCTGGGCGCGCTTGAGCGCGACGGCTTCGGAGACGCGCAGGCCGGTGTCGGCGAGCAGCGCGACGATCGCGGCGCCGTGCGCCTGGCGGAGCGGGTCGCCCGGGAACGCGGTCGCGGGGGCGATCTGGCGCAGCGCGAGGACCTGTGCCGGGGTCGGGGCCTTCGGGGGCCGGTCGTCGCGGGAGCGCGGGCGGTCGACGCGCTCGAGCGCGCGGAGGACGTCGCCGGGAACGAATCCGGCGTCGACGAGCCACCGGGTGCAGGAGACGACGCCGGTCATCGCCTGGCGGACGGTGCCGGCGCGGGCGCCTTCGTCGGCGAGGTCGTCGCGAAACTCGGCGAGCGAGACCGCGGAGACCTCGCCGTAGCGGTCGATCAGCCGCTCGATCGCCCGGCGGTACGCGCGGCGGGTGTGCGGCGAGGCCAGCGACATGGCCCACGCGTCGATCGCGGCCACGAGCGCCTGGTGCTCCCCCTCCCCCGGGTGCAGCTGCAGCTGCACCCCATCGTCGACATCGGCGGCGTCGACCTCGGTTGCACTCATCCGCCGAGCGCGCGGTCGGCGACGAGCGTCATCGCTTCGGCCAGCCGGGCGGCGTGGTGCCCGGACAGGCCGGCGGTGCGGCGCAGGTCGACGGGCTCGCCGTCCAGCAGTGACCGGGCGACCTTCGCCAGCACGATCGCGTCGGTGGACCGCCGCTCCGGGTCGAGGACCCGGGGCAGTCGACGACGAGCTCGTCGACCCAAATCGAGGTGCGGGGGTCGGGGCTGCGGCGCTCCTCGACCTCGCGGATCTCGACCGCTCCGCGCAGGTCGGGCTCGTTGAGGTCGGCCTGCAGCAGGATCCGGGCGGCGGGTACGGTCCGGCGGCCGCGGTAGACGCCGGGCCCGACCGTGGCCGGCGTCGACGCCGACGTGCCGGCGGGCAGGACGTCGATCGGTGCGCGCGAGCGGCGGCCGGCGGCGGCGCGCAGGTCGTGGCTGTTGGTCGCCTCGACCCACCCCTCCCCGCTGCCGTCCTCCTGCGGATCCTCCGCACCGGCGTGGACCTGCAGGCGGACGGTCGCGCTGACGACATCGCCGGCGCCGGTGCGCGTCACCCACGGCACCACGCGGTGCGGCAGCCCCAGCTCGTCGGCGATCTCGAGCAGGAACGGCAGCCGCTCCGCGATCGGCCCACGGTCGATACTCACGAGCGCCCCTTCCGCTTCAAGCGGGCGCCGCCATCGCGGTAGCCGACGAGATACGCGTCGCCGAGAATCGTCGTCAGGGTCGCTTGGAACGCGTCGGCGCCGGGCGCGTCCATCATCAGGTTCGCCAACTCCTTTCTGGCCGCGTCGCGCTGCGCCTGGTCTTCCGGGTTCAGGGCGTCGGCGACGAGCGGCGCGATCTCTTTGCTCATGCCGTCGGCCAGTCGGGGTCGATCGCGAGGGGATCGCCGTAGGCGCGCGGCAGGCGCCGGCGGACGGCGGCGGCCGCGTCATGCAGCTGGACGCCGTCGACGTGGACGACTTCGAGCGGGCCGCGGGCCTCCACGAGCGCGTCGCGGTCCCCGCTCTCGGCGGCCGCGGCCGCGGCGCGCTCGGCCTCGATGTAGCGGCTGTGCAGACGGACCGCGTCGCCGCTGAGGCGTTCGCTCTCTATGGCGAGCTCGCGGAGGAGGGAGCGGAGGTCCGGGTCCGCGGCGGCGCCCTGGGCGATCGCGTAGACGATCTGCCGGGCCGTGTGGCCGGTGCCGTGCTCGGCGACGTCGACGCCGGCTCGCGCAGCGCCGGTCGCGCCGGCGACCTCCCGGCGAAGCTCGTCGAGCATCGTGGGGTCCGCGGCGGGCTTGGTGTCAGTCATGGGGGTCCTCGGAGGTCGAAAGCGGGCGCGGAGATCTGACGGTTACGAGACGAGGGCGCTCATCGCGGCGCCTCTCCCGGGACGTGCTCAAGCTGCTCCCGAAGCGCGGCGACCTCGGTGGCGGTCGGGGTGTCGGTTCGGCGCCGACGCCACGCAGCGAAGCGGGTCTGGCCGGCGGTCAGATAGAGCGAGCGGTCGCGGAGGTCACGGACCAGCAGCCAGCCGCGCCTGCGGCCGACGATCGCCATCTGGTCGATCGGCAGCGCGCCGATCCGGCCATCGCTCTCGTCGTCGGTCGGGATGACGATCGGGACGAGCTCGACCTCGGCCTCTGGCGCGCGCTGGGACATGCCTGCACCGTACCCCGTGCCCCGGACGTCTGATAACTGCTGGTATCGGACAGTGAAGCGCCGTCCCCCGGCCCGAGAATCGACGAGGCGACAGCACCGCCGAAGGCCCCGCCGATCAACTGCCCGACGTCCACCGTCAGTCCCTGATTTCGCGAACGGCGGGCGCCGTCTGCGACGCCGTAGGTACCTGTGCAGGGCGGGGTGGGAGGTGGCGGTAGAGGCTCGTACGAGGGATGCCGGTCTTCTCGACGATCTCCGCGATCGTGCTCCCCGTATCTCGGAGGTGCTGGGCCCACGCGAGCTTCGACGGGTCGACGACGACGGGCCGGCCGATTCGCCGGCCCTTCGCGGTCGCGACTGCGCGGGCGTGCGCGGCGCGCTCCATCGTGTAGGTGCGCTCCATCTGTCCGAAGAGCGCCAGGAGAACCACGGCGAGCTGCGCCATCGGGTCGTCCGGGTTGCTCGAGTCGACCTTGATCGGGTCGGCGAGGTTGCGGACCCCGATCTCCCGCTCGGCGAGCTCGTGGATCAGGTTCAGCGTGTCGCGAACGGTGCGGCCCAGGCGGTCCAGAGTGTGGACCACGATGACGTCGCCCTCGCGCGCGTAGGCGATGACGTCGCGCAGCCCGGGACGGTCGGTGGTGACTCCGGACTTCTTGTCGACGTAGATCCGGTCGCGCGGGATCCCGACCTGCTCGAGCGCATCGATCTGTCGATCGAGGTCCTGCTTCACCGTCGAAACGCGCGCGTAGCCGAGATCCACACCGCGACCGTACCGGAGGTCCTGGTCGTACGAGGGAAACGGGACCCTGTTTCGGTACTGACCTTTGGGACGGTTGGCGCCCAGCTTCTATCGGCGGCGCCGTTTCGGGCCGGCGGGCGTTCCACTTCCAAGGAACCGGGACGATGGTCGCCGGGGGGCGACGTGCCCAGCAGACACCCCTTCTGGGGAATCAATTCGGACGGGTTTACCGGACGGCGAGCGTGTTTTCGGACCGACGGCACGCGTTGAGGATGGTCCGTTCCGACCGGCGTTCGGCCGCTTCCGGGCCGGTCAGGCCGCTCCGTCCTGCTCGTCTTCGGGGGTCCGGGGCACCCACGCTCTCACGTGCACGCCACCATGACCGACGGACGCGGTCCCGCCACGGCCAAGGGCTTCGTGCGGGACGTCGCGGCCGGAGATGACCAGGACAGTTCGCCCGGTGTGCTCGAGCACACCGCGGACGGTCTCGCCGAGCTCGTTGTAGCGCTGACCGCTGCGTCCGTGGCGACCCATCACGATGAGGTCGGCGTCCATCTCGTCGGCGACTGCGACGATCGACCGTGCCACACCCGAATCAGCGGCCTGACAACGCGGACGCGCCAGCAGCCCGGCGTCGGCGGCGTGGTGCACCCCCACCGTCGCACGGGTCAGCGCCGCGTCCTGACCGGTCACGTCGAGCCTGCCCGTCCCCTCGGCGGGGGCTGTACGGCCCGACGTATCGGTCTCGCGGCGCTCCGGGGCGGGCTGCCAGACCGTCAGGACGGTCACCTCGGCGTCGGGCAGCAGCTGGGCGACGCGGTCGATTGCCGCCTCGGAGTCCCCGGACCGGTCGAACGGGAGCAGGACAACAGGGCGCCGAGAGGACGAGGACGTCACGGCTGCTTCGGCGCGGCGGCGTCGCGTGCAAGCGCGGCGGCGTGGTCCGCGGCGTGCTGCTGTGCGTGGGCCTTTTCGTCAAGCGTCATCGTGCCCGGGTGGCCCTTCCCGGGCCACGGCGCCAGCAGGAGCAACAGGCGCGCCTCGCTGGCGGCCAACACGGAGTGTCGTTCGTGCGGCTCGAGCTCGAACACCGCGCCGGGCCCGGCCATGACGGTCTCTCCCGTTGTGTCGGAGAACTTCACGTCACCGGTGATCACGACGATCCACGCCCGTTCGTGCACCTCGTGCTCTGCGAGCGCTTGACCAGCGGCGAGACCGAGCACGATCGCCCTGGTCTCGTCGGTCGTCGACAAGATCTGTGGCGGACCGGGCAACCCATTGAGCGCTGTGACATCCCAAGACCGCATAGAAGCACCCTAACTTGAGATCTCGGCCCGAGACACGCTCCTTCGACGTCCTGGAGCGCTCGGCGACGCACCCGGCATGGTCACCGGCCACGAGCTCCGTGACGAGAAGGACACCATTCCGGGGGCTATGGGGCTGGCGGAGCGGCGAGTTCCGCGGCCAGGCGCCCCAGCCGGTCGGCGGGCAGCGTCGCCTCGATCAGGGGGAAGAGCTCGCGCTCTTCGAGGCGGACGTGCTCCGCGAGCCGTTTCCCGAGCACGCGCAGTGCTTCGGCGTCGGCGACCTCGGTCGCGAGCACCGACCGGGCACGTCGCCGCAGCTCGACGTGGTCGCCCAGGATCTGGAGCACGAGCGGCCCATGGGGATCGCCGTACTCCGCGAAGGCCGGAAGGAGCACCCGTTCCTCCGTCTCGAAGTGCCGCTCGGCGGCGCCGTTCCAGAAGGCCCGGAACGCCCCGCGGCACTCCTCCGCGTCGCTGGCGTCCACCCGCCGCATACCCTGGGCGACGAAGAGCGCCTGATGGTGGTCGTGGGAGAGCGTGACGAGCGCCGGATTGCGCTTCATGCCGTGCCGCCCTCGGGGGCGTCGGCGTAGACGGGCCGCCGAGGCGTGCGGGCGCGGGCACCGGCCTCAGCCCGCTCGACGGCGCGGCGGGACGGCCAAGCCAGGCTGAGCAGCCGCCGCGTGCGGTCCGAACAGCCAAGAATCAAGATCACGACCATCGTCCCGTAGATCGGGAGGTGCCCGAGCAGCTCGACGTCGCCGAAGAAGAACAGCGTGAGGTTGAACGGGATGCCGATTGCGACGACGCCGACCTGCGGCATGGCGCCGGAGATCAACATGAGCCCGAAGAACACCTCGGTGGCCCCGGCGATCCGGATGAACTGCAGGTCCGACACGCCGAGACCGAGCTCCCGGAAGACGTTGAAGTGCGAGTACTCCGCGAGGAACTTCAGCGCCAGGTCGGGCTGGGCGAGCTTCTCGTTGAACGCGACGACGATGAGGCAGACACCGACGGCGACGCGTAGGACCCAAGCGGCCTGGGCAATCGTCAGCGGCTCCAGCACCCGGGCGTCCCCGCGCTCGTGGTCGACGGACCAGCGGCCCGCGCCGGTGCACACCAGAAACGCTGCGCAGCCGAGCAGGTCGATGCGCTGGACGATCTCTAGCAACCCGAACTGCAGCACGGCAACGGGGCCGAGGAGGATCAGCACCCAGGCGACCGTGCGAGTGCGCCATCCGGCGAAGAGGAGGATCGCGATGAAGAGCACGGCCGCGCCGAGCAGCAGGCTCGGGACGTCCCAGTGCAGCTCCATCGGGGGTGCCAGGAACGCCCCGAGGGAGAGCATTCCGACGAGCGAGACGCCGAGGTGCATCCGCAGGATGAACGGGGTCCACTCGGCGAGCTGCGCGACGGCAGGCACGTCGACGCCCGACCACCAGCGCGCGGCGACGACGCGCACGGCGAGGGTGACGAGGAGGGCGGCCAGGAGCAGGCCGATCGTCGCCGTCTGGAACACGAAGCCCCAGTCCGCCCCCACGTCGTCGAAAACGAACCACGTCTCGTGCGCGAGGGGCATCCGGGGGACCATGTGCCGATCCTACGGACGGTCGGCGGATCGATGCCTCCACCGTTGCCTCCACCGCGCGCTTCCGGGTTCCGTGGCCCGGTCGTGGCCCGATGGGAGACCGGTGGCCCCTTGCGCGCAGGGACCGTGGCCGCGTCGCTCGTCCTGTTCAAGCGCCGGGCCGTGGCGCCAGTACTGTCCCCGGCGCTGTTCGCGGACCGGCGGACCGGGCCCTGCGCTCTCCGGCGTGCAGATCGTCCTCCAACAAGCGCTGCCCCCGGCGCGGGGCGGCAGGGCGGTCAGCGCCCTCCTGCTCCTCCGACAGCTCGGCGGCTCACTCGCCCTCGTGGCCGCGAACTCGATCTGCGCTTGGCGCGCGCCGGACTCCGGGGGCGCGGCTGCGACCGGCACGAGCACCCTCGTCGTCGCCGGCATCGGAGCGATCCTCACGTCGCGGAGCTCGTCACCCTCCGCGGCGACGCGGGACGTATCGCCAGGGGCCCGTCGCACGTTTGGGGAGCGTCAGGCCAGGCTGTCGGGACCAGCACCGAAGCGACCAGGTCTCGCTCGTCCCGGAAGACCATC
>CAFBMK010000004.1_pt1 | contig 36592 bp, 40 predicted proteins | sample 7268691 | NCBI WGS metagenome assembly CAFBMK01 (sample SAMEA6814062, study PRJEB35770) | freshwater metagenome | biome: Freshwater; feature: Freshwater reservoir; material: water | place: Czech Republic | collected 2017-05-23 | depth 30m m
CGCTCGCGAAGAAGCACTTGGGGCGCGGGCCTGAAAGTACGCGCGTGACCATCGACGGCGATCTCGTCGTGGTGTTGCTGCGCAACGGGTTGGGGTCGTCGGAGCGGCTGCTGGTCGGTGAGGGAGAAGGAGACGCGGTGCTCGCGTTTCGGCGGGTTATCCAAGACGTGCTGCGTCGACCGGCGCGGGGGAGGGGGCTTGACGTCCATGTCCGCTAAAGGGGATTAGCGGGCGTGTACGCCCGGCGTTCGCCGTCCGGCGAACGGAATGTTCGGACCTTGGGCGTCCGGCCTCAGCCCGCGGACGCTCGGGCCCCAGCGGGGTCTCCAAATCAGATCCTCTATGGCGACTTTGCGCGCGGCCCGCCTCGGGGTCGCGACATTCGACCGCGCGCTGGGGAGGCGAACCTGAACAGCAGGTCGGCAACGCCGCGGATTTTTGGCGGTGGCGTCGCGACGGGGTGCGTGCTTTCAGCGGCCTTACGCTCGGCGTAGCCGACGTCGGAGGGGCTGCGGATCGTCCGGCGCGATGCGCAGCGTGCCGAGGAACGTGGCGAGGGCGTCGTACTGCGAGACGAGCATCACGAGCTCGACGACGTCGGACCGGCCGAGGTGCGCGCCGAGGGCGTCCCATGTGGCGTCGTCCAGGTCGCCATCGGCAACGAGGGAGTCGACGGCCCGCAGTACGGCACGGTCGCGCGGCGACCAGCCGTCGGCGTCCGGGCCGTCGTGGATCCGCGTGAGTGTCGTGGCGTCGATCCCGTGCCGGCGGCCGAGCCGTTCGTGGTGCTGGTGCTCGTAGACCGCGCGTCGCAGGTGGGCGACGCGGAGGATCACCATCTCGGTGTCCCGGCGCGGCAGCCGGCCGCCGGGCATGAGGTGTCCCGCGAACCGCAGCCACGCGCGGAACAGGCGGCGGTTGCGGCCCATCGTCGCGAAGAGGTTCGGCGATGCGGTGCCCATGCCGAGTCCGGCGATGCGGGTGATGCCCCAGTTGATGGCGCCGAGGTCGCGCAGTCCGCCGGGCACGACCCGCGGCGACGCGCCGGGGCTCGGGAGGGGCCGGATCGATCGCGGGGACGCCATGCGGCGTTCGGTACCCAGCGCTCGGCGGCCCGACGCGGGGACGGGCCTCCGGGGTTCCTGCCGGGTTCAGTCGTCGTCCGTCGGCTTCCCCATCGAGCCGTGGAGCTTGGCCTTCAGCGGGTCGGGGAGGATCTTGGCGGCGGCGGCCATGAGCTTGCCGGGCGCGCCCGCGACGACGTGGTCGTCGCCGTTTTGCAGCGCCTCGTAGCCCGCCTGGGCGACATCTGCCGGGTCGGTCTTCGGGCCCTTCGCGGCCTGGGTGTCGTCCATGTCCGCCCGGTCGAAGAACGCCGTGTCGACCGGTCCGGGCTGCAGCGCCGTGACGGTCACACCCTGGTCCTTGATCTCTTCGCGTAGCGCCTCGGTGAAGGACTGCACGAACGACTTCGACGCGGCGTAGGTCGCGTAGTAGGGGCCGGGGAGCAGGGCGGCGACCGACGAGGTGACGAGGATCTTCCCTTCGCCGCGGAGGACCATGTCCGACGCGACGTGGTGAGCGAGGTGGACGACGCCCTTCACGTTGAGGTCGATCATGCGGAGGTGGTCGTCCAGTGGCGTCTCGAGGAACGACCCGCCACCGACGGCAAATCCGGCGTTCAGCGCGATCGCGTCGAGCGGCCGGCCGATCTCGGCGATCCGGTCGCGCAGTTCGTCCACGCCCGCGGCGGTGGCGAGGTCGACCTGCAGGGCCTCGGCGTGCTGGCCGTGGGCGATGAGCTGCCCCGGGATGCCCTCGATGGCCGCGTCCTCGGCGACGACCAGGACGTCGTGGCCGTCAGCGGCGAAGAGTCGCGCCAGTTCGAGCCCGATGCCGCTGGAGGCGCCGGTGACGACCGCGAAGCGGTGGTCGGGATCGGCGGCCTCGGCGGGGATGCCGTTGGCGGGACGGGGGGTGATGCTCATGTCCGCTCGCTGCCCACTGCCGGGCGATCGCGAACGGGCGCCCGTCCGCTCCGCCCCGAGCGGCGACGCGACGGGCCCGAGAGGTTTGTCCCGTTCGCGCCCGGGCAGCGAGCCGCCATGAGCACGCAGCGATGCGACGACGGGACCGACGGGGTGCGCCGCCTGGCGGTGGTGACGGGTGCCACGGCGGGCATCGGCCATGAGCTCGCACGCGTCTTCGCGAGCGAGGGCTTCGATCTGGTGATCGCCGCGGAGGACGACCGGGTGAGCACCGTCGTCAGCGAGCTGCGCGCGTCGGGGGTCGAGGCGCACGGGGTGCAGGTCGACCTCGCCACCCGGGCGGGCTGCGAGACGTTGGCCGCCGAGGTCGAGGGCCGGGGCCGTCCGGTCGACGCGCTCGCGCTGAACGCCGGTGTCGGGGTGTCGGGCCCGTTCTTGGAGTCGGGGACCCTGGAGGACCAGCTGAACGTCATCGATCTCGACGTCGGGCACGTCGTCCACCTCGCGCACCGGCTGATCCCGGCGATGGTCGCTCGTGGTGAGGGCCGGGTGTTGATCACGTCGTCGATCGTCGCGACCGTCGCGGCGCCGTACCAGGCGACGTATTCCGGCTCGAAGGCGTTCCTGCAGTCGTTCTCCGAGGCGCTGCGGCAGGAGATCGCCGACAGCGGCGTCACCGTGACCGCGCTGCAGCCGGGCGGCACCGACACCGAGTTCTGGGAGCGCTCCGGCGCGACGGAGCAGGACACGAAGGTCACCGACACGGAGTTCGAGGACCCCGCGAAGATCGCCCGGGACGGGTTCGACGGCCTGATGCGCGGCGACGACCACGTCGCGCCGGGGCGGCTGATGAACGCCGTCCTCGCGAAAGCCGGCTCCGTCCTGCCCGACGCCGTCACCGCGAAACTCTCGTCGAAGCTGACGAAGCCCGGGACGTCGTCGGACTGAATCCCGGTAAGACGGGCGGGCGCCGACGGCTGCGCCCGCGCCGCTTGCGGGTCAGCGGCGTGTCGCCACGACGAGCGCGCTGCGTTGCGGCACGAGGACGGTCGCGCGCTGCACCGCCCGCTCGGGTTCCCTCGAGAGCGGGCGCAGTCGCAGCGCCGCGAGGACCGTCGGGACGGTCGCCCGCAGCTCGACGCCCGCGAGCGGCTCGCCCGGGCACCGCCGCTCGCCGATCCCGAACGGCAGGAACGTCGGCGGAGGCGGACCGTCGAGGAAGCGCGACGGGGCGAAGCGGTCGGGGTCCGGGAACGTGGCCGGGTCGCGGTTGAGCAACGTGAACGCGACCATCACGTCGGTCCCGGCCGACAGCGCGTGGCCGCCGACGACGACGTCGCGCGTCAGGGTCCGCAGCGAGGCCAGCGCAGGCGGGTGCAGGCGCAACGCCTCGGACGCCACGGCGTCGAACGCCGGCGCGTCCGGACCGTCGCGATCCAGCGCGTCGACGAGCGCGGGATCCCGCGCAAAGCGGTCCAGGACACGGGTCAGCGCGATCGCCATCGGCTCCTGCGCCGCGGCGAGGACGACGAGCAGCTCGTCCACGATCCGCTCGTCCGACAGCTCGGACGCGGCGACGTGGGCGAGGATGCCGTCGCCCATCGGGATCCGTCCGGACCGCCGATCGGCGACCTCGCGCGTCAGGAGGCCCCGCAGCGGTCGCAGGCGCCGTTCGAACTCCGCGTGCAGCAGTGGACCGAGCGGCCGCTGCTCGTCGCGGTCCGGCGGCGTGAGCGGCGGGTTGCCGGGCGTGCGCAGCGCGGCGCCGACGGCCTGGACGACCATCCGGGCGCGGACGTCGTCCTCGACGCCGAGCACGAAGCGGACGAACAGGTCCTCGGCCAGCGTCCGGGTCCGCGACAGCAACCGGAACGGCCTGCCGATCGGCCAGGTCTTGACGTGCGCCCGCGCGCGCTCGGTCATCGCGACCTCGCGCTCCGCGACGCGACGGGCATCGAAGGGCGGGGTGATCCGCGCGCGGACCTGGCGGTGCTCGTCGCCGTCGCTGCCGAACATCGACCGCGCCGATGCCTGGGGGAGGACGCGACGGCGAGCCTCACCGGCCCGCGACGCCGTCGGGTCGGCGTCGGCGACCAGCTCGATCGCGTCCGAGGTCGCGGCCACGACGACCGGGCCGACTCCCGCGAACCGCAGCGTGAAGACCGGTCCGTACCGCGCCCGTGCCCGCAGCAGCGCGCCCTGTGGATCACGGGCGAAGACCGCCGCCTGCGCGAGCGGGTGAGCGGTGGGGCCAGGGGGCAGGGCAGGGCTCGGGTCGGCGCGCATCGCCCGGTTCCATACCCCGGGGCGTCACCCTCAACCGACACCAGCCGACCGCGGATAGACGTCCTCAGCGGCGACCCGGACCGCATGGCTGAGCCGGGGGCTGGGCATCGATGGGCCATGAAGCAGCCGATCAAGGTCCGCGGCCACTCCCTCATCGACTACGGCTTCCTCGCCGTCGCAATCGCCGGTCCGATCGCGCTGGGGCTGAAGGGCGCGGCGCGGGCGCTCCCGTTTGCCTTCGGTGCGACCCAGGGGGCATTGAACGCGACGACCGACCAGCCGTACGCCGCCAAGCGGCTCGTGCCGTTCAGGCTGCACGGCCGGGCCGAGTCGCTCGCCGTCCCCAGCTACGCCCTGGCGATCGCGACGTCGGGCGCCCTGCACCAGCCCCGCGCCAAGGCGTTCTTCGCAGCGCACCTGCTCACGCTGGCCACCGTCTACACGCTGACGGATTGGAACGCCGACAACTGACGGAAGCGCCACGGCGTCTCTCGATGCGCGTATCGCTGACGCCTGGCGTATCGCTGACGCCTGCTGTGAGTCGCAAGCGCGCGGCGTCCGAGTCCTTCTGAGCGCGTAGGCCCATGTCGAACCGGGTGCCGGCCTCGTGAGAGCAAGGCGGGTGTCGTGCGCGATCTGTTCTTCGATCCGGTGTTGCCCACGCGCACATTGGGTTGGTCCGACACCCCGAGCCCAGTACTCCCCGAGCGGCGGAGGACGGCCTCGCCGAACGCGTCCGCGGGCCGATCCGCGCCACTGGTCGACCGATCCTGCCGCAGGCTCGAACGCTGCCCGACACCCCTAGTCGTAGGCACACTCAGCGGACCGACCGAGCGTGTCGGGCGCCGCGAGAGCGGTGCGACGCTAGGCGGTGGACTTCATGGTCAAACGGGCCGGCTTGCGTTTTGGATGCTCGCCAAGATGTCATAGGCGGGTGTATCGGCGGGGCGGGCCGACGGTCGCTCCGTCGGTGCCCGGCCGATACCGCGTTTGCCGGGCTCGCAGGAGGGCCGTCGGACGGTGCCCGGTGAGGACGCCGCCCGCTCGGCCCGGTGCATTCGGTACCCCATCAGCCGCTCGAGATTCAGACGACATCGCGAACGCTTTCGCATCCGTTGTCGATCGGTGTCCGTAGGGTCTGGTTGCGAACAGGCCGGTCTGTCGAAGGGCCGGCGTTCGAGTAAGTACAAGGGGTCCCGGCTTGGGTGGCGATGGAAGCGCCTTTGGGTCGGTCCGTGACAGCGTTGGCAGCGACCTAGGGGGAATGCGATGTCGGAGTCGCGGCAGACGGACTTTCAAGCGCTCTCGACGGAGATCGCACAGATCTACAAGACCCACTACGGCCGCGGGCCGACGAAGATCACCGCCGCCTACATGGGCGACGCGGTGGTGTGCCTGCTGGAGGACGTCAACCTCCCCGCACAGACCGCGCTGCTCAATCGCGGCAAGACCGACCTCGCGCAAGCGATCCACGCAGAGCTGCAGCTCGGGATGGCCGACGCGATGAGCGAGACGGTCCAGCGGATCACCGGCCGGACCGTCCGCACCTACGTGCCCGGCTTCAACGCGACCGGCAACGCGACGACCGACGTCTTCTTCCTCGAACCCGTAGCCGCCGCCTGACGCCGGTCACCTCCGCCTGTCGGATCCGTTGCAGCCGACCGGCGAGCCACTGACGGCCCTCGCTTGCCGGGTCGTCGCAGCTCGGGTCGGGAGTAGGTCCCGGTCATGAATCCATCCCGGGACAAGCGGCTTCGTCGATGAAGTGGGCGAAGGAGACCGTTCCGGCGGTTCGCCCATCCTCGGGGTTTTCGTGTGGGGGTCCGGAGATGTGGACGCGGACGAGGTACTCGGCGCGGTCGCGGGATTCGGTGTAGGTCGTGCCGCCGCCGATCATGCCGGTGACGTCGGGGGAGACGAAGTGCCAGCCGAACCCCGGCTCGAGGGTGTGCAGCACCCGGACCGGATCGCTCGACGCCATCGGCTGGACCGTAGCGCGGGGCGTCGCGGTCCGGGTGTTGCGCGGTCAATCGATGCGGGTGGAGCCGCCGGCCGGGCCAGTCCCGGTGCGGGCGTCGTTCCCGTTGCGCGGGCGCTCAGCGCCGTCGGACGCTACGGCGTCGCGGTCGTTCCTGTGGTCGCGGTGCGGGACGTCGCTGGTGGTGGTCGTCGGGGTGGCGGGGGGAGCGGTCCTGACGCGGGTCGTGTCCTGATCCAGGCGACCGTGCTGGGCGACAGGCTCTTCGTGCTTGATGCGCGGCGCGAAAACGTTGAGCAGCAGCAGTGCGGCGGCGATGGCCCAGCCGAGGTCGGTGGCCCAGTTGGCGGCGGCCAGACCGAGGACGCCGGGGCCGTTGACGAGGTCGAGGACCACGCACGCGGCGAGCGCGAGCCCGACACCCAGGCCGAGCAGCTTGGCAAGGAGGTGCTGTGCGGCCGCGAACAGCAGGATCACGCCGGCGGTGGTGGTAAAAAACGCGGTCCAGCCGTTGGCCTCGAAGCCGAGGAACTTTGAGCCGCGCGCGTCGCCGTCCGGGAACCCGCCGGTCGGAGTGCCGCCGGCGTGGAGGAACAGCACGAGTCCGGCGGCGGCCAGGATCGTGCCGAGGACCAGCGCCGGGCCGCGCGCGAGACCGGCGCCCTTGACGACGTGCGTGTCGGAGGTCGACGTGGTGGTGATGTCGTGGTGCTTCTTGCGGTTGAACATGCTGCGGGCCTTTCGGCATCGGAGGGGGCGGCCGTCCCGGGTCGGGTGGCCGCCGGGGGTGCTGCTCAGTCGGCTTGCTCGACCTCGTCGGCGTTGACGTAGGCGCCCTGGTCCGACACGACCTTCGCGTCGGGGGCGTCGAGCTTGAGGGTCTTCTCGGGGTCCTTCGGGGCCTGCGCGACGGGCCCCTCGAGGTCTACGAGGTCGCCGACAGCAGGCCGATAGGCGCCGCTGGCGGGTTCGTCGACGCCGACGTCGCCGGCGTACTCAACGAACATGCGGTCCTCGGCGGAAACGCCGACAAAGAACCCGCCGTCGGTGACGGAGAGGACCTTCACACTCTTGCCGGTCGCGTCCTTGTCGACCGCACCGGTCTTGCCATCGGTGCCCAGCAGCGACCGGCCGTCGGCGGTCAGCGTGCCCGCGTCCTCAGACGTCGAGGTGGCCGTGGTGGAGGCGGGCGTGGCGGCCTGTGCGGGCGTAGTGGCGGCCGGAACGGCGGCGGTGCTGGTGCTCGCGGTGTCGGTTTCCTCGTCGTCTCCGCCGCTGGCAATGAGGACGATCGCGAGGATCACGAGCAGGAGCAGCAGGAGCGCCAGGAGCCACTTCCACCACGCGCCGCCCTTCTTCTCGGTGCCGACTGGGCTGGCGCCATGCTGTTGACGGGGGGTGCTCACAGGAAGGTCCTTCAATCAGAGAGAACGGTGAACGCAAGCGCGATCCGGGGTTCGGGGTCGCGCCGCGCGGGTGCTGTCCGCCCCCGGGGTCGGGGGCGGACAGCAGTGGTGCTGCTCAGCGGCGGTCGATGCCGTCGGTGGAGTCGGTGTCGATGCGCTCCTTGCGGAGCTCCTCGTTGACCTGGACCTCGTCCTGGACGACGTCCTTCTCGAGCCTGACGCGCTCCTTCGGGACGGCGGTCTTCTCGACGACGGGCTCTTCGGCGTGGAGCGTGACCTCGTGCTCCTCCTCCGAGATCGCGGGGCCGTCGGTGGCGGAGCCGACGTTCTGGTGGGTGATCGGCTCGCGCTCGAGGCGGACCTCTTCGTGCGAGACCGGGACGGTCTCGGTGACGTTCTCGGTGACGACGTGCTTGCGCAGGCGGACCGTGCCGGCCTCGCGCTCGGTGGTGCCGACGCGCAGCTCCTCCTCGGAGCGTGTCATCGCGTCGTCGGTGTTCGGGCCCGACGTGTCGTGGCCGGCGCCGCGGCCAGTGGTGTGGCCGTCGGTGTGGGTGTGCTCCTCGTAGTCGGTGCGGCCGTAGTAGCGGAAGAGCTCGGCCTCCTCCTGCGGGGAGAGGTGCTGGCCGCCGTCGATGTTCGGGGCGCCCTTGACCTTGTCCTTGTCAAACGGCACCGTCACGGTGTCGCCGGTGGTGGTCGCCTCGGCGATCGGCACGAAGGAGGACTTCGTGCCGAAGAGGCCGGTGTTGACCAGCGCCCACTCGGGCTGGCCGGTGCGGTCGTCGAGGTAGATCTCGTGGACCTTGCCGATCTTGTGGCCGTCGGGGCCCTCGACCGTGCGGCCGGTCCAGTCCTGGATCTCGTTGCTCGTCGGCATCGTGTTCTCGTTTCGCTCAGGGATGGCGGATGGGCACGCGGCGATGCGTCGGCAGCGCCGTCGTGGTCATGCGGATGCACCGTTCGCGGTCTTCGCGGTCGGATGAGAGGTGGCCCCGAGGGGCCGGACAGGCATCGAATGCTGATGCTTCTGTGCTCTTCCTTACCCAACCTCCGGGGCACAAACGCGACATCACAAAATGTCTTCGGATCCCCGCCCGCGGCAGACAAATACCCACATCGTTAGGCGGCTCTACGACCGGAGGAGCCATCTGCCATACCGCCGCCTGGGGCGGTTGTGGAACACGGTGTTCTGTTTCACCGTGGTTAACTGCGTCAATGACGGCCGAGATGCATCGCTGATGAACGACGAGGAGGAGCGTCCGGCCGTTCGGCGCCGACGACGCAGTGACGCAGCGCTCAATCGCGCGCGGATCCTGCACGAGGCCGCCGGGGCGCTGGCCCGCGACCCCGACGTCGGGATCGCGGAGATCGCGGCTGCGGCGGGGATCAGCCGCGGCACGATCTACCGGCATTTCCCCAACCGCGACGAGCTGCTCGACGCGGTCCGCCGGCAGGCCCGTGATGACCGCGAGCTCAACGAGGACGACGCACTGCGCCCCGCCGGCGAGTTGGCGAACACCACGCCGACGCCGCTGTCGGTGACCGAGGTCCTCAACCGCGTGCCGCCGTTTCAGCTGGCCGAGCAGATCATCGCCGAGGCGCAGCGGATCGACGGGGTCGCGTCCGCGGCGGTCTACCTCGTCGACCTCGACGGCACGAGCATGCAGCGCCTGGCCGGCGCCGCGACCTTCCCGGACGCGATCTCGGTCCCGCTCGCGGTTGGACCCGAGATCCCGCGGGAGGGCATCGAGCCGCTGCGCGCGCGGATTGATGAAGCGCTCCCGGGCACCGCGGTCGCGCCCTTGCTGCTTCGCGGTCGGGCGGTCGGGGTGCTGATGGCCGTCGGTCCGGCGGACGACGCGATCCGCGATCTCGCGCGCGAAGCCGCGGTGGCGCTGGCCCTGGCGGGCGACTACACCGACGCGATCGAGACCGGCCAGCGGCTGCACCCGATCTCCGCCGCCGCAGAGATCCAGCAGATCCTGCTGCCCCCGCGCCTCGTGCGGATCACCGGGGCGACGCTCGCGGGCAACGTGCTTCCGGGGTACGAGATCGGTGGGGACTGGTTCGACTACGCAGAGAACGCGGACTGCACCTGGGTCGGGCTCGCCGACGTCGACGGCACCGGCGACTTCGCCTCCGCCGTCGCCGCCGTGCTGCTCGGCGCGTTCCGCGCGGCCCGGCACCGGAGCGATGACCCCGCCGGCGCGATGCGTGCGTTGCACGACGTCCTCGCGGGCCTCCCTGCCAAGACGGGTGGTGCGACCGCGACGATCGCGACGTGGAACGCGCCGGCGTCGTTGTTTCGTTGGGTGACGGCGGGGGAGATCCCGCCGATGCTGATCGACGCCGACGGCGCCATGGAGCTCCTCGACGCCGGCCTGCCGCGCCTCGGCAATCCGGAGATGCCGAACGAGCTTGCGGTGCACGAGCGGCGGCTGCAGCCGGGTGAGCGGCTGCTGCTGCTCTCCGACGGGCTGCTCGGACGCAAGACCCGCGACGGCGGAACCCTCGGCACCGCCGGCGTTCACGCGGCAGCGATCAAGGCGCCGCAAATTTCGGCGGCCGGAACGCTCCGAGCGATCGAGGACGTCGTCCGCGAGAACGTGAAGGACCCGCTGGGTGATGACGCAACCCTCGTCGTCCTGGTCCCCAACCCCTGACCGGAAACGCACCGTTGGCCGCGGTCACCGGTGAACCGCCCGGTGGCTCGGCGGTGCGGAGTGGTCGCCCACCCGAGGGGCGGGCGACCTTCCGGTGGATCAGGTGGCGTTGGGCGCCTGGTCCCTGACGTCGGACGCAGCGGACTGCGCCTGGTCCTTCGCTTCGTCCTTGACCTGCTCGGCGTGCTCCTGCCCGCTCTGCTGAGCCGTCTCCTTCACGTCGGCCACGGCGGTCTGCGCCGTGTCCTTCGCGTCGTTGACGGCCTGCTCGACGTGCTCGCCGGCGGTCTGGGCGACCTCCTGGGCGACCTGCTTGCCGTGGTCGATCGCGGTGGATGCGGTCTCCTCGACGGACTGCCGGACACTCTGCGCCGCCGGCCCGATCTGCTCCTGCTCAACCCTGGTGGTCGGGATCAGGAGACCGGCGACAAACCCGATCGCGGCTGCGCCGATGGCGAGGCCGAGGGGGTTGTCCTGCGCCATCCCGCCGGCGCGGCGGGCCTGCTGCTTGACCTGCCCCTTGTCGGGGGTGGCGTCGGAGACCGTGGACGCGTGGTCCTGGACCGTCCCGGCGATGCTGTCGGTGACGCCCCCGATCCTGGTCTTGACGGCGCTGACGCGCTCTCCGACGGCGTCCTTGGTGCGGGCGGGCACGTCGGCCTTGTACGCCAGCGCGTCGGCGGTCTCGCCGAGGCGCTCGCGGGTCTGCTCTACCTCGTTGCGGATGTCCCGCGCGTCTTCGCCCATTCGACATCCTCCTTCACGGTCTCGATGGTCTGCTCAGGAACTGGGGGTGTCGCCTTCTGGATCCGGCCCTTCCCCAACAGGCCGGCCACTGCCGCGATCACGAGGTAGATGACCATCACGATCGCCGCAGCGATCCACGTCTTCATCCCGGTCGAAAGCAGCGCGATCAGCAGCGTCGTGAACGCCGCGAACGCGAAGAACGCAAACAGTGCGGCCGCGCCGATCAGACCAGCGCCGGCTCCGAGCTGCTTGCCCTTGGCGGTCATCTCCGTCTTGGCGAGCTCGATCTCGAGCTTCACCAGCTGCGACGTGTCCTCCGACAGGCGCTTGAACAGCTCGCCGGCCGGGGCGCCGCGCAGCTCGTCCTGCGTGGGATGCTGGTCGGGGGTACTCATCACGACCCCAGCGGGTTGGCGGGCGTCCCCGTAGGCGACGTGTACCCCGGCGCCGGAGTCGTCGCCCGCGGCGCTCCGTCCGCGACCGGCGTCGGCGACGGGGTCGGAGAGGTCAGCTGCGGCGCCGACGGGCCACTGGTGCTGCGGGAGATCGTGCGCTCTGCACTGGAGGCCTTCAGCGCCCGCGACGCCGCGAACCCGACCGCCAGGCCGCCCAGCGCGGCGGCCCACGGGTTGCGGCGCGCGAAGCCCTCAAGATCGCTGAGGAGCGACTGGCCGTCGGTGCGCTGCAGGTACGACCCGGCCTTCTCGACCTGCAGGGCGGCCTGGTCGGCGAGCTTCGCCGGCGCGTCGTTGCCCTGCTCGCGCAGGTGGTCGCTGATGGACCGCAGGTCCCCTGCGGTCGCGGTCGCGCGCTCCCCGGCCTGGGTGGAGCGCTCGTCCAGCTGCGCATGGATCTGGCTCTTGGCCTGCCCGGCGGCATCCTGCGCCTTGGCCTGCGCCTGGCCGGCGGCGTCGGCCGCCTTGTCCTTCGCCGCGTCCGCGGCGTCGGAGGCCTTCGCCTTCGCGTCGTGGGTACTGCTCGAAGTGGTCTGCTCTGCCATCCGAAACGTCCTCGTCGAGATCTCTCGCCACCAGAGGACCCGGCGGCGCCTGCACCCCGGACTACCCGACACCGCAGCCAATAAGCGCAACCCCGAGATCGACGGCCCCACGACGCGCGAAGCGGTACGGGGACCGGTCGGCGGGTAGCTGCCGCCGACACCGGCAACCGGCTGTCTCGACCAGAGCGCGCCGGACCGTTCCTTCGAGACGAGAGAGCCCCCATGCCCACCATCGACGAGGTCCGCGCCTGGCGCGGCCGCCACGTGATCGGAAACGACGGCCACAAGATCGGCACGATCGACGAGCTGTACGCCGACGACGAGACCGGCAGCCCCGCGTGGGCACTGGTCCACACCGGCCTCTTCGGCCGCAAGTCGTCGTTCCTGCCGATCTCCGACGCCACCCAGGACGGCGACGACGTACGCGTCCCGTTCGACAAAACGTTCGTCAAAGACGCGCCCGGTATCGACCCCGACGGCCACCTCAGCCCCGCCGAAGAGGACGAGCTGTTCCGCTACTACGGCCGCCCCGCGGCCCCCCAGGACGCCGACCCGCAGCACCCCGACGAGTCGGTGGCGCAGGACGTCGCCCCCGCGGGGCACGTCGAGCAGGCCGAGACGCCCGGCGGGCTGCCCGGCCGCGCTCGCGACGTCGACGGTGCAATGACGTTGTCGGAGGAGCAGGTGGAGGTCGGCACGCGTGAGCTGCCCGCCATGAAGGTCCGGATGCGGAAGGTCACCGTCACCGAGAACGTGCAGATGACTGTCCCCGTCACCCGCGAGGAAGTCCGCCTCGAGGAGGTCCCCTTCGACGCACCCGACGACCCCGACACACTCCCCGACGGCGAAGTCACGCTCCGCCACGAGGTCCCGGTCGTGCAGACCCGCACCGTCGACAGCGAACGCGTCCGCCTCGAAAAAGACCGCGTCACCGACCAGGTCGAGATCACCGAACCTGTCCGACGCGAAGAGGTCGACGTGCACCACAACCGCATCGACGACACGACGCTGCCGACCTGAGCCCCGTTCTGGGGCGGGCCAGACTCGTTCGTACGCCCGCGCGGGCCGATGATCGCCCACGTCCCGGCAGACGATCCTTTCTGGGACGCCTGCGTTGCCCCCGGGGCCAACCGGCCCGCGTCTCCCCTCGAACGCATGGTCCTCGTCTGTGGGGTTCTCCGGACAACGAACGTCCAGTTTGCCCTACGGAGGAAGTTGCAGTCAGACGACAGGTGTTCATCTCGCGATCTCGCCAAGACGACGTACGCTTCGCTGCGGACGACAGGTTTGCCCAGCAGCACTCCCGCCTTGGGCGACAAGAAATCGCCGACGCCACGATCGCGGCCACCGGGCCGTGTGCCGGGAGGATTCACCGAACCGCCGCATGGCGGGAGGATCGTCAACGACCGCACTAACGCTTCGAGCGCACCCTTCGTGCGCCGCGGTGCATGGTGCGAGGAGCCAGCCAGGTACCGATGTGAGCAGCAAGACACCCGACCGCCGCCCGTCCGCTCGGCCCCTGCCGCGGCCGGACCGGACCCCGCCCGCAGTCTTCGTCGAACCCGCACCGTCACCGCTTGCTGCCGAGGAGCGCCAGCGCGTACTCCAGTCGCTGGAAGCCCTGCACCGCGTTCTCGGCCGAACGATGCGCACCCTGGACGCGTTCATAGCCCACGTTGGTGATGCTGCCAATGCGACAGACGACCGCCAGGTTCCGTCCGCACTCGCCTCACACATTCGAGGCCCCAGCGACCGAAACTCCGAAGATGACCCTCGGTGACCGCTCTGCTCTGACGCCCGCCTCGAGCGGGCGGCAGAGCGGTGCGGTGGGTGATCGCGACAACCTCACGGAGCAGCAGCGAGCGTTGGTCAACGCAGCGCACGACGCGATCGTCTACTCGAAAGCGAAAGGCGCAGACGGCGTAGGTGACCGCCGCCGTGCCGCCTTCAACGACGCCCACCGCCGATCGTCCGAAGCGATCGCCGCCGCCGCGGCCGCCGGCGTTCCCCGCGACGTCCTCGAAGCCACGATCAAAACGGCAATGACCGACGAGCGACGCCCAGAAAGTCAAGCCACTGCTCGCCGGCGAACATGACGCTTGAACCAACGAAGCCGAACAAGGCCGACCTCTGCATCGGGTCCGACCCGACGCGTGTAGTCGCCATGGCCTCCGGCAGCTACTCAACGGTCAGCGAGCGCGTAAGCACCTCAGCTGTCGTCTGATAACGGCTAGATCTGACGACGCCAGCGCGCCGGCGGCGTCCCGCTCAAGGATCGGCTGCCGGGGACGTCCGGTGATCGTCGAGCGTTCCGGGCGCGCCTACGCGGTTTCAAGAAGGCGTCGCGCCTGGCCGTAGACCCGGTCGGGTGTGGGGGTGCGGCGTGCGTGATCGTCGACGTCCGCGCGCTTGATGGTGAGTGCGAGTTCGCGGGCGCCGCCGCGCGGGGCGTCAAGGACGCGCCGCGTGTGGTCCAGGAGCGTCTCGCCGTCGCGTTTGGTCAGGAGCTCGAGCGCTCCGTACTCGTCGTCGTCGAGGCCGACAAGTAGCGCGACGTCGCCGGGGTCGTGCTCGGACCGCTCGGCGACGTCGTGGACGAACGCGACCGCACGGGCGCTGGTGGGGACGGTCTCGGCGACCCGCTGGACGTGCTCGATCATTGGCCGGCCATAGCGATCCTGCTGATCGCCGTGGACCCGCCGCGCGAGACGCGCCGCGCGACCGGTGGACGTCAGCGACGCAGCGCCGTCGGAAGAACCGGCCATGGCGCGACGGTAGCGAACCGCCCGCCCGCTCGCGCCCGAATGACCCGCTGCTTGCCCGCTCCCGCGGCCCCGGCGGTCGGCACTTCAGCGGCGTGCTTCACTGGATGCAAGCGATGGCAGGTCGCTGCCTCCTTGCGGGGGCCGTCGACGGGGCATCGAGATGTCGACCGACGAGGCCAGCATGTTCGAGAACGGACGTGGAGGACAGGACCGGGAAGTTCGCGGAGCGCCGGCAGGTGCGGCGTCCGTGCAGTCGCCGCAGGACGTCGCGTCGTTGCTGCGTGCCCACGGTGGGGACTACGCGCGACTGCTCCGGCAGCGTCGTCCCGGCACGCGGGCGGACGGCAGCGGGTGGCGGTTCTACGCCGACGCGACGGCGCGCGCAGCGCGCAACGACATCGAGGTCCACCAGATCCTCGTCGACATCAGCGTCGCCGCCCAACACCTCGGAACCAACGACGCTCTACGGTCCTACGCGACGTCGAAGCGGCGACGGGTTGAAGGCCCGCTGGCCGCGGCGTTCCTCGAGGGGATGCTCGACCGCGTCGATCGCTTTCCTCATGACGTGCTGCGTCTGGACCGCTGAGCGCCGCAACACCCGCTTCACCCGTCTTTCACCTCGACGCCGGGGCGCGCTCCTACCCTCAAGACGTGGGGATGTCGACCTCTGACCCCGAACGCTTCGACGCGCTGCTGCTCGCGCTGGCCGATGCGTGGCGGGCGAGCGCGGCCTCCGGGCACGGCGAGCCGGTCGTGTTCTGGCGCGGCGACCACGGGGCGCACCGAGCGTGGCCGGCCGAGGTCGAGGTGATGACCCGCGTAGAAGCTGAGGAGCTCGTGCGACGGGACCTCGCTCGAGCGGCGCACCCGGCCAGCGAGGTGATGATGGTCTCGCCTACCCGGCGCGCCCTCGACGCGACGCTCATGCTCGACGAGGGTGGGACCACGGCGCCCCGGACTCCAGCCAACCGCTGATCAACCGACCCGAGCATCCCTGGCGACGGGCCGCGCGCGATGTCCCAGTCGACGATCCCTTCCAGGACGGACGCGGCGGCAATCAGAGCGGCCGAAGCGCTGTCACCTACGGTCGAGCTTGCTGGGGGCTATGACCCGAATGCGACGAGTTCCATCCCAGCACCGCGAACTCGCCGCTATTTGCGGGTTCCGTCCGGGACCGATGCGTTAATACCGATCGATGTCCGACCCGGCAGTGCTTCCTCTTCCTGGAGTTCCCGCCCCGCGCTCCTCGCGGCCGACCGGCGTTCGCGTCGGTGTTCGCGCCGGTCAGCGCCTGAACCGCCGCACGTCCTTGGTTCTCAGTCACGAGGACGAGCTGCTGCTCGACGCGCTGCGCGACTCGATCGGCCCGGACGCCGGCATCGGCGAGACCCTGCGAATGGGTCTCCGCCGGCTCGCGGTCGAGAAGGGCATCGATGTCACCAAGCTCAAGCAGGAAGAGGCCGCCGCGGCGTAGCCCCCACCAACGAAGAAACCCCCCGCGGGCAAGCGGGGGGTTTCGGGTCCTACATAGCCGCTTACCGCGGCGACCGAGACCAATAGATCTGCTGCGCATTCTAGCGCAGCTCCTCGGACGGATCGACCGAAGCGCGAAAGCCTTAGCTCTCGCGGCGGTTTTCTGATGCCGCAAACGCGGCGCGTCTGTCCGGGCCCTCGACGGCGGGTGTCATCCCGAGCGCCGTCACCCATGCCCGTGCGCGGCCTTCTGGCCGGCGTTCGGGATGGCCTCCTCCGCCACCATCACCCGGCCCTCCGCGGGGTCGCGGACTCAGGTGTTGCCGCCGTCGCTGGCGGCCGCCCGGGCCCGCGGCTTCACCGTGCGCCCCGCCCCGACGCCCCCCAGGGCGCCGTGGGCCCCTGCGCCGCGCCGCCACACCCCCGACGAGCTCGTCGTGCTCTTGGGCGTCGCCGTCGCGCGCCGCGGCATCAAGAACACCGTCGACGTCGGCGTCTTCGCTGCCTGCCACGCCCTTCTCGTCCACGTCCGCCGGCAGGCCGCCACCGCTGCCCGTGGCCGCCGCGGCAACGGTGCCACCGCCCGCACCTCGAGCTCGCTGCTCGTCCGCTCGTTGGCTTCGACGATGGGCTGGGACACCACGCGCGATCGCTGGGAGGACCGCGACGTCCACCAGTCCAGCGTCCGCCGATGGCTGCGGGACCTGCAGGCCGCGCAGCTGCTGCGGGTCGATGTCGTCCTCGACGAGGAGGGCCAGGAGCGCGCGATCGACGTCACGCTGCTCGAGGCGCCGTGGATCCCCGACGAGTGGCTCGCCGACGCGCGCCGCCGGCTTGCGCACTGGCGCACGCGCTACGGCCAGCACTTCGAGCGCTCCCGCCGTGCTGGCCCGATCATGGCCGCCCTCGCCGCCTCCCGGAAAGCGATTGCCGACCGCTACGCCGGGCCACCTGCAGGACGGCGAAAGACGCGATCCCGTGGGATCGAAAACGAATCTGGCACACCCCCGTGGGGAGCCAAGGCTAAGACTAAGCCGAAGATGCGTAAGCAGCTTCGGCGTAAGGCCTCCTGTGGCGCGAGCGCCCGCGCGCAAGCGCGCGAAGGAAACACGCGAAACCAAGCGCCGTCCGATCAGACCCTGCGTCCCACGCAAAATGCTGATCCCACTCCGTTTGGCAGCGAAGAGTGGGAGTCGGGAGCGGATCTCGAGTCGCTCGAGTTGCGGGTCGCCGCACGGAAGCAGCGTGCGCTCGAGCTGCGGAGCCTGGTGCTGGGACAGCTCGCCGATTCCGAGCGGATCGTCCGAAATCACGCGCCGACCCCGGAGGTGCCGCTGCCCGCGCTGCCGCCGCTGCGGCGCGCGATCGCCGGGCGCCTGGTCGGGGTTGACGACCTGGCCGCCGGCGTCCCGATCCCGGGCCTCGGCGACAGGTACGTCCGTCGCCTGCACGCTGCCGCGGCGCGCTGGGTGCACTTCGCCCCGGCCGGGGCTCCGACGCCGGCGGTGGGGCTGCTTGAGCTCGCCGAGCAGATGCCCGGCCGCTCGATCGCCGAGCTCGTCCGCCACTTCGCCCGCCGCGCCGGCGCGATGCGCGACGACGCCAAGACCAACGGACCGGCCGCCCAACAACGCCTCGACGCCGTCGTCCGGCGAGCCCGCCGCGACCCCGCGGGCACCCTGCAGGCGTGGCCGAGCTGGCTGCGCCGAGACGGCGACCGGCCGGTCCGCGGCGGCGACTGGGAGCGCTTCCTGCAGGTCCACCGGCTGCCCACCGACCACGAGCTCGCCGACCCCCAGACCCGCCGTTGGCTCCGTGACGCCACCGCCCTCTGGTTCGGCACCCCGCTGGCCGCCGTCGAGCTCACCGACCCCGCCGGCCACTACGTCTACGTCCCCCTCCACGCCCCCTCGCTCCGCCGCCGCGGCGACCGCACCCGCTCCCCCTGGCGCAGCACCACGCCCCGACGTCGCGGCCGCGCGTAGCCCGTGCGCACGCCTCTGCACACTGGGCCGCTTGGCGCGGCGATGACCCCGAAACGTACTCTTCCCGTTGTGTTGTACAAGGGTGGCTTCTGATGTACGTTTTGGACGTGTCGTCTCCCGCCTCTCTCAGCGTCTCTGAAGCCCGACGCCAACTGTCGTCGATCATCGACCGCGTTGGTGTCGAGCACGCGCCGGTCTATCTCGCGCGTCGCGGCCGGCGTGTGGCAGCGGTAATCGATGCCGATGACCTCGACCAGCTCCTGGCGCTCGCCGAGGACATGGCCGACATCCGTGCTGCCGAACAGGCACGCGAAGAGCTTCGCGTGACCGGCGAAGCACCAATCCCGTGGGAGCAGGTCAAGGCCGACCTCGGCCTGACGTGAGCTACCGCATCACGCTCGCTCCCTCGGCCGCCCGTCAACTCCGCAAACAGGACCCGCAGGTCCGTCGACGGATCCAGGCCGCACTCGAGCTGCTCGCCGACGACCCGCGGCCACCGGCCGCGACCCGCCTAGTCGGCGGCGCGGGCGAGTGGCGGGTCCGGACCGGCGACTACCGCGTCATCTACGAAATCCACGACGACGAACTGCTCGTCCTCGTCCTCCAGCTCGGACACCGCCGCGACGTCTACCAACGACGCCACTGACCGACACCACCGCCCCCACTGCTGAAAGCCGCGTTCGGTCCGCCGGTGGCTCCGCAGGCCGTGGTCGCCTACGGTGAGCATCGAGACGATCTATGCCTTCGGATTTCATCCCGCCAAAGACACTGGCCGAGATTCGCGGCGAGCGCACGATTACCGACAAGATGCGCCGGCAGATCGAAGCCGAAAAGGCCGAGCTCCGGGCGTGGGCGGAGGATCTGCACCGCCCGGACCCGCAGCTGCCGGCTCGCCAGACAGAGGTTGCCGATAGGGACCGCCTGGCAGGCGAAGGCCTCACCGACGAGGGCCCCTAGGACGTGATGCCCGAGCCATTCGCCTACTACGACCGTGAAGTCGACATCGCCTGGATCCCCACCCGGACCCGGCCAGCGGCGCGGCCGGTTTCGAGCACCGAGCGGCCTTGGGGCCTCACTGGTCACGACTCCGATGGGGCTGTCGTCGGCGTGGAGATCTGGGACGCCAGCACCCGGCTGCCCGCACCGATCCTCAGCGCCCTCCCCGACGCCCCGAGCCCGTAGAGGCCGGGACCTCTGGATCCGTCCGCGCGGCAGCAGTGATGGCCGTCGTCGCCTCGCCGGCTGCGGCGGCTGCGGCGGCGTCATCCTCGCCGTCTTCTTGACCGTCGTCCAGGGCCACGCGTAGCCCCTCGCGCGTGTGAGGTCGGCGCCGTGCTCCGTGGGCCGGGCGACCTGACCGGCGCGAGCTGATCGCCCACCCCGGCCTCGCTGCACGGAGGCCGGTCCTACATCGCTGCACGCAGCGGCACTGTTGCGTGCACCGCTTGAAAACCGCTTATACCTCGCTCTCAAAGGTGCCTACGGCACCGACGTACAGGTCCGAAGTTGAGTGCATATCGACGCGTTGCATCGCTTCAAACCTGTTCAAAGGTCATGCGTGTACGACTCGCTGGAGCTCGCCGTACACGCATGACCTTTTCCACCAAAGCCCTCTTCGATTGCTTTGGCACACATTATCCCAGCCTTGGAGGGGTGATAGGGTCAACGGCAGCTGATGCTGTCGATCGGAACGGTCAGCGCCGGAAATCAGGCGCAGCGGGAGTACCACGAGCGGCAGCTCGCGCAGTCCCGCGACGACTACTACCGCGAGACCGAAGGGCCCGCCGGCGTCTGGATCGGGGCCCACGCCCAGGCCCTCGGGCTCACTGGTGAGGTCGACATCGAGGGGTTCCGGCGGATGCTCGATGGGCAAGATCCGGCGACCGGCGAGGACCTCGGTGGTCGCACGGACCGCCGCAAGACCGTGGCGTTCGACCTCGCGTTCTCGGCGCCGAAGTCGGTCTCGTTGCTCAGGATGGCCGCCGACGAGGAGACCGCCAAGACGGTCGACCGGGCCCACGAGCGCGCGGTCAAGGCGGCGCTCTTGTACATCGAAGAGGAGGGGTGGAAGGGCCGCGCGCGTGTCACGCACGAGGACGGATCTCGCGAGCGAATCACCGTCCAAGGTAACGGTGTTATTGGGGTGCTCTACCGCCACGAGACGACCCGCAACGCGGACCCGCAGCTGCACTCCCACGCCGTGCTGGCCAACGTCGTGCGGCCTGAGAAGGGGGACGCGCAGGCGATCAACTCGCCGGTGCTCTACCAGCAGGCCAAGACCGCCGGCAGCGTCTATCAAGCGGTCCTGCGCGGCGAGCTCGGCGTCGAGCTCGGGATCGAGTTCGACACCCCGGTCAACGGGCTCTCCGACATCAAGGGCTTTGACCGCGGCCTGATCGACACGTTCTCCACGCGTCGCGCGGAGATCCTCGCGGGACTCGCCCGGGCCGGCTTCTCCGCCGGCGGCGCCGCGGCGGAGCGCGTCGCGCTCGAGTCCCGTCGCGCGAAGGACATGCAGCTGGACCACGGGCAGTGGCGCGTCGAGGTCCGCGAGGCGCTGCAGCGCGACGGGTTCGGGATCGAACAGGCCCGGGCGCTCGTGCGGACGCCGGCAGAACGCCAGCTCGCGCTCACTGGCGCCGGTGGCGGCGTCGAGGTGCCGCGGCCGCGGTCGCTCGAGGAGCGGCTCCAGGCCGCGCCGCTGGACCAGCTGACGGACGTGCGGGCAACCGAAGACGCTCGCCCGATCCGGCAGGCCGCGATGTCGGCCCGAGAGGGCTACACCGCCGACGAGGTTGCGGAGGCCTTGAGCGGGGTGTTTAAGGATCCGCGCCTGGTGCAGGTTCAGGGCGGCGAGCGGCCGCGATGGACGACAGAGCGGCACCTGCAGCTCGAAGAGCGCGTCCAACGGGACACCCTCGGGCGGATGCAGGACGCGACCGGCCCGCGCATCGATGTTCAGGGCTACGCGGTGCCGACGAAGACCCCCGACGGGTTCAGCCTCTCGGTCGAGCAGCGGCAGGTCCTCGGGCGGGTCCTTCAGTCCGGGCACGGTGTCGAGGTCATCCGCGCCCGGGCCGGCGCGGGCAAGACCACCATCGCGGGGCTCGCGCGTACCGAGTTCGAAGCGCACGGCATCAAGGTCGTCGGCGTCGCCCCGACGCTGCAGGCGCTCGCGGAGCTCGACGACGTCGGCCTGGAGAAGCGCGACAGCCTCGCGCGGACTGCGTTCTCCGACGGCGAGTTCTCGGAGGTCATGCGGACGATGGACCACCAGACGGTGGTCCTCGTCGACGAGGCCGGGATGGCACAGACCAGGGAGATCGCACCGCTCCTGGACCGCGCGGCAGAGCGCGGGGCGAAGGTTGTGGCGATCGGCGACGACGTGCAGCTCGCCGCCGTCGGCGCCGGCGGGTGGTTCCGGTACCTCGTCGAGCACCAGGACGCACCGGTCCTCGCGCTCACGGAGGTGCACCGCCAACGCGACCCAGTCGAGCGGGACCGACTGAACGGCCTGCACCGCGGCGACGTCGCCGGATGGATCAGGTGGGCGGACCAGCACGACCGGATCGACGTCCAACCGACGGTCCAGGACGCCTACGGGGCCACCGTCAGCCGGTTCGAGGGTGCGCTCGACGCGGTCGACAGCGAGATCGACCGCGTGGTCGTGATGGCACCGCAGAACACGCACCGCCGCGCGCTGAACGACCAGCTGCGGCGCGTTGTCGCCGGCCGCGGCGTGCTCGACCGAACCCAGGAGCGCGACTACGACGGCCTCCTGGTCGCGCCCGGCGAACGCCTGGTGGCAACGAGGACCGTGACCGTCGACGGCACCAGCCGCCGGCTCGTCGAGAACGGAGAGCGGTTCGAGGTCCTGACGGTCGGCGCCGCCGGCGCCCGTGCCCGCGCGGTCGCCGGAAAACGGCGTGGCGAGCTCGTGCAGCTGCCCGCCGAGGTCCTCCGGCCCGACCAGGACGGGCGCCGCGTCGACCACGCGTACGCGAGGACGGTGCACAAGGCGCAGGGGATGACGGTCGATCGGTCAATCCTGTTTGCCCCGGACCCCGGGCGGCTGGGCCGCAACCTCGCCTACGTCGGCCTGACACGCACCCGGGACCGTGCCGACCTGGTGACCGTCGCCCCCGACCGGCCGGCAGGGCTCGAGCGCCTGGTGCGCGGGATGTCGGAGCGCCGCGATCACCAGGCCGCCCTGGCGATCGCCAGCCCCAAGCGCCTGGACCCCGAGCGCGTCACACGCATGAGCGTCCCCGAGCTCGCCGAGCACCGCCACGCACTCCTCACCGAAGCCCGGCAAGCGATGACGCGCCTGTCGCGGCTGGACCGCGAGGCCCGCGGCGCGTGGGCCGGATCCGCGGACGCGAGGACCGACGCGAACCTGCTCAGACACCGCGACCAGCTAGTAGCCCAGATCGAGGCCCGCGAGCGCCACCTCGCCGAGCAGGACCCCGACGGCGAGAAGCAGGGCCGCGGTCTCATGGAACAGACCACACGCCAAGCACAGGAGCGTGACCGCGGCGCCCTCGAGCGACTCGACGAGCAGTTGGTGGGCCGAGAGGTTCAGGGGGTCCCGGAGGCCGACGAGCTGCAGGCCCGGATCCAGAAGGCCCGCGGGCCGGCCGAGAGCTACCTCAAGCACCTGCTCGAGCGCCTGGATCACGTCCACGGCCAACAGGTCGACCGCACCGCCACCGTCGATCCGCTCGCGGTGCCCGAGCACGAGCGGCCGGCCCTGGCGTTGGTGCAGGAAGCAGCGCGGTCCGAACAGCTCCGCAGCCTCACGGTGTCGGCTGCCCAACAGCTCGGGACCGCTCATCCGCAGGTCGCCACGTGGCTCGAGCGCCATCCCCTCCCCCACGCGGTCACGCAGACCCGGTCGGCAGAGCGCAAGGTGCCCGTGCGCCGGTACTCGCCGCACCAGCAGGCCTTCGCCGACGCCCTCGATGCATGGCACCGGTCCCGGGGTGAGTGGGCAACCCCCCAGGGTGCGCGTGACGCACAGGAGCTCTCCGGCACCCACGACCGCCTCGAGCGCGCACACGAGGAGCTGACGTCCGCGACGGTCCGGCGTGACGCGCACCTGATCGACGAGCCGTCCCGCCTGCGACGCACCGCACACCGCGAATGGCACGCCGTCCTGGACAGCGTCCAGCAGCGCGTCGACCGGGCCCAGCGGCGCCTCGCCGACCTCCAGCAGCAACGCGACGCGGTGGAGAACCGGCTCGGGCGACCGTTCGAAGAGCTGGTCGCGGAGAGCCGTGACGCCACCCTGCAGACCCTGATCGCCGAACGGGATGCCCGCGAGCTCGAGCACGCCCTCGCGCGCCGTGGCCCGGAGGGCTTCGGGACCAACCGCACCGAGAAGCTGCTCGGACCCCGCGACGGCCTGAACCCCCAGGACCAGCGGCGCTACGACAAGCTCGCCGGCCAGATCGCCGTCGACCACGTCCTCCGCGACCAACCCACCACCGATCGACAGCAGCGCTGGCCGACGTTGAACGACCTCAAGGTCATCGGACGAGAGATCGCGCTGTGGCGCGACGCGCACGACCTCCCCCTCACCGAGCGGCAGCAACAGATCGCCGAGCGCCACCGCCCCGTCGAGCGCGACCGCGGCATCGACCTCGGATTTGGGTTCGACCGGTAACGCGCCTCGGCCAACGGCCCGTGACCTCGGCGCCGGAAACGATCCGCTGCCCTTCCCGTCCCGGCAGGCCACCTCCCCGAGACGTACGTATACGTTTGTGCACGTAAGCCTACGTCGGTAGAAGAGGACTTTCGCCGACGTCGCCGAACAACGAACTACGACAAGCAACGAATGCAAACGTATGCATACGTTGGAAAACGTAGGCTTACGTGTGCATCATGGGTGCAGGCCGCCCAGGAGACCCACATGAGCTATGCCCCGATCCTCACGATCGCCAACGAGAAGGGCGGTGTCGGCAAGACCGCCACCGCCGTCAACGTCGCCGCCGCGCTCGCGCGCGCAGGCCTGCGCGTCGTCGCGGTCGACGGCGACAGCCAGGCCGACCTGACCTGGGGCGTTGGCGCCGAGCCCGACCAGGGCCCCGGATTTGCCGAAGCGATCGAGCACGCCGCCCAGGGGGACACCTTCGACCCCGCCACGCTCCTCCCGACCGTCGTCGACGGCCTTCGCGTGTTGGCCGGCGGGCAGGGCCTCGCAGAGGTCGCCCCGGAGCTCTACACCGCCGGTGCTGACGGCGAAGAGTGGGTCAGCACGGCGCTGCGCGCCGTCGCCGAGCTCGAGGACGTCGACGTCGTCGTCATCGACACCCCGCCGTCCCCAGGGCCGGTCACCATCGGCGCGATCATGGCCGCCGACCTGACGTTGGCGATCGCCAACGCCCGGCAGGCCAACTCCGTCGCCGCGCTGCAAACCCTCATCGAACGCGCGAAGGCCATCAGCGCACGGGGCGGGCACGGGGGAGTCCGCGTCGTCCTGCAAGGCCACGACGAGCACCGCGTCCTGCACCGCGACATGCGCGACCGGCTGCAGGCCGAACCCGAAGGCCTCTTCGCCGTCATCCCGCACAGCAAGGACGTCGAAGAATCCCCCCTCGACGGCGTCCCCCTAGTCGCCTCCCGCGGCCGCGGGTCCTCCCGCACCGCCTGGGCCCTCTGCGACCTCGCCCAGGACGCCTACAACGTCGCCCGCCAGATCCACACCCAGCAGGTCACCGCCGCATGAGTACTCGCACCAACTCCCTCGACGCCAACAAGCGCTTCGCCCGCCGCACCCCCGGCAGCATCCAGGCACCCGCCGACGAGCAGCCCGCCGCGCCGACACCCGCCCGAGCGCCACTGAAAGCCGCGCCCGCGCCGGAATCTGCTCCTGCCGCATCCACCCCGGCTCCGGCGACGCCCTACACCGTGCGGATTCCCTCCGACATCGCCGATGCATGGCGCGCCCGCGTCGCCGACGCCGGCGTCAACCAGACCGACGCCGTCACCGCGGCCTTCCAAGCCTTCATGGCCATGGACGTCGACGAGTTCGCCACCGCCGTGCTCGCGAACAAGCGGCAACGCCGCCAGGGCGCCTGAGGGTCCTTCGCAGAGAGATATCTCGCCGGCAGGAAACTGGTCGGCAGTCGCTATCTGGCGTCGCTTGTCGGCGGCGCGGCGGCGACCCGCCCGCGCTCGATGGCCCGGTAGACGGTCGAGCGGCCGACGCCAAAGAGCTCGGCGAGCTCCGCGGGATTCTTCTCGCCGGCCCGGTGCAGCTGAACGAGGTGCCGCTCCTGGCTCGGGGAGAGCTTGGGCTTGCGGCCGCGGAGCTTGCCGGCCGCACGGGCGACCTCCAGCCCTTCGCGGGTGCGCATGCGGATCAGGTCGGACTCGAACTCGGCGACCATCGCCAGGACGTTGAAGAGGAGCCGGCCGACGGGGTCGGTCGGGTCGTGGACCGATCCGCCGAGGTTCAGCTTCACCTTGCGGGTTGTGAGCTCGTCGACGATGTCGCGCGCGTCGGGGAGCGACCTTGCGAGTCGGTCGAGCTTGGTGACGACGAGCACGTCACCGGACCGGCAGGCCGCGAGCGCTTCGCGGAGACCGGGACGCGCGCGGTTGGTGCCGGTGAGGCCGTGGTCGACGTAGATCCGTTCGGGCTCGACTCCGAGCGCTTGGAGCGCGTTTCGTTGCGCGGTCAGCTCTTGCGCCGCGGTCGAGACGCGTGCGTAGCCGATCTTCAGTTCGCTCACGCGTAGAAGTGTGCCGTATGACGCCCGCTCATCGGGAATCAATTCGGACGGGGCTATCGGGACGACTGGTCGTCAGGTCCCACCGGGAGGCCCGAATCGCGGATCCTCATCCCGGTAGACGTTCCTCTATGGGACAGGCTTTCGTCGCTGCTGCCGTTTCGTCGTCCCCGGGACGCGCTGTCCCGGTACGGGGCGTTCGGTGGTCGGAGCTCGCCGATCCTGGTGTGCACGTGATTAGCGGCATAGGGTGGCGAGATGGCCGTGTCCCCGGAAGACCGTTCAGGCGAGCTGGGCGATGCGCGTGTCCCGACCGATCGGGAGCGGATCTCGACGGCGATCGTGCACACGTACAAGCGGGAGTTCGGGAAGGGCCCGGAGAGCATTCGGGTGCACATCGCGGACGACACCGTGATGGCGTTGCTGCGCGGCGGATTCTCGATCGTCGAGGAGTCGCTGCGCAGGTCCGGGCGGGCCGAGGTCGTGCGCGATCAGCGCCGCGCGTTCGGCGACATGGTCGCCCCGACCCTGGCCGCGGCGGTCTCGGAGGTCATCGGCCGGGAGGTCGTGCAGGTCCTCGCGGACACCAGCCAGGACCCCGACCTCAGCGTCGTGGTGTTCGTGCTCGCTCGCGCATAGCGCCCGGCCGTTGGGGCATGCAGGGGCCCGGGGCTGGCGTCGTGCATGGAGCGACCGTGCGAGGCGTGCCCCTGCATGCCAGCCGGGCGGGGCGGCCCGGGACGCTGCGGCGAGCCGGCCGCCTCGCCCGACTCCGATGGCATCGACCCGGCGGCACGCCGGCTGCCCGTCGTCCCGCCAACCGATGACCATCCGGCACTGCACCTAGACCGGTTCCAGACTGCCCGTTTGACGTCCGGGGTGTCTCGGGGGTGCGGTGTGGATCCCCCATCGCACGACCGCACCCGCCGAAAGCACTACGACGTCCCGCAGGCGGTCCGTCCGGGCGCCCACGAGGGGCGCTTGGAAAGGAAGACGGCAGGGTTGCCTGATCCCGACGGAAGTTGTTCGGGAAACTTCCTGTCTGGTGTCGGGTCAGGTGGTCTTGGGCTCGAGTAGGAACGCGTCGGTGGCGGTGTTGTCGCGGCCGTTGTAGCCGGGGACGTAGGAGCGGACCTTGCGGTCGAGCACCTGTTCGACGACGGCGACCAGGTCGGTCTCGATGCTGCGCTGCAGCCGGGAGTGGACGGTGTCCAGCAGCCGGATCTCGCCGACCTCGAGGAGCTTGTTCTGCCCCGGCGTGTTGACCTCTTCGAGGGTCACGAAGACGGTGTCGGGCAGGATCGTCGCGACGATCTTCTGCGGTCCGCGGCCGTAGAGGTCCTTGTAGACCTGGGCGATGCCGTTGGCGATCTGCTGGTGCGGCACGGATGGCAAAAGGGGGGTTCCCGGGAGCGTCGTGGACGACCACAGGTGGGTCGAGGTGCGGTGCCCCGGGGGGTGGGCGGTGACGCTCGCGCCCGCCCTTCCCGTACCGGGGGGCCTTGCGCGCACGGACTGCACCGAGCACCCTACCGCCGGACCAACAGACCGTCGTCGACGGTGCCCGCGGCAGCCGCCCAGCGGAGGGACGTCCGCTGGGCGGCAGCCGAAGCGGATCGGGGATGCGTTCCTTCGGGATCGCGTTCCTCTCGGTCGTGCGCGGGGGGCCAAAGGTCACGAGTTGGCGTTGCACGGGGTGGCGGGGTGTGGTTTGGTGGTGGTGCGCAGCGGGAGCCGCGAGCGCGAGATCGCTGGATCACTGACCCGTTCAGGCGGGGTTCCGGTTCGCGGTCATCGACTCGGACGTCACGTCCGGCGTGCTCCATCAGCGCCGATACAGCAGGTTGGTGCCTCGGGCGACATCCCCCATCTCGTCGCCCGCCGGCCGGCCGGAATGAGAACCCCCTGCGTAAAGGGCCATTCATGCTGCACGAAGTTCCGCGTCGCGATCAGATCGACCTCGATCTGCTGCGCCGCTACCGCGACCGCGACGACCGGTTCGCGCTCGAAGAGCTCGCCGACCGGTCGATGCCGCTGGTCAAATCGATCGCCCGCAAGTACCGAAACTGCGGCGAGGACATGGAGGACCTCATCCAGGCCGGCACCGTCGGCCTCGTCAAGGCGATCGAACGATTCGACCTGGAGTCCGGGGGACGGTTCATCTCCTACGCGGTGCCGAACATCCAGGGCGAGATCCGCAGGCACTTCCGCGACCACACCTGGGCCGTCCACGTTCCCCGCTCGATGCAGGAACTCGACGCGAAGATCCAAACGACCAGCCGCCGGGTCGCCGCGAAGACCGGGCAGCACCCGACCGACGAGGACCTCGCCACAGAGCTGCAGGCCCCGGTCTCCGACATCCGCGAGGCCCGGTCCGCCGGCCGGTCCTACCGTGCTCTGTCGCTCGACGCGCCCGCTGGAGAGGACCGCGACATCGCGGGCACCTTCGGTCGAAGCGACCCGGGATACGCCGGGGTCGAGAACACCGCGACCGTCGACGTCGCCATGCAGGCGCTCTGCGACCGAGACCGCAAGGTCGTGCGGCTGCGCTACGAGGACGGGCTGTTGCAGCGCGAGATCGCGGAGGAGATCGGCGTCTCGCAGATGCAGGTCTCGCGCATCCTCTCCGCCGCCGTGGACCAGATGCACGAGCACCTCGACACCGGAAGCCGGCCCACGCCGCTGGCCGCATAGACCGCGCGGGCCCCCGCCCGCCCCGCCAAAGGGGCGGGGCGAGGCACCGACGCAGCGTGCTGGATCGCCCACGCCGACACCGACGCAGGCCACCTCACCCGGGACGCTGCCCCGAACCAGGCCACCACGAACACGACCGCACCCCACCCCGGGGCCGGGGTGGCCGAACCCACCGACTGACGCGCCCGACCCCGCGAGCCGGTGCCCACCGGGTCTCGAGGTCGGCCCGAGCCCTCCGCGTGGGAGCGCTGCCGGCGTCGGGCGGTGTGTCGGTGGTCGCGAGGGGTTCAGCCGGCGGGCGGGTACGGATCGGGCCGGCCGATCGTGTCCTTCTGCCGGATCTGCCCATGACGGTCCTGCACGACGAGTTCGCCGCCCCCGGAGTTGACGATCAGCGGATGAGCCGCAGCGATCGCTTCTCGCTGCGTGAGGTGATGAGAGCTCGCACGCTGCGCGCCTTCGCGTTTGACGTCCCAGCCGCCGGCCGGATGCTGTACGACCCAGTAGTTCGCCATCGAGTGTCCCTTCGTGGAAGGCCCCGAGCGTCGCAGCCCGCCCCGACGGACCCACCACGCAACACGACATGCGGCGAACGCTTGCGACCGCATCGCAGAGCGCACGCAACTCCCGGTCCCCGTCCCGGTAGATGATCCGGACCGGGACGGCCTCACCCTCGATCGGGTGTATGTCGTCCCTGGTCGCTCCTCACGTCAGTCTGAGGCGTCGGTCGAGGAAGTCACGGACGAGCGGGACCACCTCGGGAAGGCTCGTTTCGAGGATCCAGTGGCCGGCGTCAAGAACGTGCAACTCGGCGTCGGGCAGGTCGCGGAGATACGCGCGTCCGGCCGCCTCGGGCATGTAGCCGTCGTGCGGGCCCCAGAGGATCAGGGTCGGCGGTCGGTGCTCGCGGAGGTAGTGCTGCTCCCGCTCGAACCACGCGAAGGTGGTGGCCTGGTCCTCGAAGAGCCGCAGGACGCCGGCGCGGCGCTCGGGCGTGTTCATGAGCGCCCAGTGCAGGGTCCAGAGGTCGGGTGCGACCCGGTCGGCGAGGCGGTCCGGCAGGTCACCGACGAACTCGTCCCTGAAGCCCTCTCGGCTGATGTTCGCCGCCAGCGCGGCGCGTCCTCCGTCCGTTGGGTGACCCCAGAACGACTTGAGCGTCTCGTACTTCGGGCCGAGTTCGTCCTCGTAGACGTCGCCGTTGGCGACGATGAGCGCGGTGACCCGCTCGGGCGCCTCCAGCGCCAGTCGCAGACCGAACTGGGAGCCGTAGTCGTGCAGCCACAGCGCGTAGCGGTCGAGGCCGACCGTGTCGACGAAGCGGCTCAGGAACGCGGCGTAGGCGTCGAAGGTCCAGGGGAATCGGGCGGGGGCGTCGGTGTAGCCGAACCCGGGGAGATCGGGGGCGATCGTGCGCCAGCGGTCGCTGAGCTGTGGCATCAGGGCCCGGAACGCGTAGGACGAGCACGGGTAGCCGTGGGGCAGGAGGAGGACCGGCGCATCGTCGGGGCCGGTGTGGCGGAAGAACGTCCTGACCCCGTCGACGTCGACGGTGTCGCAGTGGACCGTGGAGGGCGGGGTCGTCATGCGCGGGCGGTCAGCGGACGCGGATCTTCAGCGGCGCGCCGTAGGTCTTGCCGTCGAGCGAGAACGCGAGGCGGTTCTCGCCTCGGCGGGCGGCCCTGGTCGAGAGCGTGCCGCGGCGGTCGCGGCTGCTCACCGCGACGGTGCGGACTACGCGCCATCTGCCCCGGGAGAGCCGCGCGGTAACCCGCCCGGAGAAGTTGCAGCGCACGGTCAGCCTCATGCCCCGGCGGACGCTCCGGGAGGCCGGCGTGCATCGCGGTTGCTGCACCTTCCACCGGGTGGCCTGGACGGCGACGTCGTCGGTCACGTAGCGGACGTAGCTGCAGAGCAGGACCTCTGACACTCCGAGGCGGATCGTGAAGGGCTGCGTCCGTGTCGACCAGTCGGTGCCCGTCGCCGGGGGCGTCGGGGCGACGGAGTACTGGGTCTCGTCGAGGATCCATCCCGACCCGCCGCCGCTGGCGCTGATGGCGGTGTTGTTGATGAGCTTCTGGCGCTGCTGCGCGACGGTCGGGGCGCAGGCGGGGTCCTCGGCTGCGTTCTGCAGGTAGACCGACGGGGTGTGGACGGACGGGAACGACGGGTCCTTGAACTCGGCGTGGCCCGCGACGGTCGCGACCTGCGTGGTGCCGGCGACGAGCGGGCCGCTGCCCACGAACGCCGCCGAGACGGTGTTGCCCGGGTAGGCCGGCGCGGTGGCGGCGTCGGTCTCGATTGGTGTGACGCCGGACGCCGGTCCGGCGAGCGTCCCGACCGCGATTGTGGTCGGGACCAGAATCCACCAGCCGCGCACAGGGTTGAGATTCCCACGCCGCCGCCGGCGTGTGGTGAACAGGCGGTTGTTTCGGTCCTCAGCGCAGGTCGCGGAAGAACGCGCGGATGTCGTCGAGCAGCAGCTGCGGTTCCTCAAGCGCGGCGAAGTGCCCGCCGCGGTCGACGTCCATCCAGCGCGTGATGCGGTGCGAGGTCTCGGCGTAGCGGCGGATGCCGATGTCGTGGGCGAACATGATCGCGCCGGTCGGCACGCTGCTGGGCTCCTCGGGCGCGCCCCATTCCTCGTCCTGCGCGTAGCCGACGTAGGCGGCGCTGCCGGCGGTCCGGGTCAGCCAGTAGAGCGTCACGTTCGTCAGCAGGCGGTCGCGGTCGACGATCGCGTCCGGAACCGCCTCGCGGGGGTGGGTCCACTCGCGGAACTTGTCGACGATCCACGCGAGCTGCCCGACGGGGGAGTCCGACAGCGCGGCGCCGAGCAGCTGCGGCCGCGTGGACTGGATGGCGACATAGCCCATCTCCTCACGCTGGAACGCGTCAACGCGTGCGACGCGGTCGCGCTCAAGATCGGTCAAAGAGGCCAGCTCGTCCTCGTCGGGGCCGTGGAACGGCGCGCCGATCGACCCGTTGACGTGCACGCCGACGACGCGGTCGGGCACGGCGCGTGCCACGTCGGGGGCGACGCCGGCGCCGATGTCGCCGCCCTGCACGGCAAAGCGCTCGTAGCCGAGGCGGTCCATCAGTTGCACCCATGCGCCGGCGATCCGCTGCGTCGTCCAGCCGGGCTCGACCACGGGGGAGGAGAACGCGAACCCCGGCAGGCTCGGGATCACGACGTGGAACGCGTCGGCCGCGTCGCCGCCGTGGGCCTCGGGGTCGGTCAGCGGCCCGACCAGGTCGAGGAACTCGACGAACGACCCCGGCCAGCCGTGCGTGAGCAGGAGCGGCAGCGCGGATTCGTGCTTGGAGCGAACGTGGAGGAGGTGGATCCGTTGCCCGTCGATCTCGGTCGTGAACTGCGAATGGGCGTTGATCGCCTCCTCCTGGGTGCGCCAGTCAAAGGCGCTCCGCCAGTGATCGACGAGCTCGCGAAGGTAGGCGATCGGGACCCCGGTGTCCCATCCGTCGCCGGGCAGCGGCTCCGGCAGCCGGGCGTGGCTCAGCCGGGTCTGCAGGTCGTCGATCTCGGCCTGCGGGACCGCGATCGTGAAAGGCGTGATCTCCGTCGAGCTCATGCCTCCATGCTGGCGGCGAACACGGACACGCTGGGTCCTAAGCCGTAAAGCCGACGACCCCCGTGGCTCCCAGAGCGCTCAGAGCGGATCGGCGATGCTCCTGCTTCGTGGTGGCCAACTTCCGGGCATGACGCGTGGCCCTCATGCCGTTTCGAGGAGGCGTCGCGCTTGGCCGTAGACCCGGTCGGGTGTGGGGGTGCGGCGTGCGTGATCGTCGACGTCGGCGCGCTTGACCGTGAGTGCGAGTTCGCGGGCTCCGCCGCGTGGGGCGTTGAGGACGCGTCGCGTGTGGTCCAGGAGCGTTTCGCCGTCGCGTTTGGTCAGGAGCTCGAGCGCGCCGTACTCGTCGTCGTCGAGACCGACGAGCAGCGCGACGTCGCCGGGGTCGTGTTCCGACCGCTCGGCGACGTCGTGGACGAACGCGACGGCGCGGGCACTGGTGGGGACGGTCTCGGCGACCCGCTGGACGTGCTCGATCATCGGCCGGCCGTAGCGATCCTGCTGATCGCTGTGGACCCGCCGCGCGAGCCGCGCCGCGCGACCGGTAGACGTCAGCGACGCGTCGCCGTCGGAAGAACCGGCCATGACGCGACGGTAACGGACCGCCCGCGCGCCCAGGCGCCCCGGCCAGGTCGCTCCCGCAGCGCCGGGAGTCGGGGGTTCGGCGGCGTGCTTCACTGAGTGGAAGCGATGGCAGGTCGTGACCTCGTTCTAGGGGTGTCGACGGGGCATCGAGATGTCGACCGACGAGGCCAGCATGTTCGAGAACGGACGTGGAGGACAGGACCGGGAAGCTCGCGAAACGCCGGCAGGCGCAGGGTCGGTGCACCCGCCGCAGGACGTCGCGTCGTTGGTGCGCGCCCATGGTGGGGACTACGCGCGACTGCTCCGGCAGCGTCGTCCCGGTACGCGCGCGGACGGCAGCGGGTGGCGGTTCTACGCCGACGCGACGGCCCGAGCGGCCGGCGACGACATCGAGGTCCACCAGATCCTCGTCGACATCAGCGTCGCCGCCCAACACCTCGGAAGCAACGACGCACTCCGGGCCTACGCGACCTCGAAGCGACGACGGGTCGAAAGCCCGCTGGCCGCGGCGTTCCTCGAGGGGATGCTCGACCGCATCGATCGCTTCCCTCATGACGTGCGGCGTCTGGACCACTGAGCGCCGCAACACCCGCTTCACCCGTCCTTCACCTCGACGCCAGGGCGCGCTCCTACCCTAAAGACGTGGGGATGTCGACCTCTGACCCCGGACGCCTCGACGAGCTGCTGCTCTCGCTGGCCCACGCGTGGCGAGTGAGCGCGGCCTCCGGACACGGCGAGCCCGTCGTGTTCTGGCGCGGCGACCTCGGGGCGCACCGAGCGTGGCCGGCCGAGGTCGAGGCGATGACCCGAGCAGAAGCTGAGGAGCTCGTAAAGCGGGACATCGCTCGGGCGGCACACCCTGCGAGCGAGGTGATGATGGTCTCGCCTACCCGGCGCGCCCTCGACGCGACGCTCACGCTCGACACGGACGGTGGGGCCACCCGAGCTCCAGCCAACCGCTAGTTGTCGTCCGGCACGAGCATTCCTTGGCGACGGACCCCGCGATGTCCCAGTCGAGGATCGGCTTGCGGGACGCTGCTTTTCGGGGGAGCGTCCACGGGGGTCACCGGGCGAAGCCGTCCTTGACGATCGATGCCCAGAACTGGATGTAGGTCTCTTCGATCGCAATCCCGGCCGCGAGGACCGAGCGAAGGCCGGTCGCACCATCACCAGTTTCGTTCTGGTCGTCCAGGGCGGCGGCGAGCTCTCGGTAGTCGTCGAGCTGTGCCTGGTGGCGCTCCAGTTGGGCGGCGGCGAGGACCTTGGGGTCGCCGCCGGCGAACAGGCGAAGGAGGCCGGGGTCGCGGAGCTCGAGGAAGTCGCTCGTGGGCTCCGAACGCCAGACGTTTAGGGCGTCTCGGCCTGCGGTGGTGAGGGAGAACAGGCGCCGTCGGCGACCGCCGCTCTCCTCGTCCGCGTCCAGCATCCCGTCGGCCGCGAGTTTGCGGGTCTCGGTGTACAGCACGGTGTGCGGCAGTGCCCAGAAGTTGAAGACGGTGCTGTGCGCGAGCGTCTTGAGGTCGTACGCCGTCGCCGGCTGCATGCGCTCGACGAGCGCCAGGACGACGTACGAGGTGGTCGTGAGCTTGCCCGCCATTGGGTTGCAATCCTACCGTGCCCGCAGTACGGTTCCATGCGTACCATACGCACCGCACTATGGAGGACCGTATGTCGAGCACGCAGAAGACCAGCCCGGGCGCCACCCTCGGGTTCGCTGACCGCCCCGCCGCCCCGACGCCGCGACGCGAGCTGGAGGTCGACGGGACGTTCCCGTCCTGGCTGACCGGATCGCTGCTGCGCAACGGCCCCGGCGCATGGAACGTCGGCAAGTACCGGCTCGCGCACTGGTTCGACGGCTTCGCCCAACTGCACCACTTCGACTTCGCGCAGGGCCGGGTGCACTACGCGTCGCGGTTCCTGCAGACCGAAGCGCGCGCGGCCGTCGAGAAGACGGGAAAGCTGCGCACGTCGGAGTTCGCGACCGACCCGTGCCGCTCGATCTTCCAGCGCGTTCACGCGCTCTTTGACCCGTCGACGGTGCTCACCGACAACGCCAACGTCAGCGTCCAGCGCCTCGGCGACCGGCTGATCGCGATGACCGAGACCCCGCTGCCGATCACCTTCGACCCCGACACGCTCGACAGCGAGGGGACGGCCTTCGAGGCGCCCGGGCAGGTCACGACCGCGCACCCGCACTACGAGCGCGGCACGGGCTCCCTGTTGAACTACGCCGCGCACCTCGGGCCGCGCAGCTCGTACCGGATGTTCCGCGTCGACCCGGACACCGCCGAGGTCTCCGAGCTCGCCCGCATCCCGGTCCGCAAGCCGTCCTACATGCACTCGTTCGGGATCACCGAGCGCTTCTTCGTGCTCGCGGAGTTCCCGCTCGTCGTCAACCCGCTCGCGCTCGCCGTCTCCGGCAAGCCGTTCATCGCCAACTACCGGTGGGAGCCCGAGCGCGGCACACGCTTCACCGTCATCGACCGCCGGACGGGCCGGCTGCACGCCCGGATCCAGGGGGAGGCGTGCTTCGCCTTCCACCACATCAACGCCTACGAGGACGGCGACGTCCTCAACATCGACCTCTGCGCCGCCTCCGACGCCTCCATCGTCGAGGACCTCTACTTCGACCGCATCGACGGGCGCCTCGCCGCTGGCAGGCCGGTGGCCCGCAACTACCCCCGTCCCACGCGCTTCCAGATCGACCTGCAGAAGCGGACGGCGCGCCGATCGACCCTCAGCGATGTCGGCCTCGATCTGCCGGTCGTCAACGCCCCGCGAGTCCGCGAGCGTCCCTACACGAAGACCTGGGGCGTCGGCACCAGCGAGGACTGGATCGACCGGATCCACGCCGTCGACATCACCACCGGCGAGTACCGCACCTGGCACGAGGGCGGCACCTATCCCGGCGAGCCCGTCTTCGTCGCCCGCCCCGGAGCAACGGACGAGGACGACGGCATCCTGCTCACCGTCGTTCTCAGCGAACACCGTGAGACCTCCGCGCTCGTCGCCCTCGACGCCCGCACCCTCGAGACCGTCGGCCGCGCCGAGGTCGGACACCCGATCCCCTACGGCTTCCACGGCCTCCACACCACTCGAAAGGCATCGCCCGATGCGTAAGACGCTCTCCGCCCTCATCACGACCGACGCCCGCGCCAAGATCCTCGGCCCGACCGTGACCGCCCCCGTCGCCGTCGTCGCCCTCGCCACGGCTGCCACCGCGTTCGGAGCCGTCGCGATTGGGCGCCTGGCGATCGCCGAGGCCGTCGTCCGGAAGCTCCGGGTCACCGACGTCACCATCGGCACCCTCAGCGTGGACCACATCACCATCGGCGGCACCCCCTGGGGGCCCGACAGCGCGGACACCCCGGCCTAAGAAGCTAGGACGCGGCGGGACTACCGCCCGGCAAGCGCCCAAGAGAAAACGATTGTCGGGATGTCCCAGTCGAGGATCCTCGACTGGGACACACGCGGTCGACGCGGGCTGCAGCCGCAGCTCGCGGTCCGTGCTGCCGTTCATCGGACGAGAAGCGGCCCGCGTGCCATGCCCGCTGGCCCCCTTCAGCGGACATGTCGTCGCGAGCCTCTCTTCGCGCCGGCGATCGCCGCTGTTGATCGCGGATCTACGGTGCGCGTAGTTGTTGAGCGTCAGACGGGCGGCTCGATGGTGGATGTGTCGTTGGGGTCGGCGAG
>CAFBMK010000005.1_pt1 | contig 33788 bp, 21 predicted proteins | sample 7268691 | NCBI WGS metagenome assembly CAFBMK01 (sample SAMEA6814062, study PRJEB35770) | freshwater metagenome | biome: Freshwater; feature: Freshwater reservoir; material: water | place: Czech Republic | collected 2017-05-23 | depth 30m m
GCAGCTGTCCCTCGACGCCGTCCGCGAGCTCCGGGGCAACAAGAGCTTCGTCGTGCACCTGTACGGCGCCTACACCGGCACGGACGAGGCCGCGGCGAGCCGGCTGCTGCGCGACGCCCGCTGGTGGTCCGACCACGGCATCCAGGTCGAGATGGTCCTCCGCTACCGACCCGCCCGCCGCGCGCTCGCCCCGGGCTACTCCTCGTGGGTCCGGTGGACGGCCAAGCGCCTCGCGCGCATCCGGCGCGTCGTCGCGATCCAGGTCGGCAACGAGGCCAACAGCCGGGACGCCGCGGCCGCCGCGGACGGCGCGTACCCCGGCGCGGTCACCCGGATCGCCCGCGCCGTGCCCGTCGCCCGGCGGGCCGTCGTCGGCGCGGGACGCCGCGACATCGGGATCGGCGTGAACTGGGCCGCCGGTCGGCGGCCGTGCAGCTCCGGGTCGTTCTGGCGCGGGCTGCGCAAAGCGGGCGGCCGGTCGTTCTCCCGCTCCGTCGGCTGGGTCGGCGTCGACGTCTACCCCGGCACCTGGACCGGGCCCTCGCGCTCCGCCACCCCGACCCCCGCCCAGGTGGACCGGGTCATCACGAGCACGCTGCGCTGCGCCCGGAAGCGGCACCTGCCGGCGGCCGGCCTGGGCCGCCGGGTCTCCCTCACGGTCGCCGAGACCGGCTACCCGACCGACCCGTCGCGGTCGGAGGAGCTCCAGCAGACCGTGCTCGTGTCGACGGTCGGCGCCGTCCTGCGCGTCGCCGGGCGCTACGGCGTGACCGACCTGCGGTGGTTCGCGCTGCGCGACGCCAACACGGGCAGCGGCCAGCTCGAGAACGGCTACGGGCTCGTCCGCGACGACGCCACCCGCAAGGCCGCGTTCTGGACCTACCGCGACCTGGTGGCCGGCAGCGGGCGGTGAGCCGCGGCCGGCCCGCCGCCCGCCGACGCGCCTAGGCCTCCGGCACGCCCCCGGCGGGCGAGGCCGCCCCGTACCAGCGGGTGCGCCAGGCGTTCATCCGCTCGATCTCCTCCGTCTGCGCGTCGACGATGGCCTTCGCGAGCCGTCGCAGCTCCGGGTCGGTGCCCCTGGCGATCTCGGCGCGCGCCATCACGATCGCCCCCTGGTGGTGGGGGATCATCTCGTCGATGAAGGCCCGGTCGAACGGCTCGGCCGACGCGAGCGCCCCCATGTCCATCGACATGCCCATGTCGTCCATGGACACGCCGAGCGTCGCGGCGTCGTCGGCCATCGCCGAGCCGCCGTGCGCGCCGTGGTCCATGCCGCCGTGGGACGGCATGGCGGCGATCTTCGCGCCGAGCCGGCGGGCCGCCGAGCGCATCTGCGCGATCTCCGTGCCCTGCTCCTCGGTGATGGTGCGGGCCAGCGCGGCGATCTGCGGCCGCTCCGCGCGGTCGGGCGCGTAGCCGGCCATCTGCACCGCCATCTGGTGGTGCGGGACCATCTGCGACACGAACGCGCGGTCGACGGCGCCGGCCGCGGCCTGCGCGCCGGTGGTCGTCCCGGCGCCGGCCGACGCGGGCGTCGTGCCCGCGTCGTCGTCGCCCGAGCCGCAGCCCGTGACCGCCAGCGCGGTCGTGGCGGTGACGCCCAGCAGGGCGGTGAGGCGGGTGATGGAGGTCTTCATGGGTGCTCCTCGTGGTCGATCGTCGTGGGTGCGCGCCGCCCGTGGACGGGCGCGCGTCGGGTGCTCCGCCGGCCACGGGGGCCGACGGTGCGGGCGATCAACGACGGAGGACGGCGTGCCGCAGCCAGAGCGGGCTCGACCGGGCCCGCGGCAGCGGGACGGTCGGCACGAGGCGGAGGACGAGGGGCCCGGACGACCGGGTCGGTCGCGGCAGCGGCCGGCGGCGCCGGCGGCGGGCCACGGCCGCGACGAGCCCGACGATCGCGACCGCGGAGACGATCGTCCCGACGCACGTGGCCGCGGCGGCCACGCCGTGGTCGTCACCGTGCATCGCGGCCATCCCGTGCGGGAGGCCGTGGTGGAGGACGACGGACGCGCCGAGGACGAGCACCGCCAGGAGCGCCGTCAGACGCCGGTCGGTCCGCGCGAGGTGCGCGCGGATGGCCATCGGGCCCATGTGGATGTTGTACCCGTCCCGTCGCGCGGAGCGCCCCACCGAGGGCGCCGATCACGCCCTCGGCCCTCGCTGAGGACCGCGGTGCGTCGCGCGTCGCGGCCGCGGACCACCCGGCGGGGGCACGCTCCGGCGATTCCCACGCCGCTCCCAGCCGGTGCTCAGGGGCGGGCCCGATGGTGTGGGCGAGGCGCGGGAGACCCCGCCGCCGACCAGCAACAGGAGAGACCCATGACCCCTCGCATCCGCAAGGCCGCCGCACTGGCCTCCACCGTCGTCGTCCTCGGCGGCGCCGGGATCGGCGTCGCCAGCGCCGCCGACACCACCACGTCCACCACGTCCACCACGTCGACGTCCAAGACGACCCGCGGCGACCGCGGGCCGGGCCTGCGCACGGCCGAGCTGACGACGATCGCGAAGGCGCTCGGCGTGACCACGGCGAAGCTGCAGGCCGCCACGGACGCCGCGAGGCCGGCGAAGCCGACCGGGACCCGAGCGGACCGCGGCGCCGACCGGGCCGCCGAGATCGCGAAGGCCCTCGGCGTCGAGACCGCGAAGGTCGGGACCATCCTCGAGGCGAACCGCCCGGCGAAGCCCGCCGGCGCGCAGGACGGCACCCGTCCGGCCGGCGGCCCGGGCCGCGGCGGCCCCGGCCCCGGCGGCCCGCGCGGCGGTGCCCGGCCCGACGACACGAAGCTGATCGCCGCCCTGGCGAAGGGCCTGGGGATCGAGGAGGCGACGGTGAAGACCGCGCTCTCGAAGGTCGCCGCCGCGCACGAGGCCGAGCACGCCGAGCGCGACACCGCCCGCTACGCCGCCGTCGCGAAGTCCCTCGGGCTCGAGGCCGCCGACGTCCGCAAGGCGTTCGAGGACGCCCGCCCGGCGCGCCCCACGACGTAGCGCCGCCTCAGCCCGCGCGACCCGGCGCGGGCTGCGCGTCGCGGGCGGCGTCCGGCTCCAGCTCCGGCTCGGCCAGCGCCGCCGCGACCGCCCGGTAGACCTTGCGGTTGACGACGAGGCCCACGTGGCTGCCGGTGACCTCGACGTTCGTCGCGCCCGGCGTCACGCAGCCCTCCCACTCCACGACGCCGTCGCCGCGGGAGTAGATGCTCGTCAGCCGCACCGCCGGGTCGGCGGGCGCCCGGAACGCCTGCGCGAACGGGCAGTCGCAGAAGAGCGTGAAGCAGCCCGGCCGCCGGCTCCGCCCCAGCGCGCCGAGCGTCAGGCGCGTGCCCGTGACCGCCGCCTGGGTCGGCACGCTGATGCCGAGCATCCCGTTGAGGTCCGACCCCACGGACACCGCGTGCGACACGAGCTCGGGGTGCTCGGCGGCGAGCGCCCGGACGTAGTGCCCGCCGCGGCTGTGGCCGATCACCGCGACCCGCCGGCCGTGGCGGTCGTGGGCCCGGCGGACGGCGCGCAGGACGCGGTCGTACGCCCGGTCGGAGCAGTCCGTGTTCGTGAGGAAGCCCGCCGTCGACGGCCGGTGCCCGATGCGGTGCAGCCAGAGCGCGAGCGCCGACAGCGTCTGGTCCCCGGCGAGGAAGCCGGGGACGAGCACGACGGGGCGCCCGTCGCCGCGCGGCACGCCGGTCGGACGCAGGAAGAGCGGATCGACCGACAGCCGCCAGGCCTCGAGGACCCATCGGGTCTCCGCGACCGGGCGCCCCCACCAGCCGGGGTGCTCGTCAGCTCCCGCGGACATAGTCCCCCGGGGCCTCGGCCGTCGGCGGGTGCTCCGCGGAGCCGGGCTCGGTCGGCGCCGGCACGCGGTCGCCGGAGCGCTCCGCGAGCCACGCCTCGTGGTCCGTCCACCACGAGCCCGTGCGGATCGCCGCGGCGGCCTCCCACTCCGCCGGGTCGCCCGGGTGCTCGTCGGCGACGCGGAAGCTCGACCGGCTCTTCGGCGACGGCGGGTTGACGAGCGCCTGGATGTGGCCGCTCGTGGAGAGCACGAAGCGTGGCGTCCCGCCGAGCACCTGGGTGCTGCGGTACGCGTTCTCCCACGGGACGATGTGGTCCGTGCTGCCCGCCACGACGTAGCTGTCCTGCTTCACCGACCGCAGGTCCACCGGGGTCTCCAGCACGGTGCGCTGCCCGGGCTGGATCAGGTCGTTCAGCATCGCCATCTGCACGAAGTCGCGGTGCAGGCCGTGCGAGAGCCGCACCGTGTCCTGGTTCCAGAAGAGGACGTCGAACGCCGGCGGCGCCTTGCCGAGGAAGTAGTTGTTGACGACGTAGCGCCAGATCAGGTCGTTCGGGCGCAGCCACGCGAACACGCCGGCCAGGGACGCGCCGTCGAGGTAGCCGCGCCGCGCGGAGTCGGCCACCGCGGCCGCGGCGATCTCGCGTCCGACGAGCGCCGCGGTCGTGCCGGCCTGGCGGTGGTCCAGCGCGCAGACCATGAGCGTCAGGCTCGAGACGAGGTCGCCGCGGTCCGTCGCCGCCAGATGGGCGAGCGTCGCGGCGGAGATGATGCCGCCGGAGCACGCCGCCAGCACGTTGACGGCGTCGCTCCCGGCGATCTCGGACGCGGCCTCCCGCGCCTCGATGACGGCCGCCGCGTACGTGTCGAGGTCGAAGTGCGAGTGCTCCTTCTCCGGGTTGCGCCACGAGATCATGAAGACGCGATGCCCGGCCTGGACGAGGTGCTCGACGAAGCTGCGGTCCTCCGCCAGGTCGAGCACGTAGTACTTGTTGATCGTCGGCGGGACGACGAGCATCGGCCGCTCGAAGACCTCGTCGGTCTGCGGCGCGTACTCGAGGAGCTCCATGACGTCCGTGCGCAGGACGACCGAGCCCGGGGTCCGCGCGACGTTGCGGCCGATCTCGAACTTCGAGGTGTCGACGGTGGCCGGCAGGCGCGGGGCCTTGGCGATGTCGCGGACGAACCGCCGCGCGCCGAGCACGAGGTTCGCGCCGCCCCGGTCGATCGTCTCCTTCAGGACCTCGGGGTTCAGCAGCGGCAGGTTCGTGGGGGAGAGCAGGTCGTGGACGTTCTCCGCCATGAAGCGGATCTGCCGCTCCGTGCGCCAGTCCAGGTCGGCGTCCTCGATCAGGTCGTCGACGGTGCCGCCGAGCGCGAGGTACGTCTGCAGCACGCGGCGCAGCGCCCAGTTCTCCGACCACGCGCGGTCGCGGAAGCGGCCGTCGCCCTTGGCGGGCGCCAGCTCGGAGGAGCCCGCGACGACCTGCGCCAGCTCGACGCCGAGGCCGCCGACGCGCCTGGCCGTGGTGCGCGGCCGGCGCGCCAGGCCGGCGGCGGTGCGCAGGATCGGACCGGGCCGGGCGAAGCGGGTCGCGCGGCCGCCCGAGACGTTCTGGGTCAGGAGCGTGTCCATCGCCGCGGTGCGGCGGCTGCGCGGCGCCCGCTTCGCGTCCGTGCTCTCCGTGGCGCTCACGACGTCCCCTCCATCACGCGGTAGAGGACGTTCGCGACGCACGCGGGCTTCGCGGCGTCCTCGATCTCGAAGGTCAGGGTGAGGGCGAGCTGGCCCGTCCCGTCCTTCGCCTGCACGTCGTCGAGCGTCGCCCGCATCCGCACGCGGCTGTCGACGGGCACCGGCGCGACGAACCGCAGCCGGTCGATGCCGTAGTTCATCGCCATCGCGAACCCGGAGAGGTCGACGATCTGCTCGAGCAGGGTCGGGGCCAGCGCGAGGGTGTAGTAGCCGTGGGCGATCGTGCCGCCGAAGGGCGTGCTCGCCGCCCGCCCGGGATCCGTGTGGATCCACTGCCGGTCGCCGGTGGCCTCGGCGAACGCGTCGATCGTCTCCTGGGTGATCGTCGACCAGCCGGAGACGCCGAGCTCGTCACCGACGCGGTCGGCGAGCTCGGCGAGGCTGAGGGACTGCGGCGTCCCGGTGGGCGTGACGGTGCTGTCGGACATAACGCTCCGGAGGTCGGGCGGGGATCGAGGACGGGGGCCGGGCTCATCCGCGACCCAGGAGTCGCAGGGCGAGGTCGCGCTGGTTGCGCACGAGGCCGGTCTGCAGGGCGAAGGGCCGCGTCAGGCGCTCGACCGCCCGATCGCGCGCGGTCGCCTCGACCGGCGGCTCCGTGCCGCGGACGTCCGCGAACCAGGACCGGCAGAGCTCGGCGGTGCCCTCGGGGTCCTCGAACGGGAACGCGTGGCCGCCGGGCAGGACCTCCAGGCGCGAGCCCGGGATCGCGGCGGCCATCGTGCGGGCGTTCCGGACCGGGCTCATCGCGTCGAGCTCGCCGTGGGCGACGAGCGTCGGGCAGCGGATCGACGCGAGGTCGGTGCGCCGGTTGAAGCACGACGCCGCGAGCGCCTGCGTCGAGGCGACCCAGCTCCCGGCCCGGCCGACGAGGAACGGGCGGACGGCGGCGTCGAGCGTCGCGGGGTCCGCGGACGCGCGGAACGCGGGGGAGAAGAGGAACGCGGCGGGCCAGAGCCGGCCGCGGCGGGCGGAGTCCCGGGCGAGGGTCGCCAGCGTCCGCGCGCCCTCGGCCGCGCCGGGCGTCGCCGACAGCGGGCCGCCGGACCAGCCGCCGACGAGGGCGAGGGACCGCACGCGCCACGGCATCCGGACCGCGAGCTCGATCGCCACCGCCGCGCCGAGCGACACGCCGATCACGTGGGCGGACCGCACGCCGCACGCGTCGAGCACGCGGGCCGCGTCCGCGGCGAGCATCGCGACGGACACCGGGCCGGCCCAGCCGCCGGAGCGGCCCGCGCCGCGGTGGTCGAAGAGGATCGGCCGCATGCCGTCGGGCAGGACGCCGGCGAACGGGCGGAAGATCGCGGTGGAGATCGTCCAGCCCGTGATCGCCAGGACGGCCTCGCCGTCGCCCGTGGTCTCGACGTGCAGCCGCGGGCGACCGGGGGTGCGCAGCGCGCGCACCGGGGGCACGGAGGGGAGGGCCTGGTCGTGGGGACGCGGGGTCGGCATCGACGGTCGCGGCGCCCCGTGGGGGTGCGTCGCCGCAGGCGCTCGGGCCGCCGCTCGGGGCGGGGGCGGGGGTCGCCGGACGGGGACGCCGCGAGGTCACCGTACGCGCGCCCCGGACGGCCTCGGGTGTGCGGCCGTCCCCCTCCCGGCCACGCGCGGGGTGGCACTGACCCATGGCCGGACGGACGGTCCCACCGGGCCGGGGGGGTGGCTCCGGCGGTCCGCGGCCGGCGGCCCGACGACCGGGGGTGGTCGTCGTGCGCCGCCCCGTCCGGGGAGGCCCCGACGGCCGGGTGGTCCGCGCGCCGGCCGTCCGCCGACGCGGGGCCCGGAGCGGTCCTGGTCGCGACCGCAACGGCACCTACGACCACAACGACCACAAGCGTGACGCGGGTCACAGAGCGGCCTAGCTTCTTCGACCAGCGCTGCGACGACCGTCGTGGCACCCGCAACCCGCAGGAGCGCGACGGACATGACGATCACCGCACCGGCCGCCACGGCGTCCGCCACACCCCCGGCCAAGGTGCCATGGCGCCGCAGGCTCTACACCTGGGTCATCGTCGGCATCCTCGCCGGCGGCGTCCTCGGCGCGCTGGCCCCGGGCTTCGCCGCGAGCCTCGAGCCGCTGGGCACGTCCTTCGTCAGCCTGATCAAGATGGTGATCGCGCCGATCATCTTCTGCACGGTCGTCGCCGGCATCGGCTCGCTCGACTCGCTGCGCAAGGTCGGCCGCATCGGCGGCAAGGCGCTCCTGTACTTCGAGATCGTCACGACGATCGCCCTGGTCCTCGGGCTCGTCGTGATGAACGTCCTGAAGCCCGGCGTCGGCGTGCACGCGGACCCGTCGAAGATCGAGGTCAGCGAGGCGGTCTCGGGCTACATCGGCCAGGGAGAGTCGCAGCAGTGGTACGAGGTCATCACCCACATGATCCCGTCGAGCGTCGTCGGCGCCTTCGCGGAGGGCGAGATCCTCCAGGTGCTCTTCTTCTCGGTCCTCTTCGGCGTCGCGCTGAACCTCATGGGCCCGACGGGCAAGCCGATCGCGGCCGGCGTCGAGCGGCTCTCGCAGGTCTTCTTCAAGCTCGTGAAGATCATCATGTACGCCGCGCCCGTCGGCGCGTTCGGCGCGATGGCCTACACCGTCGGCGAGTACGGCACGGACGCGCTGACGAGCCTGCTGAAGCTCATCCTCATCTTCTACGGGACGTCGCTCTTCTTCGTCTTCGGGATCCTCGGCACGATCTGCTGGAGGAACGGGGTGAACATCTTCAAGCTCCTGCGGTACATGAAGGACGAGCTGCTGATCGTCCTGGGCACGAGCTCCTCCGAGTCCGTCCTGCCGAACGTCATGCGCAAGCTCGAGCACCTCGGCGCGTCGAAGCAGGTCGTCGGTCTCACCGTCCCGACGGGCTACTCGTTCAACCTCGACGGCACCGCGATCTACCTGACGCTCGCCGCCCTGTTCGTCGCCCAGGCGCAGGACGTGACGCTCGGCCTCGGCGCGCAGCTCGGCCTCGTCGGCATCCTGCTCCTCACCTCGAAGGGCGCCGCCGGCGTCACCGGCTCGGGCTTCATCGTCCTCGCCGCGACGCTCTCGTCGCTGGGCACGGTGCCGGTCGCCGGGATCATGCTGATCTTCGGCATCGACAAGTTCATGTCGGAGTGCCGCGCGCTGACGAACGTCGTCGGCAACAGCGTCGCCTCCATCGTCGTGGCCCGCTCCGAGAAGCAGTTCGACGAGGAGCGCGCCCGCCTCGTCCTGAACGGCGAGCTGCCGTACGTCGCGCCGATCGAGGACCGGCTCCGGCCGCCGGCCGAGGACGATGCCGCGGTCGACGCGCCGGGCACCCCGGTCGACGAGGACCGCGGCGTCCCGGCCCCGGCCCCGCGGCCCGGGCTGGCGACCCCGGCGGGCGTCGCCTGAGCGGCGGCGCGCGCCGCCGACCGACCCGCGTCCCGTGCGCCCCGTCCGCCCCGTCCGCCCCGTGCGGGCGGGGCGCGGTCCGTCCCGGGGACGGTCGATCCGGCCGGCCGTCGCCCGCTGCCCACCCCCGCACCGAGCACCTGGAAGCATGGCCCCGTGTCCCGCCGCCGCCTGATCGACCGGAGCCTCGCGACCCGGCTGCTCGGGCTGCAGCTCGTCGTCGTCGCGGTCGTCGTCGCCATCGGCGCGGCGGTCGCGATCCACTCGGCGCGGGAGGCGACCTACGACCGCCACCGCGACGAGACGCAGGCCGTGGCGCGGATCCTCGCGATCGAGCCGACGGTGCCCCGCGCGCTGGAGGGCCGGGACGCCACCCGCGCGCTGCAGCCGCTGACGGAGCGGATCCGCCGGGCGACCGGGATGTCGTTCATCACCGTGATGCGCCCGGACCGCACGCGCGTCACCCACCCGGACCCCGGGCTGATCGGCCGGCCGTTCGTCGGCCGGATCGCCCCCGCGCTCGCCGGGGACGAGTTCACGGAGCGCTACACCGGCACCCTCGGCCGGTCCGTGCGGACGGTCTCGCCGCTGCGCGACGGGTCGGGGCGCATCGTCGGGCTCGTGGCGGTCGGCGTCACGCTCGACCGCATCGGCGACCTGGCGGCGGAGCAGCTCCCGGCGCTCGTGCTGCTGGCGCTGGCGACGTTCGCGGTCGGCGGCACGCTCTCCGTCCTCCTCGCGCGACGGATCAAGCGGCAGACGCTCGGCCTGGAGCCCGGGCGGATCACCGCGCTCTACGAGCACCACGACGCGACGCTCCACGCAATCGGCGAGGGCGTCCTCGTGACGGACGCCGCCGGCCGGCTGACGCTCGCCAACGACGAGGCCCGCCGGCTGCTCGGGCTGGGCGAGGACGCCGAGGGCCGGCCCGTCGCCGCGCTCGGCCTGGCGCCGGACCTCGCGACGCTCCTGGCGGACCGCGACCCGGTGCGCGACGCGACCCTCGTCGTCGGCGACCGCCTGCTGCTGGCCGCGCACACCCCGACCACGGTCGACGGGCGTCCCACGGGCACGGTCACGATCCTGCGCGACCGCACGGAGCTCGAGGCGCTGGGCCGCGAGCTCGACGCCGTCCGCGGGATGACCGACGCGCTCCGCGCGCAGGCGCACGAGGCCGCCAACCGCATGCACACGATCGTCGGCCTGGTCGAGCTGGGACGCACGGACGAGGCGGTGCGGTTCGGCAGCGACGAGGCGTCGTTCGCGTCGGACCTGCTCGCCGACCTCGAGGCGCGGATCGACGAGCCGGCGCTCGTCGCCCTCGTCCTGGGCAAGGTCGCCGTGGCCCGGGAGCGCGGCGTCGCGCTGCGGGTCGCCGAGGACGGCGAGGTCCCGTCGACCGGGCTGCCGGCGGCGGACCTCGTGACGATCGTCGGCAACCTGCTCGACAACGCGATCGACGCGGCGGCGGTGCGCGGCGACGGGCACGTCGACCTTGTCCTGGGCGTGGTCGACGACGAGCTGGTGGTCGAGGTCGGCGACGACGGGCCCGGGCTGCCCGCGGGCGCGGCCGACCGGCTGTTCCGCGCCGGGTTCACCACGAAGCCCGCCGGCGCGGGTGGCCGGGGCGTCGGCCTGGCGCTCGTGGCGGGCGCGGCGGAGCGGCTCGGGGGCAGCGTCGCGGCGGAGGACCGCCCGGGCGGCGGCGCGTTGCTGCGGGTGCTGCTGCCGCTCGGGCACGCGGTCGCGACGGGGACGACGGAGGCGGGACGATGAGCATCCGGACCCTGGTGGTCGACGACGACGCGCACGTCGCGGGCGTCCACCGCGAGTTCGTCGAGCGGACGCCCGGGTTCGTGCCCGTCGGGGTGGTGCACCGCGGCGCGGAGGCGCTGGGCGCGATCGCCGCCGGGGGCGTCGACCTCGTCCTCCTGGACCTCTACCTGCCCGACGTGCACGGCCTCGAGGTCTGCCGGCGACTGCAGGCGGGCCAGGGCGAGCGGCCCGACGTCATCGCCGTGACCGCCGCCCGCGACGTCGCGACGGTGCACCGCGCCGTGGGCCACGGCGTCGTGCAGTACCTCGTCAAGCCGTTCTCGTACGCGACGTTCCGCGACAAGCTCGAGCGCTACGCCGCGTTCCGCAGCACCGTCTCGGCCGGTGCCCGCGAGGCGGACCAGGGGGCGGTCGACGCGCTGCTCGGCGGCCTGCGCGGCTCGTCCCTGCCGACGCTGCCCAAGGGCCTGTCGCGTCCCACCTACGACCTCGTCGCGAAGGCGCTGCAGGGCACGGAGGGCGAGCGCTCCGCGGTCGAGGTCGCCGACGCGTGCGGCATCTCGCGCGTGACCGCCCGCCGCTACCTCGAGCACCTCGTCGGCGAGGGCCGCGCCGAGCTCTCCATGCGGTACGGCAGCTCGGGGCGCCCCGAGCACCGCTACGGCTGGGTGCGCTGAGGCCCGTCGGGTCCGGGACGCCGGGCGGGCGCGCCGAGCACCGTCGGGTCCGCCCGGCGCAGCGCGGGACCGCGGAGCACCGTCAGGTCCCGGGGCGCCGACCGGGCACGACGACCGTCGGCTCGACGCCCCGCGGCGCCCGGACGGCGACCGCCCCGAGGTGCTCCGGGCCCGCATCGACGTCCAGCACGTGCAGGCCGTCCGCCGCGACGCCCCGCGTGCCGGCCCACGCCGTGCTGTGCTCGTGCAGCGGCTCGGCCAGGCCGACGCCGCGGGCCTTCGTCGCGGCCTCCTTGCGGACCCACACGCGCAGGAGCGCCGCGGACCGGTCGGTCGCGGCGACGACGAGCCGCCGCTCGTCGGGGTGCAGCTCCGGCAGCAGACCCTCCAGCTCGGCGGCCGGCCGGTCGCGCGGCTCGACGTCGACCCCGACCTCGTGCGCCGCCAGGGCCACGACGGCGAGCCCCGCGGCGTGGCTCAGCGAGACGTGCAGGCCGGGGGCCTGCGGCAGCACGGGCCGGCCGTGCGGCTCGCCGCAGGAGGGACAGGGCGCGGCGCCGAGCACGACCTCGCGGGGGGCGACGCCCAGCACGGGCGCGACCACGCTCCGCAGCCCGACGTGGGCGACGAGGTAGAGGTCGCGGTCCGCGGCCCGGCGGAACGCCGCGGCCCGCTCGCGCTCCTGGGCGGACAGCACGCCCGAGGCCTCCCGCGCCGCGGCGACCGCGTCGGCGGTGACCGGCAGGCGGCGGAGGCGGACCTCGCCGGGCGGCGGCGGGACCGTCCCGTCGCCCGCCGGGGTCATCGCTCCCGCGCGGAGGCCCAGGCACCCCAGAGCCGCGCGTAGGGGCCGCCGGCCGCCACGAGCTCGTCGTGGGGGCCCTGCTCCACGACGCGGCCGGCCTCGAGGACGACGACCCGGTCGGCGGTCGCGGCCTGCTTCAGCCGGTGCGCGACGACGAGCGCCGTGCGTCCCGCGAGGGCGCCGTCGGCGGAGCGCTCGAGCTCGCGGGCGCCGGCGCTGCCGGACTCCGCCGTGGCCTCGTCGAGGACGGCGACGAGCGGGTCGCGCAGGACGAGCCGCGCCAGGGCGAGCTGCTGCGCCTGCGTCGTCGTCGGCTCCCGCCCGCCCTCGCCGACGACCGTCGCGAGGCCCTCGGGGAGCGCCCGCACCCAGCCGTCCGCGCCGACGGTGGCCAGCGCCGCGTGCAGCTCGTCGTCCGTGGCGTCCGGGCGGGCCAGGCGCAGGTCGTCGCCGAGGGTGCCCGCGAAGACGTGGACCTCCTGGGTGACGAGGAGGACGGTGTCGGCCGCCCGGGTCGGCCCGAGCTCGTCGAGCGTCGCCCCGCCGATCAGGATGCTGCCGCGCGTCGGGCGGTCGATGCCGCAGACGAGGCGCGCCAGGGTCGTCTTGCCCGCGCCGGTGGTGCCGATCAGGGCGACCCGCTCGCCGGGCGCGATCCGCAGGTCGACGTCGTGGAGGACGGGGTGGCCGGGGACGTGCTCGTGGCCGACGCCGCGCAGCACGACCTCGCCGTCGCGGGCCGTGGCCGGCTCCGCGGGGTCCTCGGGCGGCTCGATGCTCGCGACGCCGACGAGGCGGGCGAGCGCCGTCGTCGCCTCCTGGATGTCGTCCACGAGCATGAGGAGCGTCCCGATCGGGTCGAACGCGCGGTGGAAGTAGAGCGCGCCGGCGGTCGCCGTGCCGACGCTGATCGTGCCCGCGTCGACGAGCAGGAAGCCCGCGACGACGACCGCCGAGAGCCCCACGAGCTCGGCGCCGTTGAGCTTGGGGAACATCCGCGCCAGCAGGCGGAACCCGTGGAGCGCCTCGTCGCGCGCCGCGCCCGAGGTCTCGCGGACGCGCTCCAGGCGGGCGTCCCCGATCCGCAGGGCCCGCGACGTCGGCGCGCCGGCGAACGCGTCGAGCAGCTGCTGGGTGCGCTCGCCCTCGAGGACCCGCTGGCGCCGGTAGACGGGGACGGCGTCGCGCAGGTAGGCGCGCAGGGCGAGGACCTGGATCGGCGCGGCGGCCAGCGCCGCGAGCGCGAGGCGCCAGTCCAGGACGACGAGCCCGACGACGGTCAGGCCGACGGTGAGGCCGGCGCCCGCGATCGTCGGGACCGTGGCGGAGATCGCCCGGGAGACGATCTCGACGTCGCCGCCGATCCGGCTGAGGAGGTCGCCGGAGCCCGCCCGCTCCACCCGCCGCAGCGGGATCCGGAGCGCCCGGCCGACGACGCGTTCGCGCAGGTCCGCCAGGACGGACTCGCCCAGGCGCACGACGAGCTGGCCGCCGACGCCCGTCAGGAGCGCCTGCACGAGGGCGGCCGCGAGGAGCAGGCCGGCGGCGACGGCGAGGTCGCCCGTGCCGCGGTCGTCGGCGACGATGTCGACGACGAGGCCCAGCAGCGGCGGCACCGCGAGCCCCGCGGCGGCGCCGCCCACGAGCACGAGCAGCGACGCGAGCCCGAGGCCCGGCCGGTCGGCGACGAGGCGGGCGACGACGCGGCGGGCCTCGCGCGGCTCGGCCGTGGGCAGCAGGTCGGCGGTGGCGACGGGGCGCCCGCCGTCGGGGCGGCCGCCGGTCGCGGGAACGTCCGGGGCGCTCACGAGAGCACCGCCGCCCGGTAGGCGTCCTCGCGCTGCACGAGCTCCGCGTGGGTGCCCTCGGCGACGACGCCGTCGTCGCCGAGGAGGACGACGCGGTCGCAGGCCGCCAGCAGCGACGGGCTCGTGGCGACGACGACCGTGGTGGCGCCGTCGCGCAGGCGCCGGACGCCCGAGGCGATGCGCGCCTCGGTCACCGCGTCGACCGCCGTCGTCGGCTCGTGCAGCACCAGGACGGGCGGGGAGGCCGCGAGCGCGCGGGCCAGGGCGACGCGCTGGCGCTGCCCGCCGGAGAGCGACCGGCCGCGCTCGCCGACCTGGCCGTCGAGGCCGCCGGGGATCGCGCGGACGGCCTCGTCGGCGCCGCTCGCGTCGAGGACCGCGGCCAGGTCGTGCACGGGCCCGGCCGCCGCCAGGACGTTGTCGCGGACGGTGCCGGAGAAGAGCGCCGCGTCGTGGTCGGCGACGAGGACCAGGCCGCGCGCGTCGTCCAGCGCCAGGTCCGAGGTGGGCCGGCCGTCGACGCGCAGGGCGCCGGGTGGTGCCTCGCCGCGGTGGGCGAGCAGGTCGACCAGCGCGGACGAGGCGGCGGGATCGGCGGCGACGACGCCGAGGTGCTCGCCCGCGGCGACCTGCAGGCCCGGCGTGCCGGCGGGGGTGGGGGCGACCGCGAGGGCGACGGCGGACGGGACGGCCTCGGCGCGCCCGCGAGCCGGCTCCGCGGCGCGCGGGTCCTCGCGGTCCGGCGCGGCCTGCAGGAGCGCCGAGACGCGGTCGGCGGCGGCGCGCGACTCGGCCAGCAGGGTGCTCGCGAAGGCCAGGCGCTGCAGCGGGCCGACGAGGAACTGCGTCAGGCCGACCGCGGCGACGAGCTCGCCGATGCTGATGGTGCCGTCGAGCGCGAGGCGCCCGCCGACCCAGGCGACGATCGCGAGGAACGCGCCGCTGATGAGGACGTTCGCGCCGAGCAGCAGGTTCTGGGCGACCCCGGCGCGGACGGCGGCGTCGAGGGCGCGACGGCTCGCGACGCGGTAGCGCTCGGCGCCGGCGCGCTCCGCGCCGATGCCCTTCAGGACCCGCAGGCCCGACGCCAGGTCGGTCGCCACGCCCGCGGCCTCGGCGGCGCGCGCCTGGTCGACGCCGCTGCGGCGCTCGAGCGGCCGCGCGAGGAGCTGCAGCGCGTAGAGGAGCGGCGGCGTGCCGAGGAGGACGAGCAGCCCGAGCGGCAGCGACGTCGCGAGCAGCACCGCGGCCGTCACGACGATCGCGGCGATCGCGGCCCCGCCGACGCTCACGGCCTCGAGGACGTCGACGGTGCGCCGCGCGTCGGAGCCCGCGACCGTCACCTGCGCGCCGGCGGAGCCGCCGACGTCGGCCCGGACCGCGCCCGGCCGCGGGGGCGCGGCGATGCCCGCGGCGGCGAGGACCCGGCGGGCCAGCGCGGTGCGCAGGTCGTGCTCGCCGCGCTCGAGCCCGCCGACGAGCGTCAGCAGCTGCACCCGGTAGGCCGTGGTCAGGAGCGCGAAGAGCAGGGCGAGCACCACGATCCAGAGGACGAGCTCGCCGGCGTCGCGGCGCTCGATCGCCCGGTCGACGAGCACGCCGATCAGGACGGGGACGAAGGCCTCGCAGGTCTGGTGGACGACCCCGCCGAGGGTCGAGACGACGGCCGGGCGACGGCGCTCGCGCAGGACCTGGCGCAGCAGCGGCCGGCCCCCGGCGGCGGGCACGGCGGGACCGTCCGCCCCGGGGGAGAGGGCGGGGGTGGACACCGGGGTTAGGCTACCCTTGCGCCGCCGGCGGGGGAGTCCGGCCCGCCGCGAACATCGTGTTAGGGTCACCGAATGACTGGGACGTGCCCCCCCGAGCGCCCCGAGTCCCGCCAGGACGACGAGCGGCACCGTCTCCTCGTGGAGCTCGCCACGGACGACCGCGTCGTGGTCGACGAGACGTGGCCCGCGGCGTTCCTGCGCCGTGCCGCCGAGCGCCCCGACGCGGTCGCCGTCGTCTGCGAGGAGCAGGCCTGGACGTACGCCGAGCTCGACGCCCGCTCCGCCCGGATCGCCCGCGAGCTCCTGCGCCGCGGGGTCGGTGCCGAGGACGTCGTCGGGGTCGCCGTGCCGCGCTCGTGCGACATGGTCGCCGCCCTCCTCGGCGTGATGCGCGCCGGCGCGGCGTACCTGCCCCTCGACCTCGACCACCCCGCCGAGCGCGTCGCGTACATGCTGGAGGACGCCGGGGTGCGGGCCGTCCTGACGACCGCCGCCCTGCGGGACGACCTGCCCGCGGTCGACGGCCTGCGGCCGGTCCTGCTCGACGCGTTGCCCGCGGGGGCGGCCCCCGCCGCCGCCACCGCCGCCCCCGACCCGGCCGGCCCCGCCTCGATCCACGCCGCCGCCTACGTCATCTACACCTCCGGCTCGACGGGCCGGCCGAAGGGCGTCGTCCTGTCGCACGAGGGGATCGGCAGCCTGATCGCCACCGCCGTCGACCGCCTCGGCGTGGACGGGGACAGCCGCGTCGTGCAGTTCGCGTCCGTCGGCTTCGACGTCGCGGTCTGGGACCTCTGCATGGCGCTCGGCGTCGGCGGGCGCGTGGTCGTCGTGCCGTCGGACCGCCGCGTCGCCGGCCCCGCGCTCACCCACTACATCGCCGACCACGGCGGGACGCACATGATCCTGCCGCCGTCGCTCGTCGGCGCGCTGCCCGACGACTGCACGCTGCCGGACGGGGCCGTCCTCGTCGTCGGCACGGAGGCCGTCCCCGCCGCGGTCATCGCCCGCTGGGGCGCGCGGCTGCGGGTCGTCGTCGCCTACGGGCTGACGGAGGCGACCGTCAACTCGACCCTGTGGACGGCGCGCCCCGACCACGAGGGGCCCGTGCCGATCGGCGTCCCGGACCCCAACACCCGCTGCTACGTCCTGGACGAGGCGCTCGAGCCGGTGCCGGTGGGGACGGAGGGCGAGCTCTACGTCGGCGGCCGCGGCCTCGCGCGGGGCTACCTCGGGCGGCCGGCCCTGACCGCCGGGCGGTTCGTCGCCGACCCGCACGCCGCGGCGGCCGGGATCCCCGGCGCCCGCATGTACCGCACGGGCGACCGGGCGCGGTGGCGGCCCGACGGGACGATCGACTTCCTCGGCCGCGGCGACGGCCAGGTCAAGGTCCGCGGCCACCGCGTCGAGACGGGCGAGGTCGAGGCCGCGCTCGTGCGCCACCCCGGCGTGCGCCAGGCGGCGGTCGTCGTGCGCGAGGACGCGGCCGCGGACGGGCCGGCGGTCGCCCGGCTCGTCGGCTACGTCGTCCCCCGCGACGCCGCGGACGCCCCGGACCCCGCGGTGCTGCGCGACCACGTCGCCGCGGCGCTGCCCGCGGCGATGGTGCCCTCCGCGGTCGTCCTCGTCGAGGGCGCGCTGCCGCTGACCCCGAACGGCAAGCTCGACCGTCGGGCGCTGCCGGCCCCGGACTTCTCCGCGCTGGCCGGCGACGACGCGCCGCGGGACGAGCGCGAGCGGGTCGTCGCCGAGCTCGTCGCCGCCACGCTCGGGCTCCCGCGCGTCGGGATCCACGACGACTTCTTCGCCCTCGGCGGCGACAGCATCGTGGCGATCGGCCTCGTCGGCCGCGCCCGGGAGGCCGGGCTGCTCCTGCGCCCGCGCGACGTCTTCGACCGCCGCACGCCGGCGGGGCTCGCCGAGGTCGCCCGCGAGGCGCACGGCACCGTCCACGACGACGACGGCGTCGGCCACGTGCCCGCCACGCCGATCGTGCACTGGCTGCGCGAGCTCGGCGGCAGCATCGGCGCGTTCCACCAGGGCGTCCTCCTGCGCGCCCCCGCGGACCTCCACGACGAGGGGCTGCGCACGCTCGTCCAGGCCCTGCTCGACCACCACGACCTGCTCCGCGCCCGGCTGCACCGCGGCGACGGCTGGAGCCTCGACGTCCTGCCGCGCGGCGCCGTCGCCGCGGTCGACGTGCTGCACCGGGTCGACGTGGGGGAGGAGCCGGACGCCCTGCGCCGCGCGACCGCCGCGGCCCGCGCGGCCGGCGTGGCGCGGCTCTCGCCCGACGCCGGCCGGACGATCGACGTCACCTGGCTGCGCCCGGCCGACGGCGGCGAGGGCCGGCTGCTCGTCCTGGTCCACCACCTCGTCGTCGACGGGGTGACGTGGCGCGTCCTGCGCGAGGACCTCGAGCGGGCCTGGTGCGCCGTCGTGGAGGGCCGCGGTGTGACGCTCGCCCCCGTCGCCACGTCCTTCCGCACCTGGGCGCGACGCCTGCAGGCCGCCGGCACGACGGGCGCCCGGCGCGGGGAGCTCGAGGGGTGGCGGGACGTCGCCGCGACGCCGGACCCGCTCCTCGGCGACCGCGCGCTCGACCCGGCGCGCGACCTCGTCGGCGGCTCCGGGGCGCTCGAGGTGCGGCTCGGCCCCGACGACGTCGAGCCGCTCCTGGGCCGCCTGCCCGCGAGCTACCGCGGCACGGTCAACGACGTGCTCCTGACCGCCCTGGCCGTCGCGGTCGACCGCTGGCGGGCGACGCGCGGCGTGGCCGGCGCGGGCGCCCCCGTGCTCGTCGACCTGGAGGGCCACGGCCGCGAGGACGTGTTCGAGGACGTCGACGTCGCCCGCACGCTGGGGTGGTTCACGACCGTCTTCCCCGTCCGCCTGGCGCCGGGGTCGGTCGACTGGGCGTCGTTCGTCGACGGCGGCGCGGCGGCCGGCGACGCGCTGCGGCGCGTGAAGGAGGGCCTGCGCGCCTTCCCCGACCGCGGCCTCGGCCACGGCGTCCTGCGCCACCTGGACCCCGTCACCCGCGACGAGCTCGCCGCACCCGGCGACCCCCAGGTCCTCTTCAACTACCTCGGCCGCTTCGGGATCGAGGGCGACGCCCCGTGGACCCCGGCGCCCGAGGAGGTCCCGCTCGTCGACCTGCGCGACCCGGGGATGCCGATGGCGCACGTCCTCGACGTCGACGCGCTCGTCTCGGACGCCCCGGACGGCCCGCACCTGCGCGCGACGTTCTGCTGGGCCACCGGCGTGCTCGACGAGGAGCGCACCGGGCAGCTCGCGGCGCTCTGGCTCGACGCGCTGCGCGGCCTCGCGCGCCACGCCGCCCGCGTCGGCGACGTGCCGCTCGCGCCGTCCGACGTCCCGCACGTCGACGTGGACCAGACCGAGCTCGACGGGCTCTCCGCGCTGGTCCCGGACCTGCAGGACGTGCTCCCGGCCACCGCCCTGCAGGAGGGCCTGTTCTTCCACGCCGTGACGGGCGAGCCCGGCGTCTACGTCGTGCAGCAGGCGATCGACCTCGCCGGCCCGGTCGATCCGGGGGCGCTCCGCGGGGCGCTCGAGGCGCTCGTCGCGCGCCACCCGGCCCTGCGCACCGCGCTGCACCAGCGCGAGGACGGCCGGGTCGTGCAGCTCGTCGCGCGCGCGGTGGAGGTGCCCTGGCGCGAGGAGGACGCGGCGGACGCCGGCGACGACCGCACCGCGGACGGATCCGAGGACCACGCCGCAAGCACCCACCGCGAAGGCGCCGCGACCGGGCGTGCCCTGGCCGACCCCGAGGCGCGCGCCGACGCGGTCGCCGCCGCGGAGCGCGACGCCGGCTTCGACCTGGAGCGCCCGCCGCTCGTGCGCGGGGCGCTCGTCCGCCTGGGGCCGGACCGCCACCGCCTGCTCCTGACGCTGCACCACGTGATCTCGGACGGCTGGTCGGAGGCCGTGCTGCTCGACGACCTCGTCGCGGGCTACGCGACCCCGGCCGCCGCCCCCGTCGTCGGCGGCACGGGCGTCCACCGCGACTACGCGGGCTGGGTCGCCGCGCGCGACCGCGACGCCGCCCGCGACGCGTGGCGCACCGCGCTGGCCGGCCTGGACGGGCCGACCCGCACCGTGCCGGCCGACGCGACGCCGACGACGGTGCGCTTCGACGTCGCGTCGGCGGAGCTCGACGAGGAGCGCACGGCCCGCCTCGTCGCCGCCGCCCGCGCGCTCGGCGTCACGCCGAACACCGCCGTCCAGGCCGCGTGGGGCCTCGTCCTGGGCCGCCGGACCGGCCGGGACGACGTCGTCTTCGGCACGACGATCTCGGGCCGTCCGCCCGAGGTCCCCGGCCTGGACCGCGCCGTGGGCCTCTTCATCAACACGCTGCCCGTCCGGGTGCGCCGGGCGCCCGACGACACCCTCGCGGGCCTCGTCGGCCGGCTGCAGGACGAGCAGGCCGAGCTGCTCGACCACCAGCACCTCGGGCTGGCCGAGGTCGGCCGTCTCGCCGGGCACGCGGAGCTCTTCGACGCCCTCTACGTCTTCGAGAACCACGCACGGGCGGCCCCGGAGCGCGACGTCACCGACGACGTCCGCATCACCGGCTTCGCGACCCGCGACGCCGACCACTATCCGCTGACCCTCGTGGCCACGCCGGGCGAGCGGCTGTCGTTCCTGCTGAAGCACGACCTCGACCACGTCGACGTCGCCGCGGGCGCGCGCCTGCTGGGCGAGGTCGTCGCGATCCTCGACGCGCTGGCCGAGACGCCCGAGGCCCGCGTGGAGGAGGTCGTCGGTGCTGCCGACGATGCAGTCGCCGGGGCCGACGCGGCCGAGCGGGAGGCCGTCCGCGCGCTGGGGACGGGCGCGCCCGCGACCACCCCCGCCGCGGCCACCCTGCACGCCGCCTTCGCCGCGCAGGTCACGCGGACCCCGGACGCCGACGCGGTCCTCGCCGAGGACGCCCGCCTGACCTACGCCGCGCTCGACGCCCGCGTCGACGCGCTCGCGGCGCGCCTGCGCGAGGCCGGGGTCGGTCGGGACGCCGCGGTCGCCGTGACGGTCCCGCGCTCGGCCGAGCAGCTCGTCGCCCTCCTCGCGGTCCACCGCGCCGGGGGCGCCTACCTGCCCGTCGACCCGGAGTACCCCGAGGAGCGGCGCCGGCTGCTGCTCGAGGACGGCGGGGCGCGGGTCCGCGTCGAGCCCGGTGCGGACGGTCGCGCGGTCGTGGTCCGCAGCGACGGGGCGGACGGGGCGCCCCGCGGTGCCGCGGCCCACGCCACGGGCGAGGCGGGTGCCGGGCCCGACGACGCCGCCGCGATCCTCTACACGTCCGGCTCGACCGGGCGGCCGAAGGGCGTCGTCCTCACCCACCGGGCGCTCCACGCGTACCTGACCTGGTCGCAGGAGCAGCACCCGCTCGGCGCCGGCGACCGCATGGTGGCGAAGGCGTCCATGAGCTTCGACATGGCGCTCGCCGAGCTGCTCGCGCCGCTCCTGGTCGGCGCCGCCGTGGTCGTCGCGCCGCCCGGCGCGCAGCGCGACCCGGCGCAGATCGCGGCCCTCGTCCGCGACGAGCGCGCGACCTCGATCTGGTTCGTCCCCTCCATGCTGGGCGCCTACCTGGCCGTCGCGGAGGAGACCGGCGACCCGACCGCGTGGTCGGGCCTGCGCCGCGTGCTGGCCGGCGGCGAGGCGCTCACGACGGACCTCGCGGAGCGCTGGCGCACGGTCACCGGCGTGCCGCTGCACAACGTCTACGGGCCGACGGAGACCGCGGTGCAGGTCTGCCACCGGACGCCGGAGCCGGGCGACGGCGCGCAGGACCGCGACGTCGTGCCGATCGGCCGGCCGCTCCACGGCCTGCGCCTGCACGTGCTCGACGGCCGGCTGCGCCCGGTGCCGGTCGGCGTCGACGGCGAGCTGTACGTCGCCGGCGACCAGCTCTCCCGCGGCTACCACGACCGCCCCGCGCTGACCGCGGCGCGCTTCGTCGCCGAGCCCGGGGGCCCGGCGGGCTCGCGGATGTACCGCACGGGCGACCTCGTCCGCTGGGCCGCCGACGGCGCGCTCGAGTTCCGGGGTCGCACCGACCACCAGGTCAAGCTCCGCGGCAACCGCGTCGAGCCCGGCGAGATCGAGGCCCGGATCGCGCGCCTGGACGGCGTCGCCCAGGCCGCCGTCGTCGTGCGGGACGCGGCGCCCCGGCTCGTGGCGTACGTCGTGCCCGGCCGCGGCGGCTCCCGGTCCGGGGCCGCGGCGACCGGACCGGCACGCCTCGACCCCGACGTGCTGCGCGCCGCGGTGGAGGCCGTCCTGCCCGCCGCCCTCGTCCCGGACGCGTTCGTCGTGCTGGACGGCCTGCCGCTGAGTCCGAACGGCAAGGTCGACCGGGCGGCGCTGCCCGCCCCGGCGCGCGGGGCCGGGCGGGCGACGGGACGGGACGAGGCGGACCGGGCCACGACCTCGCAGGACGGCCTCAGGCGGTCCGCCGACGACGTGGCCGCGGCGTCCCCGGCGGTCGTCGACGTCCTGCGCGAGGTCTTCGCGGACGTCCTCGGCCTGGACGACGTGGCGCCGGAGGACGACTTCTTCCGCCTCGGCGGCGACTCCATCCTCTCCATCACCGTCACGATCCGCGCGCGTCGCCGCGGCGTCCACGTGCAGGCGCGCGACGTCTTCCGGCACCGCACGCCCGCGGCGCTCGCGGCGGAGGCCCGCGTCGAGCCCGGCGACGACGCCGCGCCGAACGGGGCGACCACGCGGCCCGGGGCGACCGCCGCCGCCGCGACGGCCGCCGGCGCTCCCACGGACCCGGCCGGTCCCGGCGCGCGCCCCGACGACGGCGTCGGCCCCGTGCCGCTCCTCCCGATCGTGCACCGCCTGCGCGAGGCGGGCGGGACGATCGACCGCTTCGCCCTGTCCATGCTCGTCGCGGTGCCCGCCGGGGCGACCCGCGACGAGCTCGCGGCGACCCTGGGGGCGGTCGTCGACCACCACGCCGGCCTGCGGCTGCGCCTGGACCACCCCCACCCCGCCGCGTGGGCGCTCGACGCCGGCGCGCCCGGGAGCGTCGACGCCGGCGGGCTGCTGCGGCGCGCGGACGCCGCGGGCCTGGCCGGCGCCGCGCTCCGCGAGCTCGTGACCGCGAACTCCGACGCGGCTGCCTGCCGCCTGGACCCCGGGGCCGGCCGGACCCTCGACGCCGTCTGGCTCGACGCGGGTCCCGACCACGACGGTCGGCTCGTCCTGACCGTCCACCACCTCGCCGTCGACGGGGTCTCGTGGCGCATCCTCTTCGAGGACCTCGCCGCCGCCTGGGAGGCGGTCCGCGCCGGCACGACGCCGGAGCTCGAGCCCGCGACGACCTCGCTGCGCCGGGCCGGCCGCGCCGCCGCCGAGGCCGCGGGCACCCCGGAGCGCCTGCGCGAGCTGTCGCACTGGGAGGCCGAGCTGCGCCCCGGCGCCGAGCTCGTCCCGGGCGCCGCGCCGCAGGGCACGACGGCCTCGATCGTCGCCACCGCCACCGAGGTCGGCCCGGCCGACACCGCCGCGCTCCTCACCGACGTCCCGGCCGCCACCGGCTCCGACGTCACCGAGGTGCTCCTCGCGGCGCTCGCGGTCGCCGTCGCCCGCTGGCGCGCCGGTCGCGGCGACGGGCCCGCCCCGCTGCTCGTCGACCTCGAGCGCCACGGCCGCGACCCCCTCGCACCCGACGTCGACCTCTCGCGCACCGTCGGCTGGCTCACGAGCGTGCAGCCCGTCCGCCTGCCCGGGGTCGACCCGGCCGACGTGCTGTCCGCGCTGCGCGGCACCGTCGAGCGCGTCCGCGCCGCGCCGGAGAACGGCGTCGGCCACGGGCTGCTGCGGCACCTCGACCCGCAGGGCGCGACGGTCCTGCGCGGCGCGGCGGCCGCCCAGGTCCAGGTGAACTACTTCGGCCGGTTCCCCGCGTCGACGGGCGCCCCGTGGACCCCCGCGCCGGAGCAGGACGCGCTCGTCCCCGGCGGCGACCCCGGCCAGGCCCGGCCGCACCTGCTCGAGCTCGACGTCGTCGGCGAGGAGCGCCCGGGCGGCACCGTGCTGCGCGCGACGTTCTCCCGCACCACGGACGACCTGGGCGACGACGACCTCGCCGCGATCCGCGACGGCTGGGCGACGGCGCTGCGCGAGCTGCGCGCCGCCGCGGACGGGATCGTCCCGGAGCTCCGCGCCGCCGACCTGCGCACGGTCGGGCTGACCCAGGACGAGCTCGACCTCGTCGTGGACCGCAGCCCCGTCCCGGTCGACGACGTCTGGTCGCTTGCGCCGCTGCAGGAGGGGCTGTACTTCCACTCCGTCTTCGACGCCGGCGACCTCGACCCGTACACCCTGCAGACGGTCTACGAGATCGACGGCGGCGTCGACCTCGACCGGCTCCGCGCGGCCTGCGCAACGCTCCTGCGCCGCCACGCCGTGCTGCGCGCCGCGTTCCAGTCCGACGGGCTGCCGCGGCCGGTGCAGGTCGTCGGCCGCGACGTGGCGATGCCGATCCGCGAGCTCGACCTCGCCGACGCCACGCCCGAGGAGCGCCGCGCCGAGCTCGAGCGGGTCCTCGCCGCCGACCGGGCGGAGCGCTTCGACCTGGCGGCCCCGCCGCTCTTCCGCATGCTCGTCGTGCGCCTGGGCGGCGGTCGCGACCGGCTCGTCGTCACGAACCACCTCGTCCTCTGGGACGGCTGGTCGCAGGGGCTCTTCCGCGACGAGCTGCTGACCCTCCTCGCGTCCGCGGGCGACGACGCGGCGCTCGACCCGACCGGCTCCTACGCCGACCACCTCGCGTGGCTGGCCGACCGCGACGTCCCCGCCGCCGAGGAGGCGTGGCGGACGGCGCTCGCCGGCTTCGAGGAGCCCACCCTGATCGGACCCGCCGGGCGCACGGACCCCGTGCTGCCCGAGAGCCGCCGGACCGCCCTGACCGCCGCCCTGACCGCGCGCCTGACGGACGCCGCGCGCGACGCGGGCGTGACGCTGAACGCGGTGCTGACCGCCGCCTGGGGCCTCGTCCTGGGCAGCACGCTCGGCCGCGACGACGTCGCGTTCGGCGTCACCGTGGCCGACCGCCCGGCCGAGGTCGACCGCGTCGAGCGGATCCTCGGCCTCTTCATCAACACGGTCCCCGACCGCGTGCGCCTGCACCCGGCGGAGACCGTCCGCGAGCTGCTGCGCCGCCGGCAGGACGAGCGGACCGCGCTCATGGGCCACGAGCACCTCGGCCTCGGCGCGATCCAGCGCGCCGCGGGGACGGGGTCCGGTGCGTTCTTCGACACGCTCTTCGTCCTGCAGAACTTCGGCGGCGCGGACGACGCGTCGCTGGCGGAGCTGCGCGAGCGTCACGGTGCGCAGGTGGTCGGCGGCGTCGACGCGACGCACTACCCCCTGACGCTCGTGGCGACCCCGGGCCCGCGCCTGCGGCTGCTGCTCGACCACCGCCCGGACGTGCTGGACCGCGACGCGGCCGAGACGATCCTGGCGCGCTACGTCGCCGTCCTCGAGCGGCTCGTGGACGACCTCGACGCGCCGACGGCCCGGATCGACGTCCTGCTCGACGCGGAGCGCGCCGACGACGAGGCCGCGTGGGCCGTCGCCGACCGCGACGTCCCCGACGACACGGTCGCCGAGCTGCTCGCCGCGCAGGCCGCGCGGACGCCGGACCTGCTCGCCCTCGTCTCCGGCGACGAGCGCCTGACGTACGCCGAGCTCGACGACCGCGTCCACCGCTTCGCCCGCCTGCTGCTCGAGCACGGCGCCGGCCCCGAGGCGACGGTCGCGCTCGCGCTGCGCCGCTCCTCCGACGCCGTGGCCGCCCTCTTCGCGGTCCTGGCGACGGGCGCGGCGTACCTGCCCATCGACCTCGACCACCCCGCCGAGCGCATCGCGCTGATGCTCGAGGACGCCGCCCCGGTGTGCGTGCTCACGACGAGCGGTGCGGCGCGCGCGCTGCCGGACGACGGGACGCGGGCGGCCGCGCCGTCGCCGCAGGACGGCGGCGACCCGGAGTCGTGCGACGACACCGGATCGGCGCCCGTCGGCCCGCGGTCGGCCGGCGGAGCCCTCCCGGTCCCGCGGGTCCTCCTCGACGACCCCGCGGTGGTCGACCGGCTCGCCGCGCTCCCGGGCACCCCGCTCGACGACGACGAGCGTCCCGGGTTCGCGCCCGGCACGCCCGGCCGGCTCGAGCACCCCGCCTACGTCATCTACACCTCCGGCTCGACCGGTCGCCCGAAGGCGGTGGTCACCCCGCACCGCGGCCTGACGAACATGCAGGTCAACCACCGCGAGGCGATCTTCGAGCCCGTGATCGCCGCCGCCGGCCGCCGGCTGCGGATCGCCCACACGGTCTCCTTCGCGTTCGACATGTCGTGGGAGGAGCTGCTCTGGCTCGTCGAGGGCCACGAGGTCCACGTCTGCGACGAGGACCTGCGCCGCGACGCCGAGGCCCTGGTCGCCTACTGCGACGCGTACCGCATCGACGTCGTGAACGTCACCCCGACCTACGCGCACCACCTCTTCGACCAGGGGCTGCTCGACGGGGCGGGGACGTCGTCGACGGCCGACGATCCCGCGGACCGGTCCGCGCGGGCGGGGGACGCGGCTCCGGCCGACGTCGTCGCCGACCACGGGGCGTCGGCGGACGACGCGGTCGCCGGTACGGCGCCGGGACGGGAGCACCGCGCCCACCGGCCGGCCCTCGTCCTGCTCGGCGGCGAGGCGGTCTCCGACGCCGTCTGGACCCGGCTGCGCGAGACGGACGGGACCCTCGGCTACAACCTCTACGGGCCGACGGAGTACACGATCAACACGCTCGGCGCGGGCACGGACGAGAGCGCGACCCCGGCGGTCGGGCGCCCGATCCTGAACACCCGCGCGCACGTCCTCGACGGGGCGCTGCGGCCCGTGCCGCCCGGCGCGCCCGGGGAGCTCTACATCGCCGGGATCGGCCTGGCCCGCGGGTACCACGACCGGCCGGCGCTGACCGCCGCGCGGTTCGTCGCCGACCCGTTCGGCGCGCCCGGCGAGCGCATGTACCGCACGGGCGACCTCGTCCGGCGGCGCGCCGACGGCATCATCGACTTCCTCGGCCGCACGGACGACCAGGTCAAGATCCGCGGCCACCGGGTCGAGCTCGGCGAGGTCGAGTCCGCGCTCGACGACCTGCCCGGTGTGGCGCAGGCGGCGGTCGTGGTCGACGCCGGGGCGACCGACGGCGGCGCGCCCGGGGTGGGCGACGGGTCCGCCGCGACCGGCGACGGGCGCGCGGCCGACCGTCCGCCCGCGGCCGGCGATGGGCCCGCGGGCGACGGCGCGGCCGGGACAGCGGCGGGTGCCGCGGCGCCCGCGGTGGCCCGGCTGCTCGGGTACGTCGTGCCGGACGGCGAGGCGCCCGACGACCTCGGCGGACGCCTGCGCGACGCGCTGAAGGACCGCCTGCCGGAGTACATGGTCCCCGCCGCCGTCGTGGTCGTCGACGCCCTGCCGCTGACGATCAACGGCAAGCTCGACGTGCGGGCACTGCCCCGCCCCGAGCTCGACGCGGGTGGCGCGGGCGGCGCGCCGTCCACGCCGGACGAGGAGCTCGTCGCGGCGCTCTACGGCGAGGTCCTGGGCCTCGACCGCGTCGGCGTCGAGGACTCGTTCTTCGACCTCGGCGGCCACTCCCTGCTCGCCGTCCTGCTCGTCGGCAGGGCACGTAAGCGCCTCGACGTCGCCGTCAGCGCCCGCGACGTCTTCGAGCAGCCGACGGTCGCGGGCCTCGCGGCGCGGCTGAGCGCGCGGCGCGCGGAGGCCGGGGACTGACCCGCGGCGGGCCGGTCCCGTCCGGCGCCGGCCGGACCCGCCACCGGGCGGGTCGGGGGGCGCCCTACCCCGTCCGTCAGCCCACGGGGTAGGGCGTCAGGTAGCCGCCCATGCGGGTGAAGTACTCCGCGCCCGTCATCACGGTGCCGTCCGGCGTGCGGAGCCGCTGGATCACGAGGCCGCGGTTCAGCCCCTTGTGCGGCTGCGGGCCCGCGACGATCGCGACGCCGTCGCCCTCGCGGTAGAAGATCCGCCCGCCCGTGCCGCCGTAGACCTGGCGGGAGACCGAGGCCTCGAGGATGCCGATCCGCTCCGTGCCCCGGTGCGTGAACGCGTTGGGGTACGGGTCGGTCTGGGCGCGCACGAGCCGCTCGAGCTCCTCCGCCGGCCACGACCAGTCGATGCGGTTCTCCTCGTCCGTCCGCTTGTGGAAGAACGACGCCTGCGAGAGGTCCTGCGGGATCGGCGTGTAGTCCCCGGACTCCATCTTCTCGAGCGACTCGAGGGTCAGCGGGCCGAACAGCGCGAGCGTCTTGTGGAAGAGGTCCGCGGTCGTGTCCGTCGGGCCGACCTCGACGCTCGCCTGCCCCACGACGTCGCCCTGGTCGAGGCCCGCGCTCATGAGGTGGGCGGTGATCCCGACCTCGGGCTCGCCGTTGACCAGCGCCCAGTTCAGCGGCGCGAACCCGGCGTACTTCGGCAGGAGCGCGTCGTGCGTGTTCAGCGTGCCCAGGCGCGGGATCGAGAAGATCTCCGGCGCGATCCACCGACGCCAGTTGATCGCCACCGCGACGTCGGCGTCGGCCTCCCGGATGCGGGCGGCCAGCTCGTCGTCGTTCGGGATCTCGCGCTCCACGACGGGGATCCCGTGCTCCCGGGCGAGCTCGCCGACGTGGTCGTTCCAGATCCCCTCGTACGGGTCGTCCCCGTCGGGGTGCGTGACGAGCAGGACGACCTCGTGGCGCGACGCCAGGAGCTTCGTCAGCAGGTCGTGACCCCAGGTCTGGTAGCCGAAGAGGACGATGCGCATCAGCGGGCCTCCGGGCGGTCGGGGTGGCTGGGCGGGGCGAAGGGGGACATCGAAGTTAGGGTAGCCTGATCCGTGCGGACGGCGCATCCTCCGGTGCCCCCGCCCCTCACCGTGACCTCCTCCTCGCCGTCCCCCTGGATCCGCCGCTACCGGCCCGCGTCGGAGGGCCGCACGCCGCTCGTCTGCCTCCCCCCGGCCGGGGCGTCCGCCTCGTTCTTCGCCGCCCTCTCGCGGGACGCGCCGGCCGCGGTCGACCCGTGGGCGATCGCCCTCCCCGGCCGCGAGGCGCGCCTCGGCGAGCCCGCGATGACCACGATGGCCGTGCTGGCCGACGCGGTCGCGGGCGAGCTGGTCGACCGGCTCGACGGGCCGGCGGTCCTGCTCGGGCACAGCATGGGTGGCTCCGTCGCCCACGAGGTCGCCCGGCGGCTCGAGGCCCGGGCCGCCGGCTCCGTCCTGCACCTCGTCGTCGGCGGCCGCGGCGGCCCCGCGACCCAGCGCGCGCTGCGCCCGGACGGCGTGCCGGACGACGCCGCGCTCGTCTACGGGCTGGCCGCGGCCGGCGACACGCCGCGCGAGCTGCTCGAGGACCCCGACGTCCTCGACCTCCTGCTGCCGCCGCTGCGCGCGGACTATGCGCTGCTCGCCGCCTACGTCCCCGACGACGCCCCGCGCCTCACGGCCGGCATCACGGCGGTCGTCGGGCGGGACGACCCGACGACGACCGAGGCCGGCGTCGCGACCTGGGCGGCGGCCACCGACGGGCCGTTCGACGCCCGCACCGCCCCGGGCGGGCACCTCTTCCTCGCCGAGCGCACCGATGAGGTCGTCGCGGCAATCGCGGCGGCCGTCGCGGGCGCGGCCGACCGGGCCTGACCGGGCGGACGCCGACGGCGCAGGGCCCCGGGGCAGGTCCGATTGCGTCTCCCATCGGCCCCGACCGGCGGACGCCGTCCGCGGGCGGCCGACGTTCGGGTCCCCTTCTGTTAGGTTGCCCGAAGAACACGCGACCTCCCGTCGTAGCTCGATCCCCCCATCCTCGGAGCTGCCGCATGACGAACCCCTTCGACGACCCCGACGGCACCTTCTCCGTGCTCGTCAACGACGAGGGCCAGCACTCCCTGTGGCCCGCGTTCGCCGCCGTCCCCGACGGCTGGACCCCCGTCCTCGAGGGCGCCACGCGCGACGACGCGGAGCGGTGGGTCGAGGAGCACTGGACCGACCTGCGCCCGGCGTCCCTCGTGCGCGAGCACGAGGCGGCGACCGTCGCGGACGCCCCGGCCGCCGGGACCGGGGGTGCCGCATGAGCACGGAGCGCCGCGAGCCCGCGGTCGACGTCGCCGGGATCGGCTTCGGTCCCTCCAACCTGTCGCTCGCCATCGCCCTGCACGAGACGGAGGGCACGAGCGCCCGCTTCTTCGAGCGCCAGGCCGAGTTCGGCTGGCACCGCGGGATGCTCCTCGAGGACGCGACGATGCAGGTGTCGTTCCTCAAGGACCTCGTGACGATGCGCGATCCCGCGAGCGACTTCAGCTTCGTGTCGTACCTGACGGACCGCGGGCGGCTCGCCGACTTCATCAACCGCAAGACGCTCTTCCCGCTGCGGATCGAGTTCCACGACTACCTCTCGTGGGCCGCGGCCCGCGTGGACGACCTCGTCTCCTACGGGTCCGAGGTCGTCGACGTCCGCCCGGTCGAGGAGGACGGCGAGGTGCACGCGTTCGACGTCGTCGCCCGCGAGCCCGACGGGGGCACCACGGTCACCCGCGCCACCACGGTCGTCGTCGGCTGCGGCCTGACGCCGGTCGTCCCCGCGGGCGTGGCCTGCTCCGCTCGGATCTGGCACACGTCGGAGCTGCTCGGCCGCGTCGACGAGCTCGCCGGGAGCGACCGGACGCCGGAGCGGTTCGTCGTCGTCGGCGCCGGCCAGAGCGCGGCGGAGGCCGTCGACCACCTCTACCGCCGGTTCCCCGACGCCGAGGTCTGCTCCGTCTTCTCGCGCTTCGGGTACTCCCCGGCGGACGACTCGCCGTTCGCCAACCGCGTCTTCGACCCCGAGGCGGTCGACGAGTTCCACCGCGCCCCGGAGAGCGCGAAGCGCGACATCCTCGACTACCACCGCAACACGAACTACTCCGTGGTCGACGGCGACCTCATCGAGTCGCTCTACGCCGCGCACTACCAGGAGCTCGTGGAGGGGCGCGAGCGGCTGCGCATCATGAACGTCTCCCGGGTGACGGAGCAGGTCGAGGGCGAGGACGGCGTGCGGCTGCACGTCGAGAGCTCCACGACGCTCGAGACCGAGGTCCTCGACTGCGACGCCGTCGTCTACGCCACGGGCTACCGGCCGACGGACCCCGTCGCGCTCCTGGGCAGCGCGGGCGGGCTCGTGGCGCTGGAGGACGACCTGCCCGTCGTCGAGCGGGACCACGGCCTGCGGCTGCGCGTCCCGACCGCCGGGGCCCGCCTGTTCCTGCAGGGCGCGGACGAGCACGCCTTCGGCCTGACCTCGACGCTGCTGTCGACCGTGGCGGTGCGCGCGGGCGAGATCGCGGGCGCCATCACCGGGGCGAAGGGCCCCGTGGCGGCGGGCGTCGGCGACTGAGGGCGGCGTCGGCGCGGAGCGCGGCGCCGCCAGGAACTACCCTCTGCCCCGCATGGCCGAGCTCCTGAACCCGCGCCCGCCCGCCCCCGACGACGCCCCGCGCCGCCCGCGCCTCGGCGTCCTCGGCGCCGGCCAGCTGGCCCGCATGGACCAGCAGGCCGCGATCGCGCTCGACGTCGACCTGCGCCTGCTCGCCGACGGCCCGTCCGACGCGGCGGTGCTCGCGGGCGCGGAGGCGCTCGTCGGCGACCACGGCGACCTCGAGGTCCTGCGCGCGTTCGCCTCGGGCGTCGACGTCGTGACCTTCGAGTTCGAGGGCGTCGACAACGCGCTCCTGCGGACGCTCCAGGACGAGGGCCACCGGCTCGTCCCCGCCCCGGCGGCGAAGCTCTACGCCCAGGACAAGCTGCACCAGCGACGCGGGCTCGGGCGGGCCGGCTTCCCCGTGCCGCCGTTCGAGCACGCGCGGACCGCCGTCGACGTCGCCGAGTTCGCCGCCACCCACGGCTGGCCGGTGGTGCTGAAGGCCCCGCGCGGCGGGTACGACGGCCGCGGCGTCGGCGTCGTTCGCGACGCGCGGGAGGCCGCGGCGTTCCTGGCCCCGCTGCCCGACGGCGCCCTGGTCGAGCCGGCGCTCTCGATCCAGCGCGAGCTCGCCGTGCAGGTCGCCCGCACGTCGGACGGCGCGACCGCCGCCTACCCCGTCGTCGAGACGGTCCAGCACGAGGCGATGCTCCGCGAGCTCGTCGCCCCGGCCGAGATCGACGACGCGCTCGCCGCCGAGGCCTCCGACCTGGCCGTCCGGATCGTGGAGCACATCGGCGGGACGGGCCTGATCGCGGTCGAGCTGTTCCTCACCCCCGACGGGCTGCAGATCAACGAGCTCGCGATGCGCCCGCACAACTCGGGCCACTACTCCATCGAGGGCGCGGTGACCTCGCAGTTCGAGCAGCACGTGCGCGCCGCGCTGGACTGGCCGCTCGGCTCGACGGCGCTCGTCGCGCCCGCCGCGGTCACGGTGAACGTCGTCGGGCCGGAGGACGGCAGCGATCCCCGCGAGCGGCTGCCGGCGGCGCTCGCCGTGCCGGGCGCGCACGTCCACCTCTACGGCAAGGGCGCCCGCCCGGGCCGCAAGCTCGGGCACGTCACCGCCCTGGGGCCCGACGTCACCACGGCCCGCGCCACGGCGTGGCGGGCCGCCGAGATCCTCGAGGGGACGGCCACGTGAGCCGCCGACCCACGGTCGGTCGCCCCGTCGTCCCGCGTCCCGCGTCGGCCGCGACCCGTCCGTCCGCCCTCGTCACCACCGCCATCAGGAGCACCGCATGAGCCAGCCCGTCGTCGGGATCGTCATGGGCAGCGACTCGGACCTGCCGACCATGCTCGCCGCCGCCGAGGCGCTGGGCGAGTTCGACATCGCCCACGAGGTCCGCGTCGTCTCGGCGCACCGGGCGCCGCGCGACATGATCGCCTACGGCACCGAGGCCCACGGGCGCGGGATCCAGGTCATCATCGCCGGCGCCGGCGGGGCGGCGCACCTGCCGGGGATGCTCGCCTCGACGACCCCGCTGCCGGTCATCGGCGTGCCCGTCCCGCTCAAGCACCTCGACGGCATGGACTCCCTCCTGTCCATCGTCCAGATGCCCGCGGGCGTCCCCGTCGCGACCGTCGGCATCGGCAACGCCCGCAACGCCGGCCTGCTCGCCGCCCGGATCCTCGCCACGGGCGACCCGGAGCGCACCGCGGCCATCCTCCGCGCCCAGGAGGCCCTGCTCGCCTCGTCCCACGAGAAGGACGCGCGGGTCGCGCGGGAGACGGGGCGCGAGGACTGAGGGGCGCGGGGCCGTCAGACGCCGCGGCGCCGCTGCACGTCCAGGACGATGATCGCGCCCGACACCGTGGCCGCGAGGGCGGCGCCGGGGCGGGGGATCGTCCGCGTCGCGAAGGCGTGCCAGAACACGACCTGGTCGAGCGCCTGGATCGGCAGGAACGCGTCCTTCGCCGCGGGGTCGTCCTGCAGGGCGCGGGCGGCGATGTAGGCGTTGCGCGCCGCGAACAGCCCGAGCGCGAAGCGCGTGGCGCCCGTGACGTCCTCCGGTGCGACGCCGAAGAGCCGCAGGAACGGCCGGGGTGCGGCGACGCTCCCGAGGGCCACCGTCCCGGCGATCGCGGCCATGGTCGTCGTCGCGCGGTCCGGCATGCCGCCATCCTCGCCGACGGACGGAGGCGCGTGGGAATGGGGCGGGTGAGGACGCGTGGCCGGGGCGGGTCGGGCGGGTCGAGCGTGGACGGGACGGGCGGGTCGGGAGTGGTCGGGGCGGCGACGGAGGCGCCTGCCGTGCCGTTCGTCGGTCTCGCCGGACGGTGGCATCCGAGATCGACGCGCGGCACGCCCTACGTGCGGAACGTCGACCTCGTCGGGCGGCGGGGCTCGAGATCGACGTTCGGCAGGCCGCATCGCCGACCGCCGGCGCCCCGCGCGGCCCGGCCGGCGGCCCGGGCTGCCGCGGCCGGCGGCCGCCGTCGCCTCCGCCGACGGCCCCGGCCAACCCGGC
>CAFBMK010000006.1_pt1 | contig 33330 bp, 26 predicted proteins | sample 7268691 | NCBI WGS metagenome assembly CAFBMK01 (sample SAMEA6814062, study PRJEB35770) | freshwater metagenome | biome: Freshwater; feature: Freshwater reservoir; material: water | place: Czech Republic | collected 2017-05-23 | depth 30m m
ACGGCGATCGGCCCGTCGTCGGAGCCTTCCTCGAGCTGCCACCAGGCACCGAGGGCCTGTTCGAGCTCGCCTATCTCGGCGATGCCTTCGAGCTGCTCGAGCTGTCGAACGAGCTCGTTGCGTAGGCGCGTCAGCCCTGGGAGGCGAACCCACCGTCGGCGGCCGCGGCCGATGACGTCGGCGACGTCGGTTCGCGAGGCGCCACTCGTGCTCGCGACCTCTGCCGGACCCGGCCAGATCGACGACGGGTCGTCGACGGGGTCCAGCGTGAGGAACCGCCGCAAGACGTCGAGGTCCGGGGCGCCCTCCGTGACCCGCCGCGGCAGCAGCTGCTCGCAGAGATCGACGAGGCGATGGACGTCCTGCTCAGCGGTGGTCGTCGTCGCCGTGGCGAGCCGCTGACGGAGCGCTCGCTGAGCATCGCCGAGGACGCGCCGCGTGTCGAGACTGACCCCGCGCAACTGGTTGATCCAGAGGGGCGGTAGGTCGAGGAGCTGCGCGACGGTGTCGACGCCGGCTCGCTCCAGGGCGTCGACCGCCCGGGGGTCGAGTCCGAGGCCGCGGACCGGGGTCGCCGTGGTCGCGGCTGTGAGGAGCCGGGCGCGCTCGTCGTCGCTGGTGCCCGTCGTGGTGCCGGCCCGGTCGAGGTCGGCGAAGACCAGCCGCCAGGCGCGGAGCAGGTCATCGGCGGTATCGAATCGCTGCGAGGCGTCGCGGTGGAGGGCCTGTCGCAGGAGTTCCGTGAGGGAGTCCCGGATGGGCTCTGGGAGGCCCCGGCCGTCGATGGTGACGTCCGCGTCGGTGAATCGGGGGTCGGTGGCGCGGTCGCCCCAGAACGGCAGCGTGCCGGCGGCCATCTGGTGCAGGACGACCGCGGCGGAGAAGCGCTCTGCCGAGAGGTCCCAGCGGTCCCGGCCGCCGGTGCCCAAAAACGGGTCTAGGTAGGGGCGGGTGCCGGCCTCTAGCTGGTCGGTCGGCGCACGGGAGAGTGAGAAGTCCAGGAGCACCAACCGCGGCTGTTTGCGCGGGCCGACCTCGGCGATCCCGAGGTTCTCGGGCTTGATGTCGCGATGCGCGATCCCCTCGCGCTCCAGGTACGCGACGGCGGAGAGGAGGTCGGTGCCCCAGTCCTCGAGCTTCTCGAGCGAGACGCTGCCCTCCTTGCTGAGCCACCGCGCGAGCGTCCCGTTGCCCGCGTAGCCGAGGACGAGTGCGGCGTGACCACCGAAGTCGAGCGGGCCGTCGCGCAGCGGGATGATCGTGCTGTCGCGAAGCTTGCTGAGGACCTCGCCCTCCTCGCGGATGCGGGCGCTGTGATCCGGGGTCGCGGCAATTTTCAGCACCTGCTCGCGGCCATCCGCGTCGTGCGTAAGGACAGCAACCGCGGTCGACCCCCGGCCGAGGCGGCGCTGCACAATGAACGGGCCGATCCGGTCGTCCTTTGCGAGCTTCAGGGGATCTACTTCGGGCTCATCGGGCTCAGGTGGCCTGGTGAGCTCATCTTCGGCGAGGTCAAGGTGCTCGAGGAGGTCCGCCACCGTCGGGTAGCGATGCGACGCGTCGGCAGCCGACGCGCTGCGGATGAGCTCGGCGATCCCGGCAGAAGCGCCGTCGAGGTCGGCGGCGATCTCCAGCCCCTTGTCGCGCTGGAGGCGTGCGGTGAGGCCCCCGAGCGTCGCAGCGGGCTGCACGCCGGTGAGGACGTGATAGCCGATCGCGCCGATCGAAAAGACGTCGAGGCGCTCCGGGTCGGCCTCGACCAACGACACCGCCTCGGGCGCAACGTACGGCGAGGACTCGTCGTCGACGAGGTCCAGGACGTGCTGGGTCCCGGCGATTGCGCTCGTGAGCGTGCCGCCCTCGAGCCGGACGCCGGTCTGCCAACCGCCGATGCGCAGGTGCTGGCCCTCGGTCCGCGGGCGGACGACCAGGACGTTGCGGGGTGAGAGCGAGCGGTGGTAGATCCGTCGCCCGTGCGCCCAGGCGACGGTCTCGCCCAGTGAGCGCAGCAGGCTGAGCCGGTCGTACAGGTCGAGCTGGGTGCCGTGCTCGGCGAGGAAGTGGTCGAGCCGCTGCTCGGACGGGTCGCGCTCGAAGACGACGGCCGCGCCGAGCTCGTGCTCCTGCGCATCGACCGGGTGCATCAGGTTCGGGTGCTGCAGCGGCCCGAGGATCTTGAACTCGCGGTCCGCCGCCCGGACAACCCGGTCGCGCTCCTCTGGGTCCGACGACGGCAGGCCGTAGATCCGCACGCGTCGCTGCGTGCGCTGGTCGCGCGGGTGGGTGGCGGCGAAGTCCTGGTAGCCGACGCCCTCGTCGAGCAGGTCTCCCAGCTCGAGCTCGCCGACCTTGCGGGAGCGCTGTGCGGGGCGCAGGCCGATCTGCTCCATCGCGGTCGCGATGCGCTTGGCCATAGGTCGGTCGATGCGCCGCTTGCCGAGGGAGCGGTGCTCCTCGGGCGAGACGGTGATGAGCCCGTCGATGACGCTGGGAAGACCGCCCCGCTGAGTGATCGTTCCGTCCTGCTCGGCGCCGCGACCAAAGATGCCTTGGCGCCCCTCGGCAGTGAGCTTGCACTCGAGCTCGGGGCTCGAGAGGAAGACCGCCGGCGCGATGTACGGGAGGGATTGGTTGCGGAACGCCTTCTGCCGGCCGAGCAGCGACTTGAGCTTCTTCGCCTTCCGGTTCGTGAGGAGCAGCGGATTGTCAAAGGTACGGACCGCGCCATTGGGCCGGGTGTTGCGCCACGTCTGCCCGCTGTCGACGAGCGAGCCGGGCCAGCTCTTGATCTCGACGAGGAAGACCCCCTTCGGCGAGCAGATGAGCAAGTCGATCTCGCTGATCGACCCGTCACTGATGACCTCGAAGTTCGCCCACGCGCCGTAGGGCTCCGTGGTCGGCAGCGCCTGTTGCACGAACGAGAGGGCCTCCTGCTCCCACGGGAACTCGGAGGGGGTGACTTGGACCCAGTTGGACGGCACCACGGGCGATGGTACGGGTGGGGTCGGGCGGGGCGTCATGCGTGCGTCATCGCGAGTTCGGGCGCGAACGCGCGGAGAGCCGCGACGCACGACGCTTCGTCGGTCGGGAAGCGCGTGAAGCGCGCGGTCTGACCACTGGAGAGCGTCCACCGGCCGCCGAGCTCCTCAAACGCGCTCGCCTCTGGCGCGTCGGCAGTCTCGACGTAGCCGAGCGCCCCGAAGCGGGCGGTCTCGTCATACGCGGAGAGGTAGCTCGTCAGCTGGTAGAGGTCCTCACGAGCAACCCGGGTCCCGCCGCTCAGGCGCTTGTACTTCGCGTCGAGGATGAGCTCCGGCGCTCCGTGGGCGCCGACCATGATGTCCGGGAACAGGCGCCCCATCGTCCCGTCGGGACGGTCGAGACTGGTGAGCAGGTGCTTCCGGGTCGTGTCGGTCGTGCCGTGCACGACCTGCTCCGCCCCGAAAGCACGCCGCGCGCAATGCACGAGGAAGAGCTCCCAGAGCTCGGCGACGTCGATGAGGAATCCCTCGGCGGACTCGCCTGTCGCATGCGTGAGTGGGCCCTGCCCCTTAGCGATGCGCCAGGACAGATCGGCGGCGCGCTTGTACGCCATCGTGATCGGCGTGTACCGGACCCGATGCAGCTCGCGGCGGGAGGGAAGCGTCGGGTGCCGGCCGACGGCGGCCCGCAGCGCCGTTAGGTACGCCTCTAGGCGCGGGCCGCGCCAGTCAGGCCGGCCGATGCGTCGATCGAGCGCTTCGTCGGCGCGAACGATGCTCCGGACGGCCGGGTTGTCGAGCAGCTTCGGGCGGTCCTTCGAAGCCACGGCCGGAGTTCCCGCGGCTCGAAGCCGAACCGTGCCCGGAACGTCGAGGCGACCGTGAACCGAGGTGCCGACGTGCGTTCTAGCGGCACGGAACCCGGGTGCTCCGTGTCGCATGGCGTCGGCCATCGTGGATCGCCAGATCGCGGCGACGAGCTCGGCGATCACCGGCCCGAAGCCGCCGGCCTCGCCGGCTCGGGGCACGACCTTGACGCCTATGGCCGCGCTCATCCATGCGGCGATCGTGTCGATGCCGAGTCGTGGCTCGATACGCAGCGTTCTGCCGTCGCGTCGCAGCTCGCCGACGTAGCGTCCCGCCCGCCACGAGCCGTCGAGCTCACGGGTGAGCAGCGGGTTGGGCTCGTCCCGCGCGTGCGACGCACCTGCGGACACCAGGAAGTCGGCGACCGCGACGTCGTTCACGATGCCGACGAGCCACTCGTTGTCGGAGCGCGTGGTGCTGCCACCGAGCGGCGAGAGGTCGCGGAACGTGAGGGTCTTGTCCTTCACGCGGGCGAGGCACCGTCCAGGAAGACCGACCGCAGGCGCTTCAGCTCCGCGTCGCGAACGTCGGAGCCGGCGAGATACTGCTCGAGGAGAGGACCGAGCGACCACGACCACAGGTCGGTCAACGCCGGTTGTGGCTTGCCCTTGCCGGTCCAGAGGTAGGTCCCCAGCTGCACCGACTTGCGGCTTGCGAGGGACTTGCCGAGGAAGAACGTGACCTCCGCGAACTGGGAGTGTCCGATCTCGTACGGACGCCCGAGCTCCGGTGAGCTCGCAATGGCCTCGTTCAACGCGACGGCTCGGTCGCCGAGTTGCCGCACTTGCTCCTCTGCGTTTACGAACTTGAATCGCGACGGGACGAGTTTCCCCCAGGCCCCGCGGATCATGTCGTAGAGCGCGTCGGCCTCGAACCGACAGTCCTTCCAGAGGAATCGGCGGCGGAGGGCGAAGTCGAGCGCTTCGACCGACTGATCAATCTCGTTCATCGTCCCGATGACGTAGAGGTCGCCCGGGAGCGCCAGCGTCGCCGCCGGCTCGCCCTTGTTCTGGCCAGGCAGGACGAGGACCTTGTCTCGCTTGTCACCCTCGAGCAGGCTGAAGGCCTCGCCTAGCATGGCACTCAGATCGGTGCGGTTCATCTCATCGAGGACCAAGACCACCGGGAACCGCTGATCTTCAGGCTGGGCGTGGTAGTGCTCGACGATCTGCGGGAGCAGCCCGGGCTCGTACCGGGTGGTGTTGCCTTCAAGTCGCAGCCCGCGGACGAACTCGGAGTAGCCATACGCCGGGTGGAGCTGCACCCAGAAGACGTTCGACGGCGGGACGCCCCCTGCCGTTTCGAGTCCTCCTGCGCCCACCGACTGGCGACTCACCAGAGCCGTCAGTTCGTCTTCGCTGGCGAAGTACCGCGCCGGACCCCACGCCTTCAGTGCCGCCCGCCGGATCAGTGCCCCGCCGAGCTCTTCCGCCTCACGAGTCTTTCCGGTGCCGGGAGGTCCGTGGAGGACGATCTGCTTCTTCCACTCGAGGGCCTCAATGTCGGACGCGCCCTCTCCGCCTGCGAGCCCGCCGCCGCGCCACATCTCCTTGAGTGGCGAGTAGTAGAAGTCCGGGCCGGCCTCGTGGTTCATCCCGGGGGCGCCCGGCACGTACTCCGCGACCCTCTTCCGCAGCGCAAAGAGTCGCTCGTCGTTGTCCGCGGCTTCGACGTCCTCCAGCATGCCGTCAAACGCGCTCACAATCGCCGACTTGTGCGCCCCATTCGCGATCCGCTCGAACTCATCGGGCCGGAGCAGGTGCAGCAGGACGTGGCGCATCGCGTGCGTGGGCTCGCCCCCGTCATCGATCACCGCGGCGAGCTCCCACGGCGACGCCAATAGCCCCTGCAGCTCGTCCGAGGGACGATCCTTCAGACGTCGAGCGGCGTCGAGTAGGAAGCGCAGGTGCACGTCCCGACCGAGGTTGAAGTGCATGCCGGGGTCGCCGATGCCCTGGTCAAGCGCCGCGAGCACGTCCGCGGCCGGCGCCGAGTCCCCCGCCGCATCACCGAGACTGAGATCAACCAACTGCCGCTTCTTCTCCCCGCTGACCGCATTGGTGAAGAGGAAGTAGACGACCATCACGTCGGCTGCGAGAACGCGCTGGTCCGGCGATGCCGATTCGAGTTGCAGCTTCCACTTGGAGTCGAACTTCCCACCACCCGCGGTGCCAACAAGCGCGCCGTCTTTAAGGGCTGCGAACACCCAGGCAAGGTTTGCTCCGGTCCAGACATGTGCCCGGTCCGGGAACAGCAGCGACCGGTCGTCAAGGATGCACCGTTCCACCCACTGTCCGACGACGAGGTCGACCTGGTCGCGGGGTCCTTCTGCGTATCGGGCCATTGGTTCCTGGTCGAGCGGGGGACGGGACATCTGACAGCGTGGTCGACGAACGCCGACGGCACACGCAGCCGTTGAGGGCAGCCAACATGGCGGGCGGACGTCTGTCAACGCTCGGAGGACGGATGACCGCGAACCCGTGGACGCCGCCCCCTGCGACGACCTAGCATCGCCAGCATGTGCGCGATCTACCTGAAGCAGGGCGCGGAGCTCGTCGCGATGGTCGAGCAGCCGTATGACGCTGAGAGCGTCCTACAGCAACTGCTCGCTGACTACCCCGGGCTGCTCGCGGGGGAGGAAGACGAGCGCGAAGGACGGGACTGGCTGCTCGTTCAGCGCGAGATGGGCGTCGCGGGCGAGGAGAACGGCGCGAACCGATGGAGCCTCGATCACCTCTTCATCGACCAGGACGGAGTCCCGACGCTCGTCGAGGTCAAACGCAGTTCCGACACCCGGATCCGCCGAGAGGTCGTTGGCCAGATGCTCGACTACGCCGCCAACGCATCGGCGTTCTGGAATGTGGCGACGATCCACGCTGCGTTTGAGAAACGCCACACGAACGCAGACGCCGCGGCCGATGCTCTCGCCAAGGTCCTGGGCCCGGATGCCGATCACGAACAGTTTTGGTCAAAAGTCGGGGAGCATCTCGCCGCTGGACGCCTGCGACTTGTGTTCGTCGCCGACGAGATCCCGAAAGAGCTGCGACGAATCGTGGAGTTCCTCAACGAACAGATGCAACGGACTGAGGTACTGGCTCTCGAGGTTCGCCAGTACGTCGAACGTGGCGGTGACCGCCTCACGCTGGTCCCACGACTGATCGGTGCGACGCAGGCGGCACAGATCGCGAAGGGCACTGGCGGCGTCACGACTCGCCGGAAGCTCACCGAGGCAGACATCCGCGCGGGAATTACCGCCAGTCTTCCTGGTGACATGGGCCGGCGGCTCCTTGGGCTCTACGAGTTCCTGCAGTCCCATGGTCGGGCGTCGTTCGGCACCGCAAGCGTCACGATGTGGCTCGGCGAGGATCGGGACCCTGCGAAGTCGAACCCGATCTCCCTATCGGTCTACCGTGACGGTGGGGTGGTCCTTAACTGGCGGTTCTTGTTCGACCGACGCAGTCCCGACGAGCTGGATCGCCTCGCAGATCTGCTGAGTGCGATGCCCGCTCTCCGCGAGAGCATTGACGCCGCCCGACAGTCCGGGTATCGCGCCTATACCACCCTGCCTGCGGCTGCGATCCTTGCGTCTGACGAGGGCCTCCGTGATTTCGAGCGGCTGCTTCTGGAAGCGTGTCGCCCGTCGAGTCAGCCGACAAGCTGAACGAGAGCGCGCCGTTCATAAGGCGGTCGGGAGCGGGCCCGTTCACCTACCTGCGGGCCAAGCTCATCGTTTCCCGCCCAAGGCGCTGGGAGCCTTCCACCCAAAGTGCAAACTGATGCCCGGTGGCATCCCCCGGACGTGCGGCGACACCCACGTCTCTCCTGATCGCAGAGAGATGCCCGCCGCGGACGCAGCAGTGATCGCGTCGTCGCTCGCAGCGTGGCCTGGTGGTAGCTGTCGTCGGTGCCCGGCGACGTATGAGGACATCCAACGCGACGTCTCGCCAATAGGTTCGAACGCGCGTGGTGCGACAGATCGACTGGCAGGCGGCCTCCGACGCTCGGCCGTGGTCAAGCGCGAAGCCACGCCGGACCGTGCCGGCTGCCGTGCCGCGACCCGGGCAGGAGTTGCGGGACGAAGGTGGTCGAGGTCGGGTGGACAGGTCAGCTCAGCGAAGATCAGCAAGGCACAGACCCAGGCCCGGTCGACCCTGGAACTCCCGGAACCCGCAGGCACCTGAATGGCGAGCGGATCGCTTCTTCCTGCGACGCGCATTCTCAGGGAGATTCGGCCCTTCGCGTCTTGGTAGGCCACACCGACTTCGGGCCGCCCCCTGTCCTGCAGGACCGGCGAGAACGCAAGCTCGAAGCCGGACTTCGCTCGGACGTGTACGACGTGCCCAAAGGCAAGGCTGCGCTCCGATCTGATGCGTCGGCTCGCGGACTCACCGAGGAATTTCAGCTGCGGCTGCAGGGTGTCCGAGAAGGCGTACCGCATCGGCAGCGCCGGTTCGATGTCGAGACCCTCTAGCGCCTGAAGGAGGTCCGCCCCGTACGCCTCATCCGTACTCGAGGCGAGGCTTGGCCCGTGGACGTGCTCACGGACTGCATCCCACTGGGGCCCGGCTGTCACGAAGTTGCCGGTCCCGGAGGCCCTACGGCCGGGGTCCTCCCACCAGCGGCTGGCACTGACCCGGGCGACGAGGTGACCGCGGACTCGCAGGTCCACCGCCGCGACTCGACGGTTGAGGTCGATCGTCATGCCGTCACGACGGGCCCCGAGTTGCGAATCCACGGTGCGGAGGAGCCGGTCAGCAAAGTGCTCCATCACGACGGAGTCGATTGCGCGCTCCGCGGCACCATCGCCTACGAACTGAGGCACCTGCAAGACGCGGTCCCCCACTATCACCGCCCCACCGTGAATCCCCACAGTGCATCCGAAACCTTCCAGGTGACGACGCACCTCTTCGAGACGCTTTGTCGCTCGAGTCTTCGCAGCTCCAGACGCTACAGGCCTCGGTGACGCGGATCGTTTCGGTGCTCGATCGATAATTAGCCGCGCACCGCACTTACCGCAGCCACCGGTTCCGCGCACCGGACCCAGCCGTCGCGAGCGTGCCCCGCAGTCAGGGCACCGGAGAGAGATGACCGGCGTCGGCTTCACGCTTGCACTCCACGAGCTCTTGCGACGGCGCCCGCGCGAGGGTCCGAGAACGCCTTCGGTGCGTTCCAGGCGAAGTGCAAACGGATTCCAGGGGGTACTCCTCGAGTGTGTGGTGATACCCAAGTCTCGCCGGACCGAAGTGCGATGCCAATTGTTGCCGCATTCGCTGCCGCCGATGCGCTGGCCTCTTGCCCGGCCTGCAGCTTGCGTCGATGGCCGGCGACGTACGAAGCGAGCCAGCGGGCGGTCTCGCCAGTCGGCTCAAAAGTTCTCCGCCGCCCGCTGGGTTCCCGCGACATTCGCCGCTCCGGGTCAGTAGTTCGAGACGAAACTCCTGACCTACCGGGAGCAGTCGACGACGCTTGGCGGCTGCCGCCGGACGTACATGGCGATGCCCGTAGGTGGTCTAGCGTCGGCGGGCACGTGAGTTCCGCAAATGCCACAAGGGCGAGTGCCCACCCCCGCGCCAGGCGCTCGTGTTCGGTGGTGGCCTCGGGCGCCCACACCGGGAGCGGGTCTCCAATCGCAGAGACCCTCATCCGGAACGCCTGGGCAACCGCCTCTTCGACGAACACCACTTCAACCTCGGGCCGGCCCCTAGGCGCAGCAATCGGCGCGAACGTGAGCTCGAAACCGCTGGCACCTCGCATGTGAACGGCGTGCCCGAACGCGAGGCTTCGCCCTGTCCGAATCTTCGCGCTGGCCGACTCGGCTAGGTCCCGCACTTCTGTCGACAGATCGAACGGGAAGTCGTAGTGATTGAACCCGACGCCGTCTCGGATCGGCGGCCGCCGTGCCTTCGGCGCGCTCGCCGCCGCCTCCCCCTTGGGAGCCGTATCCGTCGCTAGTCCTTCGGCCGGTTCGAGGCCGGCGAGGACCCGCAACTCTTCCCACTGTGTACCTGTCGTCAGGAAGTTCCCGACCCCTGACCGTTCATTTGACGGAGAGGTCCACCCAGCCGCACTGACGAACGCGACGTTGCTTCCCCGGTAGCGCACCTCGACCACCGGGCTCTTGGGTTGATGCCGAAGTTCGAGTCCGTCACGCGGGTGCTCCAGCGACGCCTGCGCGGCTTCGAGCAGCCGGTCGGAGAAGTAGCGCGCAACAACGGCGTTCAGCGTGCGCTGTTCGACTCGCTGTCCGCTTAGCACCCGCAGCGAGATGCGCTGTCCGTTCAGCTCGAGATCGTTTCCGACGACCGAGACCTCTATGCCCGCGGCTTGAAGGAAGGTGGCGATACGGTCAGCGACGCTCTGCGCCTCGGCTACCACTGAGTTCTCGGTAGTGCCGCGCTTCGTACCAGCCGCCGTCGGCCCTTTCTCCGTCTTCGGCCTGCCAGGGATGCGGATGTCCGGGCCTGTGACCCGAAGGCGGTCGGTCCCACAGGCATCGCATGCATAGGTCGGCCCATCCGACCAGAGTCGACTACCCCCTCGGTGGCATCGAGTGCACTCGATCGCAACCTTTGCAGTCCCAGCCGCTTGCGACATCGTTTGTCCGCAGCACACGACCGATTCGACTCGTAGTGGGCGTACCAGGACACGCTTGCGACAGACGGCGCACGCGACAGGGACCCGGGGGTCCTTTGCCCTCTTCTTCGTTTTGCTCTTCGCCATCGAGGTTTGCGGTATCGGGCTACTTCGCGAACCGGCGCTTCCCAGCGCCGACCCGCGCGGGTACGACCTCGGTACGTGTGATCGTCAAGCCGGTCGCTGCACGGATGCTCGCCGCATATGCCGCCATCTGTGGAGCGTGCCGGGCCTCGAGCGCAGCGATGTCCGTAGCGCCCACCCGATCCGTCTTGTAGTCGACGAGGACCAGCTCTCCGGCGGCTTCGAACAGGAGGTCGATGCGGCCCATCGTCGTGACCTCGCCGTCCTGCACCGCCACTGCGAGCTCCCGCCAGAGCCGGCCGGCCTTCGCCGCCTCTCGAACGGGGGCGCTCCGCAAACAGTTGCGGCTCATCTCCTCCACCTCGACGGAGGCGTCCCCGACCTCGAACTCCTGGCAAGCGTCCCGCACGAGATCCGTGAGGTCGACCTCAGGGTCGGCAAGCGGCACCCGCTCCATGACGAGGTGGACGGCGCTCCCGATGTCCGCAGCGCGGCGGTTCATCGCCGAACCTACGACCGGCGCGGCAGCCTCCAAGCCCGCTGCGGCACGCGACGTCCGACCGGCTCCCTCCGGATGCCCGGCGGTGAGGGCCTCGTCGGCGCGGCGGTCGGCGTCATCCGAGGCTCTCGCGTCGTCACCGGGGAGCGGGCCGCCGCCATCGAGGGGTGGCTCGCCCCCCACGTGCCCATCGAATCCACCCGCGTGCTGAGCGCTGGCCGCCGCGACTCGGCGGCCGCGCCGCGCCGCGGTACGGCGGGCGGCCCGAGCGATGGACCAGTCCTCCCGCGCCTCGGCCAACTCGGCTGTCACAGCCGCTGACACCGAGACGGCCTCGTCCGCCCGGCGATCGCTGACCGACGCCAGCGCGTTCGGCGGGTACACCGCCACATCGTCGTGCCCGGCCCACGGCTGGCCGTTCCACGAGGCGTCGGCAACCGCGGGCTGGGACGCCACTCCCGACGCCAAGTCGTCAGCACCCGAAGCGCCCGCGACGCCGCCATTGGCCGCGACGTCCTCCTCAGCCCCCAACACAAGCGGGTCCCCGGCCTCCGGCAGCGCCGGCTCGAGCAGCTCCAAGAACGTCCCCGCCCGCGGCTTCCCCGTCTGCGGGATCGCCGGCACCACCAGGAAGTCCCGCGCCCGCGTCACCGCCACGTAGAGCAGCCGTCGCAGCTCGGCCTCGAGCTGAACCTTCTCCTGGGCCAGAGCGTCGTCCCAGCCCGGGGTCGCGAAGCCGTCGTCCTTCGAGCCGAGCTTCAGCTCCAGGCGGTGCTCGGCGGCGAGGGGGATCGGGTTGTTGCGGTTGTTGGGCTTGTTGGCGAGGCCGGCAAGCACCACGATCGGGAACTCGAGGCCCTTGGCGCCGTGCATCGTCATGGCGCGGACGACGTCGTCGGCGTCCTCGGTGACGCCTGCGACGTCCTCGTCGAGGTCGAGCTGGCGCTGGCGTTCGATCCAGCGGACGAACTCGCGCAGGCCGCCGCCTGCCGAGCCCTCGACGGTGCGGGCCAGGGCGAGGAGCTGGCGGGCGTTCGCCGCCGGTTGGGCGCCGCCGAGGCCGGCGAGGGAGAACGGGATCAGGCCCGTGCGCTCGATCGCGCGGCGGACGAGCTCCGAGAGGGTCAGGCCGCGGCGTTCGCGGTGCAGGCCCGCGATCAGGGCCAGGCCATCGAGGACGGACTGTGGGCCGTCCGCGTGCGGGCGCCGGGGATCGAACCGGCCCGCGAGCGCGTGGTAGCGGACGAGGTCGTCGTCCGAGCACCCGCACGCGCCGGAGCGCAGCGCACCGACGACGGAGAAGCTGTCCGTCGGGTCGTCCGCGGCGCGCAGCAGGTGCGCCAGGTCGCGCACCTCGGGCGCGGCGTACCAGCCGCCGCCGCCCGAGCCGCGGAACGGCACGCCGTAACGGGCGAACGACGCCTCGAGCGGGGCCAGCGACGCCCGGGTGCGCATCAGGACGACGACGTCGCGCCAGACGGCCGAGCGCTCCTCCCCGGTCTCGCGGTCGCGGACCAGCCACCGCTCGTCCACGACGGCACGGTGGACGAGCCGCGCGATGCGGTCGGCCTCCTGGGTGCGGACCTCGTCGGCCTTCACCGCGGTGCCGTCGCCCGGGAGGACGACGATCGGGGCGCGACCGCCGAGGTCGGGGTCGATCGTCGAGACGAGCGGGACGTGCTGCGCCTGGACGCCCGGCACGCCGTCGCCGAGGAGCGGCGCGAACACCGCGTTGCTCCACCGCAGGAGGCGGGAGCGGGAGCGGAAGTTCTGGGTGATGCCCTCGTTGCCGTCGCTCAGGGGGCCCCGCTTGACGGCGTCGTAGATCGCGATGTCGGCGCGCCGGAACCGGTAGATCGACTGCTTCGGATCGCCGACGACGGTCAGGGCGCCGGGGGCCGGCGTCGCGGACTGCCAGTCCTCCCCCGGGGGCTCGTCGCAGGTCAGGAGCAGCGCGAGCTCGGCCTGCACGGGGTCGGTGTCCTGGAACTCGTCGATGACGACGGCGCGGTACTGGGCGCGGAAGCCACGGCGGACGTCCTCGTCGTCACGGAGCAGGTCGCGGGCGCGGAGCAGCAGGTCGTCGAAGTCGACGAGGCCGTCGGCGCGGCGGCGATCCGCGGCGTCGGTGACGAAGCCCTCGGCCAGGGCGAGCATGTCGGTGATCGTCTGGGAACGGAGAGCGCGGCCGTACTCCTCGCCCGCCGCCTTGAACTCCTTGAGCGACGCCTTCATCGCCTTGCACGCGCTCGCGGGCGAGTAGTTGCCCTGGCTGCCGGCGGAGCCCGACAGCTTGGGCATGCGGGCGAGGACGAGGTCCTCCAGGTCGACGTCGTCGCTGGCCAGGCAGGCGTCGAAGTACTCGATGCCCGTCGCCAGCTGCGCGAAGGCCTTGTCCTTCTGGTCCGTGCAGGCTTCGCGCGCGTCGGCGAAGGCGGCCGCGGCATCGCGGACGGCCGCGCGGAACGGTGCCGGGTCCGGGGCGGCGACGGCGGACGGGGCGAGCGGCAGGACCGCGCGGTTGGCAGACAACGCGTCGACGAGGTCGTGCAGCTTGTCGAGGCCGAACCCCCGACCGAGGGCGCGGACGAGCCGGTCGTCCTCCGCCTCGAGCAGCCCGTGGCGCCAGAGGTCGAACTCGTCCTCGAAGCGCCGACGGCCCGCGGCGGCGTCGAGCGGCTCGAACTGCGGGTCGAGGCCGGCCTCGATCGGCCGCTGGCGCAGGAGCGCGGTGGCGAAGGCGTGGATGGTCTCGATCCGTGCGCGGTGCAGGTCGGCGAGGGCCGCCGCGATCCGGCGGTGCTCGTCGCCGTGCGGGTCGGCCGTCGCGTAGGCGCGCTCGAGCCCGGTGCGGACACGGCCGGCGATCTCGGTCGCGGCGCGGTGGGTGAAGGTGATGACGACGAGCTCGTCGATCTCGACGGTGCCTGTTCGCAGCAGCGCGACGATCCGTCCGACGAGGACGGTCGTCTTGCCCGTGCCGGCGCCGGCCTCGACGAGCAGGTTGCGGTGCAGGTCGCCGGCGATGCGGTCGCGGGCGGGCTGGTCTTCGAAGGTCGTGCTCATGCGGCGGGGTCCGACGGGAGGTCGGTCGCAGGAGTCGCGTTCTGACGGGGACTGCGGGCCGGGGCGCTCATGCGTCCTCCCCCTGGCGCTCCCAGAACCGCGCCCGTGGGTCGTCGGCCTTCAGGCGGCGCATCGCCTCGCGCTGGGGGTGGCAGAGCGGCTCGAAGTCGCAGTAGCCGCAGTTGGATCGGGGGTCGGGGTCGCCGTTCTTCTTGCGGCCGTGGAGCGCGACGGGCTCGCGGTGGAAGTCGCCGCCATGGATGCCGTGGGCGAGGTGCTCGACGACCCCGCGGATCTCGTGCTCCTGCTCGCCCAGGACGGCGCCGTGGAACGGGATCCGGCTCCCCGCGCCGGGGTGGCGGAAGTGGTCGTACTCGGCGGTGCCGGTGGTCGAGTCGACGCCGAGCGCGCGGGCGGCGGCCCACAGATAGATCGGCAGCTGGAGCTTGCGGCCGAACGCGATGTCGTTCGGGTCGGCCCGCGGCTTGCCGGTCTTGTAGTCGACGACGCGAAAGGCGCTGCCGTCGGCGGTCGCGCGCACGCGGTCGATACGCCCGTGGACGAGGAGCGGCGGGCCGTCGCCGGGCAGCTCGAGCGGCTCGTCGCGGCTGAACGGCCCGCCGGCTGCCGGGTCCTCTCCGGGGCGCAACGCTCCGAAGCGGACCTCCTGCCCGCGCTCGAGGAACGGCATGGGCGGGGTCAGCGGGGTGCCGTCCGCGGCGTCCTCGCCGGCCTCGAGCCGCTCCTGGAAGTCGGCGAGTGCGCGGTCGTCCTCCTCCAGCTCGGTCTGCAGCCACAGCGCGAGGTCGCGGCGCATGGCGTGGCGGTCCTGCTCCAGCAGCACGGGGTAGCCCGTGAGGCCCTGGGCGGAGAGCGCGTCGAGCTCCTCGTCGAGCAGGTCGTGCAGCCGCCCGCGGTGGTCGTCCGGGTCGCCGTCGCGGGCGCCCCGCTCGCCGAGCTCGGTGAGGAACCGCTCGAGCACGTGGTGCAGCACCGACCCCGTGTTCAGCGCGTCGAGCCGGAGGACGTCCTCAGGGTCCTCGCGCGGCTTCAGCCCCAGGATGTCCTTGAGGAGGGTGCGCTGGGGGCAGGTCGCGTAATTCTCGAGGGCGGTCGGCGAGAACGGCCGCTGCAGGCGCGGCATCGCGCGCAGGTCGTCGAGGGCCTCGTGGCTGAGCGCCCCGTCGTACGGGGTGAGGTCCGTCGACCAGCGGGCGGCGTCGGCGGCCGTCGCCCGCACGTAGGCGGGGCGTTCACTGCTGAGGACGCCGGCTGCGGCGGCACGGGTGGCCGGGTCGTCGGACTCCAGCGCGGTGATGAGCCACTCCTCGGCGTTGCGCGCCTCGGCCGGGGTCTGCGCCCCGAACTGGGCGGTCCGGATGCGACGGAGCCACGGCTCGGCGGCAGTCGCGAAGTCCTCGATCTCGGCGCGATCGCCCGTGAGCGCATCCACCACGCCGCGGATGAAGGTCGACGGGAGCGCCGGACGGTCGGCGGTGCCGTCGGTGCGGGCGTAGCCGACGGCGAGTCGCTCGGGCCCGGCCCCGAGGAGGCCGGCGAACTGGAGCGGCTCGGGGTCCGGGGCGTCGGCGCGCAGCGGCAGGTCCCAGCCGTGGGCGGCGTTCAGGTCGCGCCGGTCGGCGTCGAGCAGCAGCGGGTCCTCGGCCGGGGCGGCGGGGAAGCGTCCGTCGACGAGGCCGACGATCGCCATCGCGCGGACGCCGACGTGGCGGAGCGAGAGCGCGTCGGCGACGATCACGCCGCGCTGGGCGAAGGCGCCCTCGCCGTGCTCGTTCGCGCGCAGGCGCTCGAGGGCATCGGCGACGAGGCCGTCGACGCTGGAGGCGGGGAGGTCGTCGGTCAGGACCGTGAGCGACTCGAGCTCGTCGAGGACGCCCTCGGCGCCGATGACGTAGCGGTCGACGGCGTCGCGGAGGAACGCGAGGTGCTCGGCCCACGGGGCGTTCTCGGGGCGCCGCTCGGCGAGCGCGCGGAGGTCGCCCACGAAGCGCTCGAGCTGGTCGGCCTGGGCGAGGCGGTTCGTCGCCCACTCGGGCCGGTCGTCGTCGGGGTGCCGGGCGCGGAGCGCGTCGCGGAAGGCCGCGAGGCGGTCGCGCCACTGGTCGGGTCCGGCAACGATGCCGGCGTCGCGCGCGATGCCGTCCCACGCGGCGGTGGAGATGCCGCCGTACTCGTGGAACGTCGCGTCGGGCAGGAACGCGTCGGCGAGGAACGCGGAGACATCAGCGCGCTGGAGCCGGCCGTCGAGCAGGCGCAGCAGCGCGGTGATGCGCCGGCCGAGCGGCCGCTCGGCGATCGTCGGCGCGTCGTGGAGGTAGACCGGCACGTCGGCCTCGCGCAGCGACGTCTCGATCAGCGTGCGGTGCGGCTCGGTGTGGCGGTACGCGATCGCCATCTCGTGGAACGGGATGCCGTCGTCGGCCCAGCGCAGGACGGTGCGCACGACCTCGTCGACCTCGCGGGTCGGGTCCGGCGCCTCGATGACCGTGACGGTGTCGTCGGTGGGGCTCGGGGTGAAGGGGACGGTGGCGGTGGTGCCGGTCTCGGCGGGGGCCGGCGGGCCGTCGAACGGGGCCCACGGGGTGTTGTCGGCCGTCGTGGCCGAGACCAAGCTCGGGACGGTCGCGTCGGCGGCGTGGGCGGCGTTCGTCGTGGCCGAGGGGTTGGCGACCGTCGACCAGGTCGCGTCGGCGGCCGCGGCCCACGCGCGCATGGTCGTGGTCGCGGCGTCGGCCGGGCCGTCGACCGCGGGGAGGAAGACCGTGACGGGGACCCGCTCGGCCAGGCGGTCGAGGAGCCGGCGCTGGATGACGGTCGGGGTCCACAGGGCGTGGACCAACAGGTGCTCCCCGTGGAGCTTCGTCGGGTCGGCCGCGAGGACGGCGTCCTCGACGGTGAACCAGTCGTGCCGACGGGCCTCGACCGCGGCGTAGAGCGTCGCGAGATCCAGGAGCCGCTCGTCGTCGACCGCGGCGCCGGCGGTCGTCAGCGCCTCGGCGTCGATCCCGGCGCCGCGGAGGTCTCGCAGCGTGCGGATCATCGCGTTCTCGAACCCGGGCGTGTGGACGACGTCGCCGAAGCGCTCCGGCGGGCCCGCCGTGGCCTGCCTGACGAGCACCGGGTCGACGAGCGGCGGCATGGGCTGCCGGCCCGCTGCGAGCAGCGTCGGCGCGCCGAGCGTCATCGCGAGCTCGCCGGGGGTGACGATCTCGACGTTGACGTGCCCGCCGAGGATCTCGGCGATGCGACGGCGCAGGTACGGCCGCAGCAGCGTCTCCCCCACGAGCACCGTCACCGCGGCGAACGGGTCGCTGGCCTTGGCGTTCTTCACGGCCTGCGCGAGGGCGAGCTCGAGCGCGGCTCGAGGGCCGGTGATCAGGCGGTGGGACGGAGGCACGCGATGCGGGGACGGCGTCACGAGACCAGGGTCGGTCTCGTGGGGACGGATCTGACGCTCGCAGGGCGGCGGCCGGGGGTCAAGGTTCGTCGGCGACGAGCCGGGTGCGGAGCGGCCCTCGTCCCGGCGTGACGAGCGTCCGAGTTGGGACCGGCAGAGGCCGGCGGAGCAGGATCCGGACGATCCTCGTATCTGTCCCGCAACGGTCGCCGCCGCCGCTTACGGTGTGCCCGCCGCGGGGCCCATCACCGAGATCCCCGCGCACCGTCCCGACGCGCGAGCGTCTAACACCTCCACCAGGAGCATCCGCATGAAGAAGTTCTTCGCCCTGACCCTCGTCGTCCTGTCCGGCGTCGTCCCCGCCAGTTCAGCCCACGCCGCCACGTCCGGCCAGCGCAACGCACTGCACAGCGCCCAGGCGTACATCGCGATGGCCGGGTTCTCGAAGGCCGGCCTCACGAAGCAGCTCGTCTACGAGCGCTTCTCGAAGTCTGAGGCCCGGTGGGCCGTCAACCACGTCCGCGTCAGCTGGAACGCCGAGGCCGTGCAGTCGGCGCGGGCGTACCTGAAGATGACATCGTTCTCGCGTGAGGGCCTCATCACCCAGCTGGAGTACGAAGGCTTCACGCACTCGCAGGCCGTCTACGGCGTCCGGAAGGCGTACCGCTAGGCCGTAGCCCGGACGGCGCCCGTCACCCAGCCCGGCCGACAGGTCGGGCAGGACGTGCGTCAGTCCCACCAGCCGCCGTGCCGGAACGCCAACTGCGTGCCGCACCGAGGGCACGACGGTTCGACCTCCCCGAGAGGGTCGTCAGCATCACCGTTCGGCGAATCCGTTCGCGATTCGGGGACCAGTCGCCGCAGCGCCTGGCTCCCGCACTCCGGGCAACGCCCCCGCCCCGACGCCGGCTCCGGGCCGTCGGGTCCGGGACGGACGGTGAGGACGGTTGTCAGGCCTCCGCACGCCGCGCAGGACCGCAGCTCGCGATCGGAGATCATGCCCGGCCCGATCGCGAGCCACGAGCTCTCGTAGTCGCAGGCGGTGGCCGGACATTCGTAGCTGCCGATGATTCCCATGGGCCGAGGTCGTCGGCGAGATGGCGTTCCTGACGGTCGCTCGAGCGTCAACTTCGACGTGCTGCGGCCGACCTTCCCTCGTGAGCCACCGCACTCCGCGCCAAGACCTGCCTCCTTCGTTCCGGCTCGCCAAGCCGCCCGCGGTCGATCTCGCCGCTCCGGGACCGCCGGCTGGCGCGCCCGAGTGGGAGGACCTCGTCGAGGCCCTGCCGGTCCCGGTCGGGTTCTGGTCGATCGGCGACGACCGGCAGGGGGCGTTCGTCGACTGGCCCGGGTGCGCCCTGGTCGTCGAGGTGACCGACGGGGAGCTCGTCGTCCGCGGCCACGTCGGCAGCGGCGGCGACCACTGCCCCGACATCGACGTCGACCTGGACGACGTCGTGTCGGCCGATCTCGGTGACCTGCACCTCGACTATCAGGAGCCCCATGAGCAGCTGTGGCTGACGGCTCCCGAGGGCGCCCCGCTCGCGGAGGCCTGCGCGCGGGTGGCGGCGCTCGTCCCGGTGCTCGCCGGGGAGCTGGAGCGCAGGATCGAGCTGGATCCGGGCGTCTGGACCCTCGACGGGCTGGAGCAGCGGGGGCCATGGTGAGCCGGTCAACGGCCGTCCACCGTCACGTCGTCCGAGGTGGCGGGCTCACCGCCCCCGTCCTCGTCGGGGTCGAAGCGGCGGCCGCCCGGGGCTCGCTCCCTCGCGTGCCGTTCTGCCTCGCGGCGCGTCGACGCGAACGCGAGCGCCGGGTCGCGAGGGCGGACCCAGGAGCGGAGCTCGTCGTCGGTTGCTCGCTCGACGGCCAGGGCCGTCGCGACCGCGTCGTCCGGCGCCGTGGCGGGGTCGACGCGGCCGGCCGCGGTGCGAAGGGCGCTGAGGAAGAGCCTCTCGACGACCTGCGGGTCCCCGGTGAGGGCCTCGCCGACACCGAGGGCCGGGCACGCGTAGAGCACGTCGTCCGCGAACTCGAGGACCCACAGGTACGGCTCGCCGTCGCGGAACTGCCGGGCCTCGCAGCGCGCGACCGCGAGGTCGTGGGCGATCCCGCGCCGGCTCATCCCGTCGTCCTACAGCCGGTACGCCACGAACCGGAACGCCGTGTTCGTCGTGTACTCGTCGCAGCGCCAGCCGGTGCGACCCGTCTTGCCGCAGTACCAGGTGACGTAGCCGTCGAAGAAGCGCGTCGGCAGGTTGTGGCTCGAGGTGCGCGTCCAGGCGCGGCGCAGCCACCTGTTCATGACGTAGCGGGCGCTCGCGCAGTTCATGCCGCGGGCGGGCTGCAGGTTCTTGAAGACCGCCGCCTCGCCGTTGCGGTTGTAGCTCACGCCCGACCCGCCGATGGAGCAGGCGGCCTGGGCGGCGCCGGGTGACGCGACGAGGAAGAGGGCGCAGACGGCGACGAGGGTCGCGGCGAGACGGCGGAAGCGGGACGGCATGGTGGGACTCCTGGGTTGCGTGGCCCGCGAGGTGCGGGGTGCAGAGGGGTCGCCGGGCGGGAGGCCGTTCTGACGAACGAGTTCGCCCGAGTGCGTGTGCCTCATGCGGGAGACGGTCGCCGTCGTCGTTCCTCGGGCCTTGAAGGTCGAGCCACAGCCTCCGCCCGATTGGCCGCGGCGCCGTCCGCAGTGCTGGGCGTCGCCGGCACCTGGCCCGTGACGTGCCCGGTGCCGTCGCCGACGAGCTACATCCGGCTCGCCGCGCGCGCAGTCACCGCAGGTGGAAGCTCCCGCTCGAGCGCCACCGTCACGGCGTCGATCGCGGCGGCGTCGAGGTCCGCGCCCGTGTCGGCGCGCCGCAGGACGCCGGTCGCGTCCAAGAGCGGGACGCCGTGGGGTGCCAGGCAGCCGCTCAGGTCGACGCCGGTCGTCGTGGTCCAGTGCAACGCGCCGGAGACGGGCACCCCGACGAAACCTGCCCGCTCGAGCGCCCCACGGACCTTCGCCATCTGAGCGAGCACGTCGAGGGGCGCCTTGGTCTTCCGACGCCCGTTCACGAACAGGTCGCCGCCGCGCACCGCGACGCTCCCGCTCCACGCCTTCGTGTCGGCGACGACGACGCCGGCCGGCCCGACCAGGACGTGGTCGATGTTGGCGCGCGCCCGGGTCGACTCGCGACGATCGTGCAGCACGACCACGCTCGGGAACGACTCCGAAAGCGCGGCGAAGCGAGCGGCTGCTGTCGCCTCGCCGTCGGCGCCGATCTTCCAGGCCGCGATGTGCTGCGGAACGGGCTCGTCGGGGTCGTACGGCTCGCCGGCCGCCTCGGCCTCGGCGCGCCGTCTCGAACGCCACCTCGCGACCTGGCGGTCGTACTGGTGCCGGGCGCTGCCCCCGGCCGCGGGGTCGGGGGTCCGACCGGTCGACTCGGCGTCCGACGCACCCCCGTTCCTGTTCGGACCGCGTGCCGGGGCGCTCCTCCGCGGCGCCCGGTCGGGCGGTGTGTCCGGCACCCGGACGCCCGGGGGCATCGGAGGGAGGTCGGTCGACGGGGACGGTCCCGCGGGCGGCGCCTCCGGCACCCGCATGCCCGAGGGCATCGGCGGGAGGCCGGTGCCGTCACCGGCGATCCGTCGCCGCACGGCGCCCACAGCCCGCCGGACGACGAGCGCCACGGCGAGGAGCACCCCGATCGCCGCGATCCCACGGATCCACGGCAGCAGGGCGTCGACGATCGGGACGACGGCGACGGAGAGCGGCGTCCTCCCTTCGCGGCTCGGGACGACCACGCGCTCGGTGCGCAGCAGGGCCGGGCGGTCGCCGGCCCGCAGCAGGTGGACGCAGAGCCTGAGGGCGTCGCCCGCGGGGAGCGCGACGGACCCCGTGCTGCGGAAGACGCGACCTCGACGGAGTGCGACACCCGGGCGCGCCCCGCCTGCTGGACGCCAGCCGACCCGGACCGACCCGGCGGGCGGAGCCACGACGCCGGTCGACGTCGCGGTGGGTGCAGGACAGGGTGCAGCGACCGACGGCCGGCCGAGCACGCGGAACACCACCGGGGCGTCGGACCTGGAGCGGCGGACCCGGCCGGTGATCGTGAGGGTCGCGCGGTCCCCGTCCCGGTCGGCCTGCACCCGCAGCGTGGTGCCGGTCGACGCCGTCGGTGCCGAGCCGGCGCTCCCGAACGGCGGCGCGTAGGTGAGCCAGACCGTCAGCCCGACGGCGAGCGCGAGGACCGGACCGAGCAGCGACGACACCGCGCGCGTCGAGGATCGTCCTGGTCGTCCACGCGCGGCCACGCCGGCATCCTCTCGTTGGAACGGCCGATCCGTCAGGTGTGGAGGACGGATGGCCGAGCCCCGAATGCGCCTTCGCACCGGGCGGCCGCGTCAGCCGACTCGACGCTCGGGAACGCGCCGTCAGCCGACGATTCGCACGCCTCAGCGGCGTGCGACGCTGAGCGACCGGCCTTCGGCCATCCCCCCTCAGAACGAGCTCTTGCTCTCCAGCCGGTCCGTGTTGACGTCGAAGCAGAACTGGTAGCCCGAGAGGATCTCGCCCTTGCGGCCGTAGAAGATGCAGCTCGAACCGACGGGCTCGTCGAGGCCCTCGACCTCGGAGGAGAACTCGTCCGCGCTCTCCGGGGCGCCGAGCTTCGCCTCGACGTCGGCCTTGCGGTCGCCGGTCTTCACCGAGCGGTACTGCGAGGCGGTGATGGCTGTGCGGTCGCTCTCGTCCTGGACGTCGTCGGCGGCGCTGCCGACGAGGGCGACGCAGCCGCCGATGAGGATCGTGAACGCGATGAGGATGCCGAGGGTGACCTTGACGACGGTCTTCATGAGGGACTCCGTGGAACTCGTCGCGCCGGACCGGGCGCGGGGCGGACCGGTCCTGGTGGTCCGGCGGGTTCCAGGTCGGGCTCGCGGCGTCCGGTCTGACAGCGGGCCGCGAGGAACGGCTCGCGGAGGACTCGCGGCCCGACTGCCGTGGCCTCGGAGTCCGTGTGCGTCGGACCGGCCGCGAGACCCGGACGCGAACGCGGCTCGCGACCCGCCTGCCGTGGTCCCGGAGCCGGCGAGCCGGGACGCGGCGTGCCGTGGCCGGGGCGAGCCTCGACCCCGCCCCGACCCCCGTCCGTCAGCGGTGGCGGCGGTGCACGCTCGCGGAGTACGAGCGTCCGTCGACGGTGATGCGGTAGGTCCAGCGCAGGCACTGGCCCGCCCCGACGCGGAAGCCGGTGCTGATCGACCGGAGGGGGAAGAACTGGGTGCTCTGGCTCTCGGCGATGCAGCGGCCGCCGCGCAGCCGGTAGAAGTCCGCGCGCCATCGGGCCTGGACCTGACGGCCGGGCACGCGGATCCGCAGGCAGTGCGCGTTGCGATCGGCACGCTGGCGGGTGACGGTGATGCCGGCGTTCGCCAGCCGTCGGCCGCCGTCGGTGAACGGGACGACGACGCGGCTGCCGCCGTCGAGGCGGGCGTTGCACGGGGCCCCGCTGCTCGCCGCGGCCGCCGGGTGCGGGACGGTCAGGACGCCCGCGGCGACGACGGCCGCGCCGAGCGACGCGCGGTGGAGGGGGCTGGATCCGGGACGGCGTGCGGGGGTCGGGTGCATCGGGAGGCTCTCGGGGGACGGCCGGGACGTCGGCGGGACGGGACGCTGGGGGACCCGAAAGCTACCGGCAGAGGTGGCGCGTCCGGCATCGTCCTCACGCGGATCTCATGGGCGATCCGCCGCCGGTGGCGGCGGACGGCGGCACCCGGCGGCACCCGGCGGCAGCCGCCCGCCGGACGCGACCAGCGCGGTACGTCCCGTCGGCGGCCTCTCGGCACCCCCATCTCCGACCGCACGCCTGCGGTGTCAGACCGCGCGCCTGCGGTGTCAGGCCGCACGCGCGCGAGGTCAGGCCACGCGCCCGCGACGTCAGACCGGACGCCGGCGATGTGAGACCCGGCCGCCGGTGGAGGTCCGTGTCGCCGGTGAGGTGGAGCTCGGGCAGGAGGGCCCGCCCTGACAGGCCGTGGTCACACCTGGCCGCCGGCGATGTCAGACCCGACCGCCCGGGCCCGACCCCGGGACACCCGACCCGGAGCCGACCACCATGTCCCACGACCACCTCGACCCGTACGACGAGACCTGCCACTGCTGGTCCGGCGAGCCGGTGCCCGTCCGGATCGTCCGCGGCGATCCCTACGCGGGGCCCGACGGGCAGACGCGCCTGGCGTTCGAGGCGGGGGTCCTGAAGGTCCTCGTCGTCCTCTACGTGGTCGGCGCGATCTTCTTCTGAGCGCGGGCGCGATCCGGTCCCACCCGACACGACACGACACGACGCGACACGACCCGACGCGACCCGACCCGACCCGACGGGACGCGACGCAGCGTCACCCGGCCGGCCCCGGACCTCGCCCCCGGACCCCGCCGCCGCGCAGCGCGGCGGCGGCTCGCTCCTCAGGCCCGACAGCTCGTTCCTCAGGGGCGGCTCGCACCTCAGGGACGACAGCTCGTCCTCAGCGACGGCGGCTTCCGGCCCCGCCCCCGCCCTTCCGCTGCTCCGCCTCGACGTTCTCGGCCATCCGCGCGGCCGCCCACCGCCGGCCGACCGCGCTGACCGCCAGGGCGACGCCGAGGGCCAGACCGACGACCGGGCCCTCGAGGACGATGCCCACGACGAAGCCGATCACGAAGCCGATCAGCGCCGGGCCGATCATCGACGGGTTCAACGGGGACGGGCGACGGTCGGGCATGTCGGCGACCCTAGTGGCGCGCCGACGCTCGCGACGCATCGAGGCACCCGCCGCGGATCAACCCGCCGCCCCTCACGCCGGCGGCAGCCGCCGCTCCAGCGCCACCACGATCGCGCGCACGCCCTCGTAGCTCAGGACGGGCCGGTCGACCGCGCGGCCCATCGTGCCCAGGGCGTCGAGGAGCGCGACCTCGCGCAGCTCGAGGGCGCCGTTCAGGAGGACGTCCTCCGTCACCACGCAGTGCAGGACGCCGCGGACCGGGACGCCCGCGAAGCCCGCTGCCGCCAGGTTGGCGCGGACGGCGGTGACGCGGCCGACGACGCCGTCGATCGCGCGCGTGCGGTTCTTCCCGTCGACGAGGAGGCGGTCGCCGACGACCTCGACGAAGCCCTCCCAGCGGCTCGAGCTGGCGACGACGACGCCCGCGGGGCCGACGAGGACGTGGTCGATCGTCGCGCCGCGCGGGCCCGGGACGCGGCGGTGGTGCAGGGCCTCGACCTCGGGGTGCAGGTCGCGCAGCGCGCGGAACCGCTCCGTGGCGATGCGACCGGCGCCGTCGCCGACCCCCCACAGCGCGACGTGCCACGGCGGCCGCTCGTAGGGATCGAAGAGCTCGCCCGCCTCCGCCGTCTCGGCACGCCGGCGCTCCCGCCAGCGCTCGAGGCGCGCCTCGCCGGTCCGCCGCACCCAGGCCCGGGGGCGGGAGGCGCCCTTGCGGGGGTCCTCCGTCGGCACGACGTCCGGGACGCGGACGTCGGCGGGCAGGGCGGGCAGCGCCCACGAGCGGCCGCGACGCCGTGCCTCGACGACGAGGATCGCCAGCGTCCCCGCGACGACGGCGACGACCATCGCGACGATGAGCGCCAGGACGATCGCGTCCTCCAGGAGCGGCGTGCCGACGCCCGCGCCGCCCGACGACGACGCGTCGGGGGTGGCGACGGCGAGGGTGCGCAGGACCGCCGGGTCCGTCCCGCCGCGGACGAGGTGGACGCAAAGGGTCCGCGCCGCGACGCCGGGGGTGGTGACGTCGCCGAGCATGCGGATCGGCTCGCCCGACGGCAGGCGCCCGCCCGGCGCGGGGCCGACGTCGACGCGCCAGCGGACCGGCGTCGCCCCGGCGGGCACGGCGATCGTGCGGTCGGGACGGACCTGCGGGACGGGGCAGGCGCCGTAGTCCTCGGCCCGGGCGAGGACGTGGATCGCGGCGCCGTCGCGGGCCTCCGCGGGCCGCACCCGGCCGGTGACGGTGACGCGGATCGTGCCGTCGTCGCCCCGCGCGGTCGAGGCCCGCAGCGGGGTCTGCCGGGGTCCGCCGCCGCCGGCGACGTCGCCGTCGGCCCCAAGCGGTCCGACGACGATCGCGATCCCGGCGATCCCGATCGCCACCACGAGGGCGACGACGAGCGCGATCGTGACCGACGGGTTCTCCCACGGCAGGCGTGGGCGTCCCGGTCGGCGCATCAGGTGCGGGCCGCCGGGGTCGGGCGGTGCCCGGAGGCCGTCGACCCGTCGGCGTGCATGGCGGGATTGTAGGGCGTGCCGTCCCGGGCTCCGAGGGGTGACGCGGGCCGTGCGGGGCGGGACCGTCCCGGGCCCGGGCCGTGCCGCCCGCCCGTCGGCCCGCCCGCCCGCTCGCCCCTCAGCCCCTCAGCCGAACTTCCCCTCCCCCGGCTCGTCGTCGGTCGCCGTGTTCCGGTCGGCCCGGCCCGCGGCGCGGCGACGCTCCTCGTCGCGCTGACGGCGCAGCTCCTCGCGCGCCTCCATGTTGGCCATCGACCGGCGCTTGCTCGTCTTGTCGTGGTACTGCGCCCGCTGGTTCTTGACGGACCGCTCGACGGGGGCGTACAGGGCCTCGTCGGCGTCGGCCCGCAGCCCGTCGGCCTCGGCGGCCATCTCCGCCGCCATCGCGGGCGGCGCCGCCGCGGCCGCGTCCGTCAGGTCCATCGCGGCGAGGCGCATGATGTCGCTGCCGCCCCGGACGTCGCCGTGGCGGAGCGCGTCGGCGGCGTCCTTGCGCGACCGCTGCGCCTTCTGGAACGCCGCCTCCGTGCGCACGACGGGGTTCGGGACGCGGCCGGCGGCCTCGTCGCCCGGGACGATCCCGACGTGGACCGGCACCTCGACGGTCTGCCCCTTCAGGGTCGCGGTCTCGGTCCAGCGCATCGTCAGGCCGCAGACCTCGGCCAGGCCCAGGTCGCGCAGCGCGGGGATCGTGGCCTGCAGCAGCAGCTTGCGCTCCTCGCCCGCGACGAAGTTGCCCAGCTCGACCACGAAGCCGCCCTCGACCTCGCTCACGGGCAGGTCGTTGAAGAGCGTCACGGTCTGGATCGCGGGACCGGGCCTGACGGTCAGGGTCGCGGCCTGCACGACCTGGTCGAGCAGCCCGTCGACCTCGGCCGACAGCGCGCCGACGACGCCGTCGGCCTGCTCGGCGAAGTGCACGTTGCCCGCGCCGCCCGCGGCGAGCGCCGACAGCAGGTCCTCGTCGTAGTGCAGCCCGATGCCGATGACGCCGACGGTGATGCCGTCCCGGCGCGCACCGCCCGCGAACCCGCCGAGGATCTGGTGGTCGGTCAGGCCCTGGTTGGCGTGCCCGTCGGAGAGCAGGAGGACGGTCGCGCCCCCGTCGCCCTTCGTGCGCTGCGCCTCCTGCACGCCGCGGATCAGCCCGCTCGACAGGTCGGTGCTGCCCCGGGGGTGGACCCCGGCGATGGCCTGCCGGACGGCGTCGCGATCCGTCAGGGGTGCGCTGGGCACGACGACCTCGACCTCGTGGTCGAACGCCACGAGCCCGAAGCGGTCGTGCGCGTCGAGCCGGCCGATCAGCTCGATCAGCGCGGCCTTCGCGGCGTCGAGCGCGCCGCCGCCCATCGAGCCGCTGCGGTCCAGGACGACCTGCAGGGTGTGGGGCGGGCGGGCCGCCTGCGTCTCGGACTCCGGGGCCTGCAGCTCGAGGAGGATCGACAGCTCGTCCTTGGTCTCGACGGCGATCAGGTCGACGTCGAGCAGCGTGTTCAGGTGCATGGCGATTCTCCTCGGGTGGTGTGCGTGGACCACGGTGGTCCGGCGCTGAGGAGGAGGTCGCCGTCGGCGGGGCGGATCTGACAGGACGGGCCGCACTCGCGGCGTCGCCGAGCGCGGCGCGGGCCGGGCCGGCGCGCGAGCCACAGGGTGGTGCGCGGGTCGCGGGGATGCTGACCGGGTCGCAGGTTGGTGCCCGGGTCGCAGGTTGGTGCCCGGGTCGCGTCGGGGGCACCCCTTGCCTCGACGCTCAGGCCGCGGGGGCGTCGCGCAGCCGGTCGACCTTCGCGGCCACCCGCTCGTCGAAGACCGGGTCCCCCGCGTCGAACCGGCGACCGAGCTCGCGGTAGAGCGGTCCGAGGTCCCCGTTGGCCCGGTCGACCACGAGCTTGCGCCCGTCGTGGTCGCGGAGCACGAGGACCCGGACCGTGATCGTGATCGGACTGTTCGGGCCGCTCTTCGTCGCGAGCGGCTCGAGTCGCGCGCTCGCGAGACGCTCGAGGTCCACCGGTGACCGCCAGACGAGGGTGCGGTGGTGCAGGAAGCGTCCGTGCAGGACGACCCGGTGGCGGAGCACGTAGAGCGCGAGGACGGCGAAGAACAGGGCGCATCCGCCGAACAGCAGCCGGTTCTCGACGGCCTCGGTCGAGTCGGCGGCGCCACCGTCCCCGGTCAGCGCGGCGTACGCGAAGCCCACGGCGAGGAGGACCCAGGGGACGAGCAGCAGGAGCCGCGGGGAGGCGAGCGGGACCCCGCCCGTCGGCGGCCGCGGGTCGGGGGTGTCCGACCGGGCGGGGAGCGGCTCGCCGTGGTGGTCCGTGAGCGGCGGGGGGACGCGCCGGACCTCGAGCGGGTCGGCCACCCCCTCGAGGGTCCCGGGCTCGTCGTCGGCCCGGGGGGACATGCCCCCAGCATGGCGGTCCCGGTTTCGGCTGTCGAGGGGGACGGCGGTGCGGACGGCACCCGACCGACCGGGCGCCCGACGGACGCGGCCGGCCGGCCGCGCGCACGTCGGACGCGGGTGGCCGGCCGGGCGCCCCACGGACGCGGGCGGCCGGCCGGGCGCCCCGTCGCCCTACCCCAGGATCGCCCGGGCGACCGGGAGGTAGCCGCTGCGGTGGCCCGCGACGTTGGGGTGGTAGGACTCGCCGATCGGGTTGGAGAAGCCGTTGATCCACGCCGACGTGTCGCACACCGCGTGGCCGACGAAGCCCGGGATGACGTCGCCGAAGGAGAAGCCGTACGCCTGCGCGCGACCGCGGATCGTGGTGCGCATGAGGTCGGCGGTGGCGTTCAGGCTCGTCTCGTCGGACGGCGAGAAGAACGTCGCGGCGTTGCAGTCCTCGCCGTTGAAGATCCGCGGGTAGCCCAGGACGGCGACCTTCGCGGTCGGCGCGCGGCTCCTGATCTGCGCGTAGACGCTGTTCAGCTTCGCCGGCAGCGTGTTGCGGATGTAGTTCTGGGCGGTCGTGACGGCGGCGGCGCAGTTCGACGCCCAGGCGGGCAGCGCGCACTCCGTCAGGACGTCGGCGAACCCGGCGTCGTTGCCGCCGACCGAGATCGACACGAGCTTCGTCGTCGAGGTGACGGACGCGATCTGGTTCGCGAGGACGTCGCCGGTCGTCGCGCCGCTGCACGCGACGAACGTCAGCGCGGTGTTCGGACGCGCGGCGGCGAGGAGCGACGGGTAGGCGCTCGCCGACCGCTGGCACGTGGTGTTCGTGTAGGTGCGGGTGCCGGTGCCTGATGAGTAGGAGTCGCCCAGGGCGACGTAGCGGTCGGCCGCGGACGCGACGGCTGGTCCGCCGACGAGGACGGCGAGGAGGGTCGCCAGCGCGAGGGCTGCGCGGCGGGCGGTGCGGGACATCGGAGGGGACCTGTTCTCGAGCGGTGATCGGGGAGCCCGATCCTCTCCCTCCCGTGGGATCCCTCCGTGACGATTCGGTGGCCTTGAGGCGGGTTCACGGGCGAGCGGCGGCGATCGCCCCGCCTCCGTCAGATCCGCCCGCCCCGGCCCGACCCCGTGCCATGTCGCCCGACCCGTCCGTCCGACCCGGTGCCCCGTCGCCCGACGAGCCCGCGCGCTACCTCGACCACGACTTCCCGGAGGTCTTCACGGTGTGGGCGTGGAGCACGCGGAGCCGCGAGTGGTGGCACGACCGCACCTGTCGCGCGGACGAGCTGGAGCGGCTGGACGGCGGCGCGTACGTGCACGCGACGATCGGCTCGCCGCTGTACCTGCGCATCGTGAGCCGGCGCGGCGGGGTGCTGGGGATCGAGGACGGCGGCGGTCGCCGGTGGCGGTGCCTCGTCCTCCCCGACGTCGGCGGCACGTACGAGAACCCCTGGGGCACCGCGCCGGTCGACGGATGAGCACCGTCGTCCTCGTCGTCGCGATCGGGCTGCTCGTCCTCGTCGCCCACGACGGCGGGTGCGGCGGCGGCCCGCCCCCGACGAAGGAGGAGCTCGACGAGGAGACCGCGTTCATCGCGCGGACGTTCTGAGGGCAGATCCCGATCGTCACCGCCCGGGCCCGCGGTGCGGTCGTGACGGGCTTCGCCGTGGGGGTCGGGGCGGCGGGCGACCGACCCGCGGATCGGGCACCGTCGGACGGCCCCCGACGACCCGGACGGCAGCCGACCGACCGGGCCACCCACATCCCGGAACGGTCGACGGACCCGCGGCCCGTAGCCTCCGCCCGATGGCGCGCCTCATCGTGGACGGGTCGAACGTCATGGGCGCCCGGCCCGACGGCTGGTGGCGCGACCGCACGGGCGCGCGGATCCGGCTGACCGTCGAGATCGACGAGGCCGCCGACGAGCTCTGCGGCCGGCTGCTCGACGACCGCGCCGCCGAGGTCGTCGTCGTCCACGACGGTCGGCCCATCGAGATGCAGCTCCTCCGGGTCCACGCCCGCTTCGCCGGGCACGCCGACGACCTGATCGCCGAGCTGGCCGGTCCGGGCGACGTCGTCGTCACCTCGGACCGCGAGCTGGTGGCGCGCTGCGAGGCCGAGGGCGCGACCGCGGTCGGGGCGGGACGCGTGCTGCGGGCGTTGCGCGGACGGGAGGACTGAGGCGGACCGGCCGGGAAGGGTGTCCAGGCGGGCCGTCGACCATCAGTCCGTCCTGACGCCCGACGTGGTCGCCGCGGCCCGCCGGCGTCGATCCACCTGCCATGTCCGTCCCTTCGCGCGTCCGCACGCGGAACGCCCGCCGCCCGGTCGCCGCGGCGTCCGCGGTCGGCGTGGCCGTCCTCGCGTCGCTCGCCGCCGCCCCGGGCGCCACGGCCGCGACCGTCTGCGCCGACGCCGACGCCGCGCCCGCCACCGTCGGCGGGGCCCGGGCGGCCGCGGCGGTCGGGTGCCTCGTCGACCACGAGCGGCAGGCCGCCGGGCTCGCCCCGCTGAACCGGGAGTCACGGACGGCGCAGGCCGCGGGGTGGCACGCGGACGACATGGCCGCCCGCGGGTACGTCGCGCACGACGCCCCGATCGGCGCCCCGCACGGGACCGACGTCGGCGACCGCCTCACGAACGCCGGGTACGTCTGGACGCTCGTCGGCGAGAACATCGCCCGCGGCCAGAGCACCCCGCGCGCCGTGATGACCGCCTGGCTGGCCAGCGCCGGGCACTGCGCGAACGTCATGCGGCCCGGCTTCACGGACGCCGGGTTCGGGATCTCGACGGCCGGGAACGGCCCGTACTGGACGCAGGTCTTCGCGCGCCCGATGGGCGTCGCCGCCCCGAGCGGCCCCGCCGTGAGCTGTCCGCGCGCCCCCGCGAGCCCCGCGCCCGCCGGCAGCACCGCGGTCCCCGAGCCCGTCCCCGCGTCGACCGCGCCGCCGGCCGCCACGCCCGCGCCCGCCGTCGCGCCGGCCCCCGGGTCCGCCGCCGGGCCCTCCGGCTCCGCGGCCCCGAGGGTCGCGGCCGTCCGGCAGCGCTGTCGCCTGACGGTCCGGGTGACCCTCCCGGCCGGCACGGCGCGGACCCGCGTGGTCGTCCGCGTCCGGCAGCGCGGCCGCGTCGTCCGCACCCGCACCGTCACCCGCGCCGCGGGCACGCACCGCCTGACCGTCGCCCTCCCGGCCGCCCGGGCCGGTCGGCTCAGCGTGCGCGTCGGCGCCCGCACCGTCACGGCGGCGTTCCGATGAGCCCGACGACCCTCGTCGCCGCGGTGCGATCGACCCGTCGCCGCACCCGGTGGTCCGCCCTCGTCGCCACCGTCCTGGCCGCCGGCGGCCTCGCGGTGGGCACCCCGGCGGCGTCCGCGGCCTCGCCGTGCCCGGACGTCGACCTGCAGCCGTCCGTCATCGGCGTCGAGCGCAGCGCCGCCGCGATCGGCTGCCTCGTCAACCGCGAGCGGTCGCTGGCCGGGCTGGGCACCCTGTCGGTGGACCCGAAGGTCCGGATCGCCGCGCAGCGCTACGCCGAGGACATGGCCGTCCGCGGCTTCTTCGCGCACGAGTCGCCCGAGGGCACGGACCCGGGCGTGCGGCTGCAGATCGCCGGCTTCGCGTGGTCGGCGTTCGGCGAGAACATCGCCTCGGGGCAGCGGACCGCCCGCGAGGTGATGACGGCGTGGCTCGACAGCAAGGGCCACTGCGAGAACCTGATGACGCCGATGTTCACGGTCGCCGGGTACGGCATCGCCGCGGGTGCCGACGGGCCGTACTGGGTGCAGGAGTTCGCCCGACCGATGGCGTCGGGCACCACCGTGTCGGCCCTGCGGCCGCCCGCGTGCCCGCGGCTGCCCGCCCCGGACGACGCGGCGATCCAGACCGCGCCGCCGTCGACCGGCCCCGTCGCCGCCACCGCCGCGGCTCCGGCGACGATGGCCGCGCCGTGGACCCGACGGACCGGCCGCCGCCTGCGCGTGAGGCTCGCGCTGCCCGCCGGGGACGGGACGCTGACCGTCACCGTCCGCGTCCGGCAGGCCGGTCGGGTCGTCCGCACGACGACGATGCAGCGCCGCGCGGGCAGCACGCAGCGCCTCACCGTGCGGCTGCGCACGGCGCGCGGCGGGCGGCTGACCGTGAGCGCCGGCGCGGCGCCGCCGGTCGGCGTGTCGTTCCGCTGAGCGGGTGGGCCGCGGGCGGACCGGGGCGCCCCGCCACACGCCTGCGCCCCCAACCGCCCCGTCCCGCCACACGCCTGCGCCCCCAACCGCCCCGTCCCGCCAGGGATCGGATGGGCCGCCCGTCGCCGCGGTCGCCACCGTCCGTCAGATCCGCCGCCCCACCCGCGACCCTGACGGTGATGCCCGAGACGTTCACCGACGACCCCCTGACCACGGAGCGCTTCGACGAGGCGCTCGTCTACGCGTCGCGCCACCACCGCCGGCAGCTGCGCAAGGGCGGGCGGATCCCGTACGTCGCGCACCTGCTCGCCGTCGCGGCGATCCTCCTCGAGATGGAGACGTCCGAGGACGAGGCGATCGCCGGGCTCCTGCACGACGTGATCGAGGACGGCGGCGGCATGGCCGCGCACGCCGAGATCACGGAGCGCTTCGGTGCCGACGTCGCCCGGATCGTCCTGGCGAACTCCGACTCGACCACCGGCGAGGCCGAGAAGGCGCCGTGGCACGACCGCAAGCGCGAGTACCTCGCCTCGATCGCCCACGAGCAGCCGGACGAGCTGCGCGTCTCGCTCGCCGACAAGCTCCACAACGCCCGCTCCATCGTCCAGGACCACCGCAACGTCGGCAACGACCTGTGGTCGCGCTTCTCGACCGGCAGCGCCGAGGACGTCCGCTGGTACTACCGCGGTCTCGCCGACGCGTTCGGCGCCCGCGCCGACGACCTGGGCCCGGGCGGCCGGCGCGCGCTGGCCGAGCTCGAGCGCACGGTCGACGAGCTGGGCTGAGCGGCGCCGCGGCACGTCGGACGTCGGCGCCGTCCGGCGGGCGCCCGTGAGGGCGTCCCAGGGCCCGCCCGCGGTGCAGAACGTCGATCCCGCACGGGGCCCGCCCACGAGGACGACAGAACGTCCGCCCGCGGTGCAGGCCGTCGACCTC
>CAFBMK010000007.1_pt1 | contig 33273 bp, 47 predicted proteins | sample 7268691 | NCBI WGS metagenome assembly CAFBMK01 (sample SAMEA6814062, study PRJEB35770) | freshwater metagenome | biome: Freshwater; feature: Freshwater reservoir; material: water | place: Czech Republic | collected 2017-05-23 | depth 30m m
GGGCGCCGGCACGGCGGGCGCCGGCTCAGAACGCGACGCCGGCGCGGTCCTCCGCCGAGCCGATCGGCACGACGCGCCGGCCCAGCGGCAGCAGGCTGATCGGGACGAGCTTGAGGTTCGCGATGCCGAACGGGATGCCGATGATCGTCAGGCAGAGCAGCAGGCCGGTGAGCAGGTGCCCCAGCGCGAGCCACCAGCCCGCGAGGAGCAGCCAGAGCACGTTGCCGATCCCCGACAGCACCCCGGCGTCCGCGGCGGGCACGACGGTCCGCCCGAACGGCCAGAGGCAGAACCCCGCGATCCGCAGCGCGGCGATGCTGAACGGGATCGTCACGATCGGGAGCACCATGATCAGCGCCGCGACCGCGTAGCCGAGCGCCATCCAGAACCCGGCGAGGACGAACCAGAGGACGTTCAGGACCAGGCGCATGGTGCGAGCCTAGGGCCGGCCCCTGAACGGGAGGTGAGCGCGTTCAGGCCGCGGTCTTCGCGGCCCGCTTCGGCGCCTCGGCCTTCCCGCCGCCCGTCCCCTTGCCCTTGGCGCCCCGGGCCTTCGCCAGGCTCTCCTCGAGGGCGGCCATCAGGTCCTTCGGCGCCTTCTGGGCCTGCGGCTCGGGTTCGGGCTCCGGGATCTCGACCTTGCCGCTCCTGCGCTTCTCGTCGATCAGGCGCAGCAGCCGGACGCGGTGGCAGTCGTCGTAGCGCGACGGGCGGAACTCGTCGGTGAGCTCGCCGATCAGGGCGACCGCGTCGTCGACCTCCCGCTTCGAGGGCTTGCCCTTCGCGCCCTGGGGGATCGCGTCGATCTCGTCCGGGGACCGCAGCTCGTCGGCGAAGCGCATCGTGGTCAGGGAGAGCAGGCCGTCCTGCTCGCGCAGCGCGACGAGGTACTCCTTCGCGCGGAGGACGATGCGGCCGATCGCGACCTGGCCGGCGTTGCCCATGACGTCGACGAGCAGCCGGTAGGCGCGGACGGGGCCGGCGCCGTCGCCGGACGGCAGCAGCCAGTAGGGGTGGTCGAAGTAGACGGGGTCGATGTCCTGCAGGTCGACGAAGAGGTCGATGTCGACGGTGCGCGTCTTCTCGGGCGCGGCGGCGTCGAAGTCCTCGTCGGTGAGGACGATCATCTCGCCGTCGTCGGTCTCCCACCCCTTGGCGATGTCCTCCCAGTCGACCTCCTCCCCGTCCGTCGACGCGACGCGCCTGGTCTGCACGCGCTCGCCCGTGTCCTTGTGGACCTGGTGGAAGTGGACGTCCTGGTCGCGGACGGCCGAGACGAGCTGCACGGGGACGTTGACCAGGCCGAAGCTCAGCGAGCCGGTCCACAGGGAGCGCGCCATCAGGAGCCCGCCTTCTTCGTCGTGGTGGTCTTCCGCTTCGGCGCGGCCTTGCCGGACGACGTCTTCGAGGAGGACGACCGCTTCGCGGAGGTGGCCTTCGACCCCGAGTTCGTCGCGTTCTTCGTCGACGAGGCCTTCGACCCGGAGCCCGAGGCCTTCGATCCCGAGGACGCCTTCGTCGTCGACGAGGCCTTCGACCCGGAGGAGGCCTTCGTCGTGGTGGCCTTCGAGCCGGACCCCGACGCCTTGGAGCCGGAGGAGGCCTTCTTCGACGACGAGGCCTTCGATCCGGAGGAGGCCTTCTTCGACGACGAGGCCTTCGACCCCGACGCGGACGACGACGTCGAGGACGAGCCCTTCGTCCCCGACGACGCCTTCGCCGACGCGGAGTCCTTCGTCGCGGCCTTGCGCTCCGTGCTCGTCCGGCGCTTCGGCCTCCCGCCGGCGAGGCTCGCCTCGAGGGCGTCGGCGAGGTCGCCGCCCTCCTCGGGTCGCCGCTTGGCCTTCTTGGGCTTCAGCCCCTTGCGCTTGCGCTCGATGAGGTCCATCACCGCCTCGCGGTAGGTGTCCTCGTGCTCCTCGGGCTTCCAGTCGTCCTGGAGCATCTCGACGAGCTTGCCCGCCATCTTCACCTCGCGGTCGCCGGGCGTCCTGCGCAGGGACGGCACCTCGAGGTCGTCCTTGTCGACGAGCTCGTCGTCGAAGCGCATCGTCTGCAGGCCGAGCGCGCCGCCGAGCGGCCGGACGGCGACGAGGTTCTCCCGGGAGCGCAGGACGAAGCGCCCGATGCCGACCTTCTCGCTCTGCTCGAGGGCGGCGAGCAGGACGCGGTAGGCGTGGTCGCCGCCGTCGCGGGCGCCGACGAGGTACGGCTTGTCGTAGAAGACCGGGTCGATCTCCTCCGCGCGGACGAAGTGCTCGATCGCGACGACCTTCGGGTGGGTGCCCTCGGCGGCCGCGATCTCCTCCTTCGTCAGGAGGATCTGCTTCCCGTCCTCGTCGTAGGCCTTCTCGATGTCGCCGTAGGCGATCTCCTCGCCCGACTCCGCCCCGACCCGCTGGTGCTCGATGCGCACGCCGTCGGACGCACGGACCTCGCGGAACCGCAGCGTGTGCGGCGAGGTGGCCGAGAACAGCTTCACCGGGATCGCGACGGATCCGAAGGTGATGGTGCCGTTCCAGAGCGAGCGGGCGGCGGTCATGGGTCCCGACGACTACCCCGCGGAGCCCGCTCGAACCACCCCTGCACGGTGCCGCCCGTCAGAGGTGGAGCTCGGGCAGCCGCTGCTCGAGCTCCAGGAGCGGCGCGAACAGGTCGCCGCGCCGGCGCACGCGCCCGAGCGTCTCGTCCGCCAGGAACACCAGCGTCCCGGGGTCGTCCGAGCGCTCGCACGCCTCGACCTCGTCCCAGTCCACGGGGGTCGAGACGGACGGTCGCTCGCGGGCCCGCAGCGAGTAGACGCCGATCGTGGTCTTCGCCTGATCGTTCTGGCTCCAGTCGATGAGGACCTTCCGGTGGCGCAGCTCCTTGGCCATCTTCGAGACGACGAGGTCGGGGAGGTGCTCCTCGAGGAACCGCGCGAGCCACCGGGCGAACGGCTTCGTCTCGTCGTAGGACGCGTCGTCGGCCAGCGGGGCGTACATCTGCAGGCCCTTGGACCCCGAGGTCTTGCAGAACGCGCGGATCTCGAACCGGGCCAGCACGTCGCGGACCGCGAGCGCCACGCGGCAGCAGTCGACGATGGAGGCGCCGGGTCCCGGGTCCAGGTCGAAGACCAGCGCGCGGGGGCCCGAGACGCCGTGCGGCGCGTCCGGCGCGCCGAGCGACAGGGACGGGTGCAGCTCGATCGCCGCGAGGTTGGCCGCCCAGAGGAGCGTCGGCAGGTCGTCGAGCAGGACGAAGTCCACGACGCCCTCCTTGCGGCCGTGCGGGACGGGCGTCGTGCGGACCCAGTCGGGCCGGTGCCTGTCGGCGTGCTTCTGGAAGAACGCCTTCTCGTCGACGCCGTTGGGGTAGCGCTTCAGCGTCATCGGCCGGCCGCGCCAGTGGGGGAGGGCGACGGGCGCCACCGCCGCGTAGTACCGCAGGACGTCGGCCTTGGTGAAGCCGCCGGGGTAGAGCGCCTTGTCGAGGTTCGAGAGCTTGAGCGTGCGCCCGTCGACCTCGATCTCGACGCTCTTGCCCGACGACGGGATGAGCTCCTCGGGCTCGACCTCCGGCTCGTCGGGCTCGGGGACGTCGGGGACCGCGGGCGGCTCGGGCTCGCGGACGACGGCCGCCTCGACGGGCGCGCCCTTCTCGGCCCGGCCGCCGAGCGCCGCGGCGAGGACGTCGTCGGGGACGTGGTGGGGGTCGTCCGCCGCCGGTCCCGCCGCGGAGGAGGCGGCCGCCGGGCCCTGCTTCGCCGTCGACGCGCCCTTCGCCGTCGACCCGCCGCCGGACGCCGGGGCGCCGCCCACCGCGTCCGTCTCGTCCTCGCCGACCGCCGGTCCCGTCGTCGCCGGGGTCTCCCGCACCACGTCGTGCGCGTCCTTGTCGTCGCGCAGGCCCTGGAAGGACCCGTGGCGCACGGAGCCGTCGGACGTCCACTCCGCGAAGCGCACCTCGACGACGAGCGACGGCGTGCAGAACCGGGCGCCCCTCGGCGGCTGCCGGCCCTCGTACGGCGAGGTCCTGCGCTCGAGCCGCTCGAGCTTCGCGGTCAAGATCTTCAGGGTCTCCTGATCGAAGCCCGTGCCGACGCCGCCGGCGTAGCGCAGCGCGCCGTCCGCGTCGTACACGCCGAGCTGCAGCGAGCCCAGGACGCCCGCGCGGCCGCCCTTGCCGGGGATCCAGCCGCCGACGACGAACTCCTGGCGCAGCTCGTGCTTCACCTTGAGCCACGCGTCGGACCGGCGTCCGGGGCGGTAGATCGCGTCGGTGCGCTTGGCGATCACGCCCTCGAGCCCCTGCTCGGCGGTGGCGGCGAGGAGGCCCTCGCCCTGCCCCACGTACGCGCCGGGGGTCTGCCAGTGGTCGCCGTCCAGGCCGAGCTCCTCGAGCGCGGCGCGACGCTCCGTCCACGGCCGGTCGACGAGCGGGTGGCCGTCGAGCCACAGCAGGTCGAAGACCATGAGCGTCACCGGCCGCTCCTGCGCGAGGCGCTTCACGTGGGCGCCGCGGGCGTGCATCCGGGACTGCAGGGCCTGGAAGCTCGGGCGCCCGTCGTCGTCGAACGCCACGACCTCGCCGTCGAGGATCGCCTCGTGCGAGGAGAGCTGCCGGTTCAGGGCGCGCAGCTCCGGATAGGCGCCGGTGATGTCGTTCCCCGCCCGGGAGAACAGCGAGAACCGCCCCGGCTGCGAGCGGACCATCGCCCGGACCCCGTCCCACTTGACCTCGAAGGCCCAGTCGTCGGGCCGCGGGGGCAGCGTGCCGGGCCTGGCGAGCATCGGCTCGATCGCGGCGGGCATCTCCTCGGCCGTCTCGTCGACCGGCGGATCCATCCGGTGGATCATCCAGTCCTTCGGGTCCCTGCCCGCGTGGAACAGCGCGTACCTCCCCGTCAGGCGCTCCCCGGAGAACACGGCGATGATCTCGCCCTCCCGCCACTTCTCGACCTCGAACGTCCCGGCGTCCCAGATCGTCATCTCGCCCGCGCCGTAGTTGCCCTCGGGGATCGTCTCCTCGAAGTCGAGGTACTTCAGCGGGTGGTCCTCGGTGTGGACGGCCTTGCGGTTGTGCCTCGGGTCCGTCGGGAGGCCGTTGGGGATCGCGAAGCTCGCCAGCGCCCCATCGTGCTCCAGGCGCAGGTCCCAGTGCAGCCGGGTGGCGTGGTGCTCGTGGACGACGAACCGCGGGGCGTCGGCCGGCGCGACGTCCTCGTCGCCCGACGGCTCCGGGGTGTCGGCGAAGGAGCGCTTGCGGCGGTAGTCCCTCAGCGGCTCGGCCATGTCGCTCGGTTCTACCCGCACGGCCGGGCCCCTGCACGTCGCGGGCGCGTACGGGGGAGGCGACCCCGCGTGCCAGCATGGGCCGGGTGCCGTCCCGCCCAGCCCGCGACGTCGTCCTGCTCGCCGCGGCGATCGCGCTGTTCTCGCTCAACCTGCGCCCGGCGCTCGTGGCGGTCGGGCCGCTCGCGCCGCAGCTGCGCGCGGACACGGGCCTGAGCGCCGCGTCGACGAGCCTCCTGACGACCCTGCCGCTCGTCTGCTTCGGGCTGTTCGCGACGCTGGCCCCGCGCCTGGGCCGCCGGGTCGGGCTCGAGCGGGCGCTCCTCGTGGCGCTGCTGCTGCTCGTGGCGGGGACGTCGCTGCGCCTGGCGGTGCCGACGGCGGCCCTGTTCGCCGGCTCGGCCGTGGCGGGGGCGGGCATCGCGATCGCCAACGTCCTGCTGCCCGGGGTGGTCAAGCGCGACTTCCCGGACCGGACGGGCCCGATGATGGCGCTCTACTCCGTGGCGCTCAACGGGGGCGCGGCGCTCGCGGCGGGCGTCACGGTGCCGCTGGAGGACGCGCTCGGACTCTCGTGGCGCACCGCCCTGGCGCTCTGGGGCGTCGCGGCGCTGGTGACCGCCGTGCTCTGGCTGCCGCGGGCCCGGGCGGCGCCGCCCCGCTCGGCGGGCCCGTCCGAGCACGCCCGTGGGGTGTGGCGCTCGCCGGTCGCCTGGGCCGTCGCGCTGTTCATGGGCCTGCAGTCCCTCGAGTTCTACGCGCTCGCCGCCTGGCTGCCGACGATCCTGCGCGACGACGGCATGTCGGCGTCGACCGCCGGTCTGATGGCGGCGCTCATGAGCGCCTCGGGCATCGCGGCGTCGCTCGTCGTCCCCGTGGTCGCGGCCCGGTCGCGACGGCAGCGCGGCCTGACCGCCGTCGCGGCCGTCGGCTTCCTCGTCGGGCTCGTCGGCCTGCTGGTCGCCCCGGCGGACGGCGCGCTGGCCTGGGTTCTCGTGCTCGGCCTGGCGCAGGGGACGGGCATCAGCCTGGCGCTGACCCTCTTCGTCCTGCGCTCGCGGACGGCGGAGGCGGCGGGCGAGCTGTCCGGCATGGCGCAGACCGTCGGCTACCTCATCGCCGCGGCGGGGCCGCTGGGCGCGGGGGCGCTGCACGACGCGACGGGGACGTGGACGGCGCCGCTGCTCGCCCTGCTCCTGGGGCTCGTCGGCTTCGCGCTCGCCGGGTGGCGGGCCGGGGCCGACCGGACGATCGAGGCGCCCGTCCCCGGCGGCGGGCACCCGCTCGGGGGTCCGCCGCCGCCCGCGGCGGCCTAGAAGAAGCTCGAGGCCACGGCGACCTCGATCCAGGCGGACACGACGATCACCGGGACGGCGACGACGGTGCAGGCCGCGACGGCCGCGAGCAGGTCGCGGTTGCGGTCCTTCGCCTCGAGCCACACCACGGCGGCCAGCGGCAGGAACACCGCGACGAGCTCGGGGACGGCGTGGGGGAGCAGGCGCACGAGGATGCCCGCCTCCGTGTACTGCCCCTGCGCCGCGACGCTCGCGAGCCCGTGGCCGAGGTTCAGCGCCTGCTGGACGATGGAGAAGACGGTCAGCGCGATGACCACGAGGAGCGCGGGCCGCTGGGCGTGGCGGTGGACCCAGCCCTGCACGCCGGAGAGCTCGCCGGCCTGGATCGGGATGGAGCGGCGGACGAGGTACGTGGCGAAGCAGACGAGCAGGTGCAGCAGGAGCACCGTGAAGTTGCGCCCGAGCACGAAGCCGAAGTCGACCCAGCGGGCGCTGGGGTCCGCGGCGATCAGCGCACCCCCGGACGGGTCGGCGGGCGTCGTGATCGCGACGATGTAGGTCCCGAGCAGCAGGATCGCCGAGACGACGGCGCTCAGCCCGACCCACGGCAGGAGCTGCGACGGACGGCGGAGCCAGGACGAGAGGGCGGCGCGCGTGTCGGCGACCGCGGCGTCGCGGGCGGCCAGCCGGGCGGCGGTCACTTCGTCGGTCGCGGCCATGAGCAGATCGTACGGACCGGGGTCCGCTCCGGACAGCGCCTCATCGTCCAACGGGCCCGGCCGCGCGGCGTCGTCCGTGGCCGCTCGGTCGTCCGTCCCGGCGGGGGCGTCCGCGCCGCGTCCGGGACGTCCGTCGAGGGCCGGCGACGATCCGGGCACCGGCGGCGCGACGGAGGTCGGGTTGCCCCGGTCGCGGCGGAACGGCAGGATCACGACGACCACGTACCCGGAGCCCCTCGATGACCACCGCCCCGCGCATCACCGGCGTCGACTTCGTCACGCTGCCCGCCCGCGACTTCGACGAGTCGTTCCGGTTCTACGGCGAGACGCTGGGCCTGCGCTTCCGCACCCGCTGGGGCTCCATGCCCGCAGCGGAGTTCCAGGCCGGCAACCTCACGATCGCGATCATGGAGCCCACCGCGTTCGGCCAGGAGTTCGCGCCGCACCGCGTCCCGCTCGCCCTGCAGGTCGACGACGTGGCGGCGGCCCGCGCACACCTCGAGTCCCTCGGCGTCCGCTTCGTGTCGGACCTCATCGACAGCGGCGTGTGCCACCAGGCGATCTTCCTCGACCCGGCCGGCAACGCCCTGGACCTGCACCACCGCTACGCGCCGCCGACGGCCGTCTGACCGGCGAGGGCGCGGAGCGGGCCACCGCTGCGGGCCCGGCGGCGGGCGGCGGGACGGGAGCCGCCGGCTGCGCGTCCCCGGGCGGCCGGCGCACCGGCAGGGCCCGGGAACGAGGAGCGCCCGGGATCTCCGGGCGCTCCGTCAGGCGGGGGATGGAGGAATCGAACCTCCCGTTGCGGTTTTGGAGACTCACGTTGTTTCCTTTCTCACTGGCTGTTCTGGGTCTTGTGCGACTGCTGGTGCGAGTCGCGCTGTTCGGACTGCTGCTCGATGTGCTGTTCCAGGAGGCGTCCCGCCGCGCGGAGGTCGCTCTTGCCGACGTGCACGTACGTCGCGTCGAGGCTGTCGCGGCCGTGACCGACGATCACCCGGCGCACCTGGTCGGAGACACCGGCCCGCATCAGCCACGTGTCGTAGCCGTGCCGGAACTCGTGCGGCTCGTACCGCGGCATCCCGGCTGCGTCCCACGCCGCGTAGGCGTGCTCGCGCAGCCACTCCGGCGACACGTGGCCGCGCTGGTTGCCGGCGTACCTGGGCGGCAGCAGCAGCCCGGTACGCACCGACGTGCGGAGCATGTGCGCGCGGATCTCGTCGCGGAGCGGCTTGATCAGCGGCGCCCACCGGTCGGCGTGGTCGGACTTCGTGCCCGGCACGTGGATGAGGCCGCGGTCGAAGTCGACGTCCTCGACCGTGATCCACAGGCCCTCCATCAGCCGGGCGCCGGCGAACGCGAACAGCGCCCATGCCACCCGGTCCGCCTCCGGCACTGCCTGCAGCAGCCGGACGGCCAGCGTCACCTTCGGCGCGCGCTTGCTCGACGAGCTGGGCAGCTTCGGCAGCTTCAGCCGGTCGGTGCGCGGGCTCGCCGGGATGATGTCGGTGGAGTCCGCGTACGCCAGGAGCAGACGCATCGTGTTGATGACGTTCCGCACCCTCGACGCCGACCGTCCGGCGGCCATCAGGTCGCCTGCCAGTTCGGCCACGTTGGCTTCCGTGATCGTGCGGACCTCTCGCTCGCGCAGGAGCGGCCAGCCGTTGCGGCCGATCTCCTCGATCCCGCGGATCGACTGCACGGAGTAGTTGACGCGCCGCCGGTTCAGGATGCGGCCGTCGCGGGCGTCTCTCGCGAACCGCTCTACGAGGTCGTCCATCGTGAACCCCTTCATGCCGGGGCTCAGGGTGGCGCCGGCACGCCGACGGCGGTCCATCTCGCTCTTCCACTCCTCGGCGTGCGACCGCTCGCGGAACGTCTTGGCGACGGTGCCGCCCTGGCCGTCGCGTGCCTCGGGGTCCCAAGCGCGCGCGACGTACCGCAGACGGTCCTTGCAGACGCAGCGCTTGCCTTCGCGGGCGTTGCACCGGTCGATGTGCCGGGCCTTGACGCCGGCGACCTTCGTCGCCAGCTCGTAGGTGTCGGGCACCCTAGGCCTCGTTCTCGTCGACCCAGCGACGAAGCTCGCCGACGCTGACGCGCTTCACGCGACCCTGCTGCACGAGACGCAGGTGCGGCCGGATGTGCCGGTCGAAGTGGTCGCGGCTGACGTGCAGCGCGGCGGCGGCCTCGTCAAACGAGAGCGCAAGGCGGGTGGCCAGGTCCGGAGACTGCGTCGCCTCCATCAGTTACGTCCTTCCATGTCGGGGCGCCGGGTCATCAGATCGAGACGACGGGGCCGCTGCGGGCGAAGATCGGGGCGAGCACTTCGGTCGGGCTGATCGACCGGAGGTAGAGCTGCGTGACGTCGAGGCGGGCGTGGCCGAGCTGCCGCTGGACGGCGAGCAGGTCGATGCCCTCGCGCCAGAGCTCGACGGCGTGGGCGTGGCGGAGCTGGTGCGGGGCGATCCGCTTCCGGATGCCGGCCTCCTTCGCCTTGCGCTTGAGGTCGCGGCGCACGTCGGTGTGCGACCAGACGCGGGTGCCGGACGTCGGGCCCGTAATGACGCAGAAGACAGGGCCGGGCTCGAGCGACTGGCGGTACTTCAGCCACGGCTGGACGCGGCTCCACCCCCACGGGTCCATCATCGAGACGCGGCGCTTGCCGCCCTTGCCGGACCGGACGACGATCGACCCGTCGTCGGCGTGGAGATCCGACTCGTTCAGGGCGAGCGCCTCGCTGATGCGGAGACCGGTGCGCCAGAGCACCACGATGAGGGCGTGGAGGCGGAGACCGGTCGGACGGTCGCCGCAGGCGAGGAGGAGTCGGGAGAGCTCGTCGACGGACGGCGGGTCGGGCGGGTACGTCCGACCCTTCGACTTGGGGGTGCGGCCCTTGTGGTAGCCGGGCAGCGTCGCGAGCGGACGCTTGTAGCCGCGAGCGTCGAGGAGGTTGTGGTCCTCGATGTCCTGCACCAGGCGCAGGACGCCGGCGGGCGGGGCGGTCTTAGAGACGGCGAGCTTGCCGTCGGTGTCGTGGTGGTCGCGGTCCGGGCCGTCGGCGACGGCGCTAGCGTTGTTGGTGATCACTGGGTTACTCCCTGGGGGTCATCGCGCCGGGCGGGGTCCATCCGCCCGGCGCTGCGTGTGTCTGGGTTCTGGTCCTAGAACGGGATGTCGTCGTCGTTCGGGGGCTCCGGGGTCGGCGCGGACGCCGCCTGCCCGGTCGGCTGCGGCGCCGGGGCGCCGAAGTCGCCGCCGGTGTTGCCCCAGCCGGAGGACGTCGGGTTCAGCAGGCCGCCGCCCTGGCTCTGGTTCTCGTCGCGGCCGCCGATGAACTGCACCTCCTGGGCGACGATCTCCACGGCCTCGCGCTTGTTGCCGTTGTTGTCCTGCCACTCGCGCCAGCGGAGCCGGCCGGACACGGCGACCTGGCGGCCCTTCGCGAGGTACTTCGCCGAGGCGTCGGCGCTGTTGCCGAAGACGGTGACGTTGAAGAAGTTGGGGGCGTCGGCCCACTGACCGGACTGGTCCTTTCGGCGCTCGTTGACGGCGACGCGGAGGGAGCAGACGGAGCCGCCGGACGGGAGTCCGCGGAGCTCGGGGTCGCGGGTCAGGTTCCCGACGATCGTGACGCTGTTGATGGGCATGTTCAGTTGTCCTTGGCTGTGGTGATCGGGTGGAGGTGGATGAGCCGGCGGTCGTGGTCGGCGACGCGCTCGGCGAGCTCGCCGAGCATCTGCTCGACGTTCGTGGGTTCGGGTCTGGCGGCCCAGCCGTGCAGAAGGAACCAGTCGGGGACGCCGGTGACCTCGGCGACGCGCGCTGCCCACACGGGGATGTCGTGCGGGGCGACGACCACCTGGCCGGTCTCGACGCGCTTGACCATGGTCGCCACGGGCCATCCCGGGTAGCGCTCGGCGAGCGCCTGGCCGAGGTCGGACTGGCGAGTGAAGCCGCCCCACGTTCGGGCCACGCGGAGCCGCCGGCCGAAGTCGGTGACCTCAGGCATGGCTGTCTCCGATCCGCCCGGAAGTAGCGCAGGTCACGCGACCAGCTCCATGACGTCCTGGCGAGCCGGCCGGGCCCACCGGCGGGCCGGCTGCAGCGCGTCGATGCGAGCGGCCATCGCGCCCGGTGAGGTGGCGGCCTTGCCGCGCGACGGGATGGCGGCGTGGTTGCGCGCGACGTTGGTCGAGTCGGCCGAGAAGAACGGGTAGGGCCCGTCGCTGAGCGCCAGGCCGCGGAGCATGTGGAGCCGGGTGCGCGGAACGCCGCGTTCGTCGCAGGCGACGTCCATCGTCTCGGCCATCCGGCGCGTCCACGGGCCGGTCCCGAGCTTGGCGTACATCGCCGAGGACCCGATGCAGACCAGCGGCCACGTCGCCACGAGGCGCGCGAGGCGGTCGAGCGTCTCGTGCATGTGCCAGACCGGGGCGCCGCGGCGACCGTGCGGCCACTCGTCGATGAGCTGGTCGTTGGCGTCCTCGTCGCCGTCGATGACGTCGGGGATGACCGCCCACGTCGTCGGGACGTCGAGCCAGCGGGCGGACCACTCGTAGTAGGCCGGCCAGTCGGTGCGCTGCCCGCGGGTCCACGCACCGAACGCGCCGTTGTCGAGCATCACGCTCTGGCCGATCTCGTGGCAGACGTCGACGTCGCGCGGGTCGGCGAAGCTGACGCAGAAGCACCGACCCGCAAGCTCGTAGAGCGCCGAGCGCGGAGTGATCGGGGTGCCGTGGTAGTGCATCACCGGTCCCTCCACGCGAGCCCGACCGCGGCGGAGACCGCGGCCTTCACGACGACCTGGGCGACGACGACGGTCCACAGGAACTCCCAGGAGACGATCCCGGTGGTCAGCGGCGACAGGCCGACGACGGCGAACAGGATCGAGTCGAGGGTGCCGCCGAGGACGCCGGAGACGGCGACCCGCCGGCCGACGCTGCCGTGCAGTCGGGTGAAGACCTCGGTGTCGAGCGTCTCGGCGAGCGCGAACGACAGCGCCGACGCGACGGTGACCCAGAGCAGGTCGTCGTAGGCGAAGCTGACCGCGACGTTGGCGAGCAGCGCGGCCCCGACGGCGGCGTAGGCCGCGGCGCGGCCGAGCCGAAGCTGCACGAGGTCGCGGAGCACGAACGTGGCTGCGATGAACCACGTCCCCCAGGTGACGACCCAGTGCTGGCCGAGGGCGTCGAACGACCACGGCGTCTGGGTCGCCGTGACGATGTTGGCGGTGACGATCGCGGCGACGTAGACCGCCGCGATCGCGAGTCCGATCCTCATGCCTGGTCCTCTCGGATTGCCCTCGCAGTAGGGGTCATGCCGCCACCTCTGCGGTCGTGTTGAACAGGGGTGCGTCGGCGACGATCCGGGCCCGTGCCATGGCGACGTACTCGGGGTTGATCTCGGTCCCGATGAACGACCTGCCGCGGCGCAGCGCGACGACCCCCGTGGTGCCGGCGCCGGCGAACGGATCAAGGACGGTGTCGCCCTCGTCGCTGCCCGCGAGGACGCATCGGTCGGCGAGGGCCGGGGGCATGCACGCGAAGTGCGCCCCGGCGAACGGCTTGGGCGAGATCGTCCAGACGTCGCGGGCGTTGCGCTTCCCGCCGACGTCGTTCCACGCCTCCGTCTGGCCGCGCCCGCCGAGGCTCACGCGCTCCGGGCGGTTGAACCCGTTGCCGCTGCCCGACGTGCTCACGGCGTCCTCCGCGATGGCCTCGCGGTCGTAGTGGTACCGAGCCGACTTGGACAGCAGGAAGACGTGCTCGTGGGACGACGTCGGCCTGTCTGTTACAGGGGATGGCATCGGGTTCGGCTTCGCCCAGATGATGTCCGAGCGGAGGAACCACCCGTCCGCGCGGAGGGCGAAGGCCAGCATCCACGGGATGCCGAGCATGTCCTTCTGCTTGACCGAGCCGCCAGGCCGGGCGCCGGGCACGACGCCGCGGTCGCGGAGCGCCGGGCGGTCCATGCCTTTCGTCCCGGGCGTCCGCGTCGTGCCGTCGTTCGTGGCGTAGCTGTCGCCGATGTTCAGCCACAGGGTGCCGTCGTCGGCGAGGACCCGGCGCACCGCGCGGAACACGTCCACGATCTCCGCGGCGTACTCCTCGGGCGTCGGCTCCAGCCCGATCTGCCCGTCGTGGCCGTAGTCCCGGAGGCCGAAGTAGGGCGGGCTGGTCACGCACGTCCGGACGCTCGAAACCTCGATGTCGGCGAGGCGCTCCCGAGCGTCGCCGGAGAGGATCTGCCACGTCATGCGCTGTCTCGCTTCTGACCAGAAGTAGGGGCTCCGACGAGCTCGACGAAGCGGCCGCCGGTGAGGCGCTCGACGACATCGTCGACGTCCTTCGGTCGCCACAGGTACGACTCGATCGTCGGCGCGGATCGTTCGTCGATGCCGAGGTGGCCGCACGCGACGCCGATGATGTCGGCGAGCGCCTGGCCCATCTGGTCGAAGCGGTCGAGCCACTCCTGCTGGCCGGGTCGCAGGCGCCCGGAGTTGGTCTTGAGCTCGACGGCGAGCATCTCAACGCCGCGGAGCATGATCAGGTCGGGGAATCCGGCGGTGTCGCCGACGACGGCCTGCGGCCGGCCGGTGCGGCGGCCGGGCCGGTTGTCGGGCATGTGCGCGATGGTCCAGCCGCCGAGGGTGGCGAGCTGCACGACCTGCATCTGCCAGCCGGCCTCGAGCAGGTGGCCCTTGTTGTTGCGGATGCGGCTGACGGTCATCGGTTCTGCTCCCTCTCGAGCTCGTGCTGCCGTGCCTCGACCTTCGAGGCGTAGGCGATGAGGGCCAGGACGCCGACGAGGCAGATCAGGGTGAAGGCGGTGACGGCGAGGACGAACGCCTCGGGCCAGGTCATGGCGAGCGGCATCAGAGGTCGCCGTCCCGTCGGGCTTCGGCGCGCTCGATCTCGCGCTCGGCTGCGTGGTCCCGAATCTCGTCGTCGGTGAGGTAGTCCTCGCCGTCGCCACCGCAGCGCGGGCAGTCGTACTCGACGCCCGGGATCAGAGCCTCGAGCGCGTCCTCCGCGTCGTCGAGGTCCGCGACGATCGTGCCGGTCCCCTCGCACCGCGGGCAGTCGACGAGCGGCGGGTCATCGGGCGGGTCGAGCATGTAGTCGCCGACGGTCTGCATCACGAGCCCGCCTCGAAGAACGCGTCGGCCGGGTGCTCCGCTGCGACGGGGGTTTCGGCCTGGTCGTCGGCGACCGGCACGTCCTCGATCTCCACGATCTCGGACTTCCAGTTGATCGCCTCCGTCTTCGTCGACGCGAGGTCGGCGCCGGCGTCGGTTCCGGAGAACTCGGACAGCAGCGCGTTCAGCTTCTTGCCGTCGGCCTTCGGCACCTCGACGATCGGCACCGCCGCCAGGGCGCGGGCCTCGGTGATCTCGCCCGCGTCGGCGAGGCGCTGCAGCACCTTGCGGGCGCGGTCGGCGTCCCACCGGCGGGTGGCGGTGCGGGTCATCTTGACGCCGCCGTAGTACTTCGCGGACTCGATCGCGCCCTCGTGGAAGCGCTGCTCGATCTGGTCCTTCATCTGGGTGCGGAGCGTCGAGATGTTCGACGCGATCTGCGCGAGCTGGCCGTACACGGCGGCCTGGACGTCTTCGCGGGCGTCGACGAGGTCGGTGATGTCGAGGATCTCGCCGGTGTCGGTGCGGGTGACGCGCGGCTTGCGCTCGTCGTCGAGGTCGATGTGGATGAGCATGTGGCTGTGGTCCTGTGGTGGGGCGCCTAGGCGGCGCGGTGGTCTGCCGCTTCGCCCGCGGCAGCGGTGCCGGGCTCGGCCCGGAGGTGGTAGGTGGCGGTCCCGTTGGACTGCCGGACGGTGTCGATCCAGTAGCCGGCCTGACGGAGCTCGTAGACGCGCGCCGCGACCCGTTGGATCGGGGTGCCGCCGTCGAGCACGTCAGGTGCGGCGAACCGGGTCTCGTTGACGGGGCCGTTGCGCAGCGCCGCCAGCAGCCGCTGACGTTGCGTCGGCTTCCGGTGGAGCTGCGCGACGGTCATGCGATGTGGCCCGTGTCGGCGATCTGCTGCTTCAGGTCGCAGACGCGGCCGAGGTCCTGGGCCGCGTTGCCGAGCTCGCGGGCCGCGGCCTCCGACGGCCCGAACTGCGTGACGTTGTCGAGCGCACGGCGGACGCTGAGCAGAGCTGCGTCTGTGAGTCCGTCGATTACGCCCTGCTGCCACTGGTCCTCGGGCGTGATCTCGCGGTCCTCGGGGCGGGCCGGAAAGCGGACGATGTTGCTCATGCCAGGACCCCCTCGGCCGGCGCCTGGGCCGGGAGCTCGTCGGCGGTGCCGTCGATCGTCTGCTGCTGCCCCTCCGGCTGGACGGCGTCGAGGAACTCGGTGTTCGCGATCATCTGCACGACCTGCTCCTGCGTCGCGGCGCGCATCCGGGCGCCGAGGTCGTTGTTCTCCGGGACCCCGGCGTCGGTGAGCAGCGCGTGGTACTGCGCGTTGCCGAAGTTCTTCGCGTTGCCGCGGGCCCGCAGCTCCTTGAACGCGCGCTTCAGCTCGTCCGTCGCGGCCGGCGCGGCCTTCTGGGCGGGCTCCGGCTGCTTCTCGGCGGGGGGTGCCGCGGGTGCGGGCTCGCGGGCCTCCTGGGCGGCCTGCGTCGGCAGCTCGGTGGGCGCCTGCTCGATCTGCCGCGACGCGTCGTCCGGGGCCTCGACGACGGGCGCGGTCGGCTCGTCGCCGGCCGGGAGCTCGGGAACGGCGTGGTCGCGGCTGGGGTCCATCTCGCCGATCGCGTAGACCCGGACGCCGTACGTCGTCTCAGGAGCGAACCAGGCGACGCCGTTGCTCATCGCGCGGCTGAGCAGCATGTTGCGGGCGTACTTCGCGTACATCCCGTTCGCGATGCCGGCGGTCTTCGCGTCGTCCATCGAGAACGACGACTCGCCGAGCAGCTCGTCGTCGCGGTCGCGGTCGGCGGGCCAGCGGCGCCAGAACCGGAGGGTGCAGATCTCGTTGGTGAGGTCGACGACCTCGTAGTCGTAGCGCTCGCCCCACGGTCCGACGTAGGCGCGCATCCGCGACGCCTGGGCGTTGGCGGTGAGCTCGCACTTGCCCTTGACGAAGTCGATCTGCGACAGCGACTGGGCGGGGCCCATGCCGAGGCCGCGTCCGAAGATCATCTTCGCGAAGAGCTCGGGGGCCTCGCCGGGCAGGAGGGACGCGAGGCCCTTCATCTGCTCGAGCTCAGCGGTGGGGATCGCGAGGGACGTCATGCCGTCACCTCGTTCCAGAGGTCGTCGAACATGAACGCCGTGCCGGGCTCCGTCGGCAACGGCTTGATGCCGTGGACCTTCGTGTAGTCGGCGACGGCGATGACGGTCCGTCCGGGGATCTGCTCCCACGACTGGACCCCGAATGCGTCGACCATCCGGCGGACGAACTCGATGCCCTTGTCGCCCTTCAGGGCGTAGAGGCCGGCACCCTGACCGGAGCCGCCGTAGTCGAGGCGGACGATGGCGGTGAAGATGCCGTGGTCCTCGTAGCCGAGCTCGGTGCTGAGGGCCTTGGCGATGCGCTCTTCAGTGCTCATGCCGAGACCCCGCTCGTGCTCGCGGACTTCTCGATGTGCGCCTCGACGGCATCGGCGGTCGCGTTGCCGGTGGCGGTCGAGCGCAGCGAGTCCAGCAGCTGGCCGCCGCGGTCGATCGACGCCTGGGCGTCGTCGTCGTCGTTCGGCTCGTCCTCGACGAGCGCCTCGGACTGGCCGGCGTTCCGGGCTGCGACCCGGGCGACGACGATCTCGTTGACCTCCGCGACGCCACGAGCGAACTCGATGAACGCCTCGTCGGGCACGACCACGCGGTTCTGCGCGGACCCGTCGGGGATGCCGCTGACGACGTGAGCGCCGAGGCCCTCGCGGTCGGCGTCGTAGACCTGCACGAACTGCTGGAAGCCGAGGTCGGACTTGTAGTGGACGGTCGTCATGCCGTCCTGGTGGAAGACGCTGACGGTGCTGTCGGCTGTGGGGTTGTCGATGCTGCTCATGGGTGCTCCGGGTTTCGGATGGGCCGCGCCGCCGGTACGATCCGGGGTGCGGTGACTGCTTTTGCGGTGCCGCGATTCACTGGCTGTGGATCTGCCGGCCTGGACTTCGCCCGTCGAGGCCGGCCTTGTTTCAGCGGGGGTGCAGGTGGCGGCGGGTGAAGAGGTCGCCGATGTGGCGGGGCCTCACGCTCTGGATGTCGAGCGCGTCGGCGAGCTGCTCGCGGACGACCTGGCGCTTGACGTACTGCGCGGCGGCGTGGCGGGCGTGCTGCTCGAGCCGCTCGGTCGTGAGCTTCACGCGACGGCCCCGACGGGATCGGGGTCGCCGACCTCGTTCGTGCCGATCCACTGCGAGATTGCCTCGCGGTGGGCCTCGCCGATGCCGAGGCCGCGGATCGCGGCATGCTCGGCAAGGGCGCTGAGGTGGTCGACCCGGGCCTTGAACGACACGACCTTGGTCGGGCCGTGGAGAAGGTCCGCGGGGTGCGGGGCCTGCCTTGTCGGTGTGCTCATGGGGAGCAACCTAGCATAAGAGAAAGGAAAAGCGCAAGGGTCAAAGCAGGAGAACTTGCAGAAGGGAAAGCCGACGGGCCGTAACCTGCGCCCGTGCTCCCGATCGGAAGCCGCATCCGAGTGCGGAGGCTGGAACTCGACCTGACTCAGAAAGAGCTCGGGGAAGCCGTTGGCGACGGGGTCAGCAAGCAGACCGTGCGCAACTGGGAGGCTGGCCGTTCGGAGCCGACGAAACACAGCGCGGACCTAGCAGCAGCGCTGCAGTGGACCGAAGAAGAGCTCTGGGCCGGCCCGCCACCGCGGCGAGCGCAGGGCCCGAGGCGCGGCCCTCGGCGCCCAACCGCCGACGAGCGGTTCACGGACGCAGTCGGCGAGGGCCGCAGCAGCACCAAAGACCTCTTGCGCCAGGTCCGGGAGAGAACCCCCGACCGGCCGTTCCTCGCCTACCCCGAGCAACCAGCCACTCGCAGCGAGGTCGACGAGCTCCGCGCCCGCCTCGACAAACTCGAAGCCTGGGTCCGCGAACAGGACACCACCGCCACCGCAGCAGTCGACGACGCGGACGACCTCACCGCCGACGCCTAGCCGCCTCGCGAGCGCGCACCTGGGCGCCCGCTCGCGCGCACGCGCGAGGCGGTGGAGAACGAGAACGAGCTTGAGGTTGAGTTCGAGCTTGAGGTAGAGGTGGAGGCGGTAGACCCTTCGAAGGGTCTACCTGAGTCCAGGTAGTGCCTTCGAAGGGGCTTCGAAGGCACTTCGAAGGCACTCGGAAGCCCCTTCGAAGGGGCTTCGAAGACTCTCCGAAGGGGCTTCGAAGGCACTACCTGAGTCGAGATAGACCCTTCGAAGGCACTACGGAAGACCCTTCGAAGGCGCTTCGAAGGGTCTACCTGAGCGCAGATAGACCCTTCGAAGACCCTTGGTCAGGCGCCCGGAGGCGCCGGCCTAGAGGCGACGCGGTCGAGGATGGCGAGCATCCTCTCAACGCGTTCCTCGGGGACACCACACAACGCCAAGCGCTGCCGACGCTGCTCCTCGATGCCCGCGCGACGCATCGCCCGGAACACCTGGCGCTCAGCCTCGAGCGCCTTGACCTGCATGCCGAACCGGCTGTCGCCGGGGTCCTGAATGGTCGAGGACATGTCGTCTCCCGTCCGGCGTGGCCTCCATCCCCACCCTGGTGTGGGTGACCCCGCCGCCGGGCCACATGACGCCCCCCGTTACAAGAGCGCCGCGACGAGAGAGATGACCGTGCCAGCCGCTCCGGACGGACCTCGGAACGTGTGTTCGCTTGGCGCCCTGCAGCTCCCCGGAGCATGCAGGGGATAACCGATGTAAACCAATCGGTCGTCCAATCGAACACCGGACGAACGTGGGGGAGTGCCCCGGCTGGGCCGCTACTCTGCGCCGATGCGTAGTCACCGTCCCGTCCTGTACCTCATCGCAGTCGCTGCCCTTGGACTCGCCGGCTGTGGCTCCAACGACGAACCATCCGCCCCCGTGGGAACCCAAGCTCAAGGGGCTGTGACCACCGTCAGTGCCGAAGAGGCGCCCGACCCGACGAGCGAGATCCGCGGCGTCGCGGATCGGTTCTACTCGGCCTACGACGCAGGTAAGTGGGACGAAGTCTGCGGGCTCATGGCCCCGAGCGCGAAGGCGCAGCTCGCGCAAGGGGCCGCCTTCCTTGGCACGAAGCCCGGGGATTGTGCTGGCACTGTCGCCGCAGCTTCAACGGCGGCGGGCAGTACCGGGCCGTCGAAGCCGAACGTAACGACGGTGAAGGTGGATGGCAGCAAGGCGGTCGCACCTGGGGCTCAAATGCAGGACGGCAGCCCTGCGGATCTAGCGTTTGAGAAGGCCGACGGGAAGTGGTTGATCGCTGCAGATCCGGAGGAGGAGGGATCGAGCGGCGAGGGCTTGCGCGCTCGCGTGCAGGAGTGGCCGAAAGCCTGGTGTCAGCTAGACGCGGGTGCCTCTCGCGAAGAACTCCGCAAGGCGCTCGGGAAGCCGACGGGCGGAACGGACGATCAGGACTCGTGGGAAGGCTTCGGGCTCGCGCTGACCGCCTTCTATGACGCCGATCTGACGTCGTACCAGCTGCAGGTCGGCGAGGGCGATGTGCCCTGCGCCGACGTGCGCAAGGCCGCCGGCCGCGACTAACCGTTCTTCTGGCAGTAGTCGGTGATCGGCCGCGGGTCCTGCGACCCGCGGCCCTGCAGACCGAACCGGCCGTCGTTGACCATGAAGTGCACGTGCCACGCGTTTGCGAAGCCCGCGTGGCCGAGCACGTCGCCGGCCTGCACGACCTGGCCGACGCGCACCCGCGCGCCCTCGGCGTGACCGAACCCGAGGTGCAGGCCCTTCTTCAGCGGCCCGACCGTCTCGAGCAGCTCGACCTGGATGATGCCGTCACCGTCGGAGACCGGGTGGCCGCCGGACGGCTGGGCGCCCTTGCCCCACCAGCCGGAGCTGCGCACGTCGATGACGCGACAGCGCGCCGGCGCGTACAGCAGCGCGTTCGCCGGGCAGATCAGGTCGATGCCGTCGTGGACCGGCGGGTGCCAGCCCCACGAGTCCTGCGTAACCTTCGCGACCAGGCGGTGCACGCCGGGCTCCGAGGCCTGCTCGAGACGCTTGACCAGCCGTCGGCGCCAGTCCGCGCGGACGTGGTACCTCTCAAGCTCGGCCGACGAGAACCGCTTGTTGCGGATCTTGATGCGCAACTCCGGCGTGATGCCGCCCTCGAGCGCGCCGGCGGCAATGCCGTACCCGTACGCGATCGACGCGGCGAGCGACCGGTCACCGACGCCATAGGCGCCGGACTCGGGGTGCCGGTACGTCTTGGCGCCCCAGCCCTGCAGCACCTTGTTCATGGTGCGCTCCCACCCGGCGACGTCCTCGCCGCGCATGGGCGGTGTCGTGACCTTCAGCGTGCGGGAGCTCATGCCGGGTCCTCCGCGACGGTCTCGTCCTCGGGCTCGATGCTGCCGGGGTCGTCGAGATCGTCTGCGTAGCCGACGTTGGGGGTGCTCACCGGGCCGGTCGGCGTCGCGCCGGTCACTCGGACCGTCTGGTCGGCTTGGCCGTTGTCGCGGCGGAACACGAGCTCCTCCCACTTCTGCGAGCCGAGCAGGAACGTGATCACGACGCCGCCGACGACGATCATCGCGACGCAGAACACGATCGCCTTCTCGATCGAGTCGATCGCGCCGAGCAGCGCGACGATGACGGCCGCGATGGAGGCGAGGGCGCCGCTCAGGGCGGCGATGCGGTTGGGGGTGTTCATAGGTGAGCCCTTCGGGTTCGGTGGCTGTGGATCGCGACGCCGGTGCCGATGGCGACCGCAAGGGGGATGCCGGACACCAGCGCGAGCGCCGGCGTTGAGAGGACCGCGACGCGGTGCAGGCGAACGCTCACGCGACCGGCACCTTGCCGAGCTGGCGGACTTGGTCCTCGAGGCGCATGACGCGGCCGACGAGCGCCTCAGCGCGTTCCTCCGCGGCCCGCAGGCGGGTGCGGAAGTCGAGCTCCATCTCGTCCTTCGCGGCACGCAGAGAGTCGATCTGGCCGACGACCTGGTCGACGCGGGCGTTCGCGCGATCGGCGTCGGCCTGCGCCTCGCTGAGCGACGTGCGCATGTCGTCCATGCGGCCCTTCCACCACGCCTCGCGCTCGTTCGCGGTCTGCGCCTCGGTGAGCGCCACGTCGGTCGGGCCCTTCCGCCACGACCGGACAGCCTGGAACGCGAGCACCAGCATGGTGCCGAACGCGGCGAACCCTGCGAGGTAGTCCCCGATGGCGCTAGCAGCGAGGAACAGCATCAACGGCGACGGCGGGGTGGAGCCGCGATCTCGGCGAGCCACCACGGCACCAGTGCGCGGTGCCGCAGAACGAACGACCTGTTCATGACGAGCAATGCGACGGCGTAGTAGACGGCCATCGTCAGAACGGCGGCGCCCTTGAACTCGATGTACAGCGCCAGGCCGTTGAGGCCGAGCATCAGCGACAGCACAATCGCGCCGCGTGACGCGGGGATCGGCTTACGTAGCGTGATCGACACCACGATCACCGCGCAAGCCGCCACGATGATCGCGACGTACAGGTCGGTGGCGTGGCTGCTGATGATCTTCGCGATTGTCAGGCGCTCAACGCCATCGCGAGTGATCAGGCCGACGATGCCGGCGATGCCGATGAGCATTGCGACGTACGCGTCGGGCCAGACGCTCGAGGCGGCGAGGCGGATGCGTCGCCATGCGGTCGATTCGACGGCGGCGTCCTGGACCGCGCGGGCGGTCTGCAGCGGGATCACGGCCGCCATCCCTTCGTGGTCGGCGACGTGAAGCCGGCGATGCGCGCGATGTCGGTGACACGTCGGCCTTCTGCGGTGGAGGACACCATCGCGGCGACGACGCACATCCCGAGGACGGCGTGGCCGCCGGCTATTGCTGCCGCGGGGCCGCGGGGGATGTCCCACCCGAACCCGTACGCGACGACCGGAACGGCGAGCGCGATCGTGACGATGCCCCAGAGGAGGACTGCCCACCGGCGGTACAGGAACGCCATGCGGGCGCAGAAGATGCCTTCGCCGATCCGCGCGAAGGCGAAGAAGACGAGGAGCGCGTCGATGATCACGACTTGGTCCAGCCCGCAAGCAGCTTCATCGGCGGAACGGGCTCGGAACCGTCCGCGGCCTTCGTGGTGATCGTGACCCCGTCGCCGTGTTGCTTGGCGGTCAGCGTGACGTCACCGACCGGCCACGATGCTTCGAGGTTCGTTGCGCCAGCGTCCTCGAGCTTCGACAAGCGCGAGCCAGCCTGGTCAAGTGCAGCGATCAGCCACGCGCGGGAGGTCATCGACGGGAGAGACATCAGAACTCCTGGACGGGACGCAGCTGCACATAGGCGTCCGCGATATCGACGCCGGCCTCGCCGGTTTCGGGGTAGTTGAGCATCCGGGCAGTAAGCGACACGACCTGGTTCGCTGTGAGCGTTCGCCGAATGGATCGGTGCCCGGAGCCGAACGGAAGCGGGTCGACGCTGCTAACGCCCCTACCGATCGCCTCGACCTGCACCGCTCCACTTAGCGTGCCGTCGATCGAAACGACCGCACCCGCCGACACCGCGAGCTGCCGGGATCGGATAGTTGCCGATACCTCGATGTCGAACTGCCCGGCGTAAGGCGCAGCGACAGTCGGCTGCGCGGAGGCCCCGCCCTCCCCAGCCCACGCGAACACGCTGGAGCTAGTCAGGGCAGTGATCGAACCAGTGGCGGATCGGCGAGTCCACGTGGTGATCAAGCGCCAGTCGGCACCGGTGTCCTGGTACCAGAGCTTGCGGTCGGTGGCGAAGTACAGCCGGTCCTCTACGCCGGCGTCCGGGCGGTTCGCGAAGGTGCCCCGCGAACGGGGAAGCATCAGGCCGTCGAGCTGATTCGTCAGCGTGGCGAAGTCCGCGGGGACGTTCGCCGGGTCGCTGCCGACGGGCCTGGTCAGCCCGAGGCGGGTGGTGTTCGACGGCACCCCCAGAGGGTCGCCCGCCAGGCCCACGCGATCACGCGGGCCATGCGGTGCGCGGGGTCGGTCTATGGGGTCAGGATGTCCGCGTAGTTCGTGTTTCCGGTCAGAAGCGCCCCATACGTCGGGTAGATGGGCGGCACGTCGTCGTAGTCGCGCTCGTCAGCCAGGCCGGTGTGCAGCACCACCCACGCCGGCTTGACCGCGCGGCCGGCGGCAAACAGGTCCTCGGGCGTGAAGTCGGGGTGGATGTCCGACGACCGGGGTCGCACCTGCAGGTGGTACGCGCTGTCCGTCGTGGGGTCGGCCGGGTTGTAGCGGTCGCGGACGACAACGCGCTTCGCGCCCACCATCATCGCCTTCATCGCTTCGACGATCGCCGCGGTAGTGCCGCGCTCGAGGCGGGGACGACGGGCAACCCGGGCACGGATCGCCGCGACTACGGCCGGAGGTACGGAGGGCCCGACGTCCTGCGGGTGCACGGTCTCGCCGTAGAACTGAGCCGCCCACGGAAGGAACTCCGGCCTGCACGTTGCCGGGTCAGCGGCGACGATCCATCCCGGACGGCCGGCGTCGTCCTCACGCGCGACGTGCTCGAGCTCGTCCCACATCGACGCCTTCGCGTCGACAAGGGCAGCCAGGAGAAACCCGCCGTCGCTGTCGCGGTCGGTCTGAGCGCCGAGCCGCTTGTATCGCTCGGCGGCGAGCGGCCGCATGCCCCACGGCGGCTGACGGATGCTCACCGGTCGAGCACCGTGATCGTCACCGTGCCGGGCAGCGGAAGCGGGAGCAGCCCTTCGAGCTCGAGGTCGGCGTTGACGCCGTTGATCGTCACCGACGTGCGGGCCCTGTCGACGCCGGTGACGGTGCCGAGCCGCTCGATGACCTCGGCGATGTAGACGCCGGTGGTCTGCGCCCAGCGGGGCGGACTGTCGCCGCCCTCTTCTCCCGGCCGAGGCGGCTCGCCCCAACGGGCCGGCGACAGGTAGGAAGTCACGACGTCCTGCGCAAGGGCAGCGATGACGTCGTGGTCGTAGCCCGGCCACGCCAGAACGGTCGCCGCGACGTTCACGGTCGTGTAGTCCGCCGTGACCACGTGCGCCTCGATCGTCGACGTGAGTGCGGCGTCGAGCAGCGCCTGGGCGGCTGCGACGACAGGGCCGGGCGGGGCTGTGCCGTCGGCGGCTCGGATGCCGACCGTGAAGTGGCCAGCCGCAACGGTGTCAAGGGGCGGGCCGGGGTCGGTGTTCTCGAGGCAGAGCGCCGCCTCGACACCTGGAACCTTCAGGGCGACGAACTCGGCGATGTCTGCAGCGGCGATCGGGCGGGGCGCCATGATGCGCGCGAGGCGTACGAGTCGGCCGAGGTGCGCGTACCGATCCTCCTCTTCAAGAGCGCCGGCCAGCGGACCGTCGAGCTCGGCGGCTACGCCGAACGGGAACTGCTCAAGGCCGAGAAGGTCCCCGGACGTGCCGTTGACGGCCGTGCCGACCTGCAGCGTCTGCACGGGGACTCCGGTGATCTCGGTCGTGCCGATGCTTGCGGCGTGGGCGCCGAGCGTCTGGATCGACACCGGCTCGCCGTCGGGACCGATCCCCTCAAGGATTGTGCCGTCAGGCACGGTGACCGCGGTCGCGCCGGAGACGAGCAGTGTCGCGGTGCCCGTGGCGGGCGTTGCGAGACGACGGGGCTCCTGCAGCAGGCGGGTGAGGACGTCGATGACGATCTCCTCGGCCACGGTCAGGGCGAGCTGCGCGACGTCGGCCGCGGTCTGCGCGTCCGTCTCCACGTCCCACTCAAGCAGCGAGCCGGGGGCCAGAGTGATGTTCGGGAAGCGGTCAGCGAGCGTGTCCCGGGCGCGCTGGACGAGCATCTCGGGGTCGGCCTCGAACGGGCCGGCGACGAAGTCTTCTTCGGCCATCAGGCGGTACCGGTGACGCGGACGCCGACGATGGCTCCGGTGTCGGGGTCGGCGACGGCATCCCACTCAGCACGGTCTTCGAACTGGTCGAGAACGTCGGCGATCTCGTCGGCGTCGACGCTGGTGCCGAAGCGCGGGTCGGTGATGCCGAGCTCGGGATTCTCGATGCGCAGGCCGATGCGGGTCAGCAGGATCGCCCGTGTGCACTGGCGAACCTCGGCGAGGCTGTCCTGCGGGACGGTGGCGAACGTCCCGACCCCGGTCTCGGGGTCGGCGGTCGCAGGGTCAAGTCGCAGCGGGATGGCGGGGTGTCCGGGGTCGGCCATGAGGTGGCTCAGGCGGGGTGCCAGGCGAGCACGAACAGCTTCCCGCTGTCGGCGCGCTGGACCCACACGGTGTCGCCGGGCGCGGGGTCGGTGGCACCGCGAGGCGCCCAGCCGGGCACCTCGTGTGTGCGGCGGCGGCCGTACGCGTTGAGGGTCACGACGAGCAACGTGTCGGGGTCTGCCGGCGCAACGTCGACGGTGCCCTCCATGGGCCTGACGGGGGCAGTCTGCTGCCGGTCCAGCGCGGCCTCGTTCGGTTCGGGCATGCTCAGTTCTTCCTGACGCCGACGTGGATGTGGCCCATGTGCCCGCCGTACTCCGGGGTGCGCCAGATGATCTGCACGCGGTAGCCGCGCCACTGGAACGTGTCGACGATCTTGCGCTTGCCAGTGCCGTAGTCGCGGCCGAACGCTCGGCCGAGCGCCGCGACGCCCGCGTCAAGGCTGCTGGACGGCGGCCCGTACAGCAGGTCGATACCGCGAACCCCGATGTCTCGGGCCGCCTGCCCAGAGTCGTTGCTTGCGTGATCGGAACGGTTGCCGGAGGTCGTGGTAGAGCCGCCACGGAAGCTGGACCCGACGTAGACACGCGACCCGCCAGCGCGGGCAGCAAGGCGGGCTGCCTGGTCGACGATGCCTTTCGCCCCTCCGGTGGTGGTGATGTCGCCTGCGGCCCCGCGAGCAGACTGGCCGCCGCCGGGCTCCGCCGAGGACGACGTGGTGGTGGTCGTGGTCTTCGTCTCGTTGGCAGGCTCGAGCTTGCGGGACTGCGGCCGAGCGAGCGAGACGGTGCACCGCAGAGCCATGCGGCCGCGGCCGATGTCGATGGGTCGAGCGAGGTCGCTGGTGACCGACGAGATGAGCCAGCGACCAGACCCGGGGCCCTCGCTCTCGATCGTGGCGACCTGTCCGGGTTCAGGGAGGCGGTCGGCGATGATCTCTGCCGTCGCTTCCTGGGCGGTGTGCCGGACTTCCCACTTCCAGTCGGGGCCCCTCAGGACTGCGGGGTGCTCCCGGCGGATGCGGAGGCCCACGGCTGCGGTGGCGAGTTCGCCGTCGGACGCGTAGACGCCGGCGTTGGCGAAGACCCAGTGGCGCCATCCGACCTCCCCGGCAAGGCGGTTCGCACAGGTGAGCGCGTCCTCCTTCTTGCCGTCCTGCCCAAGCTCGAACTCGTAGGCGATCTCCCGCGTCTCGGACGTTGTGGTGGACCGCGACGAGGATTCGCTGGCGCCGCCTTGGCCGCCAGCCTTCAGCCATGCGTCGACGGTCTTCGTGGCCTCGTCCTCCCACCGGTAGTAGCCGCCGACCGAGACCTGCACGGCGGTGATCATCCGGTCGAGGTTGCCCGCACCGTTGCGTAGCGACCCGTGCTTCTGCTTCCAGCCGGCCTGGCCGCCGCGTCCGCCGGTCAGGAACATGCGGCAGGACCCGGTCGCGGTACGCCGGACCGACTCAGGGCCCCAAGGGGCGCGCTGCTGGAAGAAGCCGCGGGAGTCGGGGCCGGCGGTGTCGCCGTGGTTCAGGGGCCGCATGACGGACTCCTGTGTGGCGCACATGATCGTGGCGATCGTGACCCGGCGCGAGCAGTTCAGGCGGGCGCACTCGGTGAGGATGTCGACGATCGCGCGGATCTGCGTGTCGTCCGCTCGGACGCCCTTGACGGTGGGGCGCTTCGATGCGGGCCAGCCGCGCCCGGTCGACCGGGCAGCGCTCGACGTCGCGCTACTGTCCGTCGATGTCGTCGGCCGCGAGCTCTTAGCTTCGCGCTGGGCGTCGAACAGCTCAGGGACGAAGAGGTCGCTGCCGCCGCCGGTGCGGTCGTACATCCGCCAGATGAATGCAGCGCGATTGACGCGGCCCCGGACCGCACGCATCGGGCGGGTGTTGCGCCGCAGCCACGCGCCAAGACGGTCCTCAAGGGCGATCGTCCAGCCGGTGTCCGACGGCTGCAGGCCCATCAGGCGCCACCAGATGCCGCCGACCTCGACGTCGATGTTGTCGTCCAACAGCAGGTCGTCCTCCCGGTCGAACAATCGGCCGGCGGACACGAGCGTCCGCTCTGGGTCGGACACCTCGAGCGTGAGGACGGCGGCGCCGGTGCGGGTCGCGGTGATCGGGGCGGACGTGACGCGGTCGGTGATGTCCGCAGACGCGTAGCTGCCGACGAGCACGACCTTGTTCAGCGCGGCAGCGGTCACGCCGGTGTCCGAACGCGGCCTGATCCAGGGCCCGGGCTGCAGGCTCCTGGGGACCGACTTCGCGACGACCGCGCGGTTCTTGACTTTGCTGGCCATCAGGCGCGGGGCAACTTCAGCATCCGGGGCCGGCCGGGCTTGCGGGGGTCCTTGATCGGCGGCTTTTGCAGCTTCGCGATCTCGCTCCACCGAGTCGGGTTGCCAAGCGTGCGGGCAGCGAACTCCTGCAGCGTCTCGTCGGCGAGAAGCTTCGCGGTGGGGTGCTTGACACGCTTACCGTTCTTCGTGCGGTACTTCGACCGGCCGCCCTTGTCGACATCGATCGCGTCGAGGTCGGGGGGCTCGCCGAGCGTGATGACGAGGTGCTGCCGGATCAGCCGGTTGTTCGTGTAAAGCGAGTCGCCCCACGACACGTCATCGATGACCCAGCGTGTCAGCGGAAGCGGAGGGACCTGGCCGAACACCTCGAGCTGGCGCGGGCCGCGGAACCCGCCGCCCGGAGTGGCGGTGCCGGTGCCGATGGACTGCAGGCGCTTGACCTGATCCGTGACCGTGGTGGCGCCCTTGAGCAGGATGACGGGCAGCGCCAGTTTGGCCTCGGGGTTCGCGGCCCAGTACCGCACCGCACGCTTGCGCGGGACGGGCAGCGACTCCCAGCCCCCGAAGTCCCCGGACAGGGACGGCGGCTCAGTGTCAAGCAGCATCGTCAGCGACACCTGGTCGAAGACTGCGCGCAGCATCACGTGTCCGTCGGGGACATCGGGCTTCATACCGTCACGCCGTTCTGGGTGTCGATGGCGATCTCGGCCATGGCCTCGGCGAGCTGCCTCTTGCTGATCTCGACCTTGACGGTGACGGGCTGCAGCAGCCGCTCTCCGAGAGGTGTGGGTGCGGGACCACGGCCACTGCTTGCGGCTGGCGCCCGCTGGTTGGGGCTGAGCGGCTGCACCCTGACCGAGCCATCCGCACGGACTGTGTTGAGTTCGGGGCCGGCCTCGCCGGTCACGAACGACCCCATGCCGCGGACCGTGCCGCCCTCGGCGAGCAGCGGGATGTCCGGCACCCCGATCGTGCCGCCGCCGATCGCGCCGAGCGGACCGAGGTCGACCTTCGGCACGGTGAACTCGAGGCCGTTCCACTTGCCGATGATCCAGTTCAGGGCGTTGCGGAACCCGTTCTTGATGCCGTCCCACAGGCCGCTGACCGCAGACCCGACCTTGCCCGGCAGGGAGCCGAGGAAGCCGACCATCGACATGAACTTGTCGCGCACCCAGCCGACGACGCTCGTGACGGTGCTCTTGATCTTCCCGAAGTTCGAGACAATGAGGATGATCGCGCCGCCGATCGGGCCTGTGAGAAGCCCGATGACCAACTTCCAGTTCTCTGCGATCCAAGACCCGACGGACTTCAGGATGCGCCACGCTCCGTCGACGGCGTTCCGGAAACCTTCGAAGCGCTTGTAGGCGTAGATGAGGGCGGTGCCGACTGCGATGACCGCCACCACGATCAGCGTGAGTGGATTGAGCGAAAGGGCGAACATCGCGACGCCGAGCGCCGTGAGGCCGATCGTGATTGCGGTGATCGCAGGACCCAAGGCGCCCACGCGCTGCAGCTCCGTGACGACCGCCGAGATGATCTTCGCCGCGAACGCGAAGACGGTGCCGACGACCTCACCGAACGTCTGCAGACCGCCCGACGCCACGATGGCCTCGAAAGCCTTCGCGATGTCTTTCATCCCGGACGTCACGCCAGGCAGCGCGCCGTCTGCGATCTGGTCCAGGCCGCCCATCAGCGCCGCGAAGACCGGCGCCAGGGCGCGGACCACACCCGCAAGGGTGCCGAACACGTCGGCGAGAGTCTGGAACGCCCACGCGATGCCGCCGTCGATGGTGGCCCGCGACACGCCCTCGAGCTGCGTGGTCAGCCACTGCAGCCCGTCGATGAGGTACGGCATCGCGGCGGTCGCGATCAGCAGGAAGATCCGGAACAGCTGCAGCAGAGCGGGCAGCAGCACGGGCACGAGGTCCGCGACCGCGGCGATCAGCCCGTTGATCTCGGGGCCCATGCCAGCGAGACCGGTAGCGGCCTGGGAGATCGAGGTGCCGATGACGCTGCCGAGCGACTTGAACGCCGGCGCGATCTCGCGCACCAACGTGCCGATCGGTCCGAGCGCCTTCGCCAGCCCCTGGAACACGGGGTCGAATGCCGGGCCGAGCTCGTCCGACAGCAGCGTCTTGAACTCGCCGAACCGGTTCTTCAGCTCGTTGGCGGTGCTGCCGCCGACGTCGGCCATCTGCTCGAAGCGCTTCGTGGCACCCATCGCGAACCCGGCCAGCACCGCACCGGCGCCGAGCGCAGCGATACCCAGCGCGCCAAGCGCGATGATGCCCGCGCCGGTCGCCTGCACCAGAAGGCCGATGCCCTGCGCGCCGGCGGTGATCGCGCACACCACGGCCAGGGCCTTCAGGCCGCGGCCGACATTCAGCGACCCGCGCTGCATGTCCGCGAACGGCCGGCGGGTACCGTCGGCGCTCTTGCCGAGCCGATCGACCGAATCGCCGGACTCGTCCATGTCCTTCCGGAACCGGCGTGCCCCGATGACCTTCAGCCGCGCGACGATCGTCTCGCCCATCAGGTGCTCCCCGGCTGCTTGCCGTTCATCGCCTGCGACAGGTAGACGGCCTCACGCTTCGCGCGATCGTCGACGGCCCGCACCGCGCCCGTCACGACGACACGGGCGACCGCCCGCTCGAGCGGGTCGCCGTGCAGCAGCGCCGTGACCTGCGAATCGAGTCCGAGAGATGCGGCCTGTTCGACCACACGCAGCTCCCCCGGACTCAGGACCCCGGGTCGATGGACTCCGCGACGAGCTCGCCGGCATCGTTGAGGGTCTGGTCCACCGCCCCGGTGACGACGAGGGACGTGTCGGCCATCCACCGGCCGACCTCGTTCGCGAACGCCGCGAGCGCCGTCTCGTTGACCTGACGGGCCGGGCCCTCCTGGAACAGCGCCAGCAGCCCCTGCCGGGCCGACGACACCCGGACGGGCAGGAACTCGCCGACGTCGGTCAGCGTCGCGCGGCGCCCGTCGGTCAGGAGCTCGGCGGGGTCGCCGGTCTCCGGGTCGTAGAACGACAGGCCCTTGTGCGCCAAGCCGAGCAGGTCCGCGATGACCTTCGACATGTCGCTGCGGTCGCCGCGCGTCGACGCGCGCAGCTGCTTCGCGTCGCGCGGCGACAGCAGACCGAACTCGATGAGCAGCTCGCCGCCCCAGCCGGGCAGCTCCATGATCAGCTGCTTGACCTCGAGGCGCTGAACGTACGCCGCGCGGATGCGCTCGAACGGGCTGTCGGCCTGCGACACCGACGGCTCCTTGATGTCGTCGGCGCCCTGCACCTGGCGGACCTCGACGTCGGCCGGCTCGCCCGGCGCCAGGATCGGCTCGTCGTCGGTCTCGTCGTCGAAGCGGATGATGTCGTCGCCGTCGCTCACGAGGTCGGCAGCCCGGACGGCGTGTACGCCACGGTGAGCGTCTGCGCGTTGGACTCCGTCGCGTCGGACTCGGCCTCCTGGAACGAGCCGACGAACCCGGCGTGCTTGCGCGACATGACGACGCCGCGGCCCGGCGACCGGTACACGTCGACGATCGAGATCGGCGCCTTCTCCGCGGCGGCCTGCGTCAGCACGTCGAGCTTCCAGCCGTCGGTGTCCGGATCGAACGTGAACTCGAGCGACCCGTCGTCGACGCCGGGCTTGGCGTACAGGACGCGCCACCCGGTGTTGCCTCCGGGGTAGTGCGCGCCGCCCTCGTTCTTCACCTCGCCCGGGCTGTGCTTGTCGGCGATGCCGAGGTCGCGGGTCTGGCCGCCAACGATGACGGACACCGCGACGTCGCGGTTCTGGCTGGATGCGAGCAGCGTGGACATGCCGGGGCTCCTAGAGGCGGTCGCGGACGGCGACGGCGGTGAACTCGATGACGACCATGCGCACCGACGGGGACGTCCGCAGCGACAGCTGGACGCGGACCTTGCCGGCCTCGATCTCGGCCGACGTCGACGTGATCGTCACGCTGTAGCCGCGGTCGCCGTCGACGGAGAACAGGCCCGACAGCGGCTCCTCGCTGTAGGGCTTACAGACGTTCTCGACGACGCCGCGGATCGTCTCGAGGCGAACGCCGTCGCCGTCGAGGGCGGTGAACAGGTACGTGCGAACCGCCGCACGGGCCTGGTCGATGATCGCCATGATCGTGCGGTGACCGGAGGCGAAGTAGTACTGCGGCCACCGCTGCGGGTCGACGACCGTGATCGCGTCCATCGCGCACACGCCCTCCGGCTCCTTGCGGATGACGGTGATGCCGGCGTCGGCGAGGAGATCCCAGTCCGCGTCGGTCGGGACGCGCGTGACGTCGATCGAGATGTTCGACGTGACCTGCGGGCCGGCGGCCGCGCGGGCATGGCGCTGCGGGTGGTTGCGGTCGGTGCGCGCCAGGCGACCGGCCTGGCCGGCGGACGGCGGCACGTTCACGTTGACGTACGGGCCGATCGTGACGACCTCCCACGGCCACAGCAGCTGGCCGTACCGGCCGGCCTTCTCGCTGTCGAGGGCACGAACCGACGCGGCGGTCGCGACGAGCGTGGCGGTGTCGGCGATGTCGGGCAGGTCGGCGAGGACGTGCCGGCCGAACGTGCGGCCGTGACGGAACAGCGCCTCGCGGACGAGCGCGGACGTGTAGCCGGGCGCGGCGATGGTGCCCGGGCCGAGGCTGCGGCCGAACAGGCCGAGGGCCGTGACGACGTTCGCGTCGGTGACGGCGGCGTCGGCGGACACGCCGCCGGCCATCGCGATCGGGGTGTTCGCCTGGGTGACGGTCGGAGGCCACGCGGCGCTGCCCGCCTCGACGCGGATCAGGCCGGGGGTTGCGAGGCGCGCGATGGCCTCCTGGGTGCTGCCGGCCTCGACGGTGACCTTCGTGACGCCGGACTCCTTCAGCGTCAGCAGCACGCGGCCGGCGGACCCCGCAGCGACCGCGAGCGTCAGGCTGTTCGCCCAAGCGCCCGGGCCGTCGGCCTCGAGCTTCAGGACCGGCGCGTTGCCGGCGCCGGGCACGTCGGCCTTCGCGGTCGTGGCGGTCGCGTCGGCGGGGCGGACGACGAACGCGCGGCCGCCCTTCTCGCCGCAGTCGGCGAAGTACGACAGCAGCGACCGGACGAGGTGGCTGCCGCCGAACGGCTCGCCGACCCAGTAGGCGATCTCGGCCGGCGACGTCAGCTCGATCGGACGGTCGACCGGGCCGCGGAGCGCGGGCCCGACGAACATGGCCGTGTCGACCTCGCCCGCCTGGCGGCTGCCGCCAGCGCGGCGCTCACCTTCGATGACGGGAACTCCGGGGGCGGGCATCAGGTCGTCTCCTTCGAGGCGCGCGTCTTCTTGACGGGCACCAGCTCACGCAGCCGGCCGGCAGCGATGAGCGCCTGGATCAGCGGCGAGTCGTTCACAGAAC
>CAFBMK010000008.1_pt1 | contig 32055 bp, 29 predicted proteins | sample 7268691 | NCBI WGS metagenome assembly CAFBMK01 (sample SAMEA6814062, study PRJEB35770) | freshwater metagenome | biome: Freshwater; feature: Freshwater reservoir; material: water | place: Czech Republic | collected 2017-05-23 | depth 30m m
CGTCGCACGTGCGACGGGCGACCGGCCGGGGGCGCCGACGTCGGGCCAGGAGGACGTCATGACCCAGACCACCGTGCAGTCCCCGCAGACCGAGGCGTCCGTGCGCCTCGAGCACCTGAGCAAGACCTTCCCCGGGCAGCGCGCGCTCGACGACGTGTCGCTCGAGATCCGCCGCGGCGAGATCCACGCGCTCGTCGGGCAGAACGGCTCGGGCAAGTCGACGCTGATCAAGGTCCTCTCGGGCTTCCACCAGCCCGACGACGGCGCCTCCGCCTGGCTCTCCGGGGAGGCCGTCGACCTCGGCGGCCTCTCCGAGCAGCAGCTCGCGTCGATGCGGTTCATCCACCAGGACCTCGCGCTCGTCCCGACGCTCACGGTCCAGGAGAACCTGCACCTCGGCAGCAGCGGCCGCGGCCTGCTCGCGCCGTTCGACCGCCGCAGGGAGCGGGCCGAGGTCCGCGAGCTGCTGAAGACCTTCGACCTCGAGGTCGACCCCGACGCGATCGTCGGCGAGCTGTCCCCGTTCGAGAAGGCGGCCGTCGCGATCGTCCGCGCCCTCGGCGGCGCCTCCGACGACATCGCGCTCCTCGTCCTCGACGAGCCCACCGCGGCCCTCGGCGCGACGGAGACCGAGCAGCTCTTCCGGACCCTGCGCCACATCAACGGCCTGGGCGTGTCGATCCTCTACGTCTCGCACTTCCTCGGCGAGGTCCTGCAGATCGCGGACCGCATCAGCGTCCTGCGCAACGGCCGCAACGTCTGCGTGCTGGAGGCCGAGGGCACGACGGAGCAGCAGCTCATCGCCCGCATCGTCGGCTCCGACGTCGAGAAGGCGACGCCGCCGACGCCCCCCGGTGCCGACCGCGACGTGCTGCTGCAGGTCGACGGCCTCCGCGCCCCCGGGGTCCTCGACGCCTCCTTCGACGTCGCCGCCGGCGAGGTCGTCGGACTGACCGGCCTCATGGGCTCCGGCTACGAGAAGGTCGCCGAGTGCCTCGCCGGCGCCCGGCCGTTCGACGGCGGCGCCGTCGTCGTCCAGGGCGTCCGCTTCACGCGCCTGGATCCCGCGACCGCCGTCGGCGCCGGCATGGCGGCGATGCCCGCCGACCGCCGCGGGCTCGGCCTGATCCCGACGTTCACCGTCGCGGAGAACCTCGTCCTGCCCGACGTCGGGCGCAACTTCCGGCGCGGCCGGATCGACCGGCGTGCCGAGGAGGCTGAGGTCCGTCGCTGGCTCGAGGTCTGCGACGTCCAGCCGCCCGACCCCGAGCGCCGGATCGACCAGCTCAGCGGCGGCAACCAGCAGAAGGTGATGCTCGCCAAGGCGCTGCGCCTGGACCCGAAGGTCCTCGTGCTCGCCGAGCCGACGCAGGCGGTCGACATCGGCGCCGCGGCGTCCATCCGCCGGCTCATCACCGAGCTGGCCGAGCGGGGCCACGCGATCGTCGTGGCCTCCTCGGACCCGGAGGAGCTCGAGGAGCTCTGCCACCGCGTCCTCGTCACCCGACGGGGACGGATCGCCTGCGAGCTGCGCGGCGACGACATCAGCGAGGACCGCCTCGTGTTCGAGTGCCAGTTCGAAGGAGCCCAGTGATGCCCCAGCAGACCAACGCCGCCGCCACCGCCCCGGTGTCGGCCGGCAGCCCCCGCCGCGCACCGGACCTCGGCGGCCTCCTGGCCCGGGTCGGCCCGTCCCTCTCGCCGCGGAGGATCAGCGGCGTCTACCTGCTGATCCTCCTGATCGTCTTCTACTCGCTCGCGACGTCGACGTTCTTCAGCACGACCACGCTGCGGACCATCGCGACCGAGCAGGCGATCACCGCCATCGTTGCGATGGGCCTGACGATCGCGCTGGCCGCCGGCGTCTTCGACCTGTCGATCGCGGGCACGATGGGGCTCGCGAACATCGTCGCGGCGAAGCTCATGGCCGACGGCGGGATGTCCCCGGCACTCGCGATCCTCCTCACGCTCCTCGTCGGCGCGGGCATCGGGGTGATCAACGGCCTGCTCGTGACGAAGGCCCGGATCGATCCGTTCATCGCGACGCTGGGTACCAACTCGATCCTGCTCGCGGCGATCTTCGTCGTCTCGAACAACCAGAACATCCTCGGCATCCCCGCCGGGTTCCAGAAGATCGCGGGCAACCAGGTCGCGGGCATCCCGCTGCCGGTCTTCTACGTCCTCGGCCTGTCGCTGCTGCTCTGGTACGTCATGGCCTGCACGCCGCTGGGGCGCCGCCTCTACGCGACGGGCGGGGGTCGCGAGGTCGCGCGCCTGGCCGGCGTCCCGACGACGCGGTACGTCATCGGCGCCTTCGTCTGCTCCGCCACGATCGCGTCGCTCGCCGGCGTCCTGGTCGTCGCCACCATCGGCACGGGCTCGACCGAGGTCGGCGCGTCCTACCTGCTGCCCGCCTTCGCCGCCGGGTTCCTCGGGGCGACCCAGTTCAAGCCCGGCCGGTTCAACATCTGGGGCACCGTCCTGGCGGTCTACCTCCTGGCCACCGGTGTGAAGGGCCTCGTCCTCATGGGCGCGGACGTCTGGGTGCCGGACCTCTTCAACGGCGCCGCGCTGATCCTGGCCGTCGGGCTCTCCGGCATCCAGCGGCGCGCGAAGGTCACGGAGGTCGCCCCGGAGGCGAACGAGCCGGCGACGCTCGACGACACCGTCGGCCCGTCGACCGCGGGGGCGACCCGATGAGCGACGACGACCTGCTCCTCCGCGTCGCCGCGCTCGAGGACCGCGAGGCGGTCCGCGCCCTGCTGCTCCGCTACGCCCGGGCGCTGGACTCCCACGACTGGCCGCTCCTGCGGACCGTCTTCCTCCCCGACGCGGTCGCGGACTACGGCGCGCTCGAGGGCCGCAACGACGGCGTCGAGGAGATCATCGCGGCCTGCCACCGCGCGCTCGTGGGCCTCGACAGCAGCCAGCACCTCGTCGGCAACGTCGAGGTGGAGGTCGACGGCGACGCCGCCACGGCGTCGTGCTACCTGCACGCCCAGCACTACCTCGTCAGCCCGAGCGGGGTGAACACGTTCGTCGTCGGCGGCACCTACCGCGACCGGATCGTGCGCACGCCGGACGGGTGGCGCATCGCGCACCGGGCGCTGGCGACGACCTGGACCGACGGCAACGCGGCGATCTTCGCGCAGGGCCTGGAGCGCCTGCGCGAGCGGGGGGAGGAGTTCCCCCCGTGATCAAGGTCTACGCGCTCCTGCCCAAGCGGCCGGACATCACCGCCGAGGCGTTCCACGAGCACTGGGCCACGACGCACCGCGAGCACGCGCTGCGGATCACCCGCCTGCGCCGCTACGTCCAGGCCCACCGGCTCGAGCAGGACGTCCCGGGACTCCGGACCGCCCCGTACGAGGGCATCCCCGAGGTCTGGTACGACAGCCTCGAGTCCGCCGTCGGGCAGGACGACGACCCCGACTACACCGAGCACGCGCAGAAGGACGAGCCGTCGTTCGTCGACATGGCCGGCATCGCCTGGGTCATGACGGACGAGGCGCTCCTGCGCGACGACCTGCTGCTGGAGCAGGACACGCCGGTCCACAAGCTGCTGCTCCTCGCGGTCCGGCCCGCGGGGCAGGACCCCGCCGCGTTCGCCGCCGCCTGGCGCGCCGCGGCCGAGGACGTCGTCGCCACGACCGGCGTCCGGCGGGCCGCCGTCGCCACCGTGCTCCCCGACGCCTACGCGTCGGGCGATCCCGCCTACGACGGGGTCCTCGAGCTCTGGTGGCCCGACGAGGCCGCCCACGCCGACGCCTGGGCCGCCCACGGCGAGGACGTCGTGGCGCGCCTGACCGCCGTCGCCGACGCCGAGCGCCTCCGCGCCGCCGCGGTGCACGAGCTCCGCGTCATCTGGCCGGGACCCGCGCGCGACGCCGTCGCCGCGCCGGCCGCACCGAACTTCACCACGCACGACGAACGACTCGAAGGGAACTAGCCACCATGGGCAAGCTCGAAGGCAAGGTCGCATTCATCACCGGGGCCGCCCGGGGCCAGGGCGCCTCGCACGCCCGGTTCCTGGCGCGCGAGGGCGCGAAGATCATCGCGGTCGACATCCTCGACTCGATCCCGGACTTCTACGCCACCGCGACCCAGGAGGAGCTCGACGGGCTCGTCCAGGAGATCAAGGACCTGGGCTCCGACGCGATCGGCCTGAAGGTCGACGTCCGCGAGTTCGCGCAGGTCAAGGACGCGGTCGACAAGGGCCTCGAGCACTTCGGTCGCATCGACGTCCTCTGCAACAACGCCGGGATGATCCGCGTCGACGCGATCGACGAGATGAGCGACCACTCGCTCGACGTCGTGATCGACATCTGCCTGAAGGGCGTCTTCAACGGCGTCCGCGCCGTCGCGCAGCACATGAAGCAGCGCGGCAGCGGCTCCATCATCAACACCTCGTCGGCCGGCGGCATCAAGGCGCTCCCGTACGTGTCGCACTACGCGGCCGCCAAGGGCGGCGTCGTCCTGGCCACGAAGAGCTGGGCCAACGAGCTCGCCGAGTGGAACATCAACGTCAACGCGGTCGCGCCGGGCACGATCCTCTCGGGCATGATCACCGGCCTCGCCGGCCAGGCCGGCCAGGATCCCGACGAGGCGTTCGAGGACTACAACGCCAACACCCTCTTCGCCGGCAACAAGCCGGGCGACAAGGGCCGCGTCGAGGTGGAGGACATCTCGAAGGTCGTCCTGTTCCTCGCGACGGACGACGCCCGGACCATCACCGGTCAGACGATCGCGATCGACGCGGGCTGGACCGCCTCCTGACGGACGGTCGCCGACCGGCGGGACGACCCGCCGGCCGGCCCGGGGACGGGAGCGGGCGGGGGCGACGGACGTCCGCCGCCTCCCCCGTCGCCACCGCCGCCGGCAGCCTCCTCGCCGCACGGCCGTCGAGGCCCCCCGGAGCGCCGCCGGCGACCCGCCGCCGGCGACGCTTGACAGCGACTCCACGGCTGTCTAAATTAATGATCATAGTTATCCCGTTCCACGCCTGACGAACCGTCCCTCCGGTCCCGTCGCCTCTACCCCGGACACCCACGCATGCTCTCCACCCCCAGGCAGCCCGGCCACCCCACGGGCACCGACGCCGAGGACACCGACGACCGCCGCGCGATCGTGCGGATGGCCGCCGAGTTCGCGGCGTCCGAGATCGCCCCGCAGGTCGCCGCGTACGATCGCGCGGAGCAGATCCCGCGCGAGCTGCTCGACAAGATGGGCGCCCTCGGCTTCTTCGGCGGCGTCATCAGCGAGGAGGACGGCGGGCTCGGTCTGGACTACGTGACGTTCGCCGAGCTCATCGAGGAGGTCTCGAAGACCTGCCAGATCCTCGGCACGTTCGTGTCCATGCCCTCCGGCCTGGTCGGCGCGAGCATCGAGGCGTTCGGCACCGCGGAGCAGAAGGAGCGGTGGCTCAAGCCGCTGGCCCAGGGACGGATCTTCGGCGCCGCCGGCGTCACCGAGCCGGGCTCGGGCAGCGACGTCGCCGGCATGACGACGACCTACCGCAAGGAGGGCGACGACTTCGTCATCAACGGCGCGAAGGCCTGGATCTCCAACCTCGACGTGGCGGAGTTCTTCGTCACCTTCGCCTCCCGCGACCGCTCGGCCCGCCACGGCGGCGTGACCGCCTTCATCATCCCGCGCGACACGCCCGGCCTGATCCTGTCGCCGTACAAGGACAAGCTCGGCTTCCGCCCGATCTGCACCGGCGACGTCGTCTTCGACGAGCTCCGCCTGCCGGCCGACGCGCTGCTCGGCGAGGAGGGCGGGGGCTTCAAGGTCGCGATGACCGCCGTGGAGCGCGGTCGCCTCGGCGTCGCCGCCCGCGCGGTCGGCGTGACGCAGGCCTGCCTCGAGGACACCGTCGCCTACGCGAAGGAGCGCGCCGCCTTCGGCCGCCCGATCGCCGAGTTCCAGATCGTCCAGTCGAAGGTCACGGACATGGCGGTCGGCGCCACGACCTCGCGCCTGCTCGTCCGCGAGTGCGCCGAGGCGCTGCAGGAGGGCCGGCGCGCCCGTCAGCTCACGAGCATGGCGAAGATGTACGCGTCGGACGTGGCGCAGAAGAGCGCGACCGACGCGTTCCAGGTCTTCGGCGCCGCCGGCGTCTCGCCCGAGCACCGCGTCGGCCGGATGTACCGCGACGCGAAGGTCCTGCAGATCGTCGAGGGCAGCAACGACCTGCACCGGGCGCTGATCGGCGAGATCGAGCTCGGCCTCCGCGCCGACGGGGAGCGCCGGGCATGAAGGTCGCGGTCCTCGGCGCGGGGATCATGGGCAACGGCATCGCGCAGCTGGCCGTGATGGCCGGCGACGAGGCCGTGGCCTACGACGTCGCCCGGCCCCAGCTGGACCGGGCCGGGGCGGCCGTCGGGACGAGCCTCGCCCGCTTCGTGAGGTCCGGGAAGCGGACGCAGGAGCAGGCCGATGCCGACCGCGCGCGCCTGACCTTCACCACCGACCTCGCCGAGGCGGTCGCCGGGGCGGACGTCGTCATCGAGGCCGCGCCGGAGATCCTCGACCTCAAGCAGGACCTGTGGCGGCAGGTCGTGCAGCACGCCCCCGCGGAGGCGCTGCTCGGCACGAACACCTCGCAGCTGTCGATCACCTCGATCGCCGCGGCGCTGGGCGACGACGCCCACCGCCTCGTCGGCGTCCACTTCTTCAACCCGCCCGTGATGATGCGCCTCGTCGAGGTCATCGCCGGGCTGCAGACCGACCCGGCGCAGGTCGACCGGGCGAAGGCGTTCGGCGAGCACGTCGGCAAGCAGGTCGTCGTCTGCCGCAAGGACAGCCCCGGCTTCATCACGAGCCGTGCCTACGCGATCCTGCGCCTCGAGTGCGTGCGGATGCTCGAGGAGGGCGTCGCCACCGCGGAGGACATCGACACCGCGCTGAAGCTCGGGTTCAACTTCCCGATGGGGCCGCTCGAGCTCGGCGACATGAACGGGATCGACACGTACGTGCACGCGATCTCGGGGCTCGAGCAGGCGCACGGCGACCGCTTCCGGCCGACGGTCGGGCTGCGCAACATGGTCGCCGCCGGCCGCCTGGGCCGGAAGTCCGGCGCGGGGTTCTACGACTACGACGAGGAAGGCGCCAGGCGCGTCTGACCGGGTGCGCCGTCGCCGCCGCGCGTCGGCCACCGGGACCACGGCCGCGCCCACCCGCGCAGCCGACCACGAGGAGGAGCACATGAGCACCACCGAGAGCGCCCCGGCCACGGCCGGGGACACGGGCCGGCTGACCGGCATCATCGACAGCGACGTCCACCCGAACTTCCAGAACGGGCTCCAGGACCTCCACGACTACATGCCGGCCGCCTGGCGCAAGAAGCTCGGCATCGGCGGCGGGGCGAGCTGGTCGAGCCGCTTCGCGGCCTCGTCCTACGTGCTGCCGCTGGACTACCTCTACATCAACTCCGCCGGGGCCTACCGCGACGACGCGATCCGCGACGGCCAGGCGCCGGCGACCGACGCGCGCTTCACCGCCGAGCAGCTCTTCGACGGCCACGGCATCGACATCGGCGTGCTGATCGCCGGGCACCTCTTCGGGATCGGGGCGTTCCCGGACCCCGACGTCGCCGCGACCGTCGCCTCGGCCTACAACGAGTGGATGTGCGAGCGGTGGCTGCAGGTCGACCCGCGCTACCGCGGCGCCATGGTCGTCGCCCCGCAGGACCCGGCGCTGGCGGTCAAGGAGATCGAGCGGATGCAGGGCCGGCCCGGGATCGTCTCGATCTTCCTGCCGCTCCACGACATCCTCCACGGCGAGCGGCACTACTACCCGATCTACGAGGCCGCGCAGAAGCACGGCCTGCCGATCACGGTGCACCCCAGCGGCACCGAGAACGTGTTCGCCCGCGCGCCGCGGATGGCGGGGACGCCGACGTACTACATCGAGTGGCACACGGCCCTCAGCCAGATCCACCAGTCCAACGTCCTCAGCCTCGTCTGCCACGGCGTCTTCGAGCGCTTCCCGGAGCTCATGTACGTGATCGCCGAGGGCGGCTTCGCCTGGGCGGCCGAGATCATGTGGAAGCTCGACCGGGACCAGAAGGGCCTCGGCGACGAGGTCCCGTGGCTCAAGCTCGCACCGAGCGACTACATCCGGCGCAACGTGCGGTTCACGACGCAGCCGATGGTCGAGCCGGCGAAGAAGGAGCACCTGCCCGTGCTCCTCGACATGGTCTGCGCCGAGGAGACCCTGATCTTCTCGAGCGACTACCCGCACTGGGACTTCGACGAGCCGCGTCGCGCCCTGGCCGGCGTCCCGAAGGACCTGCTGCGGAAGATCTGCGTCGACAACCCGCGCGCCCTGTACGGCGGGCGACTCTAGGGGGACGGGATGCGCACGAGCACGAGCACCACCGCGGCCGGCGCCGGGCCGGCCGGTGCCGCCGGGGGGACCGGCGGCCGGGCACGGCGGGCCCCCACCCGCGTCGTCGTCGACCGCCTCGAGGCGGTCCCGCCCGGCACGACCAGGATCGTCGAGGTCGGCGGCCGGTCGATCGGCGTCATCAACGACGGCGGGCGGCTGCACGCCCTGCGCAACGTGTGCCCGCACCACGGGGCGCCGCTGTGCGACGGCCGCGTCCAGGGGTTCATGCGGCCCTCCGCGCCGCACGTCTACGAGTACACGGGCGAGGACGCGGAGGACCGCGTGCTGCTCTGCCCGTGGCACGGCTACAAGTTCCGGCTCTCGGACGGGCGGTCGCTCGCCGACCCGGAGACCTCGCGGGTGCGGACCTACCGCGTCGAGGTCGAGGACGGGGACGTCGTCCTCTACGTCTGAGGAACCCGGCGGGGCTCTGGGGCCCCGTCCGACTGCGGCTCCGGGCGACGTCGCCGACCGGGGCCCTCAGCCCGAGCGGCCGTCGTCGCGGTCGCACGCCGATTGCGTGTCGCCGGGCTCGCCGGTGCCGCCCACCGCGACGTGGGCGTCCCCGAGGGGCAGGCCGAGGGTCCCGGCGACGGACCGCACCGGCGCCAGCGCGTGCGTGCGCCGCCCCGCGGCGTCGTCGGCGGGGACGTCGACCCGGTAGACCGCCCGGCCGTCGCGCGGGGCGACCCGGACGGTCGAGACCGCCGGGTGCTCCAGCAGCGCGTCGGCCACGGCGCCCGCCGCGGCCGCGCCGGCAGGGCCGAGGTCGACGGCGACGGTGGCGACGACGATCCCCGTCCCGCCCGGCACGCTCAGAGCTTCGACGACTCGCCGCCGTCGGCGACGAGCACCGAGCCGGTCACGAAGTCCGACGCGCCCGACGCGAGCAGGCAGACGAGCGGTCCGATCTCGGCGGGGTCGCCCATGCGCCCGGCGGGGATCTTGCGCAGGCGGCGCGTCAGGATCTCGTCGGACTCCAGCACGGCGGACTGCGCGTCGGTCGCGTAGGCACCGGGGGCGATCGCGTTGACCTGGATCCCCTTGCCGGCCCACTCGCCGGCGAGCGCCTTCGTGAACTGCAGCACCGCGCCCTTCGACGACGAGTACGCGACGAGCGTCGGCTTGCCGAGGATGCCCGACGTCGAGGCGATGTTGATGACCTTGCCCGAGCCCTGGGCGAGGAAGTGCCTCCCGGCGGCGCGGGCGAGCGTGACCGGGGCGAAGACGTTGACCTCGAAGACCTCCTGCCACACGTCGTCGTCCAGGTCGACGAAGCGCCCGGCCGGGGCGATGCCCGCGTTGTTGACGACGACGTCCAGGCGGCCGAAGCGCTCCACGGCGAGGTCGGCCAGCGCAGCGACCTGCGCGCGGTCGCGCATGTCGCACGTCGCGGCCACCACGGCGCCGTCGGGCGCCTCGGCGGCGACCTCGTCGAGCGCGGCGGTCGTCCGCGCGACCGCCAGGACCTTGGCGCCCTCGGCCGCCAGGGCGAGCACCGCCGCCCGGCCGAGCCCGCGGCTGGCGCCGGTCACGATCGCGACGCGGCCCTCCAGGCCGAGGTTCACCGCACCGCCTCCGTGCCCGTCTCGCGCAGGACGTCCTGGACGACCTCGCGGGCGATGCCCAGCCGCAGGACCTGCGACCCGCCCTCGTAGATCCGCATCGGCCGCGCCTGACGGGTCAGCCGCTCGATCTTCGAGTCGCGCAGGAGGCCCCAGCGGCCCATGACCTGGACGGCGCGGTCGACGACCTTGCCGGCGGTCTCGCTCGCCAGGAGCTTGGCGGCGGAGGAGTGGTGCAGCGCGGCGGCCGGGTCCTCGCGGGCCAGGGACGCGGCGCGGTAGGTCAGGAGGCGCGCGGCCTCGAGCTCGGCCCACGAGTCGGCGAGCATCTCGGCGATCGCGCCCTGGCGGGCCAGCGGCCGGCCGAACTGCTCGCGCGTGCCGGCGTGCCGGGCGGCCTCGCGCAGCGCGGCCTCGCCGAGCCCGAGCGACGCGCCCGCGACGGAGACGCGGAACATCGCCAGCGTCGCGAGGACGTAGGAGAACCCGTCGCCGCGGACGCCGATCACGGCGCTCGCCGGGACCGGCACGTCCTCGAACGTCAGGTCGCCGAGGATGTGCGGCGCCGCGATCTCGGGGGTCGGCGTGACCGAGAGCCCCGGGCTGTCGGCGGGCACGAGGACCATCGTGTGCCCGCCGCCGTCGCGGGCCAGCACGCTGTAGAAGCCGGCGGCACCCCCGTTGGAGATGAACGCCTTCTCCCCGCGCAGCACGAAGTCCTCGCCCTGGGGGACGAGCTCCGTGGTGATGTTCTTGAGGTCGGAGCCCGCGACCGGCTCGGTCAGGCCGAGGGCCGCGAGGACCTCGCCGGTGGCCACGCGCGGCAGCCAGTCCTCCCGCTGCTCGACGCTGCCGGCCTGCGTGATCGCGTACGAGCCGATGCCCTGCAGCGCGAAGAGCGAGTCCAGGTGCGACGAGGTGCCCATCAGGACCTCGCGGACCACCGCGATCGCGAGCGGGTCGAGGCGCTCGAAGCGCCCGCCGTGGGACTCCGGCACGAGCAGCTCGCAGAGGCGACTGGCGCGCAGCGCGGCGGCGACCCCGTCGTGCAGGGTGCTCATGCCGTCGGCCTCGACGGCCATCGGCTCGACGGCCCGGGCGACGGCGCGGGCCTCCTCCTGGAGCTCGACGTAGAGGGGGGAGAGTGCGAAGTCCATGGGAGCTCCTAGAGCCGTTCGATGAGGGTCGCGGTGCCGAGCCCCCCGCCGCAGCACATGGTGACGAGGCCGTAGCGGCCGTCGACGTCCTCGAGCTCGTGCAGCAGGGTGGTCAGCAGGCGTGCGCCGGTGGCGCCGAGGGGGTGGCCGAGCGCGATCGCCCCGCCGCGCGGGTTGACGACCGCGGGGTCGGCGGGGTGCTCGCGCAGCCAGGCGCCGACGACGGAGGCGAAGGCCTCGTTGATCTCGATCGCGTCGAGGTCGCCGACCTCCAGCCCGTTGCGCGCGAGGATCTTCGCGGTGGCGGGGATGGGGCCGGTGAGCATGGTGACCGGGTCGACGCCGAGGACGACCTGGTCGACGATCCGGGCGCGCGGGGCGACGCCGAGCGCGTCGGCACGCTCACGGGCCATGAGCAGCAGGGCGGCGGCCCCGTCGGAGATCTGCGACGAGTTGCCGGCGGTCACGCGGCCGTCCTCGCGGAAGACGGTGCGCAGGGCGCCGAGGCCGTCGGTCGTGGTCGACGGGCGGATGCCCTGGTCGCGATCCACCGTGCCCTCGGGGGTCTCGACGGGGACGATCTCGCGGGCGAAGTGCCCGCCCTCGGTCGCGGCCTGCGCCCGTTGATGCGAGCGCAGCGCGATGGCGTCCATCTCGGCGCGGTCGATGCCCCACCGGTCGGCGATGAGCTCGGCGCCCTCGCCCTGCGGCACCAGGTCGTAGCGCTCGGTGAGCTCGGGCGGGAACCCGCGGCCCCACTGCTGCTGGGCGCTCTCGTTCACGCCGAAGCCGACGCGTCCCATGTGCTCGACGCCCCCGGCGACGACGACGTCGTCCATGCCGGTCGCGATCTGCAGCGCGCCGAAGTGCACGGCCTGCTGGCCGGACCCGCAGCGGATGTCGACGGTCGTCGCACCCGTCGACTCCGGCAGGCCCTTGGCGAGCCAGGCGTTGCGCGTGATGCCCGTCGACTGCTCGCCGGTCTGGTAGACACAGCCGGCGATCGCGTTGTCCACGAGCTCCGGGTCGACCCCGGTGCGCTCGAGCAGCCCGACGTACGCGCGGCCGAGCAGGTCGGCGGGGTGGATCTCGCGCAGCGCGCCCTTCTCGCGGTGGCCGCGGCCGACCGGCGTGCGGACGGCGCCGACGATCACGGTCTCCCGACCCTGCAGGCTCATGCGGTCTCCGTGGTGGTCTGCAGCCCGATCAGGCGGGCGAGGTTGTCGCCGAGGATGGCGTCGGTGTCCTCGTCGGAGAACCCGAGCGCCCGGATCGACGCGATCTCCGTGGCGGGGTCGGCCATCGGCCAGTCCGTGGCGAAGACGACCCGCTCGGGGCCGTGGGACGCGATCGCGGCCCGGACCCGCGCGGGGTCGAGGCTCGCGATGCCCGGCGGCCACGAGGTGTCGAGGTGGACGTCGAGCCCGTTGACGAACTCGAGCGCCTCCTCGAACGCGTGGTAGCCGCCGAGGTGCGCGGCGATGACGTCGAGTCGTGGGAAGGCGCGGGCGATGTCGCGGATCATCGCCGGGGTCGCCAGCGCGCCGCGCGGGTCGCCGGGATGCTCCGGGCCGACGTGGAAGACCGCGGCGAACTCGCCCTCGAGCGCGGCGAGGACGTCGTAGAGCCGCCGGTCGTCCAGCGCGAAGCCCTGGAAGAGCGGATGCACCTTGACGCCGCGGAGCCCGTTCTCGCGGAGGCTCGCGACGTTGTCCTCGGGGCTGCGGGCCGGGTGCACGCTGCCGAAGCCGATGAACCGCTCCGGGTCCAGCGAGCCCACGAAGCGGTTGGCGGTCTCGAGGCGCTCGGGCGTGTCGGCGACCGCGAGGCAGACGGACCGGTCGACGCCGGCGGCGCGCATCGTCTCCGTCGCCGAGGCGACCGTCCCGTCGCCGAAGCGCCGCAGGCCGTCGCCGGGCGAGCCGAGCGCCCGCCTCGCGATCTTGTCGGGCCAGACGTGGACGTGCCCGTCGATGATCACGGCAGCCTCATGGGGGTCCGGAGCGGGAGCATCTTTCGAGTATAAGGATTATATCTCGGTGGGGGAGATTGTTTCGCGGCGCGCGCCGGGCCTGCGGCTATCCTCGCCGGATGCCCGCGGCTCCCAACACCACCGGCTCGGCCCGCGGGCGGGGAACCCTGCGCCCGCGCAAGACCGCGGCGCTGCTCGCCCAGCGCATCGTCGGCGAGATCACGGACCGCGGCCTCGAGCCCGGGACGCCGCTCCCGTCCGAGAAGGAGATGCTCGAGGAGTACGCGGTCGCCCGCGGCACGCTCCGCGAGTCCCTGCGCTTCCTCGAGATGCAGGGCGTCCTGACGATCCGCACGGGCCCCGGGGGCGGGCCGGTCGTCAACCGCCCCGGGTCCCGCCACCTGGCCAGCACCATCGCGATGATGCTGCAGCTCGAGCAGGTCGCGTTCCGGTCGATCGTCGAGGCGCGCGTCGTGCTGGAGCCCGAGCTCGCCCGGCGGGCGGCGACGAACGCCACGCCCGAGCAGCTCGAGCGGCTCCGCGCGTCGTGCGACCGGATGCGCGAGCGGATCGACGACCCCGACGTGTTCATCGAGGAGAACGACACGTTCCACGGGCTCGTCGCCGAGGCCGCCGGCAACCCCGTGTTCTCCATGGTCATCACGTCGCTGACGTGGATCTGCGACGGCACCCCGCTGGGCGTGGAGTACTCCGAGGCCGCCCGCGTCGCGGTCTCGAAGGAGCACGCCCGGATCCTCCGGGCGGTCGAGGCGGGCGATCCCGAGCGCGCCGGTGCCGCCATGGCCGTCCACATCGGCGACTTCGCCGCGTACCTCGAGGCGAAGTACCCCCGGGTCCTCGACGCGACGCTGCGCTGGGACCAGGTCGACCTGTAGGTCGCGCCGGGGCGACCGGCTCAGCGGTGCGACCAGGAGGGGTCCCGCTTCTCGACGAACGCGGTCAGCCCCTCGCGGGCGTCGGAGGACGCGAAGGTCATCGCGAACGCGCGACGCTCGCCGTCGATCCCCGCCTGCAGCGGGGTCTCGAACGCGGCGAGCACCGCCTCCTTGCCCAGGCGCTCGGCGACGGCGGGCCTGCCGGCGATCCGGCGGGCGACCTTGGCGGCGAGCGCGCGCCAGGCGTCGGGCGCCGCGACCCGGGAGACGAGGCCGGCGCGCTCCGCCTCCGCGGCGTCGAGCAGGCGCCCGGTGAGGACCATGTCCATCGCCTTCGCCTTGCCGATCGCACGCGGCAGCATCTGCGTGCCGCCGGCGCCGGGGATCAGGCCGAGCTGCGTCTCCGGCAGCCCGAACCGCGCGGTCTCGGACGCCACGACGACGTCGGACAGCATCGCCAGCTCGCACCCGCCACCCAGGCACAGCCCGGACACCGCGGCGACCGTCGGCGTGCGCGTGCGGCGCAGCGCGGCCCACAGCTGCGCGCGGTCGCCGTCGTAGATCCCGAGCGCGTCGCGCTCGAGCAGCGCACGGATGTCGGCGCCCGAGGCGAAGACGTCGTCCGAGCCCTCGAGCACCACGGCGCGGACGTCGTCGCTCGCGTCGGCCGCCCGGAGGTGGTCGACGAGCGCCGTCAGGACCTCGTCGGTCAGGGCGTTGCGCGTCGTGGGGTCGTCGAGGGTCAGCGTCAGGACCCCGTCGGCGGTCACCGCCTCGACGGGGGAGGCGGTCGGCGGCGGATTCGCGGTCATGCTGATAACCGTAGTACTGAATAGCCGCGAGCGGGAATTCCGTGCCGCCCGCCGGCGCCCGGGAGTCCTTCGAGCGCCGGGGCCGTCCCGCGGGCCGGCGCCGACTCGCGGGCCGGCTCCGTTCCGCGGGCCCGCGCCGACCCGTGCGGGCCGTCGCCCGCCCGCGGACGCGGTCGCCGGCCCTCAGGCCACGACGCGGATGAGCTTCTTGTTCACGAACTCGTCCGCGCCGAAGCGGCCGAGCTCGCGTCCGAAGCCGGAGTTCTTCACGCCGCCGAAGGGCAGCTCGGCGCTCTCGGCGCCGACGGCGTTGACGAAGACCATGCCGGCCTCGATGCGGTCGGCGACGCGGAGCGCCTGGTCGGGGTCCGTCGTGAAGACGTACGAGCCGAGGCCGTAGTCCGTGTCGTTGGCCAGGGCGATCGCCTCGTCCTCCGAGCCCACCTTGTAGACGGAGGCCACGGGGCCGAAGAGCTCCTCGCGGTACGCGTCGTTCTCCGGCGTGATGTCCGTGAGGACGGTCGGGCCATAGAAGTTGCCGTCGCGCTCGCCGCCGGTGCGCAGGGTCGCGCCCTGGTCCGTGGCGCGCTTGACCTGCTCCTCGAGCCGGTCGGTCGCGGCGGTCGACGAGAGGGGGCCGAGGGTCGTGTCGGCGGAGGACGCCGGGCCCGGCTGGATCTGCGAGATCGCGGCGGTGAGCTTCTCGACGAACGGCTCGTAGAGCTCGTCGATGACGATGAAGCGCTTCGCGGCGTTGCAGGCCTGGCCGCCGTTCTCCATGCGTCCGTCCACGGCGGCCTCGACGACGGCGTCGAGGTCGTCGGCGGCGAGGAGGATGAACGGGTCCGAGCCGCCGAGCTCGAGCACGACCTTCTTCAGGTTGCGCCCGGCGATCTCGGCCACCGCGGCGCCCGCGCGCTCCGAGCCGGTGAGCGAGACGCCCTGCACGCGGCGGTCGCCGATCGTGCGCTCGATCTGCTCGTTCGTCGCGTAGACGTTGATGTAGGCGTCGGCCGGCAGCCCGGCGTCCTGGAAGAGCTGCTCGATCGCCGCCGCGGACTCCGGGCACTGCGGCGCGTGCTTCAGCAGGATCGTGTTGCCCAGCAGCAGGTTCGGGCCGGCGAAGCGGGCCACCTGGTAGTAGGGGTAGTTCCACGGCATGATCCCGAGCAGCACGCCGAGGGAGGAGCGGCGGATGAACGCCGAGCCCTCGCCGTCGAGCAGCTCGATCGGCTCGTCGGCCAGGAACTGCGCGGCGCGGTCGGCGTAGTAGCCGTAGATCTCGGCGCTGAAGTCGACCTCGCCGAGGGCCTGCTCGACGGGCTTGCCCATCTCGCGGCCGATGATCGCGGCGAGCTCGTCCCGGCGCTCCGTGTGCAGCTCGCCCACGCGGCGGATCACCGCGGCGCGGTCCTCCACCGACGTGCCCCGGCCCCAGCCGGGGTGGGCGGCGTGCGCCCGGCCGACCGCGGCGTCGAGGTCCGCGTCGCTGATCGTCGGATAGGTCCTGATCGTCTCGCCCGTCGCCGGGTCGACCACCGCGTACTCCGCCATACCGCTCCCCCTGAGTGAACTGATGTCGCCATCAAAGCAGCCCCGACGGGCGGGGTGCGACGGATGGCGCCGCACCTGCCGCCCTGCCGCGCCGGTGCCCCCTCAGCGCCCCCGCGGTGCCGGCACGCGCACGGTCGTCGTGACCGGTCCGCGCTTCGAGCCCGTCGTGGTCGCCGTGATCCGGACGGTGCCGCCGCGCGTCTGCAGGCGCTTGCGGGCCTTCGCGGTGAGGGTCGGGCGCACGACCTTCGAGCGGCCGCGGGTGATCGTCACGCGCCGGGCGGTGGCGGCCTTCGCGCCGGCGACCGTGGTGCGGACCACGACGGGGCAGACCGCGTCCGAGACGGCGGGGCAGGTCAGCTCGACGCGCACGGACCGGCGGTCGCGGGCGGGGACCGCGTCGAAGATCCGGGCGCGCAGGACGGACGGGGCGGCCGCCGGCCTCGCGGCGGGCGTGGCGACGGCGGGGAGGGCGATCAGGTCCGCGACCTGGGACGGGATCTGCACGCCGCGCTCGCTCAGCACGCCGGCGGTGACGTCCAGGAGCGTCTCGAGGACGAAGCCGACGGGCGCGGGGACGCCGTCGCGCACGCTGTCGGCGGCGTTCTGCAGGAGCGCGACGAGCTGCGGGGAGGTGAGGGACGTGACGGCCGCGAGGGCGCGGTTCAGCGCGGCGCCGCTCAGGACCTCGCCGATCTGGACGCCGGTGAGCTGCGTCAGGAGCTGCCCGAGCTGGCTGTCGGTCAGCCCCGCGACGACCTTCGTCAGGTCGGCGCTCGCGAGCCCGACGACGAGCGGGTTGATCGCCTCGGTGAGCTGCGCGACGAGCGCGAGGATCGCCGTGACGGGCGTGACCGGGTCGGCGGGCTGGACGTCGCGGGTGGTGGCGGGGGCGGCCTGGGCGGTGGCGACCATCGCGGCGCTGCCGGAGACGGCGACGGCGCCGGCGGTGAGGACGGACACGGCCAGCGTGCGGCGGCCGTGGGAGGACCTGCGGGGGTGGTGCATCGCGCTCCTGGGGGACGGGCGGGGGGGACGGACGCGGCCGCGGACGCGACCGGCGATCCCCCTGAACGGTAGGGCCTGCGGAGGAGCGGCGGAGCCGCGGGTGGACGGACGTCGAGCGGTCCGCCTCGCGGGACCCCGACCGCGGCGCGCCGCCGGGGTGGCCCGGAACGGCCCCGGCCGTCCGAGGCCGACGCGGCGTCCCGCTCAGTCGGCCGGGGCCACGGCGACCATGACCTCGGTCGCCTCGGAGCGGCCGCGGAGCTGCTCGGACGCGTGTGAGGTCCACTGCCGCGCCTCCTCCGGGTCGGCGCGGGCGACGAGGCGGCCCGACGCGGCCAGGAGGCCCGGCACCTTCTTCGCGACCTCGGTCAGGCGCGCGGCCTCGTTCACCGGGTCGCCGATCACCGTGTACTCGTAGCGGTGCTCCGCGCCGATGTTCCCGGCGACCGCCTCGCCGCCGGACACGCCGATGCCCGCGCGGGTCTCCGGGACCTCGTCGGCCAGGCGCCGGGCGAGCTCGCGACCGGCGCGCAGCGCGTCCGTCGGCGCGTCGGGCCGGTCGACGGGCGCCCCGAAGACGACGAGGGCGGCGTCGCCCTCGAACTTGTTGACCCACCCGCCGTGGGCCTCGACGACGTCGATGACGACGGCGAAGAAGCGGTTGAGCAGCTCGACGACCTCCGTCGGCGGGCGGCTCGAGGCGAGCTCCGTCGAGCCGATGAGGTCGACGAACAGCGCGCAGACGTCGCGGACCTCGCCGCCGAGCTGCAGCTCGCCCTGCTCCAGGGCGGACCGGGCGACCTCCTCGCCCACGTGCCGGCCGAACAGGTCGCGGACGTGCTCGCGGTCGCGCAGGCCTTCGACCATGCGGTTGAAGCCGTCCTGCAGCAGGCCGATGTCCGTGCCGTCGTAGACCTTGACGCGGGTGTCGAGCCGGCCGTGGCGGACCCGCTCGAACGACGTGCGCAGCGTGCGCAGCGGCACCGCGACCGCGCGGGCGGCGAGGAACTCCGCGACGAGGCCGACGAGGAGCGCGATCGAGCCGAGGACGACCATCGCGATCGCCAGCTGCTGCGCGTCGGAGCGCGGCGAGACGAGGTCGATCAGCCCGATCAGCACGATGCCCAGGACGGCGCTGCCCGTGGCGGACGCCCAGGTGAGCAGCTGCCGCAGGGTCACGCCGGGCAGCACCGTCCGGGTGAGCTGCCGCGCCGCCAGGGCGTAGGCGGCGGTCCGGCGCATGACGCGCTCGCTGATCAGGTACGCGACCGCGGTCATCGTGATCCCGGTGAACAGCACGGTCACGCCGACCGCCACCGCCAGGCGCCCGGAGTACCGCGCGTTGAAGAGCGTGAACACGACGAGCGCCGCGAGCCAGAAGAGCGCGACGAAGCCCGTGACCTGCAGCGGGGCGCGCAGGACGCCGCGCTGCTCCGCGGCGGTCGGGTCGCGTCCGGCCCGCAGCCACTCCCACCGCGACCGGGTCGTCCGGACCGACCAGAGGATCACGGACAGGACCATCACCAGCAGGAAGACGCCGAGCACGACGACGTTCGGGATCACCGGGTTGTCGCCGTCCGGCGCGCTCGCGCCCGGGATGACGAGCCAGCAGAGGATCACCACGACGGCCGCGGCGCCGAGGTTCGTCGCCACGAGGACGAGGGCCAGCAGCGCGTTGGACCCCGCGACCTGGGCGCTGCGGCGGCGCTGCTTCCCGCGTGATCGCTCGGGGTCCGGCGCCCCTGCCGCGCGACCCGCGTCTCGTGCAGGGTGGCGCGCCATGCGGCGACCCTACCCGGGGCAGGACGGCCGTGGCGGACGGCGCGCCGGCCGGCCACCCCGCCCGCCCGGCGCCCGGCCTGCCCGCCCGCCCGGCGCGTGGGCCCGGGCGGTCCCCGCGTCGACCCACGTGTCAGGCTGTGGCGCACGGGACGACCCCGGGAGCGCCGTCGGGCGCCCCGTGCGGGCCGTCGCGTCCGACGTCATGCCAGGACCCCACGACCACCCGCGCCGGGCCGCCTGAGGCCCCGCGTCGATGCCCGCGTTCCTCACCCGCCCCCGCCGCCTCCTGCCCCGGGGCCTGCTCGACCTGCTCGTGCAGTTCGCGATCGTCTTCGTGATCTACGAGACGTACCGCCTGACCCGTGGCCTGATCGACGACCCGCTGTCGGCCCGCGTCGCGTTCCGCAACGCGGAGTGGATCATCGACGCGGAGCGCGCGCTGCGGATCGACGTCGAGGACGAGGTCCAGCGGTTCGCCGAGAGCGTCGGTGGCCTGTCGAGCGTGTCGTCGTTCCTCTACATCAACGTCCAGACCACGGTGACGTTCGCCGTCATGGCGTACATCTACGTGCGCTTCACGTCGTCGTTCGGCTTCGTCCGCAACGCGTTCGTCGCGACCTGGGCGATCGCGCTCGTCGGCTTCGTGCTGCTGCCGACCGCGCCCCCGCGGCTGATCCCGGAGCTCGGCCTGCGCGACAGCGTCTCGATCTTCACGGGCGTGGACCCCAGCGACCGGCAGCTGCAGCGCTTCTACAACCCCTACGCGGCGATGCCGTCGCTGCACTGCGGCATCGCGACGCTCGTCGGCGGGTCGCTGGCGCTGCTGTCGCGGACCCGCGCGGCCCGGATCGCGTGGTCGCTCTACCCCGTCATGGTGATCTTCGTCGTGATGGCGACGGGCAACCACTACCTGCTCGACGCGGTCGCGGGCGTCCTCGTCGCCCTGGCGGGCGCCGGCGTCGCCTGGGGCTGCGGGCGTCTCCGTCCGGACGCGTGGGCGCTCCACCGCGGACCCGGTGCGACCGCGACCGCGACCGCGGGACCCGGTCCGGAGCGGCCCGCCGGACCGCCCGCGTAGGCGGCCGCGACGCCCGTCGCGGGCGTCGTCCGTCGCCTCCCGGGACCTCCCGCGGGACCCGTCCGCGCGCGGCCCGGGAGGCACCCGACGTTTCCGCAGGGCCCGGAGGTGGCACCATGCTGCGGGTGTGTCCAACCGGTGAACAAGGAACGGACGCCGCGAGCGGGTCCCGGGCGGTCGAGCCCCACGGGCCCTCCGGCGCCCCCGCCTCGACGGAGCTCCTGACGGGCAGGGCGGTGATCGCGGCCCCGCTGATCGGCGTCCTGACCCTGATCGCGGCCCTCCTCGCGACGAACCACGTCGGCGTCTCCTTCCGCGACACGAACCACGTCGCCGCGAAGTACGTCGTCCTCGTCGGCACCGCCCTGATCGTGCTCGTCGCCCTCGACGTCGCGATCCGCGCGGCCGCCGGCACCGGCAGCCGCCGGCCCACGCGCGAGGCGATGCGCGCCGTCCGCCGGGAGCGCTGGGGGCCGTTCCGGGGGCTCGCCGCCTTCGCGGGCCTCCTGGGCTTCTACCTCGCCTACCTGTCGTACGGGAACATCAAGAGCGTCGTGCCGCTCCTGCGGCCCGGGGTCAACTACGACCGGGAGCTGCAGGACCTCGACGAGCTGCTCTTCTTCGGCGCGGACCCCACCGACCTGGCCCACAGCCTGCTCGGGGCCGGCTTCCAGACGCACGTGATGTCGGTGTTCTACGTCGCGTTCATCGTCTTCCTGCCGCTCTCGCTGGCGCTGTCGCTCGTCTTCGCGAAGAACCTGCGGGGCGGGCTCTTCATCGCCACCGCGCTCTCGGCCAACTGGCTCATCGGCGCCGCGACCTACGTCGCCGTCCCGGCGCTCGGGCCGATCTACGCGTTCCCGGAGGTCTTCGCCCACCTGCCCGACACCGCGGTGACGACGCTGCAGGGCGGGCTGCTCGACGACCGGGTGGCGTTCCTCGCGAACCCGAAGGACCCCGCGACGGGCCAGGCGATCGCAGCGTTCGTGTCCCTGCACACGTCGATGACCGTGACGGCGGCGCTGGCGGCCCACCTGCTCGGGCTGGGGCGCCGGCTCCGGATCGCCCTGTGGGTCGTCGTCGTCGTCACCCTGATCGACACGATCTACCTCGGCTGGCACTACGTCGTGGACGACATCGGCGGCATCGCGGTCGCCGTCTCGGCGCTCGTGGTCGCCCGGGTGCTGACGGGCATCGACCTGCGGGGCGCCCGCCGTGCCGCGGGCGAGGCCACCGCCCACCGGTCCGCGGTGGCGCCGGGCCCCTCCGAAGCACCGGACCGGACGGAGGCGCCGGGCCCGCAGGACGCCGCGGAGGCGCCGGCGCACCCGGACCGCGCGGACGCCGAGCCGGTCGGCGTCGTCCCGCCGGGGCGCGGCTCGGGCTGATCCTTCCCGGCGTGCTCCGGGCGGCGGGCGGCCTCCGGGGTGCGGCGTCCGGCGTCGGGCGTGCGGCGACCCGGACACCGCGCGCGTCACGGCGCCGCGAGGCCACGGCCGTCCCCCGGACCCCCGGTGGCCGGCTCGTACGGGCCGCGCGGATCAGGACGCGACGTCGGCCCGGCGGTCGCCCGCGGCGGACCGCGGCGCGACCGCTGGCGGCTCCCGGTCGGCGACCGGCGGGCGCTCGGCCACCGGGACGGCTGCGGGCAGGTCGCCCGCCCAGGGCAGTCGCAGGCTCGACGGCAGGACCGCCCCGCGGCCGAGGCGGCGCTCGACGGCGACGAGCACCGCGAAGGCCATGGGTCCGAGCTCGCGCAGGGACTGGTGGCGGTTCTGGCGGGAGCCGAGGTCGACCTCGGCCAGCGCGTCGAGGCCGACGAGCTCGAGGGCGTCGATCAGCGTGGCGATCTCGACGCCGTAGCCGACGGGGAACGGCAGGCGGACCAGCAGGGAGCGCCGCGCGGCGAACTCGCCCGCGAGCGGCTGCCGGAAGCCCGCCAGCAGCGGGTGGTGGTGGTTCAGGAGCGGACGGGCGGTCAGCTCGGTGACGCGCCCGCCGTCGTGCGGCGAGAGCGTCCCGTCGTCCTCGCGGCGGTGCCGCGCGAAGCAGCCGCGGACCATCGCGACGGCGTCGTCCGTCAGGAGCGGGCCGAGGACCCCGGCGAGGTGCGCCGGTGTCGGGTCCTCCGTGTCGCCGTCGAGGAACGCGACGACGTCGCAGTCCGTGGCCTGCAGCGCCCGCCACATCGCGTCGCCCTTGCCGCGGCACGGGCCCGCGCCCGGCACGAGGTCGTCCTGCTGCAGCACGCGGGCGCCGTGGGCCGCGGCGACGGCGGCCGTGCCGTCCGCCGAGGCGGCGTCCACCACGAGCACCTCGTCGACGACCCCGGCGTCCCGGAGCGGACCGACGGTCCGGGAGAGGACGCCGCCGATCGTGCCGGCGACCTCCTTCGCGGGGACGACCACCGCGACGCGGAGGCCCCGGCGGGTCGCGGCCGCCGCCAGGCGCGGGACGTCGAACTCGTCGTGGACGTAGCGCCGCTCGGCCCGCCAGGACTCGAGGGCCAGGTCGACCGCCAGCCCGCGGGCCGCCCGGCCGGTCGTCCGGGGGCTCGTGTGCACGACGGCGGCGGCGGTGCGGTGGACGGCGAGCCCCGCGCCGCGGACGGCGTCGAGGAGCGCCTCGTCCTCGAGGGCCGGCGGCGTGGGCATGCCGCCGCACGCCTCGTAGGCGTCCGCCGTGATCGCGAGGTTCGCGGCGGAGAAGTGGTGGTGCGGGGCGCCGGGGCCGTCGACGTCGCGGACCGCCGCGAGGCGCACGACGGCCGCGGAGGCGCGCCGGCGTGCCGCCTCCGGACCCAGGCCGCGGGCGGGGTCGATCCGCACGTCGCCCGCGACGACGTCGTGGCCGTCGTCCGCGGCCCGCAGCAGCGCGGCGAGCCAGCCCGGCGTCGGGCGCGTGTCGGCGTCCGTGCTGACCACGAGGCCGCCGCGCGCGGGCGGCAGCGCCGCGTCGCGTCGCAGCCAGGTGCAGGCGGCGTCCATCCCGACCCGGCGCGCCCAGCCGACGCCCGAGCCGGGACCCGTCACGACGCGGACCGGGACGCCGCGCCGCGCCGCCCCGACGGCCCGGCCGCGGGCCACGGCCGCCGTCCGGTCGGTCGAGCCGTCGTCGACGAGCAGGACGCCGAAGCAGCGGCCGACCTCGTCGACCTGGTCGACGAGCGCGTCCAGGGTCGGGCCGATCAGGGCCTCCTCGTCCCGGGCGGGGACGACGACGACGGCGCGCAGCCGGCTCATCGCTCGAAGGCGTCGAGCAGGTAGCCCCGCTCGTGGTCGGCGGCGGGCAGGGGGACGGCGCGCAGGCCCGTGGACCGCAGGGCGTCGTGGGTCGCGGCGGCGCTCCGGGCGAGGTCGTCGGCGCGCCCGGTCCAGTGGACGGCGACGAGGCGGCCGCCGTCCGTCAGGAGCTCCGGCAGGAGGCGCAGGGCGCGGTCGAAGGCCGCGTCGGGCAGGTAGTAGAGGATCTCCGACGCGACGACCACGTCGTACCGGCCGTCCGCCGGGAGGTCGTCGGGCACGCTGCCCTCGAGGATCTTGACGTGCGCGCTGCCGGAGAGGCGCTCCCGGGCGATCGCCACGGCGGTGGGGGAGAAGTCGATCGTGGTCAGCCGGGCGCACCGGGGGGCGAGCTCGGCGGAGAGGACGCCGGTGGCCGCGCCGAGCTCGAGGACCGCGCCCAGCCCGTCCGGCCCGCAGGCCTCGACGGTGCGGGCCCGCTTCTCCTGCTCGTAGGCCGAGGAGCGGTAGTCCCACGGGTCGGCGTCCTCGCGGAACTTCGCGTCGAAGTGCCGGGCGTCCGCGGGCACCGGGCGGTCCGCGGCGCTCACCGGCCCTCCTCGCGGAGCGCGTGGCCGACCCGCACGGCGGCGGGCGTCAGCCGGTGCTGGAGGAGCAGCAGGTCGAGCTCGGCGCGCGCCCGGGCGACGTCATCGTCGACCGCCATCGGGTGCGAGCCCGTCAGCTCGGCGCACGCGCGCAGCGCCTCGCGGCAGCGCTCCGTGACCTCGAGCCGGGCCAGCAGGATCGTCCGCGGGGCGGACGCCGGGTCCTGCTCGAGCACGTGGACGGCGTGGTCGAGCCACAGGTCGACGGACGCCCGGGCGGCGTGGGCGCGGGCCAGGAGCGCGGCCTCGGCGTCGGAGACCGGGCGGGCCCGGACGGCGGCCGTGGTGCCGTCGACGACGTGGTCCAGCGCGCCCGCCCACGTGACGGCGGTGCGCAGCGCGTCGCCGCCGAACCACGGCTCGGTCAGGAGGGCGCTGCGGCCGTCGTCCGCCGACCGGAGCGTCGCCAGCACGGGGGCGCGGTCCAGGCGGACGCGGTGGCTCGCGCTCGAGCGCAGCACGTCGCCGCGCCACCAGCCGCGGTCGACGACGGCGCGGTCGGGGTCGGCGACGTCGAGGAGGACGCAGACGGACTCCGCGGGCCGGTCCTCGCGGCGGACGAGGACGAGCGCGCGCCGCACGAGCCCGGCGCCCGAGCAGAAGACCTTCGTGCCCGACACGGTGGCCCCGCCGGCGTCGATCGACGCCGGCTCGCCCTCGTCACCGCGCGGGTCGGCGCCCCACACGCCGTGCGGGACGGTCCCCGAGGCGGCGGCGGCCCGGTCCTCCCCGGCGACGTCCTCGGGCCGGTGGCGCAGCAGGCGCTCCAGGGCGTTGCGGTGCCCGTCGAGGACCCGTCCCAGGCCGAGGTCGCCGGCGGCGACGGCGCGCAGCGCACGGTGCTCGGCCGCGCGGGTGGCGAAGGCGTCGCCCGCCGCGAGGCCGGCGAGGACGACCGCGTCCCAGCCCGGGACGACGGCGGCACCGGGGGCGTCGTGGAGCGTGCTCATCGGGCGGCCACCACCGGGGCGGTCGGGTGGTGCGCGCCGGCCGGGTCCGGCAGGGCGGTCAGGGCGAGGTCGCGCCGCGCCGCCCACGCCGCGGCGAGGGGGACGAGCGCGACGGTCCCGGCGCAGTCCGCGCGGGTGGCCCCGGGTCCCAGGCCGTCGTGGGCGAGCACGATGCCGCCGTCCGGGGCGTCCCGCGCGATCCGGTCGAGCCCGTCGGCGGGCGGGTCGCCGCGCCAGTCGTGCGTGTCGGCGTCCCAGCCGACGAGGGAGAGGCCGAGCTCGTCGGCCACGGTCCACGTCGCCTCCGTGGTCCGTCCCCACGGCGTCCGCCACCAGGACGGGGAGGCGCCCGCGCCGGCCAGCGCGTCCAGCGCCCGTGTGCAGTCGTCTCGGAGCTCGGCGAGGGTCAGGCGGTCGTGGCGGACGTGCCGGTGCGCGTGCAGCTCGACGCGGTGGCCGGCGGCCAGGGCGTCCCGGACGATGCCGGGGTGCCGCGCCACCGACGGCCCGAGGACGAAGAACGTGGCGGTCGCGCCGGCCGCGGCCAGGGCGTCGAGGACGGCGGGCGTCGACCCGGGGGAGGGCCCGTCGTCGAAGGTCAGGTGCAGAGCCATGCGAGGCGCGCCCCCTACCCACGTCGTCGCCGGACACTCGCCGCCCGCGGCGCGCGGGGCGTCGCCGGCCGCTCGCCGTCGCGGGACCCACCGGCCGTCACGGGACCACCGGGCACCTCCGACCTGGCCCGGTTCGGCCCCGGGCGCGTCCGGTCGGGCGAACCGGTCGTTCTCCTCTTGTCACCTCTCCGTCTCCGGCAGGGCGGTCGCGGTGGCACGAGGCGGGCGCCTCACCCCCGAGAGCGCGCCCCGCCACGTCCTCGAGCCAGCAGATGACGCCTCCCCACTGGTGCTCGGGTCCTGCCTCGCGGGGAGGCCGGAAGGTCCAGCAGTGCTCGAGCGCCCCGACCACGTGAGCGACGCCGCGACGGACGGCACGGGCCGCCGTCCGTCCAGCCACGGCGGTGCGGTCCCGGAGACGGGGTACGGTGCCGACCACGAGCGTCCCGGCGGGGACGCGCCGACGTCGACCACGCGACGGGACCGTCGCGGTCGACCGTCGAAGGCGCAGCGCGTGCTCGAGACCCTCCTCCCCACCGACCCCGTCGAGCCCGTCGACGCCGCCCCGGCCGCCGGCCCCGTGCTCGGTGGTCCGCCGGTGGATCCGCTCGACCACGCCTACGGGCGCCGCCGCGCCCGGATCTTCCGTGGCGCCGTGCTGGTGATCGCGGTGGTGCTGGTGATCGCGGCCGCCCCGTCGGACGCCTTCACCCCGCTGGCGGAGGCGCTCGCCGCGGTCTCGGCCATCAGCGCCGCCGCCTGGGTCGTCGGTCGTCGCCGCTCCCCCGGCACGCCGTTCCTCGGGCCGACCGTCACGGTCGCCGACGTCGCGCTGGTCACCGCGATCGTCGCGGCGAGCGGCGGCGCGGACTCGCCCGTGCGCTGGCTCCTGGCGTGCACGCCGCTGCTCTGGGCGTTCACGCGGCCGAAGGACCTGCGGCTCGTGATCGTCAGCGGCGCCGCCGGGTACGTCGCGGCCTCGATGCCCGAGCTGCTCACGCCGACCGCGGACCTGCGGCGGACGATGGCCGGGTTCTTCGTGGCGTACACGGGCGCGGCCGCGGCGGCGGTCCTCATGAGCGCGCAGCGCCGCACGCAGCACTCGCTGCTCTGGCGGATGCGGCGGATGCGGACGGAGCTCCACGGCCAGCACCTGGCGCGCGAGCGGCGGCACGTCGAGGACCTCGTCGGCCGCCTGCACGACGGGTCGCTGCAGCTCGTCGCGACGGTCGGGCAGGACCTCGACGACCATCTCGCGGGCACCGACGTCGACCTCGTGCGCTCCCGCCGGCTGCTGCGGGAGGCGATGGTCGAGATGCGCACGATGAACGCCTCGCGCTTCGACGGGGTCGTCGGCGAGGCGGACCTCGCCGCCGCGCTGCGCAAGCTCGCCACGCGCGTGGAGCGCCGGGGCGGGCCGCACGTCGTGATCTCGGTGGGCCGGGGCGTGGCCGGACGCCACGACGGGGTCCTCCAGGCGGCGACGCGCGAGCTGCTCGCCAACGCGGTGAAGCACGCCCGTGCGAGCGAGGTCGGGATCGACGTCGCCTGCGACGCGGTCGGCCGCGTCGTGCTGACCGTCACGGACGACGGCGTGGGGATCGCGCCGCGCGCCCGCCGCGAGGCCGAGGCCGCCGGCCACACCGGGCTGCGCCACCTCGAGCGGCGCGTCGCGGCGCTCGGCGGGGACGTGCGCATCCTGACCGGGCCCGCCGGCACGACGACCCGGATCCGGCTCCCCGGCGAGGGCCCCGGCTCCGGGGACCCCGGGGCCCCGACCGCCGGCGAGCGGGAGATCGTCGCCGAGCCGGACGCCGCACCCACGGAGCGCCGTCCCCTGGCCGGCCGCGTGGCGCACACTTCCAGGACCGCAGGAACGAGCAGGAGCGACCGATGACGTGGAGGCCGCCCACGGGCGACGCAGAGGGACCGGGCACGGGGGCGGGCGAGGACCGGGAGACCCGGGCCTCGGCGTCCGACGTCACGAGCCGGATCGCGCAGGTCCTCGCCGCGGCCGAGCAGGAGGTCCGGGAGATCGCCGCGTCCGACGCGGCGGAGGCCGACGACCTGCGCGCCCGCGAGGAGGCGTTGCAGGAGCGGATCCTCGAGCTGGACGCGCGCGGGGCCGCGCTCGACGAGCGCTCGACCGAGCTGACCCGGCGCGAGGCGGCGCTCGACGCCCGGGCCTCGCTGCTCACCGACATCACCGCGGAGCTGCTGAACACCGCCCTGGGCGCGCAGGCGGCGGCCCGCCGGCTCGAGGCGCTGAAGGTGGCGACGTCGCCGACCGGGGGCCCGCCGCACCTCGACGACGCGCCGCCGTCGTCCCCCGTGAGCCTCGTGCCCGAGCCGGTGCGGGGGCCCGTCCGGGTGCCCGTCACGTTCGCCGAAGCCTCGACGGTCGATGCGACCGGCACCGAGAACCGGGACCGGGCCGGTGCCGGGGACCGGGACGCGGCCGACGACGGGCCCGCGGACGGGCCGTGGGCCGCGCAGGAGCCGTGGTCCGCGGACGGTCCGACCTTCGTGGACGAGCAGCCGGAGGGGGACCGCCCCGCGGCCGCCCGTGGCCTCTCGGCCGTCGACGAGCGCTCGTCCGGTGGCGAGCGGCCCCCCGCCGACGCCCGCCCGGACGCGTCGTCGGCGTTCCCGGACGACGGCACCGCGGACGAGCCGTCGGCCGACAGCGCGTCGTCGGCGGCCGGGCCGGACGGGCCGCCGGCCCTCCGGTCCACGGACGGTCCCGACCCGGAGCGCCGCCCCGGGTCGTCCGTGCCCGGTCCGCCGTCCGGTCCGTCGTCCTCCGTGCCCCCGTCGTCCGCCGCGGGCGCCCGGCCGTGGACCACGCCCGCCGGTGCGTCCGAGCGCGAGATCGGGCGTCGCTCGTCGCCCCGCACCCGCCGGGCCTGGGAGGCCGAGCGGCCGTCCGACCGCCCCGGCCGCGACACCGCCGCGGCCGGCCCCGACGCCGCCCCGACGGTGCGCGACGCCCCCGAGGCGTACGACCGCGCCCGGCTCGTCGCGCTGACCATGGCGGCGGAGGGCCACGGCCGCGACGCCGTCGAGGCGCACCTCCGCGACGAGCTCGGGATCGCGGGCCACGCGGCCCTCATCGAGTACGTCTTCGGCGGATCGACCCCGTCGTCCGTCGTCCCGGCGTGGCCGCCGCGGCGGCGCGGCGGCCGCTGAGCGACCGACCCGCGGCTCGCTCAGCCCCCCGTGGGGCCGCGCGCCGACCGCGGAGGGCCGGCGTCCCGCCGTGGCGGAACCCGCGGCCCCCGGCTCGCCGTAAGGTCGGCCCCGTCGCCGCGGGCTCCGCCGCGCGCCGGGCCGGACCCGCCGCGGCAGGCTCAGCCGTGCGGCGAGTCGGGACCGCCGCGGCGCGCGACGACGGCGACCACGAAGAGCATCAGGGCGACGGCGGCGAGCGCCACGACGATGCCGCGGACGGGGTGGCTCTCGCTCAGCTGCGACGCGGACACCGGGGCCAGGCTGCTCCGGTCGCGACGCGCCTCGTCGGCGAGGCGGTCGGCGGCCGGATCGACCGGCGCGGTCGGGAAGACCGCGGACATGCGGACCCCGGAGGACCGGGAGCCCGTGAAGCCGCCGGCGCCGCCCGTGCCCGTGGCGCCCCAGGGGTCCCCGGCGCAGCGCACCGGGGCGGCGCCGGACCCGCGGGTCCCGGTCACGCCGTTCGCGGGCGTCCAGGCGGGGAACGGGTCCGTCGCGTAGCCGTCGGTCGTGGGGCGGGCGGCGGCCCCGCGCGACCGCGGGACGGCGGACCCGGCACCGGCGCCGTAGCCGTCCTGGGTGGGTCCGGCGGCACTGCCGCCGGTGCCGTCGCCGCCGGGACGGGCCGCGCCGCCGGAGCCGTCGACGGCGGGGTCGGACGCGGAGCCGCCGGTACCGGACGAGGCGCCGGAGCCGCTCGCGCCGGGGCCGGACGCCGTGCCGGAGCCGGACCCGGCGGACGCGCCGTAGCCGTCGCCGGTCGGATCGGTCACCGCGCCGGCGCCGTCGGCGTCGGGCCCGGTCGAGGCGCCGTAGCCGTCCTCGGTCGGGCCGGCGGGGCGGCCGTCCGAGCCGCTCGCAGAGGAGGAGGAGCCGCCAGAGCCGGCCGAGGAGGCCGCGCCGCCGGCGGAGGACGAGCCGCCGCCGGTCGAGGAGGACGAGGGGGTGCCCGAGCCGCCCGCGGGGGAGCCGGTGCCGGCCGTGCCGGCCGCGCCCGAGCCGCCGTAGCCGTCGGAGGTGGGGTCGGACGCGCCGGCGCCGTAGCCGTCCGCGCCGGAGGAGCCCGCGCCGTCGGCGGCGCTGCTCGCGGGGGCGCGGGGGTCGAGGCCCGCGCCGTAGCCGTCGGCGGTCGGGTCGAGGGGGTCGGCGGTGCCGTTGCCGTCGGCGGTCGGGTCCGCGGACGCGCCGTAGCCCGAGGCGGTCGGGCCGGCGGGGAGGCGGGCCGCGGCGGTCGCCGCGAAGGACCCGGCGGGGGCGCAGGGCATCGCTGCGACCCGCGTGACGACGTCCTTCGTGACGCCGCCCGTGACGACGGCCCCCAGGGCGCCGAGCGCCGACAGCAGGCCGAGCACGACGAGGACGACCACGACCCCTCCACGGCGCCGGGCGCCGAGCGCCCGGGAACTCATCCCCGGGCCGTCGCGGTGCGCTGGTGCGAGAGGAAGGCCACATGCTCATCATCGGCTCCGGACCGCCCCGCCACCATCGTCCGAGCGGGGGAACGGGGGGATGAGCGCCGACCCACCCGCGTGGTGCCGCCGGCGGCGGACCTGCCGGCGGCGCGGGTCACTCGATGATCCGCCGCCGGAGCGCCGCCGCGACCGCCGCGGCGCGCTCGGACACGTCGAGCTTGTCGTAGACGTTCTGGGTGTGGGTCTTCACGGTCGCGGTGCCGATCTGCAGCTCCGCGGCGATCTCGGGACCCGAGAGGCCCTCGGCCATCATCTTGAGGACCTCGCGCTCGCGCGGCGACAGCACGGGCGTGTCGTCCTGCACCCGGCCCCGGACCTCGAGGGTCAGCGCGGCCTGCGCCTCGGGGGTCAGGATCGTGCCGCCCCGCGCGACCGACACGATCGCGTCCCCGATCGACCGCCGGTCGGCGTCCTTCGAGAGGAACCCGTCCACCCCGGCCTGCACGGCGGCGTACACCGAGGCCGAGGCCGTGTCGCCCGAGAGGATGAGGACGCGCGTGCGCAGGTGGTCCCGGCGGATCGCGTGGAGCACGTCGGCGCCCGTCATCTCCGGCAGGCGGTAGTCCAGGAGGAGCACGTCGGGCAGGAGCTCCGTGACGAGCCGCAGCGCCTCGGCCCCGTCCGCGGCGGACGCGACGACGTCGATGTCGCTCCGTTGGCGCAGCGCGGCCACCATGCCCTCGAGGAAGACGGGGTGGTCGTCGGCCACGACGACCGTGATGGGGGACGAGGTCGACACTCACCTACGCTACCCGTACGCGGGTCGTGGGGCGCACGATCGACGACCAGGGGAGCCCCTTCGGCCCCCGACGGCCGGGTGTCCATCCCCGTCCAGGCCGGACCCGCCGGTCAACCCGACCGTCCACCGGTCGGCGTGGGCCGACCGGGGTGGGACCTCGATGGGCATCGCGCCCCGCGGACCGCGGGGGACCGACGGCCTCTCGGGGCGCCACGCCGCCCCGGTCCCCCTACGGCTGCGTGGGCGAGAACCGGCGCGCCGAGCGCTCGGCGATCCGGCGGGCGACGAGGTCGGGATCGACCGTCCGGCCGGCCCGCACCAGGCGGAGCACGTCGCGGAGGACCGGCTCGCGCGGGTTGAGCGCCACCGCCCGCCCGATCTGGCGCACCGCGGCGTCGCGCTCGCCGGCCGTGGCCGCCGCGATGCCGAGCTCCGTGCGGGCGACCCAGTCGTCCGGGGCACGGCGGAGCGCGTCCTCCAGGCCGGACCGGGCGCCCGCCGCGTCGCCGAGGCGCCGGGCCAGGACCGCCCGGCGGCGGACGACGTCGCCGTCGAACGGGTTCCACGTCGCGGCGCGGTCGAGCGCCCGGGCGGCGGTGCCCGGGTCGGGGGCGACCTCCGCCTGCCGGCCGGCGCGCGAGGAGACGCCGAGGCTCGCGAACGCCAGGGTGCAGAGCAGGGCCGCGACGGCGATCCCGGCAATGCGGGGCACCCGGGAGCCTGCGGGCGCGGCGGCCCGGTCGGCGAGGCCCGCCGCGACGCCGCGGGGCGCGGCCGACGGTCCGGCCGTCGTCCCGGCGGGCGCGCCCCAGGCGTCCGGGGTCGACCCGAGCGGCGCGGCGGTCGGTCCCGTCGAGGCCCCGGCCGGCGCGGCCCACGGGTCCTCGGTCGACCCGAGCGGCACGGACGACGGTCCCGCCGTGGCCCCAGATCGGAAGAGCACAC
>CAFBMK010000009.1_pt1 | contig 29771 bp, 16 predicted proteins | sample 7268691 | NCBI WGS metagenome assembly CAFBMK01 (sample SAMEA6814062, study PRJEB35770) | freshwater metagenome | biome: Freshwater; feature: Freshwater reservoir; material: water | place: Czech Republic | collected 2017-05-23 | depth 30m m
TGGTCGCGAGCATCCTGCAGCGCCAACCATGCCGCGTCGAGCCGTCTCTGCTCAGCATCGGACTCGGCAATCCGCCTGGAGGTCTCCTCATCCGCTCGGCGTGTCGTGGCGAGCTGCGCGGCATCGATCGCAGCACGCCGCTCGGCCCGGCGGAACAGGCCGATCCCGCTGAGTCGACTTGCTCGTTCCTCGGCCAACAGCGCCGCGGCGTCAACAGGCGCGGGAGGCGGAGCGGTCGCGGGTTCCGCACCGCCCCCGGCTTGCTGAGCCAGTGCCTCGACCCCGAGGACACCTTCGTGCCGACGTCTGATCGGGTCCGGATTCGGTGTTGCGGCTGCTGGAAGAACCGGCCTGCTGGCCGGCAGGAAGTCTTGAAGGTGCGCACTGACGATGTCGCGCTCGACTTGCCGCAACCTCGCGATCTGTTCGGCTTTCTCAGCCTCGCGGGCCGCGCGTTCAAGGGCCGCCAGCGACGCGAGTGTCGGGCCGCCGTAGCCGCGAGACGAACCCTGCGGCCGCCCGGGTGCACGGCGCCGCGTTCCTCCACCGAGATGTGCGTAACCGCCGACGGGTCCGATACCGGTTGACACGCCCACGCCTCGGGAACCCACGTGGACGCGGGCGGCGCGCGGGCCGATGCCGGCGCTGAAGCCGCGCGACGACGCCCGTACACGAACCCCGGGAGCGATCTTCATGCTGAAGCCCACAGGCCGACCCTAGGGTAGGCCGTCCGTCGCGACAATCGATCTAGCGCTCCGGCTGATCTAAAACGGCTGGCGTCATCTGTTCGTCTATCAGAGCGAGTTCTGCGCTCTCGGATCCGCCCTCGGCTCCGATCAACGATCGTGTTCCGCTCTTCCCCGATCGCTCCACCTCCAATCGCGCCTCACGCGATGCCGTCGTGCTCGGCCCTGCCGCTTCGAGTCACCGACGAGCTGCGCCACCACGTGGATGCCCGGAATCGGGGCGTCGAACTGATCCAAACGGCCCGGGACGATGACGAACGTCTCGTCGGTCTCTTGGTGGCAACCAATGTGACCGACCGGCTCGCCGGTGCTCTCAACGAGCACTTCCCCGCCGTTCGGGCCCTGAGGAAGCGTGATCCGAGCCGGGCGCCTGCCATCGAATGGTTTCAACGGTCGACCGAAGCCCTCGCGGACCTACAGGAACTCGTGGACGCGCAGATCGAGCTCGCGCGGGTCGTCGGGGGCGCGCGTGCCGATTCCGCGGTTGCCAAGGCCGCATCGGTCATCGAGCACTTCCTGACGGGCGGCCATCTGGTCGCGGGAGGGGCATCGCTTGGGCTGTTGCGGCTTCCCGACGACGTTCCGGTGTTCTCCGACGATCAGGCGCTGCGCGAGCTGATCCGTGCCCGGAACCTCGCTCCAGCCCTCATCGAGGCCGCGAGCACTGACGAAGAACGACTCGTCGGCGTTGTCCTCCTCACGAACATGTCCGAGCACGTGATCGAACGGGTTCGGGCGACGATCCCACGGCTCGCCGAGATGACGAGTTCTGTCGAGCGCGACGTCGCAACCGAGTTTGCGAACGAGCTTGTCGCCGGGCTGCAGTCGTACGCCCCGTACGCGGATGAGCAGCACGTCCTCTCCGCAGAGGTGGGGGAGGCCGCAACGGCACGTGCACTCGAGAGGGCACGCAAACTCATGTTGCATGCGGCCGGGATCGAAGACTCGGGTTTCGAAACGCACACAGCACCAACTCGAGCGGCACCTCAGGTTCCGGCCCAGGTTCCAGCGGGAGCCTGGGACGTAGCGATGCAAACCTGCAGATCCTGCGGCGAGACGGCGCGCCCCACCGGACGTGCGTGCCCGTTTTGCCGAGCGGCCTACGTCACTGCTTGACTGCGCGCAAGCCCGAACCGTTCTGGCGCAGCCGGGCGGCAAAACGATCGCGCAGCCGTCGGTCGTCCTCTTCCTTCAGGCCCGCGACACCGTCGGCGGTGTCCCGCCGGCAGTCACGGCCTCTCCGGCTCGGGGACGGTGCGGCCGAAGCGACCAAAGGGTGTGCGCGACGACGACATCGTCCTCGCGCGAGTTCCGTTGACTTCGCGAAGGCCCGGCTGGTCCATCGCCCGCCCGACAGTGAGACTGCCGACATCGACGGAATCGGATCAAGCGGGACCTTGCGCTGGGATCGGCGCAGGCCCGGTCGCCTGTGACGCCCTCGGGTCAAGACGGGTCGGCAGATGCCGCGTCGCGATCCACCAGCAATCCACCGGCACGAAGGCCCTCCGCCGCCTCTTCGGCGGCACGCTGCGGGTCGAGTCTGTCCAGGGGCCAAAGACGGCGGTGGAGCCAGTAGCCGGCGATGTCCTTGGTCCGAGTGAAACCCGCTGCCGCGAATGCGGCGGCTGCTGCGTCCTCGAGGGTGCCGTTCGGGTCCCGCTCGGGCGCGACCACGAGCGAGTCCGGGGCTCCCGGAAGGTTCAGGCGGGTGCCTGCCGGCGTGAGGTAGCACCGGAGGTACAGCGGCTGCCCACCGGCGTCGTCGATCCTGATCCTGCGCCCGAAGTAGGCCGCGCCCGCGATCTGCTTCACCGGCCCGCCCGCTCCGAATTGGTAGCCCAGGCTGGTGGCCACCCGGTCAAGTGCTGACTTGTGGAGCGCGAAGAACGCCGCGTGGTCGGCGGGCGGGATCGCCTTCGGTGCAATGCGGTTGTCGATCACGTCGACGAACGCCGACGCGACGAGGGCAATGTCCGGCTCCACCGCGTCGTGCAGGGAGTCGATCACGTCGCGAAGCTCGGACCACGAGACGTCCCGCGCCGTCAACGTCGCCTGGTCGACGGAGCCACGCGACCCGGTGCGCGTCAAGGTTCCGACGAGACGGATCTCGGCGTCGCCGACCGTGGGCGACTCCCAGAGGTGCCGGTAAACGTCCGGCTGGAGCCGATCCCCGAACTCGGGGTACGCGTGGAATTCCGAGTCGATCTTCACCTCGACGAGGATCTGGAACGCCGGGTCCGCTCCGCAGATCGACAGGTCCGGGTGGAGGGCTCCTCCCCCCGGCTTGGGAAGACTCACTTGGGTCCGCGCGCCGACGGCGATGCGGGATCGCACCAGGTCGCCGGCGAACATCCGCGTGATCGCCTGACCCAGCACCGGTGACCGATCGATGAGCCACGCGAGGACTGTCGTGGCCTGGTTCTCCAACTGGTGCTGAGTGATCGTCGCCGGAACCGAAAAGAGGTCGACGAACAGGTCTGGCCGACCGTACGTCAAGGCCGGCGCGTGGTAGAGCGTCATCGGGGGCGACCGTATCGCCTACATCTCCACCGGCGGGCTCGACAAGAGGACGTCCCGCGAGGTTCAAGGAGCGAAGTTCGTCGACGGGGGTGGACATGGCTTTGGTCGTCTGGGAGCGTCGGATCGTCCCCACGCGTCCGATCACGGTCACGTGCTCCGAAAGAGGTCCCACCAGTGTCGTCCCGAGACGTTCGAGATCCCTTCGGCGCTCTCCGATCCCGTACGACCGGTGAGAGCGGAGCAGGAGAGAGCTCCGCAGCATGACCCCCCGCCCCACCCCACCCGTACCATCGACCCCGGTGCCGTCGAACTGGGTCCAGGTCAGTCCCTCCGAGTACCCGTGGGAGCAGGAGGCGCTCTCGTTCGTGCAGCAGGCGCTGCCGACGACCGAGCCCTACGGGGCGTGGGCGAACTTCGAGGTCATCAGCGACGGGTCCATCAGTGAGATCGACTTGCTCATCTGCTCGCCGAAGGGGGTCGTCCTCGTCGAGCAGATGAGCTGGCCCGGGTCGCTCGTGGATAGCGGGCAGACCTGGCGGAACACGCGGCCGGACGGGAAGGTCCGCACGTTCGACAACCCGCTGCTCCTCACGAATCGGAAGGCGAAGAAGCTCAAGTCGCTGCTCGGGCGGCAGAAGGCCTTCCGCCGCGAGCCCCTCCCGTACATCGCGCCGGCGGTCTTTCTCTCGAGCCCTGAGCTCGCGTGCAACCTCTCGATCGAAGGCCGTCAAGGCATCTTCGGCCGTGGCCCGGAGCCGGACGGCACGACGACCCAGCGGGGCAACCTCCCCAGCGTCATCGACGGGCTCATCACCGTTTCCCCGGAGGAGCACCGCTCCCTCGGCAACCGGCGCATCGACCGGCCGACGGCCAAGCGCATCGCGACGGCGATGGAGCAGATCGGCCTGCGGCCCGCGCAACGCTCCCGCAAGGTCGGCGAGCTCGAGCTGGGGGACTTGCTCGACGAGGGCGTCGGCTACCAGGACTTCGCCGCCACCCACCCGCGCGACCAACGCACGCAGCGACGTGTGCGGATCTACGGCCTGCCGTCCTCGGACCCCGAGGAGCGCGATCGCGTCGTCCGAGCGGCCGACCGGGAGTTCAAGATCCTCGGCCCGTTGCAGCACCCGAACCTGATGCACCCCGTCGACGCGCACGAGCACGAGCTCGGCGCGGCCGTCGTCTTCGAGCGCGACCCGTCCGAGCAACGGCTCGACCACTTCCTGGCCGAGCACGGTGCCCAACTCGACCTGTACGACCGGCTGCGGCTGCTGCGCTCGCTGGGCGAGACCGTCGCGTGGGCGCACGGGCGACGGATCTACCACCGCTCGCTCTCGCCGCGCAACGTCCTGGTCGTCCGCCCCGAAAGCGAGGACCGAGCCTTGCGCATCGGTGGCTGGCAGACCGGTGTGCGGCTGGAGGGCGGCACGCTCACGAGCGCGATCGCCGGGACGAAGCACGTGCTGGACCTGGTCGACGACGAGACGTCGCCGTACGTCGCGCCCGAAGCGGTCTCGTTGGTCGACGCCGACCCCGAGCGCCTGGACGTCTTCTCGATCGGCGCGATCGGCTACCACCTCCTCACCGGGGTCCAGCCCGCCGCGACGCTCGGGGCGCTCACCGCCCGGCTCCAGCGCGAGAAGGGCCTCGAGATCGCCGCCGACCTCGACGGTGCCTCCGCCGGCCTCGCCGAGCTCATCCGCAGCGCGACGGCCCCCGACGCGTCGCACCGCTTCGCGACGGTGGGGGAGCTGCTCGAGTACCTCGACGACGAGGAGGAAGAGCTCACCCGGCCGCCGGAGGACGAGGAGCCCGAGGTCGATCCGCTGAAGCTCACGAAGGGCGACCGGATCGGGACGTTCACCGTCCAGCGGCGGCTCGGTCGCGGGTCGACTGCGATCGCCGTGCTCGCGAAGGACATGGACGACCGCGAGCAGGTCCTGAAGATCGCCTCGAGGCCGGAACACAGCGCCCGCATCCGCGAGGAGGGCGAGGTCCTCGGCAAGCTCCGCGACAGCACGATCATCCCGCTCCAGGACGGCCCGCTCGACTTCGGCGGTCACGCCGCGCTCGTCCTCGGCTTCGCGCGCAACGGGACGCTCGCGCGGTGGCTCAGCAAGGAGGGCAGCGTCTCGCTCGGAAAGCTCGAGGACTGGGGCACCGACCTGCTCTCCGCGGTCGCGTACCTGGAGCGCGAGGGAATCGCGCACCGCGACATCAAGCCGGAGAACCTCGGGATCGCCGAGGTCGGCCCGCGCAAGCAGCCGCGGCTGGTGCTCCTGGACTTCTCGCTCTCGCGTGCACCGACCGACCAGCTCGAGGCTGGCACCCGCCCGTACCTGGACCCGTTCCTCGGCACCGGTGGCCGCGACCGTTGGGACCTCTCGGCGGAGCGCTTCTCCGCCGCGGTCGTCCTGCACCAGATGGCGGCCGGCACGCTGCCGTTCTGGGGCGACCGCTCGACCGACCCCCGCTTCACCGACGCGGACGTCACCGTCGACGACCGCGGACTCCCGGAGCCGATCCGGGACTCCCTCACGGAGCTCCTGCAACGGGCGCTCCACCGCGACGCCGCGCAGCGATTCGACACGGCGGACGACCTGCTCCGCGCGTGGCGGCTGGTCTTCGCCGACCTCGACCGGGCGGGCACCACGACGGGCGTGGGCGACGACGAGCGAGCCGGGCTGCTCGCGGCCGCGACCGCGGCCACCCCGGTCCGCGGCCTCGGGCTCGACCCTCGGGCGGTCGACGCCCTGGAGCGCGAGGGCCACGACACCGTCGCGCAGTTCCTCGACCTGCCGCCGCTCTGGGTCAACCAGCTGCGCGGCGTGAGCCTGAAGACGCGACGCGTGCTCGGCGACGCCCAGCGGGCACTGCGCGAGCGCCTCGCGACGGAGACCCTCACCGTTGGTGAGCAGGACGTCCACCGCCTCGTCGACCTCTGCGAGCAGCTGCTGCCGCGGAGGGTCACCGAGGGTGCGCCCGACCTCGAGGTCCTGCGGCGCTTCCTGACCCTCGATGCCGTCGACGGGTCCCCGTCAATCTGGCCGGGACCGGCCGAGGTCGCGGCGGCGGCCGGGGCCCCGCGCGCGGACGTCGCCGACGTCATCGGCCGCGGCCGTCGCCGGTGGGTCCGCCTTCCGGCGCTGACGCGGCTACGCAACGAGCTCGTCCGGCAGCTCGAGCAGCTCGAAGGGGTCGCCGAGGTCGGCGAGCTCGAGCGGGCCCTGGGCGCCTGGTGGCAGCTCGAGGAGGGCTCCGACGACGGGCCGGACGCCGTCCGTGCCGCCGTCCGTGCCGCGGTCGAGGCCGAGCTCGAGCGCGACGGGCAGCGGGTGCTGTGGCAGCGCACCGCCACCGGTCGCGTCCTCGTCGTCCGCATCGAGGGGGACCTGTCGCTCGCCCAGCGGCGCCTCGACGCGGCGAGCGCGCTCGGAACGAGGTCCGACGTGCTGGTCGACGAGTCCGAGCTGCTGCCGTTCCCCCGCGCCACCGCGGCCCTGCGGTCGGTGGCGATGCCGTCCGACGCACCCACGCTCGGCTCCGAGCGGCTCGTGCGTCTGGCGACGTCGTGCAGTGCGCGGGCGGGGGTGTCGTCGCGGCTGGAGCTCCACCGCATCCCTCTCCGCGCCAACCGCGCCCTGGCGCTCTCGGGGGACGCCGTCAAGGGCTCCGAGACGTTCACGATCGGCGAGTTGCAGCGGCGCGTCGCCGCCCGCTTTCCGGCCGCCGACGCACTGCCCGGTCGGCCAGCTCTCGACGACCTCCTGCGTGACGCTGGACTCGACCTGCGCTGGGAGTCGTCCGAGCATCCCGGCGGCGGGCGCTATGCCGCACCCGACGCGAAGCTCCTGACGAGCCTCACGCACTACTCGTCGTCTGCTCCCCGGGCCGACACGGTGGTGACGACATCGACCCGCCCGGCCCTCGTCGGCGCGATCGACCCGGAGGTGGCGCAGGCGACGGCGTTCGAGCGTCGGGTCGAGGCTGTCGTCGCCGGCGGCGGGCTGCTCAGCCTGCTCGTCGACGTTCGGCAGCTGAACGACGCCGTCCGCGAGCTCCGGCGGTGGCCCGTGACGGTCGTCGACCTCGACGGCGTGATCGTCCGGGCGTGCCGCGAGGCGGCGTCCTCGATGGGCGTGGCGTGGGACATCGTTCTGCGCGCCGACGCCGCCGAGCCCGGCTCGAAGGACCGAGGCCGGTTGGCCCGCCTGATCGTCGAGGCGATGCCGGGCGTCGAGAAGCAGCTCCGTGACCAGGACGGTGTGCTCGTCCTGCAGAACCTCGGCCTGCTGGCCCGCTACGGACAGCTCGGGCTGCTCGACCGCCTGCGCACCGCGATGTTCGGCGACGCGCCGCTCCGGGCGTGTGTCCTGCTGCTTCCGGCCGACCAGCAGGTCGACCGGCCGCAGATCGACGGGCAGGCCGTGCCGGCGCTGACCCCGAACGAGTGGGCCCGCGTCCCCGGGGCGTGGCTGAAGAACCTGCACCGCGGAGCGGCAGCGTGAGCACCCGGAGCGCCCCGGGCACGCGTCGACTCCACCCCACCGCAACCACCGGGGCCGGCTGCGGCCGACCCGCGAGGACCATCACCGCATGATCGACGCACGCACGTTGACCGTCGACCTCAAGCGTCTCGTCACCGAGCTCGAGGACGACATCCGGTCGCACGCCGCCGAGGACCAGGCGACGGACGAGCGGCTGCGTGGCGAGCACGAGGCGGCGCGGGCCGCGGACCGGACGGCCGCGTCGTTCGAGGAGTGGCGCGACGGCGAGGTCACCCAGGCCGCGGTCGGCTGGGTCCTCTCGACGGTGTTCGTCCGCTTCCTCGAGGACAACGGCCTGATCGACAACCCGCTCGTCGGCGGCGTCGGCGCCCGGCTCGTGGCCGCGAAGGGCCGGCGGGAAGTCTACTTCGAGCAGCACCCGTCTCACAGCGACCGGGACCACCTGCAGTGGTGCTTCCGCCAGGTTGCCGCGTTCCCCGCCGCCGCGGCGCTGTTCGACGAGGGCCACGCCGCGGTGTGGCGGCTCTCGCCCTCTGCGGACGGCGCGAAGGCGGTCCGCGAGTTCTTCCTGCGGCCCGACCCGCAGACCGGCGAGCTGGTCCACGACTTCACCGACCCCGCGCACGACACGCGCTTCCTCGGCGACCTCTACCAGGACCTCTCCGAGGCGGCGAAGAAGCGCTACGCCCTGCTGCAGACGCCCGAGTTCGTCGAGGAGTTCATCCTCGACCGGACGCTGACCCCAGCGATCGCCGAGTTCGGCCTGTCGACGGTCCGCCTGATCGACCCGACCTGCGGCTCCGGCCACTTCCTCATCGGAGCCCTCCGCCGCCTGTTCGCCGCCCGCCAGGACCGCGAGCCGGGCACCCCGCCCGAGCAGCTCGTACAGACGATCCTGGAGCAGCAGGTCTTCGGCGTCGACCTGAACCCCTACGCGACGGCCATCGCACGCTTCCGTCTGGTGATCGAGGCGCTCGGCCTGGCCGGCGTCGGGCGGCTGGCCGACGCGCCGCCGATCGCGCTGAACCTCGCCACCGGCGACAGCCTTCTCCATGGACCGGTGTCGGCCGTCGGGCGCGACGGGAACCTGGCCGGCCAGCTGTTCGAGGCGGACGTCTACCGCCTGGGGATCGAGCACGCGTACGCGACCGAGGACGCCGATGCGCTGCGGCGGATCCTGGGGCAGGGGTACCACGCGGTGGTGGGCAATCCGCCGTACATCGTCGGCGACAACCCGTCAGCGCGAGACGCCTATAAGGATCGCTACCAGTACTGCCACCGTGAGTTCGCGCTGACGGTCCCGTTCATGGAGCGTTTCTTCGAGCTCGCTCGGATATTTAGCGTGGACATTGCGCAAGCAGAAGCCGGGTTTGTTGGGAAGATCACTGGCAACAACTTCATGAAACGTGAGTTCGGGGGCCCGCTCGTCGAGAAGTTCCTTCCGACGGTGGACCTCGATCTCGTGGTCGACTGTTCTGGGGCCTACATTCCCGGTCATGGGACGCCGACGCTGCTCGTATTCGGTCGCGCCCAGCGACCGACAAGCCGCGGGCTAAAGGTCGTTGACGGCGTTCGCGGCGAACCGGCGCAGCCGATCGATCCCGCAAGGGGCCGGGTGTGGCGCTCAATCGTCGATCTCGTAGGGGAGAAGACAGCCGGCAACGATTTTGTCCGGGTCGGCGACGTCGATCGCTCCGAACTGTTCGTGCACCCGATGACACTTGGCGCCGGCCGTGCGGTGCGCAAAACACTCGAAAGTCGGGCCGGCGACCGGCTGAGAACCGTGGCAGACGACCTCGGGTACACCGGCCAGACAAACCTCGACGACATGATGCTTCGGCCCCGCTCGGCGTGGCTGCGCGCAGGGGTTGCGGAACGGCACATCACGGGACTCGCCGTCGGCGACGTTGTGCGCGACTGGGCAGCAGGCGTTACGAACGCCGTCTGGTTCCCTTACGAAAACGAGCAGCTCGTCGGCCAAGAAGGCCTCACGGGCCGTGAAGTCGCTGCGGTGTGGCCGTGGCGGACGTCAGGATGGGCTCGAAGAACCTTCAATAAGGCCAGCTATCGAGAGGAGGACCGCTCTTGGTTCGAGTGGCACCAGATCGCGCTCCGCCGGCATCGCACCCCGCTGTCCATCACCTGGGCCTTCGTCGTGACCCACAATCACTTTGTACTCGACCGGGGTGGGAAAGTTTTCAAACAGTCCGCCCCCCTGATAAAGCTTCCGGAGTCCGCAGGCGAGGTAGTGCACCTGGGTCTACTTGGTGCTCTCAACAGCTCCGTGACAGCGTTTTGGTTGCGACAGGTTTGCCAGACAAAGGGTTCGAGTGGTGTGGGGCGAGGCATCTACGACGAGGAGTGGGAGAACCACTTCGAGGTTTCTGCCGGTCGCGTCGCCGAGCTCCCGCTCCCCGCCGATCGCTCCCCGGTCATCTCGGCCGAGCTGGACCGGCTCGCCCGCGAGCGGGCGGCGCTGCTCGAAGACCTCGCGTCACTGCCGTCCGACGTGGTCCTCGTCGACGAGCTGGCGGAGCGCCGGGCGCGTGAGGAGGCACTGACCGCGCGGATGGTCTTCCTGCAGGAGGAGCTCGACTGGCAGGTCCTCCGCGCGTTCGGGCTGGCGCCCGACGACCTGCCGCTCGCGTTCGGTGACGACGGGGCGCCCGACCTGCCCGCGGATTTCGGGATCGCGCTCGGGCACCGCTCGTTCGAGGTCGTCCTCGCCCGCCAGGTCCAGGCGGAGGAGGCGCAGACGACGTGGTTCGAGCGTCATGGCTCGACGCCTATCGTGAAGCTGCCCGCCGCGTGGCCCGCCGCCTACCGCGACCTGGTGGCCCGCCGGATCGCGCTGATCGACGGCGACGCGGACGTCGCGATGATCGAGGCGCCGGAGCACAAGCGCCGCTGGTCGCGCGAGGCGTGGGACAAGCGCGAGCGCCGCGCGCTCGAGGCGCTCGTCCTGGACCGGCTGGAGGACCCGTCGGTCTGGGGTGACGCGCCCCGGCTGCGGGCGGCGAGCGAGCTGACCGACGTCGTTCGGGCCGACGCGCTGCTGGCCCAGGCGGTCGCCCGGATCGCCGGCCGTTCCGACGCCGACCTCGGCGCGGTCGTCCCCGAGCTGCTCGTGGAATGCAGCGTGCCGTTCCTCACCGCACTGCGCCTGAAGGACCCCGGTCTGCGCAAGCGCGCGGTGTGGGAGCGCGTGTGGGAGCAGCAGCGCCACGAGGACCGCATCGACGCCGAGGTCGCGGCCGCAGGGCGCGCACCGGACGAGGCCGAGCGCCGCAAGGCCGCCGAGGTAGGCCGGATCGACGTGCCGCCGAAGTACGGCTCGGGCGACTTCCGCCACACGCGGATCTGGCGCCAACGCGGCAAGCTCGACGTGCCGAAGGAGCGGTTCTTCCACGTCCCGGGTGCCGAGCGCGGCGCCGACACCAGCCCCGTCTTCGGCTGGGCCGGCTTCAACGAGCGCGACCGGGCCGTCGCGCTCGCGGGCCGCGTCTACGAGCTGCGTGAGCAAGAGGCCGCCGGCGCCGGCCGCCTCACGCCGCTCCTGGCGGGCATCGACGAGCTGCTGCCGTGGATCGCCCAGTGGTTCCCGGACGACGACCCCGACTACGGCGGGCCGCCGGCCGACTACTTCGAGGGATGGCTCGACCAACAGCTCGCGGAGATCGGGCTGACGCGGGAGCAGCTGCGCGGGTGGCGGCCGGCGGCGGCGACGCGCGGGCGGAAGGCCCAAGGGGTGAGCCCGAGAACATCGGCTGGCCGCAATTGACTCCGTGCTGAGGATCAGCGGCGGTGGCCCGGGGACTACGCGTCGTCGAGGTAAAGGAGTGCTTCGACAACGTTCTCCAGCGTCGGGGTTCGGGCATAGCCTCCACGTGCGTGCTCGTCGAGAAGTCTGCCGAACGTCGCCCGCGCCCCCGCCGCGATGTCGATGCCCAACTTGGAGAGGACCGTCTTGTGGTCTCGTGCTTCGACGACTCTCTGTCTGATGCTCGAATACCCCTTGTAGCGGGGGAAACACGCCTGGACGAGCTCGTCGGGGAGCGCGTAAAAGATGTCTCGGACGCCAATTCCCACGATCGGGATCCGGACCTCAAACCTCCGCTCGACCTCCGTCACTCGGCGCACGGCTTCGATCTCGGCCGCGAGTGCCCTGCGACGCGCCTCCGAGCCGGGCAGCGTGTCACCGGCTCTCAACGCCGAGATGTCGTCGGCATCGAGGCCGTCGATCAAGACTGCGACGGGTATGCCGCCCTGTTGGCTCTCGAGCCACGCTTCCAGTGCAGGGCGGAGGTTCTTCGTTCCGTGGGTCGGACGAGTGAGGACTCCGGCCGCTCGAAGCTCCTGCCCGGCGAAAGACTCCAGGACCTCGACGTCGTGGCGCCCTTCGACGAAGACGGCGCGGCACCAGGGTGCGTAGAGGCCTCCACGGTCTAGGCCCATCGACTTGCTCAGCGGGCTCCAAGGAGTGAGTTCGACTGGTCGGAGATCCGCGATGTGCGAGGCACCGTGGTCGTCCCGGAAGACCTGCGAGTGCGCCACCCCCTCCCGCTGGGTCAGCGCAGCCGGTGCGTGGGTGACGGCGAGGATCCGCGACCCGTTGTCTCGTGCGAGATCGAGGAGCCATCCGGTCATCTCGGCCTGTCGGGCAGGGTGCAGGTGGCGCTCGGGTTCATCGACCAGAAGCAGGTCAGCGCCGACGCCGGCCGGTACCGCCCTGGGCAGCGCCTCGACCGACCGGCGGAGGGCGTCAGCTGCGGGAACGTACGCGTCCAACGCGGATCGATGCAGTCGTTTGATTGCCTCCGCACCCCAGCGCGCTTCGGACCGCGTGGAGAGGTCCTCCAACCGCATTGCCTCCTCGAAGATGTCTGACGTCAGCGTGCCCGGACCAAGTGCTTGTGGCCCGTCGCCCGTCGCCGCTTCGTCTTCTTCCTGAAGCGACGGATGGATCGGCGGATCCCAACAGTGCAAGACCTCGAACAGGTCAGAGCCGAGGTCGTGTGCTTGGCCCTCGAGGTGGATCGCGTGGGCGACCGCTCGGCGGCTTGACTCATGGAGGGCGAGCTCCACCCAGAGGCTCAACCCTTTCCCAACGCCGTCCGCGGCCCACTCGTGACCGGTGAAGCGATCGCGGAGGATGATCTCGACCGGGTCGGCCCCGGGAGGCCCGAGCGCGGCGACGATCATGTACTGGTCCGAGACCACGGAGGCCGCCAGCTTCGTCGCCCATGTTCCGATCGCCTGGAGCGCCTCGTCGACTTCCGCAACAAGGCTCAAATCGCGGCCCGGGGAGCGCTCGAACCACTGGGCCGTTCCGAGTCGGTGTGCAGCTCGACGCTTTCCGTCCTCCGCGCCGCCGAACTCCTCGGTCAGGGTGGCGCAGAGCGTCTCCAAGTCGTCCCCCGCCTCCTCGATACACCCGCGGATCGTGCTTTGCGATCCTGCGAGTCGCTCGACCGATTGCACGATCACCGGTGCGAGCGCCCCCGGGGCACCGGGTAGGCGCGTCACCGACGGGCGGGGATCGTGTTTGATGCCTCGCAGAAGGAGGTCGGCTCGAGGCAATAGAGCTGTCGCTGAGGCAACGGGCTTGAGCGGGTCACCGCGATGGTCCTCGCCCGCCATCGTCCGCATGGCTTCGGCTACCGCTTCCTCGGTCAGCGAGCGCACGCCCGCCTCGGACGTGCCGCTGGGTTCGACGCCAGGAGTCGTGGCCCACGTCTGCGACCACCCCAGGGTGCAACGGCGGACGACCACAACGGGGTCGTCGGGTTCGCCAGCATCGATCGCCGACAGTGCTGCTTCGACCGAGGCTTTGGTCTGCGAACTGTCGTGTATGCGCGCGGTGGCCCGATCCCGCGAACGCGTGAGTCTCTGGACGTCGCTTCGCGGCGACTCGACGTGGAGGTCGACAATGGGAACCTCGGGTGCATCCCCCGACGCAGTCAGGACATCGCGAGCGATCAGCTTCGTGACGTCGCGGGGCCAGTCCCTGCCGGCGATCGCCTCGTAGACGTCCGCCAGAAGGCGGGATTTGCCGACGTCGTTCGGGCCGAGTACGTAGGTCACGTCGGCGAGCGACAGAGCGGCATCTCTGACGGGGCCGCTCCCATTTCGGAGGGAAAGACCCAGGATTCTCTGCCGCACAACCGTGGCATCGGTCGTCCTCGCGAAGGGTCCTCATGATCTCGTGAGGAGACGGACGATCGATGGAGATCCGCGCGCCAGACCGCGGGCGACCGGTTGGAGCAGCAACCGTGTTCGGATGTCCGGGACTGGGTCCGCGCGACTCTGGGTGGAGCTCGAAGTAGGAATTCGAGCGAAGGACCTCGACCATCGCGTTTCCCGTTCGTGAAGTGACGCGTTCAGCACGTGTCGGATCAGGCCTGATTCCACCGACCCCATCTGCGAACCTCCGCCTCACCGTCCCATGAGCACCCTCCTCCGCGACCTCATCCACATCCCCGAAGCCGTCCAGAAGGGCGACTTCGTGATGTCGTTGGCCGACGGGGTCAGCCACGCGGAGCGCACGCTCGACGGCTACGTGGTGACCGAGCAGCTCGGCGAGGCGTTCGAGAACGCGATGACCTTCATCGGGTCCGCGGTGCGGGACGGCAAGAGCAAGGCTGCGTATCTGGACGGCAGCTTCGGCGCCGGGAAGAGCCACTTCATGGCGGTCCTGCACCTGCTTCTGCAGGGCAACGCGCACGCGCGATCGATCGCGGAGCTCGCGCCGGCTGTCCAGGCGAGCAAGGCCGACCTGGACGGCTTGACGTTCGAGCTCGTGCCGTTCCACATGATCGGCGCGGAGTCGATGGAGCAGGCCATCCTCGGTGGGTACGTCGAGCACCTGCGGCGGGTCGACCCCGACGCGCCGCTCCCCGGGGTGTATGCGGACGAGCCGATCTTCGCGCAGGCCGACCTGGAGCGTGCGCAGCTCGGCGACGACGCGTTCTTCGCTCGTCTCGGTGGCGATGACGAGGGCTGGGGCTCCCTCGGTGGGTGGAGCGCTGCGGACTACGACCAAGCTCGCGCCGCAGCGGCCGACGACCCACGGCGCCGGCAGCTGAGCGGCGAGCTCGTCGATGCGTTTCTTCCCGGACTGCGCGACGCGATGCGCGGCAACAGCACCGGCTACGTCGACATCGACACCGGCCTAGCCGAGCTCGCCCGGCACGCGGAGTCGCGGGGAGCCTCGGCGCTGATCCTCTTCCTCGACGAGCTGATCCTCTGGCTCGGCAGCCGCATCGCCGACACGGCCTTCGTCACCCGCGAGGGCCAGAAGCTGATCAAGCTCATCGAGTTCACGTCGCAGCGGCCGATCCCCGTCGTCTCGATCGTCGCCCGGCAGCGCGACCTGCGGGACTTCGTCGGCGACCAGGTGCTCGGGGCCGAGCGGTTCGCGTTCGCCGACGCGCTGAAGCACTGGGAGGGCCGCTTCCACCGCATCACGCTGACCGACGGCAACCTGCCGAAGATCGCCGAGAAGCGCCTGCTCCGGCCGCTCAGCGATCAGGCGCGCCAGCAGCTCGACGCGGCGTTCCAGCAGACGGAGCGCGAGCGGCCCGAGGTGCTCGAGGTCCTGCTCACGGAGGACGGCGACAAGCAGCTGTTCCGGAGCACCTATCCGTTCAGCCCGGCGTTCATGAAGACGCTGATCGCGGCGTCGTCGGTCCTGCAGCGCGAGCGGACGTCGCTGAAGGTGATGCTGCAGCTGCTCGTCGACCGGCGTGACGATCTGACGGTCGGAGACCTCGTAAGCGTCGGCGAGCTCTACGACGTGCTCGCGCAGGGCGATGAGCCGTTCGCCGACGACCTCAAGCGCCAGTTCCAGATCGCGCAGACGCTCTACGAGCGCCGCTTCCGCCCGCGGCTGCTCACGGACCACAACGTCAGCGAGAGCCAGGCGGCCGCGCTGCCCCGGGTGCACGGGTTCCGCGCCGACGACCGCGTCGTCAAGACACTGCTGCTCGCGGCCCTCGTTCCGCGTACGGGCCCGCTGAACACGCTCACCGTGGCGCGGCTCGCCGCCCTGAACCACGGGTCGTTCCGCTCCCCGATCCCCGGCGGCGAGAAGGGCGTGCTGCTCCGCAAGCTCCGTGCCTGGTCGGCCGAGATCGGCGAGCTGAAGGTCGGCGACGACCAGCAGAACCCGACGGTCGCTGTCCGGCTCACGGGAGTCGACACCGACACCGTCATCGAGCGCGCCTCGTCGATCGACAACGGCGGGGAACGCCGCCGGCTCGTGAAGCGTCTCGTCCTGGAGGAGTTCGGGGTCCGTGACGACAACCAGCTGTTCCTGCAGCACCAGTTCATCTGGCGGGGGACAAGGCGTCGCGCCGATGTCGCGTTCGGGAACATCCGCGACGCTGTCGACCTGCCCGATGACGCGCTTGCCGCGCAGGGGGAGGACTGGAAAGTCATCGTCGACTACCCGTTCGATCCGGGGCACTCCCCGACGGAGGACCTCGATCGCCTCGATCGGTGGCGCGCGGCGCGAGGCGACAGTCGGACGGTCTGCTGGGTCCCGGCGTTCTTCTCGTCCGGCGTGCAGACCCAGCTCGGGCGGCTCGTGGTGGTCGAGCACGTGCTGCAGGGCGAGCGGCTCGACGACTATGGCGACCACCTCAGCGTGCAGGACCGCGCGGTCGCGCGCGGCCTGCTCGCGGACCTCCAGTCCTCGCTGCGCGCGACGCTCCTGGGCGCGATCCGTCAGGCCTACGGCGTTGAACGGGCCGCCGACGCGATCGACGTCAGCCACGGCATCGACCAGCGCCTTCAGCCGCTGCGGGACGGGCTGGCGCTGCAGGTGCCCGTCGGTGCCTCGATGGCCGACGCGTTCTCGGGGCTCGTCAAGCAGCTCCTCGATGCGCAGTACCCGAAGCACCCGCTGTTCGAGGTCGAGGCCCGCCCGCGCGACCTGAAGGTCGTCCTGGACGAGGTCCTCCGCGCCGTCGATGCGCCCAACGGCCGCATCGAGGTCCCGACCGACCGCCGGCGGGTCATGAAGCGCCTGGCCGAGCCGTTGGGCCTCGGCCAGCAGCACGACTCGCCGTTCCTCCTCTCCGACCACTGGCGCGAGCACCTGTCCCGGGCGATCGGCCGCCGGCGTGAGCAGGGCGAGGCGACGGTGACGGTCGGCGACCTGCGTCGCGCGATCGACGAGCCGGAGCCACTGGGCCTGCACAAGCCCGAGCAGAACCTGATCCTGATGCTCTTCGTCGAGCAGACAGGCCAGGCGTTCAGCAGCCGCGGCGGACCGGTGCAGCCGACGATCGAGCGAATGGACGACGAGCTGGAGCTCGTCCTGGCGAACCTGCCGTCGCAGGGGGACTGGGACGTGGCGCGGACGCGCGCGGCCGAGGTCTTCGGCGTCGCCGCCCAGAACCCGGCGCGCAACCCGACGAGCGTCGAGACGCTCGCGACGGCGATCCGGGCGAGGGTCGACGCGGCGCGCGGTCCCGCGGGGCAGCTCGTTCAGACCCTCGGCGAGCGAATGCGGGCCGTCGGGCTCGATCCCGCCGAGACGGTGCGCTGGCAGCAGGCACAGCGAGGTGCGGCGCTCGTCGAGTCGGTCGCCGGCGCGGCGAACGCGGTGGCGTTGATCGAGGCGCTCGGGCGCGGCGACGTCGGCGACAGCGGGCAACAACTCGGCACGAGCATCGCGCAGGCCGGCGCCGTCGTCGCTGCGCTCGGGAACGACCGCTGGGACGTCATCGCGCAGGTGGCGATTCCGCGGGCGTCCGCCGATGACGCAGGGGCGCCGTTCGTGGAGGTCATCGCCGACCTGCGGCAGGCATTGGAGCGGCCGGAGTTCGCCGTCGCCGTCGCTCCGGCGGTGGCGGAGGCCAACCGGCGCACGCTGACGCTCATCGCCGCGCCGACCACACCGCCGCCGAGCGGCCCGCCGATCGAGGAGCCGCCGGGACCCGGCGGGCCAGGGGACGAAGGGCCTCGAGTGGACGGGCCGCACGTCATCATCGAGCGAGCCGACGGACTGGGGCTCGACGAGGCACGGGGCAGGCTCGACGCGCTGCGAACCGCTCACGGTGACGACACGGTGTCCGTCGACCTCGTCTGGCGGATCACGACGAAGGACCAGCGCTCCACGTGACCCTCGTCTCGACGAGCCACCTCAAGAGGCATCTCGAGCGATGGTTGGACGGCCCTCCGCTCGTCAGGCCGCGCTTCCTGATCCACGGCGAGTGGCCTGCAGAACGTCCGACGGAACTCGTCGCGTTCGGGCACACCGTCGACGTCGTCAGCTGTCCGTCGGAGCTCTCGGTACGCGAGGAGCTCGTGCGCGATCGCCCCGACGACCGACCCTTGGTGATGGTCACGCCCATCGACCGTGTCGGATCCGACGTCATCGCACGGCTCACGAAGCGCCGCATGATCAGCCTCCTTCCGGCCGCCGCGATGCTCCAGACGTTCGGTGTCAGCTCGGCCGAAGCGCGCGTGACCGACGACCGGTGGTTGGTCGACGCGCTCGTCGAGTCCGCGCCCCCCGGGGGCTACTCCCGGACCGGTGCGCGACAGCTGACCTACGACCGGGCCTGGACCGAACTGCTCCACGCCCGGTACGGGATTGCGATCGGCGACGGCCTGGACGACCTCCTGCGGTGGGCGCAGACCGACGCGGCCGGGACCGTCGCCGGGCTCCCGGCAGAGGAGTTCGAGACACTGAGCGACCGGTTGAGCACCCTGGCGCCGGGCTCGCGAGGCATTCTCTCGGCCGTCCGCCACGGGTTCGGAAACCGGGCCGTCGAGCTCGGGATCCTGGCCGGAGTCCTGGCCGACGCCCCCGCCGGCGACGACCGGGGCGCGAGCAGGAGTCGGTTCGGCCAGGCCCTGGGCGGCCTCGCCTTCGACGAGGACGATGCGCGCACCTGGGCCGCTGCATCGGGCCGGATCCTAACCGAGGCTCTGAGCTCCGAAGAGTCGTCCGCGATCGCCCGGCTGACGAACGTCGCCGACCTCGTCGCCCAGGTCGGTGCCGAGTCTCTCGTCGGTCGACATCCGCTCCTCATCGCGGGGCTCGACCAGCGGTTGGACGACCTCGCTGCTGCGCTCGCAACGTGGCGCAGACGGCCGACGCCGGCGGGACTCGACGAGGTCGAGGCGGCTGCCGACGTGGTCCGGGAGCACCGGCTCGCCGGCCGCCGGGGCGCAGACGTCCTGGCCACGATGGCGGTGCGACTCGTCCGCTGGCTCCGAACCGAGGAGCCCGACGGCCCGACGTTCGCCGCCGCGGCCCAGTCGTACGCCGAGGGCGCCGCCTATGCGGACTGGGCGCGGATCGACCTGCGGGAGCGAGGCAGCACCGGCCGGCTGGGCGGCGAGATCACGAAGCTGCTGCGGGTCGTCGACGAGCGACGCGCCCGCGAGGAACGCTTGTTTTCGGCGTCGCTCGCCTCCTGGACGGCGCACGCGGCACCGACCGACGAACTGATGGGGGTCGAGCACGTGCTCGACCGTGTCGTCGCGCCGCTCGCATCGGGCCGGCCCGTCCTGCTGATCGTCCTCGACGGCCTGAGTCACCGGGTCGCCGCGCGCCTCCGCGAGGACCTCGCGCGCACGGACTGGGTGGAGGTACGCCGAGCGCAGCACCGGCACCGTCCGTCGGTGGTTTCCGTCCTCCCGAGCGTCACCACCCACTCCCGGACGAGCCTGCTGACCGGATCGCTGAAGACCGGCGGGCAGTCCGACGAGAAGACCGGGTTTCGGGAGCACCCGGCGTTGACGGCGACCGGCTCGGCGGCGCGCGCGCCGGAGCTCTTCCACAAGGCCGACCTCACGGCGGGGCACGGCGGTCTTGCACCCCCGGTGCTGGAAGCGATCGCCGGTGGTGGACGCGTCGTCGGGGCCGTCGTCAACGCCATCGACGACCATCTCAGCCGCGACGATCAGTTGACCGCACCGTGGTCGGTCACGCACATCCGGCCCCTCGAGAAGCTGCTCGACGCCGCCCGCGACGCCGGGCGACTGGTGGTCGTCGCCAGCGACCACGGGCACGTCCTCGAACGCGACGGAACGAAGCGTCCGACGGGCGGCGAGGACGGCGAGCGCTGGCGCTCGGCCTCGACGGCTGCCGACGACGGCGAGGTCTTCGTCGAGGGACCACGCGTGCTTGCACCAGGCGGACGAGCGGTCCTCGCCGTCGACGAGCAGATTCGCTACGTGCCCCGCAAGCACGGCTACCACGGCGGGGGATCGGCCCAGGAGACGCTCGCGCCCCTGCTCGTGCTCCGCACGATCGGCGCGACGAACCCCGACAGCTGGACCGAGGCACCCTACGACCCGCCCCAGTGGTGGCTCGGCGCCGCGGTCCCGGAGGTCGCGGTGACCCCTGACCCTGCGCTCGCTCCCGCGATCGTCGAGTCGGCACCGGCGGCGGCGTCGATCTTCGACCTCCTCTCGACCGACGCCACCTGGATCGACGGGCTGATCGACAGCCCGCGCTTCGCCGAGCAACGGCGACGGGCGGGGCGGGCATCCCTGCCGGAGGAGCGTGTCCGTCTGATCCTGCGCGCCCTCGACGCCCAGCACGGCCGCGCGTCGTCCGCTGCGCTCGCGCGGGCGACGGGGATCCCACCGACCCGGCTCCCAGGCGCGGTCGCAGCACTCCGTCAACTCCTGAACGTCGAGGGCTACGCCGTCCTGACCACGGACGACGAGGCGAGCACCGTCGTCTTGGACCGCGCGCTGCTGGAGACCCAGTTCGAGCTCGAGACCTCGTGACGCCGCTCCCGAGTCCCCAGCGCCGGCGCGAGATCATCGACGCACTCCGCCGCGGGACGGTCCCGCAGCGCGGTCTCGACGCGTTCGCCGTCGGCATCGATGGATTCGTGCCGGCCATCGACGAGGGACTCGACTCGGTCGCCGGCGGTGCCGGGCAGTTCAAGGCCGTCCGTGGCGAGTACGGCTCGGGCAAGACGTTCTTTTCGCGGTGGCTTGCCGAGCACGCGAAGGCTCGCGGCCTGGCCACGGCCGAGATCCAGATCTCCGAGACCGAGACGCCGCTCCACAAGCTCGAGACGGTCTATCGCCGACTGGTCGAACGACTCTCCACCGCGGACACCCCCGACGGGGCGTTCCGGTCGGTGCTGGAGCGCTGGACCTACACGCTCGAGGAAGAGGTCCTCGCCGTCGGCGACGTCCGAGAGGCCGAGACCGACGAGCTCGCCCGACGCGTCGATGCGCTGATGGAACAGCGACTCGCCGAGGTCAGCAAGAGCGCCCCGGCGTTCGCCACCGCGGTGCGGGCGCAGCGAGCCGCGGCGATGGCGGGCGACCGCGCGCTGGCCGAGGGCACCCTGGCCTGGCTGGGCGCGCAGCCCACCGTCCCGGCGGCGATCAAGCGCGCCGCAGGGGTGAAGGGCGAGATCGACAACGACGGCGCCCTGGCGTTCCTCCGCGGTCTCTTGACCATCCTGCGCGACGCCGGACACCCGGGCCTCCTGGTCATCCTCGACGAGATCGAGACGCTCCAGCGCGTTCGCAGTGACGTCCGCGAGAAGGCGCTGAACGCCCTGCGTCAGCTGATCGACGAGATCGACGGCGGCCGCTTCCCCGGCCTGTACCTCGTCATCACGGGAACACCCGCGTTCTACGACGGATCCCAGGGCGCGCAACGTCTCGCGCCGCTCGCGCAGCGGCTGCACACCGACTTCACCGGCGACCCGCGGTTCGACAACCCCCGCGCGGTCCAGCTGCGGCTGCCGGCGTTCAACCGCGAACGACTCGTGCAGGTGGGGACCCGGGTCCGCGACATATACGCCGATGGCGGCGCGAACTCCGCGCGCATCCACGCCAAGGTCGACGACGCCTACGTCGAGACCCTTGCCGCGGCCGTGGCCGGTGAGCTGGGCGGCGACGTCGGTATTGCGCCGCGCGTGTTCCTGAAGAAGCTCGTCGGCGACGTGCTCGACCGCGTGGATCAGTTCGACGACTTCGATCCCCGCCAGCACTACGCGCTAACGATCAACGCGACGGAGCTCACCGCCGAGGAGCACGAGCGCCGCGCCGCCGCATCGGTCGACGACATCGACCTCGACCTCTGATGAGCGAGGCCTTCGGCCGCCTGCACCCCGCGGTCCAGCACCACGTCGTCAACTCGCTGGGCTGGCGCTCGCTGCGCCCGTTGCAGGCACAGTCGATCGAGCCGGTGCTGGCCGGCCACCACGCGCTCCTAGGCGCTCCCACGGCGGGCGGCAAGACCGAAGCGGCCCTCTTCCCGTTGCTGTCCCGGATGACGAGCGAGCGGTGGTCGGGCCTGTCTGTCCTCTACATCTGCCCGCTCAAGGCGCTGCTGAACAACCTGCTGCCCCGCGTCCAGACCTACGCGACCCTGCTCGGCCGGACGGGAGCGATGTGGCACGGGGATGTCGGAGCGTCCGAGCGCAGGCGCCTGCTGGCGGACCCGCCGGACGTCCTCCTGACAACGCCCGAGTCGATCGAGGCAATGTTCCTCTCCCGTCGAACGGACGCCGGCGCGCTGCTGCGGAACGTCCAGGCGGTCGTCGTCGACGAGATCCACGCGTTCGCGGCCGACGACCGCGGATGGCATCTCCAGGCGATCCTCGCCCGGCTCGACGAGCTCACTGGTCGCGAGGTTCAGCGTCTGGGTCTGACCGCCACCGTCGGCAACCCGGAGTGGCTGGCGGAGTGGCTGGCATGCGGAGGAGAACGGCCCGCAGTCGCGGTGATGGCGGACGGTGACGTGCAGGGACCGCCGGACCTCACGGTCGACTGGGTCCAGAGCGTGCCCAACGCCGCCCGCGTCGCCTCGAAGCTGCACCGTGGCGAGAAGCGCCTGGTCTTCGCTGACAGCCGTTCCAGGGTGGAGGAGTTCGCAGCCGAGCTCCGGGCCGCGGGGACGACGGTCTTCGTCTCCCACAGCTCGCTCAGCCGCGACGACCGGCACCAGGCCGAGAAGGCGTTCGCAGAGACCCGCGACTGCGTGATTGTCTCGACGAGCACGCTGGAGCTGGGGATCGACGTCGGTGACCTGGACCGCGTCATCCAGCTCGGAGCTCCGGCCACCGTCGCGTCGCTTCAGCAGCGGATGGGAAGGACGGGCCGGCGGCCCGGGACCACGAAGAGCTGCCTGTTCCTCGCCACGAGCGACATGGAGCTGCTCCAGGCCCTGGCGCTCGGTCGACTCGTAGACGAAGGGTGGGTCGAGCCGCTGATGGCACCGCCACGACCCACCCATCTGCTGGCGCACCAGGCGCTCGCACGGGTGCTGGCCGACGGTCGGATGGGCCGCAGCCGCTGGCCGGGCCCGCTCGGGCGCGTCGCGAAGCTGGCCGGCCTGAGCCCGCAGCTGGTCGCATCGGTGGTCGACGAGATGCTCCGGCAGGACGTGCTGGTCGAGGACGCAGGCTTCGTGCAGGTCGGCCAGGAGGGGGAACGCCGCTACGGGCGTCGCCACTTCATGGACGTGACCTCGCTCTTCCTCACCGAGCCGCTGATGACCGTCCGCTGGGGCCAGCGAGAGATCGGCACGGTCGACCCGAGCTCTCTCGTCGTCCGCGAAGGGCAACGTCCGACGGTCCTCCTCGGCGGGAAGGCCTGGGGCGTCGAGGAGGTCGAATGGAATCGACGCCTTGTCTGGGTCGTCCCCGCCGAGGATCCGGGGCGATCCCGGTGGATGGGCGGCGGTCGAGCCCTCTCGGCGAAGGTCTGCGACGCCATCCGTGAGGTCGCGGCCGGGAGCGACCCCCGCGGCGTCCAGCTCTCCAAGCGCGCGGTGACGAAGCTCGCCGAGATCCGTGACGACATGGCCTGGGCGAAGAGTGGTCATACCGTTCTGGAGTTCGAGGACCTCCGCGAACGCACGAGCTGGTGGACCTTTGCGGGCGGCCGGGCCAACCTCGTGCTGTCAGCGTCGCTGACCGCGGCTGGCATTGACGTGATGGCCCGGGACGACCTGACCATCACGCTCGCAAAGCGGCAAACGACCGCGGTTCTGCGGAAGGCCTGCGCTGACCTGCGGGGAGTCGCCGAGCGGCTGGACGTCCCGCTGGCCGACCGGGAGGCGATCAAGTTCGGGGACGCCCTCGATCGTGACGAGGTGGACCGGGTGGTGCGGGCCCGCCAGGCGGACGTCGCGGGAGCGCAGGAGGCCGTGGCTCAGCCGTCGGTCGCGACGATGTCCGAGGCCGGCTGAGGTCTCCCGTTCAAGTCCAGGAATCGCGCAGTGTTGCGACTCGTCGGACCAGCAGCGGGACTCCGGTCTCCAACCAGAAGTCGCGGTGAACGTAGCCGTCGGACATGCCGCTGCCGATCGAGAACGCCGGGACGCCGATGTGCTCGTCGGCGGTCCGCAGGTCGCAACCGATCAGATCACCAATGGCGTAGTGGACGACCGCGGCGGTCTCGTCGTCGTTCGCCGGGATCGCCTTACCGGCGAAGTGACGGCGAAGCGCGGCCCACAGGTGCGGGTCGCCACGGAGCCCCCACTGCTCGATCCGCGGAAAGAACGCCTCTTCGAAGCTCGGGGTGCCCGCGTGTCGGGCCGGCCGCACGCCCAGCCACAGCTCAGCCTGCTCCCTCGCTCGAACGGGAAGCCCGTCGGCATCCGCGAGCTGCAGGACCGCCCGCCCGCCGACGGACGCGCCGGGCGTCTGACGGACGCGCACGCGCACGTGCACGCAGATCCGCGCGAAGTCGGCGGCGGTCACTTCGTGCGCGAGCGCGTGGAGGCGCGGCGCGTCGAGGCGAAGCTCGGTCGGCCACGCCTGGTGCCGCGCGTAGTGGGCCGCGGCCAGCTGAAGGACGTTGTCTAGGGAGCTCATTGCGCGATTCTCCTCGCCGCGCGGCCGCGCGGGGAGGTCACGTTTCCAGATTTGAACGCCGAGAGATCGATGTCGTCGTCCATCACGAGGTGCTCGGACGCGCGCACCGTGTGCACGCAGGTTGAGTGGGCGCGCATGCGGTGCGCGCAAGGCCCGCTTAGGACTTCGGGAGCACGGCGCGCCAGCGAGGCAACGGTGCGGAACGAGCGCCGCTGACTGGGTTTCTGCCGTGCGCGCGGCCCCGAAGTCATTGCGCGCACGCAGGCTTGAGTCGCGGCGCGTAGCGCGTGCTCACCGGAGCGAGCAAGAACACCGAGACGCCCTGCATCACGGCCCTACGCGTGTGCGCGCACCGCTGCGCGCGTGGCTGTGACGTCCGCGCATCGCCGCGCGCGCATCGGAGCGTCGGTCCTCAGCCCCAACGGCGTACGGATAGCTGGTGACGAGCACGACCCGTGACAGCCGATCCCGCGTGCGCGCACGCGCACGCCGAGGACGCTCCGTGCGCGTGGTGCTGCGCGCGATGGACGCGTCGATTCCGGTCACCTTCGGGGCGATGGCGTGTGGGAGGCTCGCGCGCATGACGGCATACCTGCAGAACTGGACCGAAGGCGCCAAGAATTCGCGGTCCCAAGCCGGGCAGCCCTTGAAGCATGCAGCCTCGTACCAATACGCCGGACTCAGGGTCGCCGTCGGCGACGTTCTCTACGTGTCGTACCTCGATCGCGGTGTGCTGCACCTCATGGGCCGGCTGCCTGTCGAGGAGCTCTTGGATCAGCATGAGGTGGAGGCGCGGTTCGGTACCGACACGTGGGAGGCGGACCTGCATGCTGTCGGCGGTGCCGGCGATCCGATCGCGTTCGATCTCGTCGTCCCTGCCGATGTCGTCGAGCGTCTGTGGTTCGCGCCGACAAGCGGACAGCACACTCGCCTGACCTTGAGTCCCGAGGGAACGATCAACGGCCAGTCCCTCCAGAGCATTCGGCGCCTTACTCCCGCGTCCGCGGAGCTCCTCGACGAAGTCCTCGACGAGAACCTCCGGTCCGCCGCGGGCCGTCCTGAGGGAGCGGCGACGGCGGCAGCGAAGCGGGCGGTAGAGCTTCGCGCGATGGAGGTCGTTCGAGGCCACTACGAGGGAGCCGAATGGACCGTCGAGGACGTCTCTGCTGGCCGGCCCTACGACCTCGTGTGCACCCGCGGCCAGGACGAGTGCCACGTTGAGGTCAAGGGCCTGTCGTCGTCGGCCCAGCGGGTCACGCTCACCGCGAACGAGGTTGCGCACGCCGAGACCTGTCCGCACGCTGCGCTGTGCGTCGTGAGCGACATCTTCGTCACCACGGATGCGAAGGGGGTGCGAGGAGACGGCGGGCACCTCGCGATCTTCGATCCATGGGCGATCGATCCCGATGCCCTGCGACCGACGGTCTTCAGCTACGAGATCCCGCCTCGCTGACAGGACGGCGCTCCGAGCTCCTAGCGCAATCGGCGCCGTCGCCCGACCCGCAGCATCACGCGACGGGCAACCCGCGCTCCTCGTCTTCCGCGCCCGCGCCGCTCGCGCACAGCGATCGTCGTCTTCCGGCCACCGGTTCGGACGAAGCGCCTGCCGACCACGACCGCCATATGGATGCCGTGCGTCGTCCGCTCGCAAGAGCTCCCGAACCACGCACACAGTTACACCCGTGATGTGAGGACCGTGCGCGCAGCGGAACGCGCGATGCGCGCGCAGATTGTCGACGGCCATCCGAAGCGGGCCGACTGCGAAATCGAGCTGAGGCAGTTCGTCACGCCGTCCTGAGCGCGATCGTGGCGGCCCGGGTGAGCTCGCCGATCGTCTGCGTATCGGCCAGGGCATCCTCACGCAATCCGGTGGCGTCTCGGGGTCGGACGTACTGCGGGCCTGCACCTTCGCCGAGCCCGCCTACCGAGGGATCTTGGCGTCGACGTTCAGCGCCGGATAATGATGATCGTCCAGTCGTTCCCATTGACTCGCACGTCCTCATACGTTCCGGGGAGAAGGACCGTCTGGCCGTTGGTGGCGCGCGACGACACGCCGATTTGGGATGCGAGGTTGTCGATCATGATGTTGCGGCTGGCGGCAGAGCCCTTGTTGGCCCAGAAGAGCGTGGACTCGGTATCGATGGTGAAGGAGCCGATGCTCTTGAGCCCGGTTCCGGACGTCTGCAGCCCGGTGGACGTCGGATCAAGGGTTACGGGAGACGCCGAGGGCTCTGGGATCTCGCGGCGAGCCGCTGCTGCAGCGGGGCGGGCTCGTCGCTCAGTACGGGTCACCGTAGCGACGGTCTTGTTGGAGTTCAGTCCCGCCTTCTCGGCGTCCACGGTGAGGTCGTTCTCGCCCTTCTCGAGGTCTACGCGCAGCCACCACTTACGGCCGGACACCTCGGCTGGTTCGTCGTTGACGTAGACGTCAGAACCGTCGGTGACCTTGCCCTTGACGAGCACCGAGTCGGTGTCCACCGACCGCAGCCGGTTGACCTTCAGGGAGACCGTCTCGGTGGGTGTGGTCGTCGCGGCTGGCGCAGCGGCAGTCGTGACGGTCGGGGTCGCCGCGACCGTATCCGGGTCCTTGCCTTCGCCCAAGAGCGCTCCGAAGACCGCCAAGGCCACGAGCGCGCCCAGGACCCACCTCCACCACACGTTTCTCCGCATAAGGTCTGGGTCGACGAACTGACGCGGGCGCGCGAACAAGACGGACGGACAGACGACAGCAGCGCCTTCTGCTCGGTGACCGAGCGAGAACGCGCCACTCAACCAAGAAGCGCGCCCCGACGCGACCCTCGCGCGACTGCTGGCGGCGTATTGGAGTACTGCACCTCTCAAGGTGGTGGCGCCGGCGGCCGATGCACCTTCCATGGTCAACGGCCTGCACGCGAGCGTTCAACACGACATTCGGATCTCCAACGCAGATCGAGAGCTCGCGGTCGAGCGGCTCCGCGCGGCCCTGGACGACGGACGGATCACCCTCCACGAGTACGAGACGCGCCTCGAGGCGGTCTACGCAGCGGTATACGCCACCGACTTGCGCCAGCCCTTGGCCGAGCTCCCCGGCACCGAAGATCTGGTGCAGGCCGTTGGCGGACAGTCCGGCGTGGGTCCAACCGTGCTGCGCGTTGGCGCGGGCGGCCTCAGGGAAACCGGCGCGTGGATCGTGCCCGCTCACCTGCAGGTTCAGGGCGGCATGGGCTCGGTGGTTCTGGACTTCTGTAAGGCGAATATCCGCCATCCGATCACGCAGATCGAGCTGAAGCTCGGGATGGGTTCGGTCACGCTGTCCCTGCCCAACGGGGCCTCTGCCGACGTCGACGGCCTGGTCACGACCCTGGGGGGCGTCAGGAGCGGCGTCGGTTCGCAGCGGCAGGCAGGGGCGCCGCACTTCGTCGTGTCGGGCCGCCTGAGGGTCGGCTCGGTCAGCGTGCTCCGTCGCCGCAAGATCGCCGGGCTGTGGATCTAGGCGCTCGCGCCATTCGCACGACGGCCCTACCAGGCGTGCCGACCCCACCCCTTCGCGCGTCGCCCCAAGCCGCTGACGCGGCGATGGAATCGCTTACCGGCCGGCACGTCTCTCGGTTCGGCTGCGACGGCGCAACCAATGAAACGTCCGACACGGATCTTTCCGCCGGTCGGGAGCTCCGAGCAGGCGTCCGTGATGCGTGCAATGTCTCCTTGGCCCTGCGGTAGCCTGCGTAACGCATAACGCACATAAGCAACACGCGGCCGCGTTGATGCGGGCGCGAGTGCACTTCGGAGGAACGGCGATGGCCAAAGGGAAGACCGCGGCGGTATCCGCGCGAGACGCAAAAGCTGATGCGCCGGACCCCGGCGTCGACCTCCCGCAGCCGCGAGTGCTGACCGACACGATCACCGTCGCCGAGGCCGCGCGCATGGCCGGCAAGCATCCGCAGACGATCCGCCGGTGGGCGAACGACGGCACGCTGCGGTCGACGCGCCTGGGGCATCGCGAGTTCCGCATCTACAAGGACTCCCTCGACGAGTTCATCGGCGGCGGCGCGACGGACAGCGCGGCACGTGCTCCGGAATCGACCGAGCAGCGGCCCGCCGGCGGCCTCTTCGACCCGGACTGGGGTCTCTTCACGCGGCAGCCGTTCGGGGATCCCGGCGCGGCCGAGTAGTGATGGCGCCCTCGCGTCCTCCGCGCGCCGAATCGTCGGCGGTGCTCCCACTGAAGCGCCAGGTCTGGGAGGACGCGCGGGTCGCCGAGGCCGCGTGGTCGCGCGCCCTGGCGACGCACCGCGACGCCAAGCCTGCGTCGCGTGGTCTGCGAGTCCGGCTTCGTGCGACCTCGGCGGCCGCTGCCGAGATGGCGGCCGTCGCTCGCGAGGCCGAAGCGGCGGGGCTGGCCTGGGCGGTCCTGGGGCCCTCGCACGGGTCGGTCGACGCGCTGCCCGGCGAGCTGGCCGCACCGAACCGCTGGCCCTGTGCCGAGTGGGCCGCCGTCGAACGCGCGGAGCGCGGAGCCGTGACGGTCGCTCGCGCCGGCACGCTCGGTGAGGTCGCCGAGGTGTTCGACGTCCTGGCAGGGGCACTGGCCCGCCTGGCTGACGTCGCGGGCAAGCCGGACGAGTTGGGCGCGGACGTGCCGGCTCGCGGTGCGAACACGTAGCGCTGCCGCTGGCTCGCCATCGCTTCGTCGCCGTGCGGGCAATATGCACTTCTATGTTGCCTAAGTGCTATAAGTTGCCGCAGGCCCTTCCGTGAGCGTGCAGGCGACATACGAACCGCAGTCGTCGTCGGTGCTGCCTCCCGCAGCCGCGCCGGGGATGGTTCTGTGAGCGCAGCCGGCTCCGAGGTCGCGCAGCACCTCGCCGAGTGGACCGACGCGGTCGGCGTCGCGGCGTTCCTCGGCGAGACGGTGCCCGCGAGCACGATCGCCGAGCTCGGCCGGACCGAGCGGTTGCCGTCCGTGAAGCTCGGGAGCCGGCGGCTGTTTCACCTCCCGACGGTCTCGGGCGCGCTCATGGACGCCATGCAGAGCGGCCGGCAGCTCTAAGGCCAAGGCCCTTTGGACGTCAGTGTCGGGCGAACGGGCAGGTGGCATCGGGTCCGCCACCTGCCCCGTAGAGGTGGCTGCGCAAGGGCGTGCATCGGCGCAGCACCACCGATGCTGCGGACGCTGGCCTCGACTTGTAGGTCTGAGACAA